>Ga0208246_1000034_pt1 | contig 155984 bp, 142 predicted proteins | sample RifOxyD2_FD_184039 | JGI IMG/M metagenome (GOLD analysis project Ga0208246, IMG submission 184039) | Soil microbial communities from Rifle, Colorado - Rifle Oxygen_injection D2 (SPAdes) | ecosystem: Environmental > Terrestrial > Deep subsurface > Rock core/Sediment | place: Rifle, Colorado... | reverse complement strand
CCAGGGCAAATAGCTTGATGATTTGCCGTGTTTTGGCCGCTGAAATTTTTGAACGCTTTGCATACCTGTTGAGTCTTTCCATGACTATGTCTAGCAGGTTTTATCTCTGCTATGCTAGTCAAGACCCTAGATAATTTTAGAGCCGCATTGGATAAACAGCTTCTATTGGCCGCTAACTATTTGAATTTTCTAACTACATGCAAGTCTCAAACAATCAAGCCACAACCAAAGGTAACAGAATTCAGGGGCAGCTTTGTGACTCTGAAAATAACAATTGGTTATGCAAGAAACGACGATCAAAAACAGCTTGCCCGATTGAAGCAACGTTCAGGTACTCAAACGGTAAATATTGATTTTAGTTTTAATGAGTGGATCGTTGATCCAATTGAGTTGAGTATAAATGGCACCGATATTCCTGCTTATTGCAAAGAAAATATGGTTGCTGAAAAGTTCCGGGCGATTCTCCAACAAATCGAAAAAAATAAATATCGCTCGAATGATGTTTTTGATTTAGCTAGGCTGGTTTCCAAGCCGATGGATCAGGGGAAAGTAGTTCAGATTTTAAAAGAGACATGTAAGAGACGAAAGGTAAATGTTTCACCTGACAGTTTCAAGAATCCAGAATACAGAAAGGCAGCATCTAAAGGGTATGAACAAATAGGAATTCAAATTGGTGATGAAACTTTGCCGAATTTTGATGCTTCTTGGGCGAGTATTCGAGCTTTTTTTGAAAAACTGCCTTGGGAGCAAGGTGATTAATGAGGTTTTGCCAAGGTATCGACAGGCCCCCAGTTATACGGACAGTTTTTATGTTAGTCCGATAAATGCCAAGGTGCCCCCCATGGTCAAGAAACCTTTTACAGGCTTTTAAGATTAGGCAAACTGGCCGCATAACGGGCTGGTTTTTTTTTATCAGAGCCAGATGAAGGTTCCGAAAAAATGGAGGAAGGGCAAGTACCGGTCCCCTAGCTTCTCGAAATCTTGAATGATCTTGAATGATACTGCGCAAGTGTTTTATTTTATTGATGAAACTCTCCACCAAATGCCGATTTTTGTGTGGAGTGGGCCTCTCTTTTTAAAGCTCCGGCGGAGCAAGGATGAGCCCGCACCGCCCTGCTGTTGATCCGCAGGTTCTCCGTACCAGCCTCACACTGAAGCGAGAGAAGAGCTGCTCGAAAACTCCTTGGGCTTGCCATCGGGCGAACCGTATCAATCTTCTCCCACTGGTCGTTGGCAAGGAATACCGTCGTAGAAAAACTGCAAATCAGCTATGATATTAGCTCTATGTAGGATATAACCCTGCATTGTCAACAGAAACTAAAACCCCAAACGGTTGCCTGGGGTTTGGGAAGACGCAGCAATGTTTAGGTTTGTGAACCTACCACCTTTGGCCGTGGCAGTTGTAACAGGAGGGAGCTTCTCCGCCCCCTTGCAGGCTGGAGCCGTGGCATTCGGTACAGTTGGTTTCCGGGTCGCCCAAACCGGTCTTGTGAAAATGCCCACCCTTGTTGATGGTGTGGTCACTAGGGGCATCCTCTTCCTGAAAATCCTTACACCCGCCCAAGGCCAACACGGCCAGAACTACACCAAACAAAACCCGTTTTTTAAGAGACCCCATTGGACCTTTGTTTTGAGGTTTACCGGACAAAACCTCCCCGGTCTGGTGAAGATTCTAGGGGTTGAGGCCGGTCAATTTACAGTTAATTTTTCTTCATAATTATTATTCTTCTTTAGTAGCAATCTATTACGCTTTTTCTCCCGCCCCAAAATCCCGTTACCCCCCCTGGTTGACAGGCAGGGGAAAAAGCGGGACCTTGGTCCTAAGCGTTCTGGGGGCGGAATCTACTGTTGTCCACCACAAGGGGTGTCTGATGTCCAAAATTCGTATTGCCCGGGTCTTGGCACTTTGTTGCCTTTGGCTTTGCTGTCTGGTCCCCTCTCTTTGGGCCCAAGAGCGGCGCAAGGACCAATTCCTCTCCGAACCGAGCTACCTGATTTTCCCTTTGGTTTATTCGATCCCCGGCATCGGCTCGGGCACCATGATCACCGCCCTGGCCGGGAACATCGGCGATACCTACATCGATATCTACGCCTTGGGGTTGAACGGGGATGTCCAAGGGACCATCCTGGGGCTCCAGGATGTCCATGTGATCTCCAAAACCCTGATCCTGGGCGGGTTCTACCAGGGGCTCTCCAAGGCCCAAATCCAGTACTACCAAGCCCGGGGCATGGACACCGGGAAAAAGGACTACCAGTTCATGGAGCTGAACAAGGTCAACTTCTGGGAGCCAAGCCTGACCCTGACCTTTTGGGAACGGCGGATCGAGCTGTTTGCTTCCCAGGGCACCCAAGGGGTCGGGGTGACCCGGATCTTGGACCCGGAGGGCAACCTGATCGCCGAATACAACCCGGCCTACCAACTGGAGTTTAAGTCCTCCACCGCCGGGCTGCGGCTCGACTTTACCGATGACCTGCAAGACCCCTACATCGGGGTCCGGCTCCAGGCGAGCCAAAACTCCAGCCCCAGATTGGATGCAAGGTTTGCGGACTACAAGGTCCTCAACCTGGGGCTCAGCGCCTATCTGCCTTTGGGCTCTTTGGGCACCTGGGGTTTCCACCAGCAGACCTCGGACGCAGTCGTCTCCTCCCAAGGCCAAACCGACCCGACCGCCATTGCCCAGGAGTTTGGCATCACCTGTGCCCCTACCGATCAGGTTTGCCAAGCAACCTTGGCCAGTTTGGTGAACATCGCCGTGGCGGAAAGGACCTACGGGACCGCCCAAAGCCTGGGCGGCCAATACCTGATGCGAGCCTACCCCCAAGGGCGTTTCCAAGGAGCCCATGCGCTCTACCGGTCCAGCGAGCTTCGGTTCTTTTTGAGCCACGAAGTGACCCCCTTTGATTTTTGGATCTGGAAGGACGTGAGTACTGGAATCCAGCTAGCCCTCTTTTGGGAACAAGGGGCCGCAACCGACCTGAAGGGCGACCTCTCCAAGGGCATGAGGGAAAGCAAAGGGGCGGGGTTGCGGATGGTGTCCGCTTCGGGGTTCGTGTACCGTTTCGACGTGGCCACCGGGGACGAAGGGTCTGCCAGCACGGTGATCTTCAACTACCCCTGGTAGTGCCCCGCCCCGCCGAGACCGGCCCTAAGCTCAGGAAAACTTGAGCATCAACCGGTCGATCTTTTCCTTGAGCGCATTGGCGGCGACCGGCTTGACGATGTAGTCGGTCACGCCCAAGGATATCGCCGCCTTGACGTTCTCCAGCTCTCCATTGGCGGTGACCATGATCACGGCCACATGCCGGAGGGTTTGGCTCCGCTTGATGGTCCGCAAAAGATCAATCCCGCTCATTTGGGGCATGTTCCAGTCCAACAGCACCAAGGTGAAAGGGTCGGAATTCAGCTTTTTGAGTGCGTCCATCCCGTCGGGGCTGTCCACATGATTGGTGTAGCCCAGACCGTCGAGGATCTTGGCCATCAAGGACCGATTCGGGGCCGAGTCGTCCACGATCAGGATTTTCATTTGCGTTTTGGTAGCCAAGGAGCCTCTTTTTGTAGCAACAGGTTGACCATTTCCCCCCAGGTTTGGCCAAGGCCGCCCTGGGGAACGTGACTAATGGGATCGGGCGATGTAAACCAATGCTCCGGCCGCAGCGCCGGTGATGATGCAGGTTCGTCCCGCCAAGGATTCGGTTTCCACTTCACCAAACTTAACTCCGCAGACATAGGCTCCGCCCGTTTTTTCCTGCAAGGTTTTGGCATGGGCCTCGCTCTCGAAGCCGATCCCGTGGAAAGGCACCTTGACGAATCCGCCCTTTTCGTCCAACAGCCGGATTGCGTCCTCTAGGGTTTCGGCACTGTTCACCTTGTCCGCAAAGTAGGCCTGTGCATTGTCCCGCAAGGTTTGGTCATGTTGCGCCACCAATTGGGGCAGCCGGTCCAACAGTTCTGCTTGGGACAGGGTTGCCTTCTCCTTTTGGTTGCGCACCTTGAGCATCACCGACTGGGCTTCCAGGTCCCGCTCGCCGAATTCGATACGGACCGGTACGCCCCGCATCTCCCAATCGTTGTACTTGAATCCGGGGCTTTTGTCCCGTTCATCCAAGGTGACCCGGTAACCCGCCTGTTTGAGCCGGTCTGCCAGAATTTGGGCATGGCCCAAGACCTTTTCCTTGTTGGCTGTCTTAAAAATTGGTACCACCACCAGCTGCACCGGGGCCAACTCAAAGGGCAGGATCAACCCTTGGTCGTCCCCGTGGATGCCGATCAACGCCGCCATGATCCGCCAGATGCCGGGACCAAAACAGCTTTGGTGGACAAACTCGTTTTCCTTGTTGGCGTTTAGCACCTTGATGTCATAGGCCTTGGAAAACCTTTGGCCCAGGTCGTGGGTGCTGGAAATCTGGTTTCTCTTGCCGTCGGGCATGATACAATCGGCAACGTAGGTGTTCTCCGCCCCTTTGAACTTGTCCCACTGGGGACGTTGCAAAAAGAGGTGGGGGATGGAAAGTTTCCCCCAGATCACCCGGTTCATGGTGGCCATGTCCGCCGCAATCTCGGCCATCACCGACTCATGGTCCTCATAACAGTTGTGGGTCTCGAAAAACAAAAACTCCCGGCCTCGCAAAAAGGGCCTGGTGCTCATCTCGTTGCGAAAGACCGTGTGCCGGGATTGGTAGATCCGAAAGGGCAGCTGGTTGTAGGAATTGAGCCACAAGGAAAACATCGGATAAATCTGGGTCTCCCCGGTTGGCCGCAGGGCCAGACGTTCCTCCAGGGGTTTGGACCCCGCCGATTCCACCCAAAACACCTCGGGGGTAAACCCGGCATGTTCCTTTTCCACCACCAGATTGGCTTCCTTGATCATGGTGGGGAACAGCACCGGCTCATGGCCCCGGTTTTCCACCTCAGTTTCAAAGTATTCGTACAGCTTGCGGGTGATCCGCATGGTCGGGGGCAAGTGAACCATCAAGCCGCCGATCCCGTAACGAACATCGGCCAGACCGGCCCCGGAGGGGCTGCAAATCTGGGTAAACCATTCCGAAAAATTGGCCTTTGGGGGCAAGGCCTGGGCATCCGCCTTGGGCTTGGATTCTGTTTTTTGCTGGGCCATTTTCCGGGTCCAAAGAGGTTACAGGGGGGCGGTTGCCCCAAAGCCTAGTTTTAAAGGGCGAGAAGGGCCAAGTCAAGGTAGTTCCTGTTTCTCCCAAAGAGCCAAGGTCTGGGCCAGGGTTTGGCTGACCACTTCAATCCATTCCCCCTTGTGCCTTGGGTCGGTCAAAAGGTCGTTGCGCACCTCCAACTCCAGCCCCAGGTACCCAGGGTCGGGGTGCAACCGCCGCAAGGTGCGGGTCAATCCATCGGAGGTGCCTTTGTAAGGCCGATTCAGGTGAACCTCGTACCCCTCCAGGCGGGCTTTGAGGGCCTGCCGCCAAAGCCCTGCCAAGACCGACTCGGCCTGGCGCTTCGGGTCGAACAACAGCCCCACCTGGGTTTTGCGGGCCTGTCCCTGCCAAACCGGGGTAAAGCTGTGGACCGAGAGGTGCAACAAGGGGCCTTGGGCCACCAGGGCCGCCACCTCTTGGGCCACCTTCTCCCGGTAGGGCCGGTGGTACCGAGCCAACAGCTTGGGGCGCAGCTCCGACGGGCAGGTGGGGGCCAAAAAACTGGGACCAAAAACCTCGGGGCTTTTTCCGTCCCGGTTGAGGTCCACTACCAAGCGGCTGGTTTTGGAATAAAACAACGGCGCTCCCAAAGCGGCCTTGAGCCCCAAGGCGAGGCCCAAGGCCCCCGGATCGTAGCCCCGGTGGGTCTCAAGCAAAGCCAAGGTCGGGCCGTCAAAGTACCCTACCAAACCGGGGGGGACTCGGTTGCCCCCATGTTCGCAACTAAGCAAAAGGTTCATACAGTCGGTTCTCTTCCAGACATTGACCCAGACGGTGGTACACCTCCAGGATCCTCCCCGGACCAGGGTCGGGGCCAACCGCTTGGGTGATCCGGTGGGCCAAGGTGCCCAGGGAAAGCATTTTTTCCAAGGTCTTGGCAAAGGGGTCCAGGCAGTACCCACGGCCCAAAAGGCCTTGGAAAAGCTGTTCCCAAAGCTTTTGGGCCTTAACTCCCTGGGGCGGCAGGCCCAGGGCCTCCAGGTACCGGGGGTGGTCCACCCAGGCCTCTCCGCCTTCTTGCATCGTTGCCAGTAAAATCGGCAACAATTCCTGTTCCGTAAGCCCGGTGGGCAACTCCCGCTCGCTCAGGTCCTGGACCAAGGATACCACCAAGGCCACCATCGCCAAGTCCGCTGCCGGGCACTCCTGGGAGTCCAAAAGCCTGATCTCGATCGCCCCCCGGTCAAACCGGGCAATGGCCCCCCGGCTGTTGACCCATTCTTCACACAAGATCCCTTCTTGGTCGTAGGGGGCCAAGTCCCGGTACATCCGTTTGAGGATTTTTTCCTGGTAGTCCGCCACCCCCGACACCTCTTCGGGGATCACCAGCCCCGTCAGGGAGGGGATTTTGGTTTGGTTGTTCCGGTAATGTTCCAGCCGGTTGTCCAACCAGCCGGTCAACCGCCCTTCTTCCAGGGGGCTGCTCGCCGCCAAGGCGGGCAACAGGGGCAAGACCAGACGGATCGACTGGTGCAGCCGGTGGAACTCCCGCTCTCCTTGGAAGGGCAGATTGATGTGCACCGATTGCAGGTTGGACCAGCCGTGGCCATGGCAGCCAAACAGCCGGTCGTAGGCTTGGTAGATGTCCCGATTGCCGTGGGGCCAAAGCCGGGTTTCAGACAAAGGTTCCATCAAAGGGTGCATGGCGGTGGGCAAAAGCTTGGCCCCCTGTTGGGCCAACAGCCGGTTCTGGGCCTGCACCGCCTTAACAAATTCCAGTTCCAAGGCCTTGAGGTCCGCCTTGGGGCCGTCGCCCTTGAGTTCCAGGACATGCAGCACCAATTCGTTGGACCAAGCAACCTCGCCCATGCTCACCTCCTCGGTGATCTCTCCGGACAGCTGGGTCAGCACCAAATCGGCGATGGGCCTAACCTTGAGGTCCTCTTGGCCCACCACCATGTACTCGATTTCCACCCCGTAGGCCTCAAACCAGTGCAGCCCGCTCACGAGTTGACCTTGAGCAACAGGCGGTCCAAAAAGACCTCCATGATCCTCGAATACAGCCGCCTTTTGAGCAGCTGGTCCTCAAAGCCCGCTTCGATGCTGGGGTTGTCGTTGATTTCGATGACATAAAACTTCCCGTCATGCTCTTTGATGTCCAACCCGTAAAAACCATCGCCGATCAGCTTGGCGGCCTTTTGGGCGAGGCTTAAAAGCTTGTAGGGGGCCTCTTCGGGGGCCACCACGTCCACCTTGCCATCGAGCAGTTTGCCCCCTTTGGTCGTTTTGTAGATCTGCCAATGCCCTTTGGCCATGTGGTACCGGCAAACAAACAGAGGCATCCCGCCGATGATCCCGACCCGCCAGTCGAAGGTGGTAGGCATGTATTCCTGGGCGATGATCAGGTCTGATTCCTCCAGCAGCTTGAGCCCCTTCTCCTTTAATTCCTCCGGCCCCGAGACCTTGACCACCCCTTGGGAAAAGGAACTGTCCGGCTGTTTGAGGACACAAGGAAAAGGGATGCGCACTTGGTGGGTCAACAGGTCCACCTTGGAGAGCACCTGGGATTTGGGGGTCGGGATTTTGTGCTGGCTGAGCAGTTCGCTCAAATATACCTTGTTGGTGCAACGGATGATCGACTGGGGGTCGTCGATCACCACCAGCCCTAAGGCCTGGGCCTTGAGGGCAAATCGAAAGGTATGGTGGTTGACCGCCGTGGTTTCCCGGATGAACAAAGCGTCATACTCCCCCAGTTTGGCTTGGTCCTGGGCGGTGATCCGGTCCACCTCCAAGCCCAATTCTTGTCCGGCTTGGGCAAAGAGGTTCAGCGCCCGTTCGTTGCTGGGCGGGAATTTTTCCTGGGGGTTGACCAACATGGCCAGGGAGAACCGGTTGGTACGGGTCTTTTTGCTCCCCGGTCGCCGGTTGAAGTAGGCCTGGGCGAAATTGATCAGGTCCGGCAGGTGGTCCTGGGGGACCTCGGTCAACCCCACCGGTCCCACGGAAGTGAGGTTCCACCTTTGTTTGTGAGTAAACTTAGCCCGCAACATCGGGGCGGCAAAACTCCGGCTCAGTTGGTCGGCCAAGGGTTGATACTTTTTGGCCAGACTTTGGCCAAAGTAGATGGAAAGTTCAAACCCTTCGGACTTGAGACCGGCAAACTGTTTTTGGATCTCCTTGTCCAACCCCTCGGAGGCCAGCCGCACCGCCGGCTTGGACTTCATCTCCATCAAGGTGGCTACCGAAGGGGTAGGCCGGTGCCCCCTGGCTTCAGCGAGCAGGGATACGTAATATCCAAAGCTTTGGTAGCTGTAGCTGGCACAAAGGTTGTAGATTCGCAGGTTCTTGGCCTTTTGGAATTCCTCTTGGAACAGATAGGCCTGGGCGTTGACCACTTCAAATCCCTCGGCGGTTTTGGGCCAATGCTCCAAGGATTCAACTACGATCAGGTTTCTCATGGTTTTTTCAGGATCAAGAGATTGGCATCATAGGTCAGCACTCCCAAAAGGATGGCGTTGACCAAATGCTCCAAGGTCACCTCGTAGCTTTGGCTCGTAGAGACCGGGTTGGGGTGGTAGGGGTCGGTGATCTCCAGCTTCCGGGTCAAAGGGTCAAACCCCGAAAGCAGCACAAAGTGCCCGACCGGTTCGCCCTTGATGTCGTCCGGCTCGTTGGTGACCGGGTTTTCCCTTTTGGCCCGGTACAAAAAGGTGGCGGAGAGCCCGGTCAGAATAGGGACCTTGTGGTTGAGGTAATTCAGGATCAGGTCGGGGGTGATGTCGTCGAGCCGCAACTGCCCCCCGGCGGTCAAAAAATTTTTGTAGGCCTTGGTGGCGGCATTGAACTTCGGGCTGTCTTTGAGCCGCTGCTGCCGGTCCAACTTGTCGAGCAGGTCCTCGGTCCCCAGCCCGGCCCAACTGGGATCAAAAAGCACCAGATTAAAGCTGTAGATGGTCGCTTGGTAGCCCCGGTGCAAAGCGTGGTAGCCCAAGTTGGCCGCCAGGGTGCCGCCGCCCCGCAGCATGGGCACCTCCCGGATCACCTGTTCCAGCGAGATGTTGTCCCCATAATAATCGTAAATGGACTGGAGGCAGGTGGGGCCGCAGGTGACATCGTCGGGCTGGCGGGTCATTTTGAGGTTGAGCCGCCTCGGACTGGTGCTAAAGGGCATATCCTTATAAAACCTCCTGGTCTTTGTTTACCCAAGAAAGCACCTACAGGACCCGGGGGATCACCACAATGTCCACCCTACGGTTGAGCGCCTTGTTTTCGGCCTTGTCGTTGGGAACCAGCGGTTGGAACTCCCCAAAACCGGCAGTGTTGAATCTGGTTTTGTCCAGGTCGGTGTTTTTGAGCAGGTACCGCAAGACCGACAATGCCCGCTCGCTGGAGAGCTGCCAGTTGTCCTCGAACTTGGAAGCACCGATCGGGTCCGAGTCGGTGTGCCCTTCGATGACGATGCGGTTTTCCGGGTAGTTGGCCAGGATCTGGGCGATCTTGGCAATCGCCCCCAGGACCTCGGGCTTCAACTTGGCCGAGCCGGAATCAAAGGAAAGCCGGTTGTCGATGTTGATGATCAACTTGTTGTGGAACTTCTTGAGCCGAATCTCCCCGTTTTTGATCTCCTTTTCCAACTGTTGGGCCAGTTCGTTTTCCTGGGCCTTCATCCGCTCCAGTTCTGCCTTCTGGTCTTTGGTCAGCTTTTTGAGGTTGGCTAGCTCTTCACTCAGGTTGTCGATGGTCTGCTGGAGTTTGCGCACCAAGGTTTCGTTTTCCTTGCGCAGCTTTTCGAGTTCCAACCGTTGGGCTTCCGTCTGCTCCTTGAGTTGCCCTTGCAGTTGGGCCACCAGTTTGGAGTACCTGGCTTCCAACTCCTGGTTCGCCTTGAGCAGCGCCTGTTCCTTGTCGCTCGCCTGGGCTTGCAGGATCGCCAACTGTTCGCTCAGCTCGTTGATCCTTTGGCCGGAAGTCGCCTTTTCCTGGGCCAATTCATCGCCCATCGCCGCCAGTTGGTCCGAAAGGCTGGTCACTTCGGTTTCCAAGGCCCGGAGCTTTTCGTTGTCCAAGGCGCTCTGGTTGGCAAACTGAGCCTTCAGTTGTTTGAGCGCCTCTTCAGCCGCCACCTTGTCCTTGTAACAATACTTGAACGACAAGGCCGAAGCGACCTGTTCGTTCTGGCATTTTTTCAGGTCATCGCCACCCAAGATGGCGGCAGCCCCCCACTGGGGCAACAGGAGCCCCAAGGTCAGGATCAGGAAAGAGGAAAGACGCATGGACAGGTTTAGGGTTGGAGGGTGGAGTCAGCGCTTTCCAGAGTGCTGGAAGCGCTTTGGGGGGCTGGCGAAGCTTTGGGTTGGGGCGCAGTGGCCAAAGTCGGACTGGCCGGAGTGGCCGCCTGGGGGGCAGCCTGAACCGCCGGTGCGGCTCCCTTGGGTTGGAGCTTAGCCATCCCTTCAAAGGCGCTCACCAGACTTTGGGTGGACTTTTCCACTTCCGCCAGTTTCTTTTGTTGGTTGGTTTTGTAGGTCCGGTACAGGCTCAGGTCAACCGGCTCAAAGCCTTTGAGGGTTCGGCCCGGCTCGCTTTCCAAGAAGGTCTGGGCGATTTCGGCTTGTTGGAGCAACTGCTCGGCCACCTGCAAAGCCAACTGGGCCTCCAGGAGGTCCACCTTGGCTTGGGCAGCGTCCATCTTGGCCTTGAGGTAGTTCCTTTGGGCGGTCTGTTGGTTGATTTGGTCTTCAAGCCGGTTGATCTCCCCTTGGGCGAGGTCCATTTGGGCTTGGTCATTGGCCTTCTGGGCAGCCCCAAAAGCGGATTTCTGGATTTTTTGTGCTTTGAGGGACTGGGTCAATTCTTGTTCCTTGGAACCCAACTCGGTCTTGGCGGCAAACAGGGCTTGGGCCTCTTTGTCCTTGAGGCTGGGGAATTCAATGATCTGCCGTTCCACCCGCTCCAACTCCGAAGCCGCTTCGGGGCTCGGTTGCCGCAAAAGATCGGGATGAAGTTTGGGGGGCATGGTAGCACCACAGGCGCTCAAGAAGCCAAGGAGGGCCAGAAGCAGGAGAGTTCGTATCATTGGTTGGCAGGGGAGGAAGTTTCCGGTAAAAACGGGTTTACCCTAAGGTTTCCCCCAAGCTACCCCAGCTTTCCTCCCTTGGTAAAGAGTTTCCCCAGGACCGCAGCTCCGGCCCCGACCCCAAACCTCCGAACCGGCGCTCAGGGAGCCGCTGGAGAGGCTTGGTAGGACATCACCGAAGTCAAAGTGCTCCCCGAAAGGTTGAGCACATGCCAGTACCGCTGGGTCGAGTCCCCGGCGCTGTAGGTGCCCTTGAGCCCGGTGCTGTCATAAACCTTCACCGAAGCGCCCAAGAAGCTGCCGGTCCCCGAGAAGTTGTGGACCACCAACTTGTAGGTCCCCGAGACCTGGGAGGTAATGGTGATGGTCTCCGGCCCGAAACCACCGGTCACGTCCACGTTGAGGTTGGAACCGTTGGAGGTGCGGTTGCCGTAATAAACAGTGGTCTTGTCTGGCAAGAGCAAATGAAAGTCCAGGTCCGAAGGGGTTGCGCCCCAAGAAAGCACAAACCGGTATTGCCCGGCGGCCAGCGCCGGACTGAGGCCGATGGTACCGACACTCAGGTCCGCCCCGGAGAGGGTGTAGGTCTGGGTAAAGCCGTCGTACCCGGTTTTGGCGACACTCAAGGTCTGCTGCCCGTTGCCCACCGGCAGTGTGAAGAACCCGGTGGAATCGGTGCTGGTGGTTTTGTTGCCCACCGTCACCGTAGCCGCTTCAATGGCATGGTTGTTGGTAGCATCCTTGACGAAGCCGGAAATGCTGTACTCGGGCAAGGTGAAGGTGGTGCTGTATTCCTCCAACATCCGATTGCCGTTTTCGGCGGCTAGGCCCGGAGTGACCTTGAGGCTGTAGGTGACCCCTCGGCTCAACTCGGCCTTGGGCTGGACCAACAAAAAGGAGGTTTCCTCCGACCGCTGTACCGAGCTTAGGGCGAGACAGGTCACAAAACTGTCCGCCGAAAGCTGGACCCAGCCGGAACAAGCACCGTCGGCGGTCAAAAAGGGCACCGCTTCGGTGCCCACCGGGGTGTTGAAGTAGAGGCTGATCGGGCTGGTGGTGGACGAGCCGGAAGACTGGTGGGAATGTCCGGTGATCTTGGGCACCGGCAAACGGGCCAGGGTCACCGATAGTTCCGCTTGGTCGGCCCCCAGAGTCACCTCGCCGCTGTTGGCGGTGGTGATCGGGTTGGTGGCCAACATTTCTTTCAGGTTCAACTGTCCAGGAAAGCCCAGCTCCACCAGGAGCAAGGGCGTTTCCAACGGTAGGTTCAAGGTGACCGTATCGCTGGAGGCATCCAAGACCGCCCGGTCGTAAAACGTTGCGGGCAAACCTCCGGTGAAGGGGCTGTCGGTGGCTTTGATGGCCATGACATAGGCCGAAGCCACCCCAGCGCTCTCGGTCTGGGAACGTTTGGCTCCGTTGGCATCCGAAAGCTGCAAGGTGACGGACCGGGAGACCGGCTCCCGGTTCCCGTTTTCCACCTTACAACCGTTCAAGGCCAAAAGAATGCCAAGCCCCAAACACAGAGGTTTCAGTTCTTGGATCAGCGATTTTTTTTTCACGGTCAAACCCTAAGGGACGGGGGAAACCCCCCGTAGCCCCGGTTAAAAATTATAGGCTACGTCAATGGCCAGGTTGGTTGAAGAAAGATCGTTGACCGTGCTGGTGTTGGCCGAGCTGTCGGTGACCGTAAAGCCAGAGGACATCTTGTGTTGCCGCATGGAAAGCGCAACGCCCAGCTGGACCCGACCAGTGGTCTTGTTCCACTTGACCCCCAAATCGGCGATTGAGTCGGTACTGCGGCCCCCGGCTACGGCATCGGTACCGCCACTGGTGCTGGCTGCTGCGGGAACGGCTACCGAAGAACCGCCGACGATCACTTCCAGGCTCAAAATGTCCATCAACGGCAGGCTGACCCCGATCCCTTGGGTGTTTTCCATCGCCACGGTCCTAGCGTCCCCTTGTTCTACGTTAAAAAAGGACTGTTCGTTGTGCAGGAAAAAGGTGCCGTCCTTGTCCCCAAAAAAGGCGATCCGGTAGTAGTTAGCGCTGCCCTGCTTGAAGGTGGACTTTTGGTGTTGCTGGAAGGAGGTACCAAACACAAAGCCCAAACCTGCCTGACCGGCGGCAAAGGCGGGGGTTGCGGCCAAGGAAAACAGGGCAGCGAGGCTCAAGGCGTTTTTAAAGGAACGTTTCATCTTTATCTCCAAAAAAGGATTAAGGTTCAGGGTGAAAGGCAAAAAACATTTTTCCGGTGGCGGTCGTTTCGGGCACACGGCGGTCTCCTATCGGCTGATATTGATTTTCACTTTTTTCTTGGCTGCGTCCTCCAACATCGTTTGGCTTTTGGTGGTTTCTTGGGCTTGGTCACCAATTTGGGTGGTGTCTTGGACCGGCGCTTGGGAGCTGCCCGACCCGGCCGCATTGGGGTCAATGGACGGCACGCCTTGGTTGGAGTCCTGGGATACCAACCGGTCCGCCTGGGCCGGAGTCAGCTGCACCGGATCGATCGGCTTGCCCTGGGCGGCGATGCTGGAGGCAAAGGACTGGGCCACCTCAATCTTTTGGGCGATCTGGTCGAGCCTCGCAAAGGTCACCACCCCCGAAAGGGTGTAAAGCAAGGTTTGTTTGGGGCTCGCCTGGACCAAAAATTCGGTTCCCTTGACCCCCAAGACGGCGTTGACCGTCCTGACCTGGAGGTTGGTTCGACCACCGTTGTTGGGGGTGACCTTAAAGACCGCCTTGCCCAGGGTAAATTGCAATTTCATCGCCGCCTGCTCCAGTGCATCGAGCCCCAACAGGGCATCGGAATACATTTGCACCTGGGCGCTGTCCTTAAAAAAGGTAACCAACGCCCGGGTCTGGCCGGCGGTCTGGAGTTCGTCCCCTTCTTGCAGTTCCAGTTGGTCGTCCAGGGTCTTGAGGGCCAGCTGGCTTTCCCCTCGGTGAACCACCAGACTGCCGCTTTGCAGCCGCACCACTGCGATCCCAGCACCCAAGGCCCAGGAAGCCGAGACCCACTGGGAGCAAACCAACAAGACCAACCAAAGCGATTTTTTCACCTAACCCCTTAAAAATGAAAGACCAAAGAGAGGGACAGCCGGTTTTGTTGGTAACGCAAAAAATCTACGTTGGAACTCTGGTTGGTTTGTCTTCCCTCCAGGGTCCAAAGGTATTCCGCCCCTGGGGGCTGGTAGTTGCCGCCCAGGGCCAAGGTGGTTTGGGTCGTATTTTCCTGGGCCAGCTTCAAAGGGTCATACTTCAGGTATCGGGTCCCCGTGCGGCCCAAGGTCCCCTTGAGGGTCCAGTTTTTGTCCCAAGGGGCCGACCAGCCCAGTTGAAACCGAGTCTGGCCGTAGTCCTGCAAATCCCCCAAGGAGTCGTTTTGGACGCTGCCCAACTCAACCCGGACCCGGTAAGGGTCAAAGGCCAGATCACCGCCCAGGTCGCAGGTCTTGGTCAGACCATCGTAGTCGTACCTGGGCCCCAGGTTCAAGGCAGCATTTCGTTTGGTCAATTCGCAAGCGGCGGACAGGGATTCTTGGCTGGACAGTTCCCACTTCAATTTGCCTCGAACCAGTTGTTGCGCTTCGATGTGCCGGTTGGCTTCGGCCAACTCCAGTACCCCGGTCGCCTGATCGGCGATTTCGTTGGCCCCGACCCCCAGGCTCCAGGTCAGGCCGCCCAACCGTTGCTGCCAGTCCAAGGCCAGTTGGTTGAAAAACAATTCGGGCACGATCATCAGGTCCGAAAAGTACCGTTCCCGGATCAAAACGGCGCTGTACAAGAGTTCCTGGTCTGCGCCGTAAGGCTCGGTGTAAACGGGCAGCAACACCAACTGCAACTTGGTGGCCGGTTTTTTGGCCCACACTCCGGGGTTGACCCGCTCCGGGTTGTCTTCCCACACTGTCCCCAAGCTGCCGTACAAGGAGAGCAGGTTGCCCTGGCCCACCGGTTCTTCCTCCGGTTTGGGTAGGTAGAGGCTGAAGCTGCGGGTTTCGCTGCCCTGGGCACTGGTCACCTTGAGGAAAAACCGGTTTTCCCCCAACTCCAACCGGTAGGGCACTTCCAGGTTCAACCGAGCCGAGGGCCTGAAGGAAACAGGAACCCCGTTGAGCTCAATGGAGGTGACCGGAGAAAAGGAGCGTACGGAAAAAACGATTTTCCCTTGTGGCCCGGAGGCTTGGTTTTGGCCGTCCAGGTTCAAGGTCGGGCTGTAAACCAAAAGCTCCGAAGCCCTCACCTCCAAAGGCCCCAAAGCCAACCCGCAAACCAGAGCCAAGACCAGCACCAGTAGGCCTTTCACCTCGCTCCAGCTTACGCCGCCGGAGGCAGCACCGTATTTGGGGCCAAACCAGAAAGACAAAAACAACTCCGAACAAGGTGGTGAAGTCTTGGTTGTTCCAAAAGACTGTTTTTTCCGGGGCTCAAGACTGCCTGCGGTCCTTTGGCCCCGCCCTCACCCTAGCCATCGAAGGGGGAAAAAATCAATCATTTTTGCGGTCCTTCCCTCCCCCATAGTGCTAGAACCCTACAGGCTCGACTTATCCAAACCTCTCCCTCAAATCGCCAGTGCTTGGCGGAGGAAAAACCCAGTTCATAACCCAAGGCAAATTGTCTGTGGTCCCGATCCCAAGCATCCCTTGGATCAGCCCTGCCCAAACGTCCGAAGGATTGCCATTTTTCCTTTTTTTTAAACTTTTTTTTCCCTACCCCATATTTTAAAGGATTTACGACAAGGTATATTTTTGTTTAACTTGGCACTTAACGTTTTTTACTGGCCTCCAGCCAAAGCCAAAGCCCGACCTGGGAGTCGGCAACTTTTTGGACCTGAAACAATTGTTGATCCGCCAAGAACGATTCTGGTAGTGTGGCCTAAAATTCCGTTTTTCTGAGCTTAAGCCACTTTGGCTGCCCAAAAAAAGTTCTTCTTTTAACCGCTGTGCAAACGCTATGTCCGATCTAACCGTCTCCGAAGGCCAAAAAGCACTGTTCTTTTTTTCCCAAGCCTATCCCCAAAGCCCGGTTTACAATGTGGGGTACCTCTGGCGTATCCAGGGCAACTGTGACTTACAAAGGCTTCGGGAGGCCCTCGTCACCTTGACCCTACGCCATCCGATCCTGCGGTCCACCTTTGCCAAACAAGAAGGAATCTTGGTCCGCAAAGTACACGAAGACTGGACCCTGCCGTTCAAAACCTTGGAAATCGAAAGTTTCGGCGAAGAGGGTCTCTCGGAACAATACCTTTCGAGCCTGCGCCGCCCCTTTGCCTTGGAAAAGGAATTTTCTTGGGCCTGGACTTGTGTGTTGGAGAAACAGCAGCCCAAATACCTGATCTTGGTTTGGCACCACATCGTCGGGGACCTGTGGACCCAAATGATAGTAATGGACGAATTGCGTTCCTTGCTCCTGCAAGAGCCGCTGCCCGAACCAAGTGCGGATTATTCCGAAGTGGTCAAGGAGCAACAAGCCTTTTTGGCTTCGCCAAAAGCCAAAAAAGAAATCGCCGCATGGTCGGAGATTTTGGGGCCCAGCGAACCGATCCAGCTGCCCCTAGACCTGCCTCGCCCCAAAGCCGATTCCTTTGCCCGAGGTTGTGTGGCCCACCGGTTTGAGAGCGCCTTGGCGCATCGGCTGCAAAATTTCGCTGAGGCCCAGGGGGTTTCGATGTTTACCTTGGTGCTGGCGGCCTACCAATTGCTTTTGTGGCGGTACAGCGGACAAAAGTCCTTTTTGGTCGGTGCCCCGGTGTCGGGAAGAAGCGGCAATCGCTTTGCCCGGACCTGCGGCTTTTTTGTGAATACCTTGGCCTATCCGGCCCAGATCCACCCTGAAGAAAGTTTTCTCGATTTTTTGGCCAAGTTGCAGGCCCAGGTCCGCTCCAGTTTGCGGCGCAAGGAAGTTCCCTATCCGGTGCTGGTCAAGGAACTGGGCAAAGGGATCGACCGCAGCAGGCCCGCCTTTTTCCAGGTGGTGTTCGGTTGGGAGGAACCCAACCATTTCCTCAAATCCCCCCGGCCCCAGGTAACCCAAGCCCCGGATGAACCGGAGCTTTGGGACCTGGGGACCTTTGGGTTGGAGCTGAAGGAAAAACTCCAGATCACCGAATTTGAGTTGATGCTGCGGATCACCTCCAACCAAGGGGAATTGACCGGCTTTTTTGAGTACAATAGCTCCTTGTTCCAGGCAGAGCGGCTCAAAGGCCTCTTGGACAGTTTGGATACCTTATTGGCCGATCTGGTCAACCGTCCCGAGCTTCCGGTCGGAGAGTTGGCCTACTTGACTCCGGGGCAAAGAAAAAAACTGCTGCACCGGCTTGGCCCAGGGCCGATTCGGCCAATCGAGCCCTGCACCTTCCCCGAGTTGGTGGCCAAGCGGTTGGACCATGCACCCTATTCCCCCGCCTTGTGGGTAGGGGGCCGGGCGATCAGCTACGCAGAATTGGACAAACGGGCCAACCGGCTGGCCCATTGGCTGGTCGGCAAGGGGCTGCAACAAGACGCTCTGGTGGGCCTCTGTGCCCAGCCCAGCGTCGAATTGGTCGTGGCCCTCTTGGCCATCCAAAAGGCCGGGGCCGGTTATTTACCCCTAGACCCCAAGTACCCCCAAGACCGTCTTTACTTTATGGTCCAAGATGCCCAAATCGATTGGGCCTTGTGCACCGACAATCCCCTCCTGCCCGAGTCTTGCCAAGTCATTGACATTGCCCAGGCGGAAGGGTTTGCCCAGGAACTCTCCCCCCAGGCCCCCGAAGGCAGGGCCAAGCCGGAAGGACTGGCCTACGGGATCTATACCTCCGGCTCCACTGGCGTGCCCAAAGGGGTTTTGCTGGAGCACCGTGGATTGGTAAATCTTATCGGATACTTGGGCGAATTTTACGGCATCAGCCTGCGGGACCGGGTGTTGCAGTTGGGCAGCCTGAACTTCGACATTTCGATCTTTGAGATCGGCCTCTGCCTGGGCCAAGGGGCCTGTCTGGTGTTGGCTCCTCGGGCCGAACTGTTGCCCGGCCCCGGTTTGACTCGCATTCTCAAGGAAAACCAAGTTTCGACCCTGTTCATTACCCCTTCCTCCCTGGCCGCCCTGCCCGACACCGCCTTGCCGGATTTGACCAAAATCATTGCCGGAGGGGAGGCCTGTTCTTCCGCCTTGGTCAACCGTTGGGGGAAAAAGCGTCGGTTTTTTAACGCCTACGGCCCCACCGAAACCACCATCGCCGTCAGCTCGGCCGAACTTGGGCTGGGGCAGGAACTGGTCCCCTTGGGCCGCCCTTTGGCCAACCTCCGGCTTTATGTCTTGGATGAACAAAGACAACTCCAACTGCCCGGTGCGGTAGGCGAGCTGTATGTCGGCGGGGCCGGACTGGCTCGGGGGTACCTCAATCGGCCCGAGTTGGACCAAGAACGATTTTTGACCTTGGACCTGGGGCTGGGTCCCGAACGGTTGTACAAAACCGGCGACCAAGTCCGGTTTGGGAGCCAGGGGCAACTTTATTTCCAGGGCCGTGGGGACGAGCAAATCAAACTGCGGGGGTTTCGGATCGAACCGGGGGAGATCGAAGTCCAAATGGCCCAGGCCCCCGGAGTCACCGAAGCCAAAGTATTGCTAGCGGCAGATCCAAAAAGCGGACCGACCCTGGTGGGGTTTTACCTGGGCCCATGCGAACCCTCCGCCCTCCGGCATTTTTTGGAGCCCAGGCTTCCCGCCCATATGGTTCCCGGCCGATTGTTGCCCTTGCCTGCTTTTCCCTTGACCCCCAACGGCAAGATCGACCTCAAGGCCTTGGCCCAGATCCAGCCGGTCGAAAAAACGCCCGCCTCTACTGCGCAGGTCTCGGAAAACGGGGTCGCCCAAAAGGTGACCGAACTGTGGGCCGAGCTTTTGGGCCACCGACGCTTCAGCCTGGAAACCAACTTTTTTGAGGCGGATGGAGATTCGCTGCTGCTGGCCCACCTGCACCGGAGACTGGAAGAAACCTTTGGGGTCGAGCTTTCGGTGATCGATCTTTTCCAAAACCCCAATGTCTTGAGCATGGCAGGTTTGCTGGCCGGGAAACGACCCGAGCTGCTCCAAGCTACCTTGGCCCTTCCACTGGCCCCCAGCGAAGAACCGGTGGCCCTGATCGGCATGGCCGGTTCCTTTCCCGGAGCGGCCGGAGTGGAGGCCCTTTGGTCCTTGCTCAAAGAGGGACGGGAGGGGATCCGGTTTTTTAACCCTACCCAACTCGAACAGGCCGGGGTGCCTTGGTCGCTGGCCCAAAACCCTCGGTATGTTCCCGCCCGAGGTTGGATCGAAGGGGTGCGGGAGTTTGATGCCGGATTTTTTGGTGTCAGCCCGGCCGAAGCGCAGTTGATCGACCCCCAACAAAGATTGTTTTTGCAAGCGGCCTATTGGGCCTTGGAAGATGCCGGGATCGATCCGGTACGCTTTGAGGGAAGGATCGGGGTCTTTGGCGGTTCGGGAAACTCCCTGTACCTGACCAAAAACCTCTTGCCCAACACCGAGCTGATGGCTCGGGTCGGGAACCTTCGAGCCACCTTGGGCAACGACAAGGACTTTTTGTGCAGCCGGGTTTCCTACAAGTTGAACCTCACCGGCCCGGCGCTGGTGGTTCAATCGGCCTGTTCCACTTCTTTGGTGGCGGTCCACCAGGCGGTCCGTTCGCTCTTGTCGGGGGAATGTGAAGTGGCCTTGGCCGGCGGGGTGTCTTTGGTGGAGTTGACCGAATCGGGCTACCTCTATGAACCGGGGGGCATCGGTTCGCCGGACGGGCATTGCCGTCCGTTCGACCAAAAGGCCCAAGGCACGGTCCCCGGCCAAGGGGTGGGGATGGTGGTGCTCAAAAGGCTGTCTGCCGCCCAAAAAGACCTGGACGGGATTTATGCGGTACTCAAGGGAACGGCGGTCAACAACGACGGGGCCAACAAGGTGGGTTATACCGCTCCGGGACTCTCCGGGCAAAAGGCAGTTTTGGAAGCGGCGCTGGCCAAAGCGGGAGTCCGGCCCTTTGAGGTGGACTACATCGAAGCCCACGGAACCGCTACCCCTCTGGGCGATCCGATCGAAATGGCCAGTCTGGCGGCGGTGTACGGCGGCAGAAGCCCCGAGATCGGCCCGTTGTATGTGGGCTCGGCCAAAGGAAACTTGGGGCACCTGGATGCCGCCGCCGGGGTAACGGGGCTGATCAAGTTGGCGTTGATGGTTGACCGGGGTTTGATCCCCCAAAGCCTGCACTTCCAGACCCCAAACCCGGCCCTCAATCTCCCGGCAGGCCCCTTCGAGGTGCCCCAAACCCCCCGGCCCTGGCCCCGTAAAGAAAGGCTCGGGGCAGTCAGCAGCTTTGGGTTGGGCGGAACCAACGCCCATGCCCTGGTCGCCCAGGCCCCACCCTGCTCGGCCCCCGAAACCCCTGAGCCAGAGGAGTCCGAACAGCTGTTGGTCCTTTCCGCCAAAACCCCCGAGGCGCTGGCGGACATGGGCGAGCGACTGGCCCAACATTTGGAACGAAACCCAAACCTCAACCTGAGGGCGGTGGCTAAAACCCTGGGCCAAGGCCGAGGGTTTTTTGAACATTCCTTGAACTTGGTGGCCCAAGATTCACCGGAAGTGGTCCAAAAGCTACGTCATCTGCCGACCAAAACCAACCACCCTACGCCTGCCGGGGTGGCCATGATGTTCCCCGGCCAAGGAACCCAGTATGTTGAAATGGCCCTGGGGCTCTACCGTTCCGAACCGGTCTTTAAAAAGGCTTTGGACAAGGGTGCCCAGGTTTTTGGGGACCTGACCGGCAAAGACCTGATCTGGGACCTGTACCCCGCTGCGGTACGTCGGGCCCAAGCTTCGGAGCGTTTGGGCCAATCCTGGTTGACCCAACCGGCGGTTTTTTGTGTGGAACAGGCGTTGTTCCAATTTTGGACCCACCTGGGGGTGCGGCCCAGCGCCCTGATCGGACACAGCGTCGGCGAATACACTGCCGCCTTTGCCGCCGGGTCCTTGGGGTTGGAAGAAGCCCTCTTTTTGCTCTGCGAGAGGGGAAGGCTGGTCCAAGAGCTGCCCCCTGGAGACATGGTCAGCCTCAACCTTTCCCCCGAGGCCTTGGCACCTTGGCTGGAAGGGCAAGAGGAACTGAGCTTGGCGGCGATCAACGGCCCCAACAGTCTGGTGGTTTCGGGCCCCACCCGAGGGGTACAACAGTTTGCCGCCAAGTTGGAGGCCCAAGGGGTGGTGCTCAAACGTCTTTTCACCTCCCACGCCTTCCATTCCTCCATGTTGGACCCCATCCTGCCCGACTTCGCCAAGGTTTTGGGCAAGGTAACCTTTGCTCCCCCCAAACTGCCCTGGATCAGCAACGTCACCGGGACCTGGGCCGACCCATTGGAGGTGACCACCCCCCAATATTGGGTCCGGCACCTGCGGGACACGGTCCGTTTTTCCGAAGGTCTGGCCTGCCTGTTGGCCCAGGAAAAAACCGGTCTTTTGGAAGTGGGACCGGGCGGCACCTTGAGCGCCTTGGCACTACAACATCCAGGCTGCACCCCGGACCGGCTGGTGGTCCAAAGTCTGCCCCGAGCCCTGGCCAAGGACTCGGACCGACGTTTCTTTTTGGGCCAACTGGGCCGACTTTGGGAGGCCAAGTTGGTGGGAAATCTGGACCTGGGGGGACCGATCCAAAAATTGCACCTGCCCACCTATCCCTTTGCCAAGGAAAGCCACTGGGTGGAAGCCACTCCTAGGACACCGCTGCTTGCGCTGGGCCCCAAACTTTACAAACCGAGGTTGGAACCTTGGTCCCCGCAAGGAGCGGAAGCTCTGCCCCCCAAGTTCCGGCTCTGGATCGGCCCCCAGGAGCCGACGGGCCACCAAGAGCAGGCCTTCGGCTTTGTCCCTTGGCCTTTGGAGGCCGATTTTTCGGGGCTTCCTTCGGTGCTTGGCCTGTTGCCCAAAGGAGAGGTCCAGGTGGTCTTGGAGCCCCCGGCGGGCGGCGCACAGGGGTTGGCCGAGCTGCTGCATCTGGTGCGAATCTTTGCGGAAACCGGACGTTCCTTGGACCTGCGCCTTTTGACCCGGAACCTGCCGGGCAGCAGATCCAACCTTCAGTTTTCGGTCTTCGCTGGGGCCTTTTTGACCGTCCCCCTGGAGCATCCAAATTTTCGGACCCAACAGTTGGAACTGGAGACGAAAGGTTACCCCGCCCTGCTCTGGAAGCAGCTCAACCAAAAACCGACCGAACCCAAACTGACCCTCACGCTAGAAGGGGTCTTCCGCCCCGCCTACCTACCGCTGGGGACCTTGCCCAAAGGCAGCCCGCTGAAAAAGGACGGGGTCTATTTGATCACCGGTGCTACCGGCGGCTTGGGGACCGCTCTTTGTCTCCACCTGTGGGAGCGATACCAAGCCCGTCTGGTCCTGGCCAGCAGGGACCCCCAACAGGGACAGGCCAAACGACCTGCGGTGGCGGGAGCAGAGGCCCTTTGGGTCAAGATGGACCTCAACGACCCACAGTGGGCCACCAAAGCGGTGGAAGAGGCAAAAGCCAAATTCGGTACCTTGGACGGAGCCTTCCATTTGGCCGGAACGGCTCCGGGAGGGTTGATCAAACTCAAAACCTTGGCTCTGATCGAGTCGGTTTTGGCCCCCAAGGTCGAAGGGACCCTAGGGCTGTTTGAGGCGCTCAACCAAGAAAAGGTGCCCTTTCTGGTCCTGTTCTCATCTATCACCGCCTTGACCGGAGGGTTTGGCCAGTCCGACTACGGGGCAGCCAATGCCTTTTTGGACCGGTTTGCCCAAACCGTCACCGGTTCCACCCGCTGCCTGAGCCTTAACTGGGACAGCTGGAGCGAGGTCGGTATGGCCACCGGCCTGCAACTGACCGGCACTTTGGCCCAATTCAACCGGGAACGGCTGTCCAAAGGACTGGGCACCGAAGAAGGGTTGGAAGCCATGGAAGCCGCCTTGGGCAGCGGGCTCAGCCAGGTGGTAATTTCCAACATCCCGGTGGAGGAGCACCTCAAGGAGGTCCAATCCTTGGCCCTGGCGGTCAACCAGGTCCCCGAAAGGTTGGTACGCCCCAGCGCAGAGACAAGTGCGGAGGCCGTGGTTCTAGACCTTTGGCGACAGTATTTGGCCCGAACCGAGGTGGAGCGGGAGGACAATTTCTTTGACCTGGGCGGCGACTCTCTGATGGCCATCAACCTCACCGCCGAGCTGGGCCGGACCTTTGGCCTGACCCTGCCCGCCACCTTGTTGATGGTCAACCCTACCCCCCGTGAGTTGGCGGTCTATCTGGAGGCACAAAAGCACCCGGAAGCCCGTCCATTGGAGCAGTACCGCTTTTTGGTCCCGGTCTCCAAAGAGGTCAACGCCCCGCCGCTTTTCCTGTTCCCCACCGGCGGCGGGTATGTGGTTTATTACCGGGACTTGGCCCGGGCGCTGGGCGACAGTCTTTGTGCCTTCGGCTTCCAGGCCAGGGGACTGGACGGAAAGGACCGGCCTTTTGAGAGCATCGAGGAAATGTCCCAAGGCTTCCTGGAAGAATTGTTGGTCAAGTACCCTGAAGGTCCCTGCATCCTGGGCGGTGCCTCCTTCGGCGGCTTGGTTGCCTATGAAACGGCCCAGCGGCTGGTCGAGCTGGGAAGGGAGGTTTCCCTGCTCTTTTTGATCGACACCCCCGGACCAGGACAAATGCCGATCCGTTTTGAAAACAATGTGATGATCATCAAGGAGCTGTTCGGGCGGGCGCTGGAACTCAATGAAGCCACTTTGGCCCGGCAAAACAGCGAGGAGCAGGTGCAATACATTGCCGAATTGGCCCGCAGAGCCAATCTGCCCGAACTATTGCCCCCCGACTTTGGGGTGCCCTTTTTGGAGGCGGTGGCCAGCCACATGAAGGCGATGTTCAGCTACGAACCCAAGCCCTACAAAGGCAAGGACCGGATCCTCTTTTTCCGGCACACCGAACCGCTGGCCGAATATGCCAAGCGGCCCGAACTACCTTGGGTGGAACTGAGCCGCGGGGAGATCGACATTCGCAGGGTCGAGGGAAACCATTACACCATGAACTTCGACCCCAACGTGGCCAAGATTGCCGCCGAGATCAAAGCTCGACTCCGGCGGGGGTAAAGGGACGGGCAAACGGGAAAGCTCGACTCCAGCGGGACAAAACCCGACCGGAGAGCAGCACAAACAGACCGCCCAAGGACCGAGGTTTGGACCAAGGGAACCTTTTTGGGTTAAGTTGAGGTCCGCTGGTCGCGGCTTGGGTCGGGTAAGGTTTTGGCAAGCAGGCGAGTGGGTTGGAACTTTTGGGCCCTCGCCTTTTGGGTGTCTGCCGCTTTAAGACTTTACAAAGAAGGGCTTTTGGCATAACCGTGTGGACTCCAGTCGGGGCTAGGAATCGGGGAACAGCTCAAAAAAAAGTTGACACCCTAAAACCTCTCCCATAAGCTGGCTGAATATTAAGCGGCGGGCCGGTAGCTCAGCTGGTAGAGCACCTGACTTTTAATCAGGTTGTCGCGGGTTCGACCCCCGCCCGGCTCACCAATTTTTACCGCCGTATTTGTCCCCATCGTCTAGAGGCCTAGGACACCGCCCTTTCACGGCGGTAACACGAGTTCGAATCTCGTTGGGGATGCCAATTTCCGCTGTTTTTGCCTCCATTTTTTACCCCCTTCGTTTTCCCTTTGGCCCGGCCTACTTGGCCTTTGGATTGCCCCCCAACCCGACCTCTTTTTTTTGGCCCCGCTCACCTTGGTCCGTTTTCTTAAGGCTCCAAGCCGTTTGAGCCCTTTGGCCCTTCCACCGGCAGCCCCGCCAGTTGCCATTGGGGAAAGCCTTCTTCCGGCCTAAAACTCCGAATCCCCGCCGCCTTTAACCTCTGCACTGCCTCATAAGACAAAACGCAATAAGGCCCCCGGCAGTAGGCGATCACTTCCTTGGAGGCTTGGTGTCGGTCAATGAAGCCTTGCAGTTGCTCCAAGGTGACGTTCAGCGCCCCGGCGATGGTCCGGTCGCAAACTCGCTGTGGGGGCGCAGGTCGATCAAGGTCACCGCCTGGGCCAGCCTCTCAAGTAGTTCAGCGCTCGAAAGGGGCTCCAACCGGTCTTTGCCGTGAAGGTGCAGCTCCACCAGCCGGTCCACTTCAGCCAGATTGCGTTGGGCGATTTTGGTCAAGGCAAAAAGGTTTTCAAGCACCAAATCGTTGGTCACCCGGTAATGAACATAAAGCCCTGCCTTGCGCCCGGTCATCAGCCCCGCCGCTTTGAGCTGCTGGAGGTGCTGGGAACAGTTGGCGTAAGACAGGCCGGAGACCTCCGTCAGTTCCTCGACGGTCCGCTCCCCTTGGGCCAAGTATTAGATCAGCTCCAGCCGGTTTTCCTGGCCCAAGGCCTTGGCGATTTTGGCAAACTGTAGGTACAGGTGCCGTTTGAAGTCAGATATGGATAAAGGTTTCAAAAAAAGTTGCCGAAAAAACACCGGGAACGGTCAAACCCCCTTGGGTTGCGCCACTTCAGGTACAGCCGTGGCAGGTAAACCAACCGCCAAGGCCGACAGCGCCAAAAGCCCTCTGGGGGCCAGTTCGACCCATTGGTTCTCGCTGGTCAAGGCCTTTTTTGCCCACCACCCCCAGGTAAGTGTAAACCCACGCCCCGGGGCCAGGGTCACAAAGCTGACCGCCAGATAAGACCGCAGGTTGATCCGGGTCAGCCCCAGGCCGTAGTTGAGCAGGTTGAAGGGAAACAGCGGCACCAGCCGGACAAAGGGCACAAACCGCCAGCCTTTCTGCTCTACCCCGGCCTTGAGTTGCCCCAACCTGCCTTGCACTTTTCGCTCGGCCCAGGGCCGACCAAAAACCGGGCGGTCAAAAACGCCAGTCCCACCCCCAACGTTGCCCCCGTCAGGGTGTACAAGGTACCGGCCCAAAGCCCGAATACCGCCCCGCCCAAAAGGGTGAGGATCGATCCGGGAAACCACAGCAAGGTCCCCAACCCATAAAGCAAAATGAACCCCAAGGGTCCCGCCCAGCCCAGCTCTTGCAGCCACAGGGCCAAAGCCTCCCAAGAGAGGGACTCCCGCCGGTACAATCCGGCCACCGGCACCAAAAAAAGCGCCAAGCCCAAGGCCATTTTTCCGGCCCGGTTCACCGGCCCCCAGAGGTGGGGTCGTTGAAGCCGTAAGCCTTCTTTTCTTGGGAAAAGGGCTGCCACAACATCTTGTGCAGTTGCAATTCCTTGGGCTCCAAAAACAGGTCGATCCCGATCTCCATGCCCTCGTGGCCCAAGTCGGGTTGAGCCTTGTAGGTGCCAAACAATCGGTCCCACCAGGGCAGGTTAAAACCAAAATTCCGGTTTGCGTCTGCCGGGGAAGAGGAATGGTGGACCCGGTGCATGTCTGGGGTGACCACCTACAGGCGCAAGAGCCGGTCGAGAGCCAAAGGCAATTTGAGGTTGGAATGGTTGAACATCGCCATGCCGTTGAGGATCACCTCAAAGGCCAGCACCGCCACAACCGGCGGCCCCAGGGCCAAAATCAAGGACAGCAGGATCTCCAAGGGGTGAAACCTAGCTCCAGTGGTGACATCGTACTCCAGGTCGGCATGGTGCATCCGGTGGAGCCGCCACAAGAGGGGCAAGGCGTGGACCATGACATGTTGCAGGTAGATTAAAAAAACCAACGCCACCACCGAGAGCACCCAAGGCCAGGGCTGGGGCAAGGGGAACCGATTGAAAAGCCCCCACCCCTGCGCTGCGGCCATCGCCGCCAAGGCCATCGGTAAGGCCGGCATCAAAAGCCGGGACAGGACACTGTTCAAAAAACGATCCCTAGGTTGGAACTCCACCGGAGGGCTCGGGAAAACCGGCGTTCCCGCCGGGGGCCAAGGCCTCCCAAACCCCGAATACCGCCAGCAAGCCAAAAAAGAAACCCATCCGTAAGCCCGACTGGTGGGCCAAGATCCATTCATCCATGCCGTTGCCTTTGGAGACCAAGATTGGCCCCTGCGGCCCCCGGCCCGGCGGTTGGCACCGGAGGTGGGCAGGTGGTGTGCAGGGGCTTTTATTATATTATTCAATTGTTTGCTTGATCATAAGGAGCCGGTCAAACGGCCTCGCTGCCAAGACGGGGCCTCCCGTTGGGACAAAACTACCGGGCCGGGGGAGGCAAAAAACAGGGGCAAAGAGGGCCAAGCCAAGCCCCGGCAACAGTGGGGACCACCCCCCCCAAGAAACGGCCCTGTTTGCCTCCAGGGACAACCGGGCAAGTGCCATTTGCCTCTGAGGCCAAACCTGGAAAGCAACGAGAGAATTTTAATTCCCTTTCTAAAACCTCCGATTTGGGTTAAAGTGCAAAAAACCTTTCCCCTTTTGACCGGTTTTTATGACGTTCCAAGACGATTTTATCCAAGGGCAGAACGAGGAACTCATTGAATACATGAAGTCCTCAAGGCTTTTTAGCCACATCCCCGATTCCCTGCTCTCCACCTTGGTGCCCATTTCAGACTTGCGGGTTTATGACCCGGAACAGGAGATTTTGGTGGAAGGCCAGGAAAACGACCGGGTCTTTTTTCTAATGCGAGGGGCGGTCCAGATTTTTGCCGGCGGGGAATTTATCTTGGAGCTGAAACGGCAAGGGGACCTTTTCGGCGAGATGAGCGTGATCAGCTCCAAACCGGCCAGCGCCACGGTGATCGCCAAAACCAGGGTGCAGGTGTTTTCCGTTTTGGGCCGCAACATTGGCCGTTACACCGACATCGACGTGGAGCGGATCAACCACATCCTCTACCGTCTGTTCGCTGCCGTCCTGACCGACAAGCTGGCCCTGACCACCTACAAGGCCAAGCAGTACGAAGTGGTCAACATCTACCTCAACAAGACCCAAGCGGCCTTGGCGGAGAAACACACCCAGCTGCTCAAGGAAAAAAAGGCCGCCGAAGCCGCCGCCAATACCAAAGCCGCCTTTATCGCCACCATGAGCCACGAGATCCGTACCCCCCTCAACGGCATCTTGGGCATGACCGAATTGCTGCTTTCCACCCACCAAACCGAAGAACAACGGGACTTCACCGAAAGCATCCTGATTTCTGGGCGCAACCTTTTGAGCATCATCAATGACATCCTGGACTTTTCCAAGATGGAGGAAGAGGACATCCAGGTTGAAGTCAAGCCGATCAGGCTCCAGGAGCTGGTGGAGGAATGCATCGCCCTGAGCGCCCCGGATGCGGCCTTGAAGGGGCTGGAGCTGTTTGAACGGATCGACCCCAAGACCCCTGAGGAAATCAAGGGCGACCCCAAACGAATCGCCCAGGTCCTCAACAACCTGCTTTCCAACGCCGTCAAGTTTACCGACCAAGGGCAGGTGCAGCTCCTGGTCAAGCCGCTCGAAGGCCGGGAAGGGGGGGAATTGCTGTTCGAGGTCAAGGACACCGGGATCGGGATTGCCCAAGAAAAGCAGGTGGAACTTTTCCAACCCTTCTACCAAGTGGACAGCTCCATCACCAGAAGACACGGTGGCACCGGGTTGGGGCTGGTGATCGCCAAGAATCTGGTGGAGTTGATGGACGGCCGCATCTGGTTTGAAAGCTTACCGGGGGTGGGAACCCAGTTTTACGTTTCCCTGCCCTTTGAGCCGTTGCCCAAGCCGGATGCCCAAGAATTCAGCCTGCCCAAGGGCCTCTCGCTGGCGCTCTTCGAGCGGGGCATCGAACAGGGGGAAGCGCTGGAAGAGCGGCTCAAACGCTGGGGAGTGCAGGTCAAACGGGTACGGGAGCGAGAGGAACTGGGCATTCTTTTAGCCTCTTCGGACCTGATTGATCTGGTCTTGTTGAGCATCACCGGCAGCACCACCGAGGCCCACAAGCTGGGCCAAGAGGTTTGGAGCTACCCGGACCGGGAACAGACCCCCATCATCTTTACCACCAAGTTGGGCCAGGAGCTGGACCTCTCCCGGTACCAGCAACCCTGCAAACACCTCTACAAGCCCATCCGAGAGCGAAGCCTGTACCACGCAGTGACCGAGCTCTTGCGGGCCCACACCGGGGAATCCAAGTCCGATTGGTCCGAAAATCTCCAGGAGCTTTACCCGCTGCGGATCTTGGTCGCCGAAGACAACCAGATCAACCAAAAGATGTTGCTGCGCCTCTTGAGCCGGCTCGGCTACGCCGCCGAGGTGGCCAACAACGGGAAGGAAGTGCTTGAAGCGGCAAAGCTCCAGGAATTTGATCTGGTACTGATGGACATCCAAATGCCCGAAATGGACGGCCTGCAGGCCGCCCAGGCACTGCGGCACAGTTACAAAAAGTCCTGCCCCCATTTGATCGCCCTGACCGCCAACGTCTTTGAGGAAGACAAACAACGGTACCTGGACGGCGGCTTGGACGACTTTATCGGCAAACCGATCTCCCCCAAACTGTTGGAGGAAAAGATCCGCCAACTGGGGCAAAAACTCTTTTCCTCTTCCAGGCCCCCTTTACAATCCCCCTAAAACCCATCCAAACTCGGACTTTGGCCCGATTCTTTCATTGAGAGCGGCGCACCTCCCCCTTTGTGGCTTGGGTTTTAGAGCTAAAACGACATGAACTGGCAGTACAACCAATATTATCCCTTAGCCCAGGCTGGGCCCAACGCAAGGGCGCTGGGGGAAGCGCTTTTGCAGGCCTACCCTTTGACCCGAAGCTGCCTGTTGGTTTTGGGACCCAAGTTGGTTGAGACGGTACAGTTTGGTTACTTCCAGGCCGGTCACGAGATCATCAAGGAAGGGGAAAAGGGCAAGGACCTTTATCTGCTTTGTGAAGGCGGGGTGGATGTCCTGGTGGGCGGCAAGATCGTGGTCAACATGAAGGGCCCCACCCTTTTGGGCGACAAGGGCATCGTGGAGACCGATTCGACCCGGGCGGCGACCATCAAGGTGGCCAAGGCCCAGGTTTGCCTGTTTTTGAAGATCCCGATGGATCTTTTTATCAAGGACTTTAAGTCCCAAGCTGCGGACGGTTTGTTTGCCCAGGAAACGGCGATTTTTGCGGCCATGTTCCTGACCATCCAAGACCGCCTCTTTACCTACATGAACCACCAAAAAACCATGTGGGAAGAGGTCAACAGCACCCTGAACCTGCTCAACACCAAGCTGATCGCCAAGTCCCTGGAAAACCAAAAACCCCTCAATTGGGACCCCAACGCCTGGGGCCACGCCAAGAGACAGGTTTTTAAACTGATCGGCTTTAAGTGGCCCGATAACCTGGAGGCAAACCCGGCCAACCTGTACCAGTTGCTGGCCAAGTTTCTCTCCACCAAGACCGCCCCGCTCAAAACCCGGCTTTCCCCCGCCGAGTTCACCGCCGCTAGGCAAAGGTTGTGGCAGGGGTGGCTGGAGGAAATCGCCCGTGGGGTGCTCAAACACCTGCCCAAAAAAGCCCTGCCCATCGACATCGGGGAGATTGAGCTGTTCAACCCCAAACTCTTTCGGGTCAAACTGCTGACCTTGGTGCGGACCTTCGAGAAAAAATTCCCTCCCTCCGAGGCGGCCCAAAAGGGGCTGGTCAGCCTCAAGGCCGAAGACCACTTCGGCAAGGGCCAAAAGGTCAACTTTTTAGAGCTGTTCCCCTACCTGGAAGCCTTCGACCGGGCCTGCAAAATCCCTAGGCCCAACTGGATCAAGGCGATGTTGGCCCAAAAAACCGCCCAGATTGCCGCCAAAAGCGAAAATGAATTCAACGGTTCCTTGGTCCGTATGCAGGAATTTTTGGAACGGGTCAAAGGCATGACCGTCAACCTGGGTCCGGCCCAGGTGGAGAAAAAGCTGGACACCGCCCAGGTGAACAAGGCGGCCAAAGACTTGGTCCGCAGCTACGATGCCTTTTTTCGGAATGTGGAGGCCCCGGTGGGCCGCAGGTTGGGGGAGATTTATTTCCAGCCCGACGAAACCCCGAGGCTGGAGGACCTGATCAAGATCTCCGGTTCCAAAATCATCCGCCAACAGATCGAAACCGCCTTTGGCTCGATCACCCAGGCCCTCAAGCTGGTGGTCCCCAACTTGCCCGTCACGGTGATGGAAAAGATGTTGCGGATCTTCCGAGCCAGCCCCGGCGATTGCCTGAATCCAAGCGAACTGGCGCTCAACTATTGGACCCCCATTTCCAGCGGTGCCTCGTTGGTCCAAGGCAAGCGGGAGCTGTTTTTCCTCAAGTCCGGCACCCTGCTGGGCGGCAGCGCCTGGAAAAACCTTTTGGACAACGAAAAGGCCAAGGCCTTGTCGATCAAGGTTCCGCCCAAAGGGGAAAACGAACCGCCCGACACCTACTACTGCTTTTTTTGCCTGCCCAAATCAGTGTTGCCCTGGAACCACGAGACCTTGGACCCCAACCAAATCGCCGGGCAATACACCTTGATCCTGCAATGGTTGACCGAGCGGATGTTGGGCTTTTTGGCCGAACTGGCCGAAGAGCGGGACGAACACTACGAAAAATGGGTGAAGGCGGAGATGATCACGGACCTGGAAAAACGGGTCCAAGACTTTGAAAACCTCCCCCGAGAGATCGACGGCGAAGCCGGGAAGGCTCTGGGGTTATATCTGACCGAATTGGGGTTGACCTTGGCCCCGGGGGAACCCTTGGTTTCGGCACAGGTGTCCAAATCGGTTTACAACCACTTGGTCCGGGAAATCAAGGCCAACAACCCGGCCTTGGGGGTCAATGAGGTGGGGAACCAAGCCTACACCAAATTCCGGCTGCACCTGACCGAAATGGTTGAGTTGATCAAGTCCTACGACTCCAACCGCCCCAAGGTGGCTGACAAAACCGAGGTGTATCAGGTGCTCGAAGACCAGATCCGCCGGTTGTTCCTCCGCCTCAAGCAACCGATCCAGGAATCCTATTTCTCCTTGGGCTTGGCGGCCAAGCCAATGATTTCCATCGGCAGCATCGCCAAGGACATGGAAACCAAGCCGGACATGTTCCGCCGGTTTGCCCAAGATTTTTTGTCCCTGCTCGAACAGGTCCAGATCAATTTGATTTTGGAAACCGATGATTACCACCAGAAAGTCAGCCAGATTCGTTCGCTCCGGTCCCAGTACGACCTTGAATCCCTCCAGGCCCAGGCGGTCAACGATGGGGTCAGGAAGCTGCAAACCCTCTTGGGTCCAGGCCTGAGTTAGCCACCTCCGGCAGGCCTACAGGGCTTTCATAGCCGCTCCGTCCACCGCAATGGACTGGCCGCTCAAATAACCGGCTTCACCAGACAACAAAAAAGCCCCAACCTTGCCGATCTCCTCGATGGTCCCGTACCGGCCCAGAGGGATGTTCGCTTGGGACTGCTGCCGCTGCTCCTCCGTGCTGATCCCCTTGGCCCGAGCCAAATTAAAATCCAGGCTGTGGATTCTTTCGGTGTCGATCTTTCCGGGCATCAGGTTGTTGACCCGGATGTTCTGGGGCCCCAACTCCCGAGCCAGACTTTTGACCAACCCGGCCACAGCGCTGCGCATCACGTTGGAAAGCAACAGCCCATCGATCGACTCCTTGACGCTTGAAGAGGTGACGGTCAAGATCGCCCCGCCCCCTTGCCTGCGCATGGAAGGCAGCACTCCTCGGACCAACCGGACCGCACTCATCAGGTTTTGCTCAAACGCCTGGGTCCAGACTCCATCCAAAAACTGGTCAAACCCGCCGGGCGGAGGTCCCCCGGCGTTGACCAGCAGTTGGTTCACTTGGCCAAAACGGCCAAATCCCGCTTCCAGCCAAGCCTTGATGCTCAAAGGATCGGCTGCGTCCAAAAAGGAAAAACCCACCTCGACCCCATAGTCCAAGGAGAGGTTGCGGGCCGCTTCCGCCAAGCTGTTGCCGTCTCGGCCCCCCAAAAACAAACGTCCCCCTCGTTCGGCCAAGGCCCGAGCAACGCCATAACCGATCCCCCGACTGGAGGCGGCCAAAAAGGCCACCTTGGGTTGCCCTTGGGGGGCCAATGAGTTTTGTGTCGGTGACATCTTGCCCTTGTGGTTTGGATTTATTTCCCCGACCCCAAGGCCAGCGCACCCAGCTTGGTTTCCAGGTCGGAAATCTTGGTTTCCAGCTCCCGTCGGGTCCGAGTCAACAACTCTTGGTTCCGGGTTAAAGTAGCGGTCAAAAAGGCATTTTCCAAAGACAGGGCCACATGGCCCACCAACAGCCCCAAAAACTCGGCTCGGCTCTTGGAAAAGGCCTGGGTCGCCAGATTGTTTTCCAGGTACAAAATCCCCACCAACCGGCTCTGGTTCATCATGGGCATCGCCAGGATCGACTTGGGTTTTTCCTGGACCACATAAGGGTCATAACCAAAAATCACCTCGTTGCCTGCGTCCCCCAAGACCAGGGTCTTTTTGGTGCGGATCACGAAAGAGACCACCGTGTGGGCGATCTTGTTGCAGTCCTCAAAGGCCAGGGAACAAAGCTTGACCTCCGGGTTGTCGGCGCTGTTCCCTTCGGCTCTGATCCGAAAGTGCCCTTCTTGTTCGACCAGGAAATACCCCCTTTGGGCCCCGGCGGTTTCCAGCATGATTTTGAGCAGCTTTCTTATCAAGGCACCGGGGTCGCTTTCAAAGTCCAAGGTAGTCAAGAGCCGGGCCAGACTGGTGAGGTCCGACTGCTGGGCTTGGGGCACCAGCCCCCTGGGGTTGACCGGTTCCTGGCTGGATTCCAAGAGACCCAGGTATTCCTTGGGCATCCTGGCCAACTTCGCCCCGGCTCCCCACCTCCGGTAGGCCAACTGGGCTTCCTTGAGGTAGGCCAGGGCGATGGTGGTCTTGTTTTTGGACAGGTAATACCTTGCCGCCAGTTCGTTGGCCAACCCTTGGATCTGTGGCCGTCCCTGCTCTTTGGCGGCGGCAATGGCCTTGTCGTAAAGGTCGATGGTCTCGATGAAGTTACCGCCGGTGGCCGACATTTCGGCACAGACCAACAGGTATCGGTCCAAGAAGTTCTGTTCACAAGCGCTGGAAAGCAGCCGCAGCTTGTCCCGGTTGCCCTTGAGGATATCCCAATACCGTTTCCGTTCGTCGAAGCTCATGTGCGGATAGTTGGCCAATACCACCAGGGAAAAATAAAAATAATGCTCCGGGATGCTGAGCTGGCCATAGTTTCTAAGCTGTCCATCCGACTTGAGGATCTGCTGGAGGCTTTTGGGGTAGTCTCCCAAAAAGTAATACAGCTGGGCTAAAATCAGGTGGTACCACTGGAGCAAAAGCGGGTTCCGGCTGGCTTTGAGGCTCTTGAGCAGGGGCTCGGTGTCGCTGGGGTTGGGCAGCTCGGACTCCGGGTCCTTGAGGGTCAAAAAGAGCCGCACCAAAGCAAAGATTTGGTCCAGGTCCGGGTTTTTCGCCTGTAGGGCAAAGTCTTCATTTTTTTTGATTTCCAAGGCCACCCCGTCCAGCGGAGTGCCTGCCACCAAATGGGTATAAACCAAATAACCCAACGCCCCCGAAGCGGCGATAAAATCCCCGAAACGGACCCCTTGCTGGGCCGCCGCATTGAGGTGGTCCAGGCTTTCTTTGGTGCTCGCTTTCCAGTGGCAAACAAAAGCGCCGAACAAAAAGTTGAGCCCCGGAGATTGGGAGGGAATCTCCAGTTTGCGGTTGAGGGTCAAGGCCAGCTTGCCCATCCCAAATCCCTTCTGGTAATCCTCCAAACCGCAGCACAACAAAATGGCATAGTGCATGTACCCGAAGGGCGAGGCCGCACAGTTGCCTTGGTTGAGGCTGTTTTCGACCATCTTTAAGGTCAAATACACCCACAGGCTCCGTTTGGAGAAATAAGCCGCCGGGATGACGCTGGTGAACAACTTCATCAAGGCCTTGCTTTCGTTGCTGTCCATCTCGTTCAGGTACAGCAGGTTCTCCAGCTTTTGGGCCGAGATCCGGGCCTGCATCTCCTGCATCAACACTTGGCCGACAATCGAGATCTCCGCATCGTTGGGCGGAATCTTCTGCTTGGAAAAGTGGTTGATCGCCTCGGTGCCGATCTCCAATGCCTGCTTCAGGTCCCCGGCCTTGATAAAGAGGTTCAGCTTGATGCTGATGACCGCCTCTTTCTCTTCGTCGGTCCGCAGGTGGTCGTAGAGCAGTTGGAAGATCGGTTTGAAGGCCTCGGTGTTGCCGGTATAATACTCCGCTTCCGCCCGGCGGACAAACAACTCCTTGGCTAGGCCATAGTCCAGTTCCCAGGCCTCAGGGCTGAGCAGTTCCGTCCCTTGGGTGTAGTAGTTCCAGGCGGTTTCGTAGGCCGCAATGGCCCTGGAGGCATCTCCGGCCTTGAGGTTGAGCCAGGCCAGCTGGTGCCGCTCCGGCCACTCCTCGATCAACTCCACCGCTTGGTTTAGCTGGTTGACGGTCTTAAAGATCCAGTCTTCCGCCGGAGCCTCGGGCGCAGCCCGGAGCAGCTTGCGGCCCACGGCGAGGTGCATCTTCCGTTTTGCCTGGGGGACCCAGAGGCTTGAAGCGGCGAGGTGGATGCGGTTGTGCAGGAAGTGGTAAAGCTTGTCGTGACCGTGGGCTCGGGTTTCCTGGAAAATCATACCCTTTTGCAAGAGCTCTTCTAGGGCCTGGTCCAATTCTTCCTCGGAAAGCTCCAGCCCCAAGGCCAAAGTGGACCGCTCAAACTGGGTGCCGATACAGGCGGCGGTTTTGAGGGTTTCAATCGCCTTTTCATGCAGGTTTTTGATCTTGGTGATCAATAAATCGATCACGTCCTTGGACTGACAAGCTTTGTGTAGGGAAGGCAGGTCCCAAACCCAGAGTTCCTTTTGGGGGTCCCAGGTGATCAGGTCCTGTTCGCTCAGGTGGCCCAGGAGTTGTTTGACAAAAAAGGGATTGCCGTTGGTTTTGTCCAAGAGCAGCTTGACCAACTCCTCAAAGTCCTGCTCCGACCCAAAGGCTTCGGCCAACAGGGAGCGCAGGTCTGCCTCGTGCAGGGGCCGCACGGAAAGCTCCCGTTGGGGCACCCCGGATTTGGCGATTTCCTCCAAAAAAAGATTGAGGCTGCCCGATTGGATCGCCAAGCTGTCCCGGTAGGCGACCATCATCAAGAGGTGCCTGCTGTTGAGGTCGGTGATCAGATTTTGGAGGGTCAGCAGGCTGGCGGAGTCGGCAAAGTGGAAGTTGTCCAAAAAGATGACCAAAGGCTTGCCGCCCTTGGTGAAGCAGTTCAGAAACCGCAGGATGCTGTAGCCCAAGCGGTTTTGGGTCTCCAAGGGGTCCAGCCGGGGCGGTTCCCGGTGGGGGCCTAGGATCAGGCGCAGGTCGGGCAGGAATTCGGCCAGCACCCCCAGATTTTCCCCCAATTCCTTGTCGAGCAACTGCCGCCACTCGGTCAGCTGGGCCTCGTCTTGGGTCAAGAGGTGGTTGACCAACCGTTCAAAGGCCTCCCGGAGGCAGTAGTAGGGGGTGTCCTTGTGTTGTTTTTCAAAGCGACCTTCCAAGATCAAGCCGCCCTTTTCCTGGATCGGCTCCTTGAGCAGCCCCACCAAACTGGACTTGCCCAAACCGGCCGCCCCCTTGATCAGCACCATTTCCACCCCGCCCGAGGCGGCGCTCTGGAAGGCCAGGACCAAGGCCTTGCGGTGCTCCTCTACCCCATAAAGCCGGGCGGGCATAACAAACCCCAGCCTCGACTTGGAGGCCTCCAGAGGGAAATCCTCGATCCGGCCCTTTTCCTGCCAGTCCCGCTGGCAGTGCCACAGGTCGGCCAACAGGCCTTGGGCATCCTGGTAGCGGTCCGTATCGGTCTTGGCCAAAAGCCGCAGGAGGATCTGCTCGACCACCGGGGGCAACTCGGGCCGAAAAATACTCGGGCTCGGCGGAGCCAGGGCAATGTGGCTGTGAATCAACTCCAGTTGGTCCTTGGAGCTGAAGGGAGGGTGCCCGGTCAAATATTCAAACAAGATCACCCCCAAGGCATAGAGGTCCGAAGCCTTGGAGGTTTCCCGGTTGATCCGGCCGGTCTGTTCCGGTGCGGAATACACAAACGCCTCACCCAGAGAATGCAGGGGGGTGGAGTCCTGGTTGAGCAGGTTTTTGTGTTCGTCAAAATACAGCCCGGTCAAAACACAGCGACCGGAATTCGGGTCCACCAGGATATTGAAGGGGGTCAGGTCCTTGTGGACCAGGTTTTGTTTGTGCAGCTTGGCCACCGCTTGGGTGAGCTCAATGGCCAACCCCAAAAAGGCCCCCAATTCCAAGGGCCCCTGCACCACCTGGGGCAGAAAGAGGAACGGGCAATTTTCAAACAACAGCAGCAATTCCCCTTCGGCCAGTCGCAACTGCTGGGGGAAGACCAAGCCCGGCACCGTCACCCTGGGGGAGAAGGGAGCCAGCAGCGGTTCCACCTCCGCCAGCGGCTCGTCCAGCCCCACCCACTTGATCAGGTGCGGCTCCCCTTCGGCCTGGTAAACCTTGGCGTAAGGGTGGTCCAAGACCAGCTTGAATTGGGGGTACTCTTGGGTAAGGCTCATAATCCCTTGTTTGGACGGCGGCACAGCCAAAAGCCTTGGCCCTGCACCTCCCCTTTTTTATCAGAGATCAACAGCTGGCTCAAGGAGATTCGAGGCGGGAGACCGGCTTGGGTGCGCAGGGAATTGGAGTAAAGTTTGGGGTAACGGGGCTCTGCCCCTCGGCGGATGGCCAGTTCGGCCAGACTGACCAGGACCAGCCGACCAGCCCAAGGGCGAATCTCTTCGGACCGGGTTTGGGTCAAAAACAGCAACTCGGTTGCCCCCAACGGTTTGCAGAGTTTAGCGCCGATCACCTCCACCGGCACCGGCCGGTCAATCCAAAGGTACCAAGCGTTCAGCTGGCTGGAGAGCAGTTGGTGGACCCTCCAGGTTTCATCGCTGCCGACCCGGCCGATCGGATCGGTCAAAGCCAGCCTTTGGCCCAGGTCTCCGTTCCAAAGGTCGATCAAGGTTTCCAGGTCCTTGGGCGTAGGGGTCAGGTCGAGTGCCCAGGCTCCAGGAAGAATTTCGGCTTGCCCCGCCGCACTTTGGGGCGGGGCAAAACCCTCGGGGTCCAGCCGCAGGTCCAGCCGGGCCTTGGGGACAGAACAGCCGACCAGCAACAGACTCAAGCCCAGGCCCCAGGCCCGGATCCCCCCCCTCACGGTTCAGCCCTCTTCCAGGATCAAGGGGGATTCGCCCTTCAAATAGGCTTGGTAAGCCTGCCAAAGGCTTTCCAAGGGGACCTTGGGGACGATCCTTGCGCTCCCCAAGGCGGTTAGGGCCACAAAATTGACCCCTTGGGACTGGGCCTTTTTGTCGTGCCCAACGATTTCCAAAAACCGATCCTTGGAGACCGGCGGAATCTTGACCACCACTTGGGCGGCCAGCAGCTGCCGGTGAACCTCTGCCAAGTCCTTGGGGGCCAAGTGCCCCTCCTGGTGGGACCAAAAGGCGGCAAAGTCCATCCCCGCCAGCACTGCTTCCCCGTGGAGGTAGCGGTCGTAGTGGGTGTAGGTTTCCAGGAAGTGCCCCAAGGTATGGCCAAAGTTGAGCAACGCCCGGACCGAGTTCTCCTGTTCGTCCTGCTCTACCACGTTGGCCTTGACCTGACAGCTCCTAGTGATTACTTCGATCAAAAGGTGCGGGTCTTGGTGCAGCGCCGACAAGGACTGCTTTTTGAGCATTTGGTTCAAGTATGGGTCAGCGATCAGGGCGTGTTTGAGCAGTTCCGCATATCCGGCCACAAACTCCCGGTCCGCCAAGGTGGCCAGAAAATCCACGTCGATCAAGGTCCCCAAGGGCTGCTTGAAGGCACCGATGCTGTTTTTGGAGAGGGGATGGTTGACCGCCGTCTTGCCGCCGATGCTGCTGTCCACCTGGGAAAGCAGGGTTGTGGGGACCTGGATGAAGTTGATCCCCCTCATGTAGGTGGCCGCCGCAAAGCCGCCCATGTCTCCGATCACCCCGCCCCCGAAGGCAATCAAAAGGCTCTTGCGGTTCGCCCCCCTTTGGGCCAAAAAGTCGTAGATTTTGGAGAGGGTCTCCAGGTTTTTGGTTTTTTCGCCGTCAGGCAATACCAGCTTGGCCGCAACGTACCCCTCGGGCAAACAGGACTCGATTTTTTGGGGGTAAAGGCTATCCACCACTTCGTTGGTGATCACCATCACCTGTTTCTCCCCTTCCTTGTGCAAGAGGTCCTTCAACCCTTGGGTCAGAATTCCCGAACCGATCTGGACGGAATATTGGTAGGCCAAGCGACTCAGAGAAATCTGGATGGTTTTGGACATAAAAGGGTCAATAGAGGATTTTAAAGTTGTGAAGATCCGGCTCCAGCGGGTCCGTCAGAGCTTGGACCTGCTCCACCTTGGCGGCGTGGCTGCCTTGCCAACACCAGTTTTCCAAGGCTTGGACCGCTTCGGGTGGTCCTTGGCAGAAAACCTCCACCCGGCCATCCCGCAAATTTCTGACATATCCCTTGAGGCCCAGTTCACGGGCCTTTTGCTGGCAATTGGCCCGGTAATAAACCCCTTGGACCAGACCGGCGACAAAAAGACGTTTGGCGATCTCCATTGTTACCTCCGTTTTTTAAGCCATTCCCAGGGGGCTAAAAACCTACAACCCAAAGAAATTCTTGATCAACCAAAAGAGGTCGATTAGAGTCAAACCGCCAGACCAACCTGACTTTTTTATAGTGGGGCAAAAAGAGTCGAAAGTCTAGCCCAATGCCCCTTGAAGAACAAATGTAAGCCCAACTCTTGGGCTTGAATGGAAACTGTCCCAGACCCGAAATGGGTCAAAACTATGGCTAGCCCCAACAAACCCCTACCCTCAGACAGCATCACCGGCGAAGGCCCCTTGATGGTCCGGCTGGAAGAGGCTTTGTCCCTGCCGATCCCCGCTCGGTCGGACTACTGGAGCATCTCCCTGCCCAACGTCACCAAGAGGCTGGGGAGCCAGTTGTTCGGGTTGGTCAAAAAGGATCTTCCCGACCCAGAGCTGGACGAGCTGCGAAAGTTGGCCGCCCAGTCGCCGGGCAACACCCTGGCCTTGATCCAAAAGCAGCTCAAGTTTTACCCCTACAACCCGAGCCTGTTGATGCTCTCGGCGATTTGTACCCACGGGATCAACGTCAATTCCGCCAACCCCTTGGGCATGTTCAGCGCCCTCAAGCTGGCCAACCGGGACGCTGCCTCCGCCTTGATCTACGACGGGGTCAGCCTTTACAATGCGGAAAATTTTTTCCGACTTTATCACCTCCTGATGGAGCGCTACAAACGGCACTTCGACAAGCTGCACAAGGAATTGCGGGGGGAAAAACTGGCCATCGAGAAGGCCAAGCTCGACTTTGCCGAGACCCTGGGCTGGCTCCTGGCCGATGAAGAGGCCAAGGCCAGTAACATCATCTCCCACCTCAAGAAGCGGATCCTCTCCAACGCCAACCCCCATTATTTCACCTTCGCCCGGATCGCCAAGGCCGCCGAAGCAATTGAGGCAGGCAAGCCCAAGGAAATGGTCGGTTTTTTTAACGCCACCGAGACCATCACCTTCGTTTACGCCATGGCTGTCGCCTTCGCTCGGGTGCCGATCTTGCACCCCTTGATCGACCGGCTCTTGGAGGCGATGCCCGCTTCCAACTTGATGTTGGCGCTGCGCCGGGTCTCCATCTCTTCGGTCCGGCTCAATCTCCTGATGAAGCTGGCGGTGGCGGAAAAAGCCGAGGAACGGATGCGCCAGATTGGCCGGATCCTCTTCCAGGAAAACATGGCGGCTGTCAACCAGATGGAGCCCCACGGGGTGTTCCAGGCCTTTGAGGCCGACCCTTTCATCAATCTGGCCACCGCCACCATCAACACCGCCGGGCTCTTCCAGGGCGGAGAACAGGCCAAGATGGTGGCCGTCGCCCTGACCGCCATGGAAAGCTTGGTCAAAAAAGACCAAAGCAAAGCCAAAAACTTTGCCCAAACCGCCCAGAGCCACATTCGGGTGCTGTCCAACATGAACCGTGAGGATGCGGCTAGGTAGGGTGGGGCCCACTGTTGGAGGGCCAAAAAGGGGGCTTTAGGGGGGCTTTAGAAGGTTCGTTCGGCGAATTTGGCCACCGCCTGCACCCAATCGCTGCCCTGGTTGAGCGAGGGAACCAAGGCCAGACCTTCGCCGCCCAAGGCCCGGAAACGCTTCGCCCCTGCAACCCCGATTTCTTCCAAGGTTTCCAGGCAGTCCGCCACAAAGCTGGGGCTGTACACCATCAACCGCTTGACCCCCGCCTGGACCAACCGCTCCAGCTCTTGGTCGAAATGGGGACCCAGCCAGACTTCCTTGCCCATCCTCGACTGGAAGGCGACCGACCAACGGTCCGGGGGGACCTCCAACCTTGCGGCCAGACCCTGGGCGGTTGCCAGACATTGGGCCTTGTAACAGCCCCGCTCCGCCGCCCCTGGGGCCTTGCAGCATTCGGGGCCGTTCAAACAATGGCCGGTGCGGTCCGCTTGGGTCAGGTGTCGCTCGGGCAAGCCGTGGAAGCTGAACAGCAGGTGGTCAAACCCGGCGGACCACAGCCCCCGCCCCCGGAGGGCAAAGGCATCCAAAAAGGCCGGGTCTTGGTAAAAGCTGGGTTGGATCGCCAGTTGGGGGAAGACCTTTTGCCCCCCTAGCAACTCCATCAGACGCTCAATCACCGAACCGGTGGTCGCCGAAGCGTACTGGGGGAAGAGGGGCAGCACAGCCAGGTGACCGATCCCCTGCAACTGCTCCAAGGCGCTCTCCAAGGAAGGCTCCCCGTAACGCATCCCCAAGGCAACCTTCCAGGTAGGCCCCAAGGCCTCCTGTACCCCCTGGGCCAACTGTTTCCCATAGGCCACCAGGGGGGAGCCTTGGTCGGTCCAAATCGCACGGTACAGGGGGGCCACCTTTTTGGGCCGTTTGGGCAAAATAAACAGCCGGAGGATCAAAAATCGGCTCCAAGCGGGAATGTCCATCACCCGCGGGTCACTCAAAAATTCCTGGAGGTACCGGCGCACCGATGCTTCATCGGGGGCATCGGGACTGCCTAGGTTTACCAACAACAGGCCATTCTTGGGCATCGTCATCAAAAGAGGCTGGCAAAAGGATGGGACTTTCGGTTAGGCTAGGCTACCAAACCCTACTGCCCCTGCCAAGATGATAGTTGTGGATCAAACAAAGGACCTCTTCGCCTGGCTGGACTCCGCCCCCCAACAGACCTTGGGACTGGTCCCCACCATGGGCTACCTGCACGCCGGTCATGCCTCGCTGGTGGAGCGGGCCAAACGGGAAAACCAACGGGTGGCGGTCAGTATCTTTGTGAACCCCCTACAGTTCAACAATGCCGAGGACCTAAAAAACTACCCTCGGAACCCGGCGCAGGACCTCAAGTTGCTTGAAAATGCGGGGTGCGACTTGGTTTTCTTGCCGGCTCCCGAACTGATTTACCCCGCCGGGTTCGACTGCAAGGTCACGGTCGGCGAGCTCTCCAGGCCCCTGGAAGGCAGCGCCAGACCCGGCCATTTTGACGGGGTAACCACCATTGTTTCCAAACTGTTCCACCTGTTCACCCCGACCTGTGCCTACTTTGGGGAAAAGGACGCACAGCAGCTTTTGGTGATCCAAAAGATGGTCCAGGACCTCAACTTTCGCCTCACCATCGTCCCCTGCCCCACCCTGCGGGAGCCGGACGGACTGGCAATGAGCAGCCGCAACGCCCGACTTTCCCCGGACCAACGGGCCGAGGCGATGTTGCTGTACAAAGCTTTGTCTTATTGCAAAGACCGGATCGAAGCGGGGGCCAAGGACGCTTCGGAGCTGATCGCCGAGATGGCGGGGATCGTCGAGTCTTCGGTGGCCGCCGTGGTGGATTACATTGCTATTTCCGACCCGAAGGACCTGAGCCCGGTCAACGTGATTGAGTCCGAGGTGCTGGTCAGTCTGGCGGTGTACCTGGGCCAAGTCCGGCTGATCGACAACCTCAAGGTTTCCCCTCCCTAGCCCCATGGACCCGCTGGCCTACCAACTTTACAAGGACCTGACCCAAACGGGCCTGCTGCCTCCGGGCCAACGGGTTTTGGTTTCCTGGAGCGGCGGACCGGATTCCACCGCCTTGGTACGGATCTGCCAGGAATGGCAAAAGACGCTTGATTGGGAATTGACCTTGGTGCACTTTAACCACCAAATTCGCCCGGAGTCGGAGGAAGAAGAGAGTTTTTGCCGGGAAACCGCCAAAAACCTCAACCTGCCCCTGGAGGTTTACTACCCCGCCGCCCCCTTTGAATCCACCGGGGTCCAAGGAGCCTCCAGGTTGTGGCGCAGAAGGGTCCTGTTGGAGCGGGCGGCGGAGATGCAGTGCAGCAAAATCGCCCTGGGCCACCAACAAAACGACTTGGCCGAAACCCTGCTCTGGCGAATGTTGCGGGGCACCTCCTTGTTTGGGCTTTGTGGACTGACCCTGCTGGAGGAGCCTTGGTTCCGCCCCCTGTTGGGTCTGGCTCGTGGCGACCTTTTGGCTTATTTGAACCGGATCGGCCAAGACTGGAGGGAAGACCCCAGCAACGAGAGTGACGACTATTTGAGGAACCGCATCCGCAGGCAGTTGATCCCCCTGATGAGCGAATTGGCGGGGACCTCGGCGGTGGACAAACTGGCCAAACTGGCCGGCGAGGCGGAAGACCTGCAAATCTGGTTCGACCAGACCTTCGATCCCTCCCTTTGGACCAGCCCCACCTTGGATTACCAAAGCCTTGCCGGTCTGGTGCCCTTGTTTGCCCTGGAGCTGATCCACCGGTTTTTGCTCCACAAAGGGTGCCGGGAAATCGGCCACCGGCAGCTGGAGGAGATTTTTAAATTGGCCCAAAGCGGCAAGGGCGGTTGGCGGATCGACCTCAAGGACGGGCTGATGGTCGAAGGCAGGGCGCACCTGATCCGGGTGGAAGTGGCAGGCTGATTTGGTACGGTTCTGGAATTGACCTTGGACCTAAAGGACTCTTTTTTAGCCCCTCTGCCTTGGTCTTGATGAACCTTCGTTTGCTCACCCTGTTGTTTGCCTTGTTGGTTCCCCATTGGGCCTTCGCCGGATATACCGACCCGGAGCTCAAGGTCTTGGTTTTCAGCGGTCTGGAGGCCTACAGCCTCTCTGCTCGGGGCGGGATGACGGTCAAGGGGGTGGAACTGGAAGGGCCGCTGACCAAGATCGAGGTCACCCCGGAGGGCCGGGGAGTGGTCAACTACGGCGGCTACCAACGGACCCGATCGGTGGTTTATCTCTACCCCAAAGGGGAAATCACCCTCAAACGTCACGGCCACCGGCCCAAACGGTATGAGGGGTTCATGGAGCTGGTGCCCCACAAGGGCGGGGTTTACCTGATCAACCATGTCCCGGTGGAAAGTTACTTGGAAGGGGTGCTGGGCGGGGAGATCAAGACCAGCTGGGCGATGGAGGCGGTCAAGGCCCAAGCAGTCATCGCCCGAACCTACGCCCTCTACCGCCGCCACGAACGGCGCAATTCACTCTGGCACCTCAAGTCGGGCACCGCCGACCAAATGTACCTGGGCAAAGGAGTCTCCGACCCCAGGGCGAGGCAGGCGATTGAAAAGACCCGTGGGGTAGTGGTCAGCTACCAAGGCCATCTGGCCATGACCTACTACCATTCCAACTGTGGCGGTGTGACCGAAGACCCAGGGACCTTGTGGGACTTTTCCCTGCCCTACTACCCCACCACCGAAGTCCCCTTTGGCAGCGAAGACCCCCGGTACTTCTGGGAAACCCAAGTCAGTCCGGCCCAGCTCTCTGAGGTCCTGGCCCAAGCCGGCCTCGCCCCCGATGAGGTAGAAAGCCTAGAGATCGGCCAACGGACCCCTTCAGGCCGGGCCTTTGAATTGATCCTGACCGGACAAAAGCGGCAAGTGATTTTGGCCCGAGACTTTCGCCGACTGGTAGGTTACGAAAAGCTGCCCAGCCTGCTTTTTGAAGTCAGCCCTTCCGAATCCGGCTTTGTGATCAACGGCCAAGGCAATGGCCACGGCGTTGGCCTCTGCCAATGGGCAGCCAAGGAAATGGCGGAAAAAAACTACCGCTACCAAGACATCCTGGCCTTCTTCTACCGGCCTACGGACTTGGGGTATTACAACGAGTAAAACCGCAGACAGGCTGTAAAGCCTTGCGCCACCAAAGTCTAAAATGCAATAGCCGGGGCTGGGGAACCATAAATTCCATTATCGAGGACTCTTTGGGGTCCTCAGTACATCACGTACATTTCCATCCCGGCGTAATTGTAACCAAACCTCCAACCCAACAAAACGTAGGGGTAAACCATCACCGAAAGGGCCGCATAGGGGCTGACGGCGGCGATCAACCTAGGTTGTTGCGTCGGTCCGTCCACCGCCACCGCCGCCCCACTGATCCCCAAGCTGGCGAAAAAAAACCCGAGATAAAACCCTTTCTGGTAGTAGAACTCCCCACCAAGACCGTGGCCGTTCAGGTCAACCCATTCGGAGCCTTCCTTTTGCTCCCACCCGTTTACCGGACCAACCACAAAGCCGGATTCTTCCACCGAAAAATCAGTATTAAATTTTTTTGACTGGGCCATGATCAATTCCGTCCACTGGAACCCGCCGAACCCGACCACCTGTTTGTGCCCACGGCCATAAACCAAAAACGACCTGGACGCTAGCCCAGCGGTGTGCACCTTTTCCGGTTCGTTTACTCCTTGCTCAAACAACCAAGCCTTCCCCTCCCCCGCCCCCAGCAGTGCCAAAACAAAAACCAACAGAATCCCACGCATTTTGCTCCTTTTGGATTAAAATTCAATCAATAAACCCCGACAAACGGTTCACTCGAGGCCATGCGGTGAGCCCTGGGGCTTCCTGGATATCCGATTTTGGAATCCCCTTTAACCTACATCTGCCCCTTGGTCCGCCCCAGGCTCAGTGCCCCGACTTCTTCGGCTCCGGCTCGTTTGAGGGTGTAGGCCAGTTGGTTTAAGGTTTGGCCGGTGGTGCAGACATCGTCAAAAAGCAAAATCTTTTTGCCTTCCACTGCCGGATCGGCGGCAAAACTTTTTGTGAGGTTGGTGTATCGGGACTTGCCCCGAAGGGCCGCTTGGTGTTTGGTGTATTTCACCTTGTGCAGGAGGTTGAGCTCCAAGGGGACCAAGGTCTGCCGGGCGACCAGGAAGCTGGTCTGGTTGAACCCCCGGACCCGAAGGCGGGCCGAGTGGATCGGCACCGGGGCCATCAGGTCGTAGCCCAAAACCCAATCCTTGTGCTCCAACAGCCAAGCTTCAGTCAAGGCCCGCAAGATGCGCCCGGCCAAAAGGTTGCGGGAATACTTGAGCCCGGAAACCCAATGGCTGATCGGCTCTTGGTAGGTAAAAATCGCTTGGTAGTCGGTGATTTCCGCCTCAAAGTCCTCCCGGCATTCCCCGCTCAAGTGGACATGGCCACAAAAAAAACAGATCTCCCGCCGGAACCAGGGCAGGGCCTCGTGGCAGGCAGGGCAAAGTGAGGGGGCGGGCAGGTGGACCTCCGGGGCAATCCAGCGATGGCACTGGTAGCACCACCGGCCAGGGCTGAGCCAGGAAGCGAGGCTCACAGGCGGTTCATAAAATATTCAAAGGCCTTGTAGCTGCTGCGGACCAACGGACCGGCGGCGACATAAGAAAAACCCATCTTCCGCCCCTCTTCCTCCAGCTCCGAAAACTTCTCCGGGGTCACATATTCGGCGACCGGAAGCTTGTACTTGGTGGGCTGGAGGTATTGGCCCAGAGTCAAAAAATCCACCCCGGCGATCCGCAAGTCCGCCATGGCCTCCAACACCTCGCTGGTCCGCTCCCCAAAGCCCAACATCAAGGACGACTTGGTCCATTGCTGGGGCCGCCGTTCCTTGATGAACCGCAAGACCTGCAAGGACTGGTCATAACCGGCCCGAGGGTCCCGGACAAAGGGGGTGACCCGGCGGACACATTCGAGATTGTGGCCCAAAACGATTGGCGGTTTCTCCAGCAACTTGGCCACCAGCCCCAGGTCTCCCCTCAGGTCAGGGAAGAGCAGCTCAATCAAGAGATTCGGGTTGGCGGTTTGCACCGTCTCCACTACATTGGTCAGGTGCCCTACCCCTTGGTCGGGCAGATCATCCCGGTTGACGGTGGTCAGGACCAGGTACTTGAGCTTCAGCGCCATTGCCGCACGGGCCACTTTGTGGGGCTCTTCCAGGTCCGGCGGGGCCGGCTGGCCCATCGTGTCCACCGAGCAAAACCGGCAGGCCCGGGTGCATTCCTGGCCCATCAACATAAAGGTAGCGGTTCCCGAACTCCAGCATTCCCCCAGGTTGGGGCAGTTGGCCTCTTCACAGACCGTATGTAAGCCTTGGCCGTGGGTTTGGCGGCTGACATCGGTAAAGAGTTGCCCTTTGGGCAGGCTGACCTTGAGCCAGGCAGGCTTTTTTAAATTCTTGGGAACAACCATGACCCTTCGTCTGGATGAGATTATTGTGCTGCCGTTTCTGGTGGACTCTGGGGCCTGCCAGATGGCGGCGGACCAGTGGATGCTGGAACAGCCCGGCACCTATCTGCGGTTTTACCAATGGAACAATCCCACCCTTTCTTTGGGCCGAAACCAACCGCTGGACCCGGAAATGGACCTCAAGGCAGCCCGAGCGGCAGGAGTGGAACTGGTGCGCCGGGCGACCGGCGGCCAAGCGGTGCTGCATCACCTGGAATTGACCTACAGTTTTGCCTCTTCAACCCCGCCGTTCCCTAGGTCCATTCTCGAAAGTTACCAAGCGGTTCGTCAACCGGTATTAACGGGTTTACAAAGAATGGGCTTGGCAGCAAGACCGGGGTTGGAGGGAAAATTTCGGCCTACCGGGAGCGTATGTTTTTCCCAGGCCCAAGGGCATGAAGTAGTAGTGGGGGGCAAAAAGTTGGTCGGCTCGGCCCAAAGGCGCAAGGGAAACCGGTTTTTGCAACATGGCTCCATTTTGCTGGACCAAGATTTCCTGTTGCTCGCCCAAGTTTGGCCAGGAAAGACGAAAGAAAGCTGGAAGAGTGAGACCACAACGGTCAAGGAAGCTTTGGGGGAGGTCCCTGGGGTCCCAGGTCTGGCGGCTTGTTTGACCGAGGAATTTTGCGCTCAATTCCAGGTCCAGCCCACCCACCGGGATTGGACCCAAGAAGACTGGGACTGGATCAAAAGCCAAAGCCCCAGCTTTTGTCTTTAGGTGCGCCTAAAACCGGCGCAACCAAAAACAAAACCCAAGGCTTAGAAAAAAGCTCAACAGGAAGGGATAAAGTCGAGCGCTACAAGAAATTGCGTGCCCGAGCAGCCGCCCGTTTGCGGTCCTTGTGCCGGGTTTTCTCGGCTTCTTCACGTTTGACCTTGGTTTTCACCGAAGGTTTGGCGTGGTAGCGGCGTTTTTTGAGTTCCTTGAACAGGCCTTCTCGGATCAACAGGCGCTTCAGCTCGCGCATCGCCCGTTCGACTTGGTTGTTGACGACTTTAATGTGCATGTAGAGCCTACCTTCCTTTTTTTGAAACAGCGAAGTTTGTTGGGCAAATTTATCGCTCAACCTAACCTTGGTTCTGAGATTTTGTCAAGGCAAGGGAAGAGGAAAAAAACGGTCCCCTGGAACTCACCCCTTTTTTGAGCTCCAGCGGGCTTGGAGAGGGGCTTCACTCCAGTTTCAACCGGCTCTTGGAAAGATCGTCATAATAATAGGGGGCCTGGAGGTCCAGTTCCAAAAGGAACCGGCGCAACAGGTCCAAGGCGGTCAGGGCCACAAACCGTTGGAACAGGGTCCGTTCCCGTACCACCACCAATCGGCGGCAGTACTGCCGGTCCTTGCTGCCCACCGCCACAAACACGGTCCCCACCGGTTTGTTGGGTAGGCCGCCGGTCGGACCGGCAATGCCGGTAATGGCAATCCCCAGGTCGGAACGGCCATTTTTGATCACCCCCTGCAACATCTCCAAGGCCACCACCTCGCTGACCGCTCCCTGGGTGACCAAACTTTCGTGGCGCACCCCCAGGAATTCTTCCTTGGCCTCGTAGGCGTAAGACACCACCCCGGCATTAAAGACTTCAGAGGCCCCGGCCAAAGAGGTTAACATACTGCTCAAAAGCCCGCCGGTACAAGACTCGGCCAGACATAAGGTTTGTTTGCGGACCCGCAACATCTCACTGACCAAGCTCGGCAATTCCGGCCCCTGGCTGAAACAGGAGTCCGCCAAAAGCGCCAAGAGCGCCTTTTGGGTTTGTTCGCCCAGCGCTCGGTCCTGAGGTTCGACCCAAACCTTAACCTCCGTAAAGGGGGCCACCGCCCTAAACCCCAGTTTCAATCGCTCGAAGGGGTTGGGGGCCAAGGCAGAAAAATGTTTGAGGATCAAGGCTTCCAGCCGGGACTCTCCATGACTCAAGACCAAAAAACGATACAACTTGGTCTGGGCTTGGGCCGGAAAGTGTCCGGCAAACCAGGGCAGGATGGACTCCCGCAACATCCCTTCCAGCTCCCTAGGCGGCCCCGGAGTGGCGATCACCCAACGACCATCGGTCTCCAAGGCGTACCCCAAGGCGCTGCCCACCGGGTTGTGGAAGGTGACCGCCCCTTGGGGAAGCAGGCATTGTTTGTAAAAGATCGACTGTCCTCCCAAGGCGGTTTTACTGCTGCGGCTTTGCAGTAGTGCCTGGGCGGCAGAGTTCTCCTCCAGGGGCACCCCCAAGGCCAGAGACACTGCTTGGTTGGTCAGGTCGTCCACCGTTGAACCCAGACCGCCGTTGATCACCACAAATTCGGTTCTTTGGTGCAGCTCGGTGATAGCCTCAACCAACCCCGCCAGATCGTCCCCGACCACCCTCCTGGTTTTGGGGGTCAGGCCGACCTCACCCAGGGTTTTGGTGATCAAGGTGGAGTTGCTGTCGGTGATGTCCGCCCCCAGGACTTCATCCCCGGTAATCAAGAGGGCCAGATAACGCTTGTCAGGGGCCTGGGGCATTGTTAGTCCTTGGGTGTGACGATGGGAGCCAAAACGATGCTCAGATTAGGCGTGCTGAATGTTCTTAATACCTTGCCGGTGTACTACCAACTGCTCCAAGACCCGGAGCCGTTGGGGTACCTCCCGGTTTTGGGCAAGGTAACAGAGCTGAACCACAAACTCAACCAAGGAGAGATCGACCTTTCGGCGGTCTCGTCTTTTGAGGTGGCCCGGAACCAAGACCTTTATTACATCCTGCCCGATCTCTCGGTCGGCTCCGACGGACCGGTCCGTTCGATCTATCTTTTCTCCCAGGTTCCTTGGGAGGAGCTGGACCGCCAAACGGTGTTGCTCACCGCCTTTTCCCTCACTTCGGTGCACTTGGTCCAATTTTTGTTGCAAGGACGGGGGGTGACCTACCTTTCCGAGCCCAGGGGACCGGCCCAGGCGGAGCTTTTGATTGCCGACGATGCGATCCGTAGGTTTTATGAAAAAAGGGACCCTTATGTTTATGACTTGGGCCAACTTTGGCAGGAGCAGACCGGCTTGCCCTTTGTGTTTGCCCTTTGGGTGGTAAGGCGGGAGGTTTATGCCACCAACCCCCAAGGGGTACTGGACCTTTACGGGAGGCTTTTGGAAAGCCGCAATCAGGCCCCCTTAAACCTCAAGGCCATGGCCCAGGGCCACTACCAGGGGGTGTTTCCCGACCCACTCAGCTGCGAGGCCTATTTGGCGAACCTGCATTATGAACTGGGACCTCGGTTCCAAGCGGGGTTTTTGTTGTTCCAAGAAAAGATGGTTGAACTGGGCAAACTGACCAAAGTCTCCAAACCGGTGTTCCTGCCCCTTGCAGGGGGGTAGGAAAAAAAGGGATGGACAGAGCGAGGCCCAGTTTTTATCATCTCGAGTTTAATGACCTATTTGCAACCCCAGAACCGTCCCATTCCAAGCCAGGGCTCAAGCTAAGATGAAAGAAATCAACAACATGCGGAATATCGGCATCTCCGCACACATCGACAGCGGTAAAACCACTCTGACCGAGCGCATCCTTTACTACGCCGGCAAGATCCACAAAATCGAAGAAGTCCGCGGCGGTGGTGCCGGGGCAACCATGGACCACATGGAGTTGGAGAAGGAAAAGGGGATTACCATTACCTCCGCTGCCACCACCGTTTATTGGCACGACAAAAAGATCAACATCATCGACACCCCCGGGCACGTGGACTTTACCGTCGAGGTGGAGCGCTCCTTGCGGGTTTTGGATGGGGCCATCATGGTCTTGTGTGCGGTGGCCGGGGTTCAGTCCCAGTCGATCACCGTGGACCGGCAGATGAAACGCTACAGCGTCCCTCGGCTTTGCTTTATCAACAAAATGGACCGCACCGGTGCGGACCCCTGGAAAGGGATCAAGGACCTGCGGGAAAAATTGGGCCACAACGCCGTGGCCATGCAGTTGCCTATCGGTGAAGAAGATGGTTTTGTTGGGGTCGTTGACTTGGTGACCATGAAGGCCATCTACAACGAAGGGGAAAAAGGGGACGACGTGATCGTCAAGGACATCCCCGCCGAGCTGCAAGAAGATGCGGAATTGCGGCGCGCCGAGATGTTGGACGCAGTTTCCATGTTCAACGACGAACTCATGGAAGCGCTCCTAGAAGGCAAGGAAGTCCCCGAAGAGATCATCCACAAAGCCATTTGGGAAGGGATCAACAGCCTCAAGTTTACCCCGGTTTACATGGGCTCCGCCTTCAAGAACAAAGCGGTTCAGCCTCTGCTTGATGCCGTGGTCCGCTACCTGCCCTCTCCGATCGAAGCTAGGCCGACCAAAGCCACCAAGGTGGACAACGGCGAAGTGATCTACATCAAAACCGACCCGCAAGGTCCCTTGGTCTTGATGGCCTTTAAAATCACCGAAGAGCAGTTTGGCCAGTTGACCTACTGCCGGGTTTATTCGGGAACCCTGGAAAAGGGCAGCACCATTTACAACGTACGGACCGGCAAGAAGTTGCGGGTTGGGCGGATTGTACGGATGCATGCCAATGACCGGGAAAACATCGACACCGCCAAGGCCGGGGACATTGTCGCCCTGATCGGCGTAGATTGCGCCTCCGGGGACACCTTCTGCGACGAAAGCCTCAAGGTGGTCTTGGAATCCATGTTCATCGCCGAACCGGTGATCAGTTTGGCCATCAAGTGCAAGGACAACACCGCCATCGACCGGATGTCCAAGGCCTTGTCCCGGTTTATGAAAGAAGACCCGACCTTCAGGGTTTCCACCGATGAAGAGTCCGGCGAGACCATCATCAAGGGGATGGGCGAGTTGCACTTGGAGATTTATGTGGAACGGATGTTGCGGGAATACAACGTCCAAGTCCAGGTAGGCGCACCTCAGGTCAACTACCGGGAAGCGATTACCACCAAGGCTTCTTACGACTACACCCACAAAAAGCAAACCGGTGGTTCCGGTCAGTATGCTTGTGTAATGGGGGAAATTGAGCCGATCGACTTCACCCAGGAAGGAGCATTGGAATTTGAGTTCGTCAACAACATCAAGGGTGGATCGATCCCCAGTGAGTTCATCGGCGCTTGCCAGATGGGCTTTAAGGACATCATGATCGCCGGTCCCTTGGCCGCCTTCCCGATGGTTGGGGTCCGGGTCTTCTTGGTGGACGGTAAATACCACGATGTTGACTCTTCGGACATGGCGTTTAGGATCTGTGCTCGCCAAGCGATGAAACAAGCGGTCCGCAAGGCCAACCCGGTGTTGCTCGAACCGATGATGCACGTGGAAGTTGAAACCCCCTCGGAATTCCAGGGCGGGGTGATCGGCGACCTTTCCTCTCGCCGGGGGATCATCGGCGGGACGGAAATGCGTGACGAAATGACGGTGGTTACCGCTACCGTGCCTTTGTCGGAGATGTTCGGTTATTCGACCAGCCTGCGCTCTGCAACCCAGGGCAAGGCAACCTTCTCCATGGAATTTGATTCTTACGCTTCGGTCCCGAGGAACCTCCAGGAGGAAGTGATCCGGGCCAGGGCGGAGAAGCTCAAGGAAGACGAATAGGGCCAGGAGGCCTCACTTTTTCAAAAAGCCCGCTCCGGGGAATCTCCGGGGCGGGCTTTTTTTTGCCTTGGACTGGCTTGGCCTGTTCTCCATCCCCCCCAAAAAAACAAAAGAACCCCAGAAAGGCAGGACTGCCTCGGTTGGGGCCGAGCATTGTCAGTGCCGTTAGGGGGGGGCCAAGGAGAAGGGACGGAACCATGCTTTTTGGGGAACCCAAGGGCCAAGCAGTCCGAGAAAACAAAGCCGCCAAGACCCAGGTTGCGGGACCCGGAACAGGGTCTGAAAGCCGGAATCCCCAAGGCTCCCGGAGGCCCCCCCAAGCCGAGTGCCCTCTTCCCGCTTAAGACTGGTCCAAGGCCAGCACGATCAGCCGGTCTTCCGGTTCCAGTTCAAATTCCCGGCCTTTGGTCGGCAGAATGTAGGTGCCAAAGTTGGTTCCCTGCAACTTTTCTTCCCGAGCGAGCTTGACCCCAAAACAAACCTCCCCTCGTTGCAACGCAGCCCACATCAGGTCCGCAAAGGGAATGGGGCCGGAGAAGTCCGCCAGATAAAGCCCAATGGCCTTCAGGTAGATCTCGCTGCCTTCGGCCTGGAAGAGTTGCTCGTAAACCTTGTTGACCCTGGGCTCTTCGGAGATTTGGGCCATGATCTTGGAAACAAACTGGTTGGAGATCAAAAAGTCTTTGACCCCTGCCTGCTGGATGATCTCCAGGTTCGCCGAGTCCATCACCTCGCTGATCAATTGGGTAGTGACGGCCCGCCCCTGCTCTTGTTCCAGTTTTTTGAAATAATGCCGGAACTTGAGCAGCAGGGAGAGTATCTCGGCATCGATTTCCTCGATGTTGCGCCCTTCGGTGGCTAGGATGATGACGTTGTCGTAACTTTCGGGGTTGAGCGCCCTGGGGAACAGGTCTGCCGCCATGTCCACCGGAGCCAGCCGCAGCTTGATGTTGGGGCAATTCTTTTTGACCTGCCCGTAGGCTTGTTTGATCTCGGGGGTCAATTCCTTGACCACCACATCGATGGTCGAACCGGGCAGCAGATAGCTGGCATATTCGTGGATCAGGATGGGGCTTTTTTTCGACCAGCCCAAAATCAGAAACCGCTCGGTCGTAAGCTTGGGTTTGTCCTTGGACAAGGGCCTCGGGGTGGGCACTACCGGCATTTGGGGCAGATAGTGGATGGTCGAATCGTCTTCGGCCAGGATGATCAATTCTTCCCCGGCCTCCAGCACCCTGGACTGGGGGGGATTGAGTTCTATCCCGCCTTCCAGGTTTCTGATGCCCAAGGGGACCGATGGGTCGAAATAAAAAATCAGCTCCCCAAAGGCCAAGCCCACCACCGATTCGGCCGGTTCGGAAAAATAAACCTCGTTGCCCACAAAGCCCACCAAGTCCGAATATACCAGACTCAAGCCCGGCGAGCGGGAGGTTTGGACCAGGATTTTGGACAAGATCAGGTCCTCGTCCAGAGCAATGATGTTGCCCGGAGAAACGTCCAGCGCCAGCTCCCGGTTCCGGGCATAGTGGAACTGGGCCACCACTGGGGGGATCTGGCCCCGTTGTTCGGTCGCCGACAAAATGGCCATGATGGTTTTGAGGACCCGGTAGTCCGCCTGGTTTTTTAGTTCCGGGGAATCCGCCGTTTGGGCGTGGTTGAGCAGGATCACGCTCTTGCATTCCAAAAGCCCCATGCGGGTCAAAAACAAGGGGCTGGAAACCGCACCGGACCTGGTGATCACCCTGGTCGAACCTCGGTGGGTCAGGGTCAGGTTAAAAAAGTCATCCATCTCCTCTTTGTCGGTTTCACACAAAACCACCACCGCCGCATCGGACTCCGATTCGTTGGCCTCCACCAACTCCCGTAGGATCTCCAAGGCCCGGTTGCCAAACCCCAAGATCAAGGTGTGGTCCGCCTCGATGATCGAACTTTTGCCCTTTTTGAGCTCCTCCAACTTTTCTTTGAAGATGCTGGTAACAAAGGCCAACATGGTCGAAATCAAGGTCAGCCCCAGGATGGAGGTCACAAACCCGATCACCTTGTTGTAAAAGGTCGAGTCCTGGTCGTTTTGCAGGCTGCCGATATCCATGATCTGGACCATAACGTCCCAAAGATGGATATGAGTCTGGGCGGTGTTACCGTCGATCCAATAGTTGACCAACACCCGCACCCCGCCCATCAGCAAAAAGGTGACCAGATATAAGGCAATCAACGCCTGGAAGATCGACCAGCCGCCTTTAGAAAAAAAATTGTCAAAACGGTAACGAAACCGTTCCACCAAAGACTTTCGTTTCATCAGACCTTCTTTTGGGTGAATGCTAGATTAAGACTGGCAAAAACCCCAGGCCCAGACAATCGGTATTTACCCTAATCTTTGGGATTTTTTTGTTTTTTTAGGCCGCCGATTCCACCGGTCCGTTCGGAAGGGCTAGCCTCCTTGGGACAAAACCGGTAAATTCGCAATGTTGACCCAGAAACTTCCAGGAGCACCCATGTACCACAGCCAAAATCCGGCCACCGGCGAACTCCTCGCCTCCTACCCGCCCCACAGCACTCCCCAGATGTTGGAGATACTAGGGGCCACCCAAGAGGCCTTCGAGGCCTGGGCCCAGGTGCCCTTTGCCAAACGGGCGGAGCTGCTCAAAGCGCTGGCCCAGCTGCTTCGTGACCGGGCGAACCAGTACGGGGCCTTGATCACCCAAGAAATGGGCAAGGTGTTCAAGGAATCGGTGGCGGAAGTCAATAAATGCGCCACCTTGATCGACTTTTACGCCGGACAGGGGGAAGCCCTGTTGGCCCCCGAACCGATCAAGGCCGGGTTCGCCAAGTCCTATGCCCGGTACGAGCCCTTTGGGGTGCTGTTGGCGATCATGCCTTGGAACTTCCCCTTTTGGCAGGTCCTACGGTTTGCGGTCCCCAACCTGATGGGCGGCAACGGGGTGTTGCTCAAACATGCCCCCAACGTCTTTGGCTGCGCCTTGGCCATTGAGGAGGCCTTTTTGTACGCCGGGTTTCCTCCCAACCTCTTCCGGGCCTTGATGATCGAACCGGAACAGGCCTCCTTGTTGATGGAAGACCCCAGGCTCAAAGGGGTCACCCTGACCGGCAGTGAACGGGCCGGGGTAGCGGTGGCCTCCAAGGCGGGAAAGGAATTAAAGAAGGTGATTTTGGAGCTGGGCGGGTCGGACCCTTTTGTGGTGCTCGAAGATGCGGATTTGGAGAAATGCTGCCAAACCTCGGTCTTCGCCCGGTGCTTTAATGCTGGGCAGGTTTGTATCGCCTCCAAGCGGTTTATCGTGGTCGAGCCTTTGTACGACCGTTTTTTGGAAGCCCACCGGCAAATCATGGAAAGCTGGGTGGTCGGCGACCCCATGGCCCCCCAGACCCAAATGGGACCCATGGCCCGGGCCGACTTGATGATCGAGCTCAACTCCCAAGTCCAGCAAAGCCTCAAGGAAGGGGCGAGGTTGGTCACCGGGGGCAAAATCCTGGACCGGCCGGGCCACTTTTATGCCCCCACCTTGCTGGCCGAGGTAACGCCCGAAATGACCTGCTTTACCAAGGAGCTGTTTGGACCGGTCTCCAGTTTGGTCAAGGCCAAGGACGAGGAAGAGGCGATTCGACTGGCCAACCTTTCCCCCTACGGCTTGGGCGCTTCGGTCTGGAGCCGAGACTTGGCCCGGGCCGAAAAGGTGGCCCACCGGCTGGAAAGCGGCATGGTCTTCATCAACTCCATGACCGTCAGCCACCCGGCCCTCCCCTTCGGCGGGGTCAAGCGCTCCGGCTTTGGCCGGGAATGCGGCTCCCAGGGAATCCGGGAGTTCCAAGCGGTCAAGACCGTGGTAGTTGCTTGAGTTGACGCTAATGCCCTGAGACTACGGGGGAGATTCCTCTCCCCCCCAAGCCCCTCCAAAAAACTCAGGCGACTTTTGTTTCCCCAAAAGGCTTCCAGTAGAGGATCAAGGACGGCAGGACGGTCAGGGCTGTGATGTTGGCGATGACCATGGCCAAGCCGGTCAGCAGGCCAAAGTAGATGGTCGGGATAAAGGCCGAAAGCACCAGGATCGAAAAGCCGATCACGATGGTCACCGAGGTGTAGTACATGGCGTAGCCGATGCTTTCATGGCAGCGGTGCATGGTGGCCAGATAATCCCCGTCCAGCTGCAGTTCCTCCTTAAACCGATGGATGTAATGGATGGTATCGTCCACCGCAATGCCCACGCTGATTGAGGCGATGGTGATGGTCATCATATCCAGGGGAATCCCCACCCAGCCCATAAAGCCCAAGACCATACCGATCGAAAGCACGTTGGGCAGGATGGCCACCAAGCTGATCTTGACCGACCGAAACAGCACCAGAAACATCGCCATGATCGCCAAGATGGTGGCACCCAAAGACAGGATCTGGGAGTTGAACAGGCTTTGCAGCATGTTGTTGTAAAGCACCAGCAACCCGGTCAGGTGGACCTGTTCGGGGGCAACACCGGTGGCCCCAGGCAGATCTCTTTTGATCCGTTTGAGCAGTTCGTCCCGCCGCAGGCCGGGCTCCGAATCCCGCACCCGGACGTAAAACCGGACCTGATCGTTTTCAATGGAGACGTAAGGGTCCAGCAGAATCTTCCTGAACTGGGGCGGCAGTTCGTTGTAGATCAGGGCGAGCTTGAAGTTGTCCAAGGGCTCACCGTCGTTGAGTCGTTTGCCCACCTTGATCATGGTGCCCAGAGACATCACCTTGCCGGTCTCGGGGACCGAGTTGAGGTAATCGTGGACCCGTTCGATCTGGGCCATTTTGTCGGAGGTGAACCAATACTGGGCCTTGCCCTTTTCCGCCTCAAATTCCTCTTCAAACAGGTCCAGCTCGCTGGAAGGCTCGGCCCCATCGGCGTCCACGTCTGGACCCGCCGTCTTGGTGGAGGGCAGGTCCAAGACTACCTCGAAGGGAGTGGTGCCACCCAGTTCCTGGTCGATCACCTTCATGCCCTGGTAGATCTCGGATTTTTCCTTAAAATAATCGATAAAGCTGTTCTCCACCCGCAGCATCCCCGTCCCCACCACGCACCAAACCAGCAAAAGACCCGAAACCACCAGGATCAATTTGGTCTTGTGCTCGGTCAATTCGGCCATCTTGCGGGTGTAAAAGGACTTGGTCTCAAAGGCCCGGTTGGCCCGGACCGGCTTGAGCATGACCAGGATGGTCGGGAAAAACCAAAAGGTCAGGAACATGGAAATGGCCAGACCGCCGGCCATCATCCAACCAAAGTTGATCACCGGTAGGATGCCGCTCAAAAGCAGGGAAGCAAAACCGGCCATGGTGGTGATCACCATGTAAAAACAAGGCTTCGCCAAAAACAGCACCGTCTCTTCCACCAACTGTCTTTGGCTTTTGGTCGGATCGGCGGAGATCAGCTCCCGGTACCGGACGATCAGGTGGATGGTCAAGGCCATGGTGATGATCAGTTGGATGGAGACAAAGTTGGAGCTGATCACCGTCACTTCCCAGCCAAACAACCCCAAAAGCCCCGCCGTGGCTACCACGGAAGCAAAACAGGTCAACATCGGCAAAAAGACCCAGATGAACTGGCGGAAGATCACCCCCAAGGTGATCACCAAAAAGAGCAACACCCCGGTGCCAAAGACCGCCAGATCGTTTTTAACGTAGGTGATCATGTCGTCGGCGATCATGTCCACCCCGCCCAAAAAGAGGGTCCCGATGTCCCGGTGCCGGTCGATCACCGCCCGGACATCTTGGATGGTCTGGTGAATGTCGTCCCGCGCTTGGTTGCGCACCCCCTTGAACTCCGCCTGCAATTGGCCCAGTTCAATCTCTTCGGCGGTGGTCAAGCCCTGTTCCCGCTGTTTTTCCCGCAGCGCATACCGGCGGTTGACCAACAGCTTCCATTGTTTGTTTTCCTTGAGGTTGACTTGCAGCAAGGTGGTGGAAAAGTCGGGGCTGACCAGCATTTCCTGGTACACCGGGCTGTCCAAAAACTCGGTTTTGGCTAGGCCCCGGTCCACCGGTTGGGTCTCCAAAGAGGGCACATTGGCCAGCAGTTCCTTGATCGGCTTGCGGGGGCTTTCAAGCAACGGGACATCCAGGATGGAGGTCACCGAGTCCACAAACGCAAGCTCCAAGAGGTCGGCCTTGAGCCCCTTGATCCCGGCCAAGGTGGCATCGGAAAGCAGATTGCCGTCCTTGGGGTTTAAGGTGATCACCACGAAGTCGGCGGTTTCGTACCGGTCCGTGATCATCCTGGAGTACTTGAGGTCGGCATCGTCCTCCAAAACCAAAGTCTCCGCCGAAGCATCAATCGCCAAGTTTTTGATTTGGTAGCCCAAAAGGCCGATGCAAACCAAGGAAATCCCCAGAAAAAAACGGGGGTAATCCAAGATTACCTTGTAAAACCGCTTGAGTGAAGTGGCCATGGACTATTTCCCCTCGGCGGTAGGTACGGTAAAGCTGCCCGCAACCCGCAGCTTGGCGAGCAGAGGCTCAATGCCGCCGGACTTGAGCAACCCGTCGAACTGGCTCCGGTAGGTCTGGACGATGCTAACCCCCAGGATCTCCACGTCATACACTTTCCACTGTTCGTCCACTTGGTAAAACTTGTAGATCATCTCCTTTTTGTCGGTCTTGCTGACCAAAAAGGACCGGACGTGGATCCGGCTTTTGACCAACACCGCCTCGTCCACCGCTACGTCTTCATCGGTGTAAAGGTCAAGCTTCTCCAGGTAGGACTCCTGCAACCGTTTGACAAAAAGCTCGGAGAACTCGGCTTGTTGGGCCGGGGTCATTTCGGTCCAGTATTTCTTGCCCAGGCTCAGCTGGGCCATAGTCTTAAAGTCGAAGATCGGTACCACCACGTCCAGGATCCGCTTGTTCCGCTCCGGCTTGGCCATCTTTTTGTCCCGCAACAGGTCGATCACCTGGGTGATCTTGACCTGTACCAGCTTTTGCACCGCCGCCGTATCGTCGGCCAGGGCGGGGCGGCTGAAGGTTCCCAACAAAAAAACCAGAGCCAAGGTCAAAAAGCCAATCCATGTTTTTTTCATGATCATTCCTCGATTTTCTTTTTGCGGTTTTGTTCGTACACGTCCCTCAAGAAGGGGTAAAAGTCCACTGCGTCTTTCTTGAGGCTTTCATAGCCTCCGATGTCCAAGGAAGTGGCGTTGACCGATTTGAAGGTCCAGATGCCGATCTGCTGGGGATACCCTTTGGCGTAGTAGGTGATCGGGTCCAAGGACCAGTCGGGGGCCAAGGCAAAGGTGTCCCGAAGATTGGAAGGCCCCAAGAAGGGCAATACAATGTGCGGCCCCGATCCTACCCCCCAGACCCCTAAGGTTTGGCCGAAGTCCTCGTCGTGGGCCTCCCAGCCGAACCAAGCTTGGGCCGGGTCAAAGAGCCCCAAAATGCCAATCGTGCTGTTGACCGCAAAGCGGCCCGTTTCTTCCACCGCCCCGCCCAACTTGGCTTGCAAGAGGTTGTTGACCAGCCGCAACGGATACAGCAGGTTTTTGAAAAACCGAAAAACGGCGGTTCTCCCCCCTTCTGGGACCACGGCCCTCCAGCCCTTGGCCACCGGGTTGAGCAGCCACAAAAAGACCCAGTCGTTGAAGCCGGTCATCGCTCGGTTGTACCCGGCAAAAGGGTCGTTGACCTCTTGTTGGGGCGCTCCAAATTCGTCTTCCAGGTCCACAAAGCCGCCGTCGGTCGCCTGCTCGGCCTCCACCCTAGTATCCGAGCCGTCCATTGAAGCCGGGGCCAGCAAGAGGGCTACTTGGTTGGGTGGGGCAAAGGGGGCCAGCTGGTCTTTTAAGGAGTTGGTCTCCAAGGAATCCATCGATTCCAAAGACTCCAGCGGGTCCGATTGGGACAGACTCTCTGCCGCCAGTTCCGCCACCGGCTTTGCGGTTTCGGGGGAATCCATCACCATCAACGGCAAGGCTGCGGGCTCAATCCGCAACACCGGATTGCCCCAGGCGATTTGGCCGTAAAAACTCAGTCCCAAAAGCCCCAGGGTGGTACAAATAAACCGGTTTTTCATGTTCAAAGGGAAAATGTTTTTTCCTTGCCCTAAGCCAGGTTTTTTCAGAGAATGAGCCCAGCATAAAACCCCGGCGGCAAAAATCAAAGGAAAAAAGAGGACTCTATTCTCAAGCCTCCCAAGGCGGTTGGGTCCAGCCGTTTTTCTCTGGCCCCGGTGGGGCTGTAGAGCCAATTCAAATCAAGGGCTATCTCAGACTGCCTGGACAGAGGGAGAACCCCTTTGGCGTTTTCGGGGCACCCAGACCCTCAAATCAACCGGTTTTACTCTAAAAAATCAAAATGTTTGAACTCCACCCCAACCTCGCTTCGGGAACCAGGCTGCTGGCCCAATGGGAGCTGTGCCAGCTCAGAGCCCTGCCCGATCCACAGTTGCCTTGGTTGGTTCTGGTGCCCCAGAGGGAAGGGGTGTTGGAACTGTTTGACCTGAGTCCGGCCGACCAGGGCCGGTTGATCAAGGAGGTCAACCTTGCGGCCCAGGCCATCGTCCAGGCCTTTGGTCCCGACAAGATCAACCTGGGGGCCTTGGGAAACCTGACCCCCCAATTCCACTTCCATGTCATTGGCCGGTACAAGACCGACCGGGGCTGGCCGGGCCCCATCTGGGGGGTGGCGGCCACAGAGGACCCGGCCAAGGCCGATCAAATCTTGGACCAGCTGACCCGGCATTTTTTGGGGTAGATTACCTTTTACCGCCAAAGCCCCCTAGAGGTGAATCAGCAGCCCCTCCAGCCGGACCAGCAAGCCTTCGAGTTGCTGACCGTGTGGGCTGTCCGGGGCCAGGAACTGGCGGACAAAATACCCGGTTTGCAGCACATTGCGCCACCTTGGGTTCTTGGGCAGGCTGTTGACCTTCAGGTACCGGTCCAGGGTCCGGGTACGGTAGGTTCCGGTGGTTTCGGCAGTGACCGTCCAAATGCCGCTCTCTTCGGCCAAGGCCAGCTTGTCCTTGCCGGTAGCCCCGGCCCAAGCACCAATACAAAGGTTCATCACCTCGGCGGCCAGCTGGTTGAGGTCGCCTCGGTCCGGGGGATTCACCCCGTCTTGCAGGTGGTCCAGCCGTTCGGGCAGGATGCGGGTCTCGTTGACCCGGACCAAGTCCTCGGCGCTCAGAAGTTGGGTGGTGTTGCGGATCGTTGCTTCCAGGGTCTTTTGGCGCAGCCCGAACTCCAGGTCCTGGCCTTGGAGCATCAAAATCAACAGCACCTCCGACTCGTCTGCCGCCGGAATCTTGACCCCATGGCCGGAAATCGCCTCTTCGGTCCGGGTGTGGACCCACAGGGTCCGGCCCGGGTCTTGGGAAAATTCGGCCCAACCGACCGACACCACCAAGTCCTCAAACCGCAGGTCTTTGGTAGTCTCCAAGGAGACGGAACAAACCGACTCGGCCTGTTTGTTGACAAAGGTCACTTGGCCTTGGGCGTTGAACACCAAAAAGGGCAACGGCAGGCCATCCAAGATGCGCACCAACCTTGTCCGTAAGGACCGCAGCAGGTCTTCCATACGGATCCTTCGTTCGATCTCCCGTTGCAAAAGTCGGTTCTGCCGCAACGCCTCGACCGCCCGCTTGGCCTGCACCTGGGACTCGACCCTGGCCAGCAGTTCGGCCTTGCGCACCGGTTTGTAGATATAGTCGTTGGCCCCGATGTTAAAGCCTTGGACCAAGTCCTCGGATTGCACCCGGGCGGTCAAAAACAACACCGGTAGGCTGAGGGCGCTCTTTTCCTTGCGAATCAACCGGCAGAGTTCAAAACCATCGAGCCCCGGCAGCATCACGTCCAACAGCACCAAATCGATCCCTGGCTCCTCTTTGAGCCGTTCCAACGCTTCCTGCCCCCGAGTCACCCAGTGGACCAGATAACCGTTCCCCTTGAGGATCCGCACCAACAATTCCCCCACCAGCGGTTCATCTTCGACCAGCAGCACCGTCCCCACTTCCAAGCCTAGCTCCGACTCTCCCGGCTGCACCGGATGGCCCAGGGCGGTTTGGGGAAAAGCGGGGACCGCCGCTTCAAGCGGCCATTGACCGGGCGGGGCCACCGGCAATTCCAGGTAGGCACAGGTCCCCTCTCCCCGACTGGAGGTAACCCCAAAGCTCCCCTCATGGAGGGCGGCCAACCGTTCCACCAGAGCCAGACCCAACCCTACTCCGGGTTTACCGCTCTTTTGTCCGGTTTGCCCCCGCTCCAAGGGCTCCTTCAACCGGGCCAATTCTTCCAAGGTCATGCCCGGTCCAGTGTCCTGTACTTCAATCCGAATCCTGGTCCCGCTTTCGGTACCCTTGACCGTTACGCTGCCTTTTTGGGTGTAAGAAACCGCATTTTCGATCAGGTTGAACAACATCTGGTGCAGCCTTTGGGCATCGGCCAAGACAGGCCGCAACTCCGGGGAAACCTGGTTGACCAGACGCAGCTCCCGGTTGAGCAACAAGGGCTTGTGCAGCAGGAACACAAAATCCACCGCCTTGTGCAGGTACACCGGTTGGAGGTTGAGCTTGAGGTGGTGCTGTTTGAGTTGGACGAAGTCCAGGATGTTGGCCACCAAGTGGAACAGCCGGTTCGCCTGGGTATAAACCAAACTCAGCCCTTGGTTGAGCTGGGCCGACTTGGGTTCCTGTTCGTCCTGCAACAAAAGCTCGCAGTGGGAAATGATCAGATCCAAGGGGTGGAGCAATTCTTCGCTGGTGTTGGCCAAAAACTCGGTTTTTAACTGGTCGCTGGCCTTGAGGTGTTCCAAGGCAAGAGCCTCTGCCTCCCAAACCTCTTTTTGGGCTTGGTTTTTTTCGGTTCGCAACTGCCGAACTCGGTCGAGCAGACCTAAAGACAAAAGGAAGAGATTGGCCAAGATCCCCGAATACAAAGACCCCTGGAACAAGGGATGTTCGGGAATAACCAAAAAGGTTTTTAGGATCAGAACCACTACGCCCCCTCCGGCCAACGCCCAGGAAGCCATGTAAAACCAAGCGCTCCGAAGGCCGCTGCGACAAGCGAGGACCCCGGTCCAAAAGATCACCCCCACGGCGGGGACCGTTGCCACCAACACCCCCAAAAGAAGCGGACGGGCCGGGGCAAACAGGCCCAGCACCACAAGCAGCCCGGCCACCCCACTCAGAGACAACACCAGCTTGGCGGTGCGGGGGGCAATGCGAGAAAGCCCCATAAACTCATGGGCAAACAAAAACCCGCCGCAGTGAGCGAGCAGGATCCCCAAGGGAGTGGCCCGGTCGGCCCAATACACCGAATCCCCCCACAGGTACTGGTACCCCACCCCGGAATAGGAAAGGGTCGCCAAAGCAAACCCGCTGAGGGTGACCACATAATATGGGTAAGCCTTTTCTCGGATCGGCAACCAAAGGGCCAAGTTGAACAGCCCCATCACCACCAAGACCCCAAAAAACAACCCATACCAGAGGGTCTGGGTTTGGACCGCTTGGGTAAAGTTAGGTGCGGTTCGCAAAGTCAGAGGGAGCTGCACCGCCGCTTGGGAGGCCACCTTCAGGTAAACCCAGTTTTGTGAAGCACCCGGCAAGTCCAAGGTAAAGGTAGGCACCCTGGCCGAGGTACTCCACAGCCGGTGGGCGACATGGTCCCCTTGGGCAAAGTGGGAGATTTCTCCGGCAGGACCGAGCAGATACAGGTCCACAAAGTCCAAGGAGGGGTGGTTCAGCCCCAAGTACAGCATTCTGGGGTTGGTCTCAAGGTTGGCCAAGGGGAAGCGCACCCAAAAGGTGGCTAGATCGAAACCAAAATCCTGGCCCCCGCTTTCCAAGGGCCGGAAGTCGGTTCTTTGTGTCACCTCTGAGAGGGTCAAAAGCCCCGAAGGGTCCCTCAGGTAGGACACCTCTTCCTGGAGGGTCTTAAAATCGGTTTTAAGCTCAATCGCTTGGGTAAGGGAGGGTCCCACAAAGGCACCGAGCCACAGCCCAAAACCCAAAGCCCACCAAAGGCCCCAAGCTCGGGGCCATAGCTTCCAAAGCGAGGCGGTTGGTTTGCGCTGCCCAACCGGCTCCAACCTAAGGCAAAGTCCCCTCGGCGGTTTGTCCCCTCTGTTCCCAAAAAATCCTTCCAAAAAACACCTCCAATCCGGGGAAAGAACCCAAAACCACCCATACCCCCCAAACCTTCCCCTTGCGCCGGGGGCCACCGACTGTTCCAAGGAACTGTCAGACTCTCTTAAATACAACCTACTGTAAATGAATGTTTTTTCAATTTAGCCCAAATTGCCGGAAAGTCAAGTCCGGGGCTGGAGTACAAGTTTATCCAAAACAGGATTTTTGCCCAAAATTGTCCAATTGTTTTTTTGACTTGGAGGTCCAAGTCTGTTGGTATGTTCCTAAATCGATTGGTCAGGGGGGATATTATGAAATGCGCCGTCACGCTACCTTACAGTCGCCTGGACAATGAACAGCAACGTTTGTTTCTCACCGGGCCCTTTTACCGGCCCATAGGCCCCAGCCTCCTGCGGTCCTTGACCGCATCGCTCTTGAAAGAGCGATTCAAAGAGCTTTCGGTCATCTTTTGTATCCAGGAACTGGACAATCTTTCGTTGTTGGTTTTGGACCAGTTGCTTGAAGGTCTGGTACAAAACGGGACCAAGCTAGACCTGCACTGGTACTACCATTCCTCCGGTTTTGCCCTGGCCCGGGAAACTGCAGAGTTTTTGGGCAACAAGCAGGAGATCAACCTTCGGTTGCGGCCCCTGCCGGAGCAACCCTGCAAGGCTTGTTTGGACCCGCTTTGTTTGCACCACAACCTGCTTTTACCCTCCCTGCCCACCAAAGCCTCCTTCCGGCAGACCTGAAGGACGGAATCCCTCTTTGGCCCCGTCCGGCAGGCTCCATAGGGTAGCTGGAGAGAGAGGGCTGCTGTTTGCCCCCTGACAAACCCTGGTTGATCCCTAGGCATCCCCCTTAGTCTGGGCGGACTTTACCCTTGCTATTCGCTCCAAAACCCCTGTAGGGTGTGCATGGAGGGGCTGATTACCGGCTGGAGCGATGGAAAAAAAAGACTTTAAAATTTTGGTGGTCGATGACCACGCCCTGTTCCGGCATGGGATCAAGAAACTGCTGGGCGATGCCTTTGGCCCGGATCAGGTTTTCACCGCCCAAGACGGGCAGCAGGCCATTGAGATGATCGGAGGGCTCCTCCCCGATCTGGTGCTGACCGACATCGACATGCCCCGGGTGGACGGATTTGAACTGGTCCGTTGGCTCAAAAAGGAGCACCCCTCCATCAAGGTTATCGCCCTCAGCATGTACCAAGGGGAGCTTTACCAAAAAAACATGTTCAAGGAAGATGCCGATGGGTACCTGATCAAGGACACCGCCGTGGAAGAGTTGCTGGTGGCGATTGATCAGGTGATGTCCGGCAAGAAGTACGTGGCCTTCAAGTTGAGCCAGAAGCTCACCCGCCCGTCCCTGGAACCGCAGCCTTTGTCGGACCGGGAAAAGGAGGTTTTGCAGCTGATTGCGCAAGGCAAGACCAGCAAGGAAATCGCTACTGAACTCAACCTCAGCCACCGGACCGTCGAGTCCCACCGGGCCAAGATCATGCTCAAGTTGAACATCGACAACCTAGCCGGGCTGATCCGCTACGCCTTGGACCGGGGCATGGCCTAGCCTTCGGGCGAAGCAGCTCTCCCGCACACCTCAGACGGGGCCTGCCTTGGCCCCGGTACCTACCACCAAAAATCCGGGTACCTTCGGGCCGGAGCCAAGTTGTTGACCAACAACGCCACCACCAACATCAACAGCGCCCCCGAAAGAGCCGGGATGAAGGCGTAAAAATACCCCAGGTCATGGATCCTTTGGGACCCAGTCACCGCAATCAACGCTGTGGCCCCGCCCGGAGGGTGCAGGGTTTTGGTCAGGTGCATCACCACAATCGCCAGGGAGACCGCCAGCGCCGAAGCCAACTCGGGATAGGGGGCCAGCAGCTTGAGCGAGGTCACCCCCACCAGGGCCGACAAAAAGTGGCCGCCCAAAAGGTTGCGCGGCTGGGCCAAAGGGCTGGCCGGGGCTCCGTACAACAACACCGCCGTCGCCCCAAAGCTGCCGATCAGCATAACCATGTCTGGGGTGGTCAGCGCCCAAGACCAATGGGCCACCGCCACCGCCAATATCCCCAAAAAGCTACCCAACCAGGACCAGAGGGTTTCCATCCGAGAGACGGTCGGAGGGCTGACGGTCCGACCTTTCATTTTGGAAAAATACTCTTTGACCGTCATCACAGTTTCTTAAAAAAAGAGGGTGGGAAAAACCGGAGCGAACGGGCACAGCTCGGCCCTCATGGAGCCTCGGCCAAAGCAGCGGCAACCTTGGCCCGGAAGGCTTGGTGGCAACCGGCACAACCGGCGGCGAGGTTGCCAAAGGCCGCTTGGGCAGAGGGCAGATCCCCTTTTTTGGCGGCTTCGATCAGAGCTTCCCCGGCAAGGTGGGTCCGGTCATCAAAGCCCTTGAAGCTCCCCATTTCCTTGCCCAAGGTGGCTTTCACCACCTTGAGGACTGCCGGACCGGCTTGAGGGTGATTGACGATCCGCTCGGCCATCACCTGAGCCCGGCTCAGGTCCCCCGCTTCCAGAGCCTCCCCCAGAGAGTAGGTATTGGCCCCCAACCCGGTCATCATCTGGGACAACTCCAGGTTGGCCCCTTGGACGGTCGGGACGGCTAAAATCGGGAGCAGCAAAAAGAAAAGGAGGAGAGGTTTCATCGGGCTACCAAAGTTCAGGGTGAAAAGAGTTCCAAAAGTACTCTCACTCTACCTTGACCACCATATCGTGACAAGTGAATAATATATTAAATATTCACTTTTGTAACCGCCGCTACTCCGCCTGGGCCGCTCGTTCCATCGCTTGGGTAGCCCGAGCCTTAAATCCGTCATGGCACTGGACACAACCCATCACCAACCGGCCCTGAGCAATCAGCACCTTTTGGGCATCCCTGGTTTGGGCGGCCTGGGTCACCTCATCAGCCATCAGCCTTGTGTACTCGTCCAGCCGCAGGTAATTACCAAAATCCCGGTCGTCAAAACTGGCCCGAATGGCCGCCCGGACCGGTCCGGGCAGGGTGCCCTGGTTATTGAGCTTGGCCATTGCCCCTTGCATCCCGGTAAAGTCGTGGCGCATCAGGCTGGTCTGGAATTCCAGGTAGGCGGCTTCAAAGCCCTTCATCCGTTCCTTCATCAATTCCGGCGCACCCGCCAAAGCGGGCAGGGCAAGCAGCAGGGCCAACAGCCCCAAAACCAAAGCTTTCATCACAGGTCCAAAATGGGTGCGGTTTCCAAGGTCCTTTTGGCTGACCAACCGATCAGCCCCTTGTCAACCTGCGAGCTGGGGATTTTTTGGGAATAAAGCTAAAGCGCCCAGGGAGCCACCGGCCCCTTGGGCGGAAGATTTTTTAATGCCCCCCGGCCACCGCCTTGAGTGCCCCGTTGATGTCGTCGGGGGCATCCATGATCTTCATGAAGCTGTTGGCTCCCATCATAGAAAGGTCGGGGAAACTGATGGCAATACGGAACTTGGCCGACAGGGCGTAAACCTTGCCGCCCGAAACCACCAGTTCATAGGGCAGGTGGGCGGCACTTTTGGTCGGCTTAAAGTCGATTTCCTTCATGATCGCTGCATCGCTGCTCAACTTTTGGGTCATCAACACTCCAAAGACGGACTCCGCCTTGCCGGGCAGGTCGATCCGGTACACTTTGGACACCCCACCGGCCTTTTTGGCCAGCCCGGCTTCCACCGCCGCCAGGGCTTCTTCCTGACTGGGGTAGTCGGCCAGCAGGTCCAGGTCCTTAAAATAAGGCATCATCATCTTGTAATGGTATCCCCGCAGGTCCTCGGCGGTGAGCCCTTGTTCCGGCCCAAACTCCTTGACCTTGCCCAGCGCCGCCTCCAGCTTGGCCGCCACCGGTCCAAAATCGCCGGTCATCTGGTAGGCATGGCCCCAGTAAACCGGGTTGGTGTAGGAGACCTGCAACCCTTCGCTGGTCTGGGCCAACGCCACCCGAACCATCGCCCCAAAAGCACCCATGTTCGATTTGGCGGCCAGCTCCTTGAGCCCCTGGTTGGAGAAGACCTCCAAGGTCACCCCCGGATAAGGGGCGGCTTCCCCGACCAGTTCAAACCCCGCCACCGCCAAGGCCGACTTTACCTTGGCCTGGGTGGCTTCCAGCGATTCCTGGGAGACCGAAGCGAGCACAAAGGGCTTGTACTTCGCTTCCGCCGCAAACACGGGACCGGTGACCAAAAACAAGGAAAGGGAAAAGAGCAGGGACAGCTTGGCTTTCATCGGGACCTGGGGGGGTAAGGGTGCGGGGACCGGGGTTGCTAGAAAGTATTTGTGTATCTATATATATAAACTATCTGACCTGCAAGAACTTTTTGTTTCCCTGCCCCCGCTCCCGAAGCCCTCCCCCACCCGCCTTCTCTTGCGGCCCCGGACCGGCCTTCAGGTTGCCCGTCTTTTTGGCTCCCCCCTCCCACAAAGTCCCTTTGCCCCCATCCCCAGTGTTGCTCTCCAACGGCAGGTCGTGTTATGGGTAACTCAGTCGAACTTTCGGCACCCAAAGACCTTACCCTCCCGGCCAACCCTGGATTTACCCAACTGGAGAGCAACATGGCTGAAGAACCCAAATTTTACCACCCCGACCCCTCAGTGGTCGAGTACGCCACGGTCAAGGAATACGATGCCCTATACCAACGTTCCATCACTGACCGGGAAGGATTCTGGGCCGAACAGGCGGAGGCCTTGGACTGGTACAAAAAGTGGGACCGGGTGTTGGATGACTCGAACAAACCCTTTTTTAAGTGGTTTACCGGAGCCAAGACCAACATCGTCCAAAACGCCATCGACCGGCACTTGGTCACCCGCAACCGGAACAAACTGGCGATCATCTGGGAAGGGGAGCCGGGGGACGTACACAGCTACAGCTACCACGCCCTGAACCGGGAGGTCAGCAGGTTTGCCAATATCCTCAAGGCCATGGGGGTAAAAAAGGGTGAGATCGTCACCCTGTACATGCCCCAGCTGCCCGAGCTGGTCTTTGGCATGCTGGCCTGCGCCAAGATCGGGGCGGCCCATTCGGTGGTGTACGGCGGGTTTTCCGCCGATGCCCTGCGAGACCGGATCAACGATGCCCAGTCCAGGGTGGTGATCACCGCCGACGGGGGCTACCGCCGGGGCAAACCGGTGGACCTCAAGTCCATTGCCAACGAGGCGCTTAAACACTGCCCTACCGTCGAAGTCTGCATCTGTGTGCAACGGACCGGCCAACCGGTTTACATGGAAAACGACCGGGACTACTGGTACCACGACCTCTACAAGCTTCCGGTCGCCTCGCCCAAATGTGAGACCGAGCCGATGGATGCCGAGGACATGCTTTTTCTGCTCTACACCTCCGGCTCCACTGGCAAGCCCAAAGGGCTGGTCCACACCCATGGGGGTTATCAGGTTTATGCCAGCACCACCCACAAGATGGTCTTTGACATCAAGCCCGAAGACCGCTACTGGTGCGCCGCCGACCCGGGCTGGATCACTGGGCACAGCTACATCGTTTATGGCCCCCTGATCAACGGCACCACCTTGATCCTCTATGAAGGGGCCCCCAACCACCCCTACCCCAACCGCTGGTGGTCGATGATCGAAAAGTACGGGATCAACATTCTGTACACCAGCCCCACCGCGGTGCGGGGGCTGATGCGTTTCGGGGAATCCTGGCCGGCCAAGCACGACCTTTCCTCCCTACGGCTCTTGGGCTCGGTCGGAGAGCCAATCAACCCGGAAGCTTGGCGCTGGTACCACCGGGTCATCGGCGGCGGACGTTGCCCAATCATGGACACTTGGTGGCAAACCGAAACCGGCGGCTTTATGATCACCCCCTTGCCAATCACCCCGCTCAAGCCGGGCAGTGCCACCAAGCCCTTCTTCGGCAACGAATGTGCAGTGGTGGACGACCACGGCAAGGAAGTGGGGCCCGGCGAAGAGGGCAGCTTGGTGATCAAAAACCCCTGGCCCGGCATGGCCCGCACGGTGTACAAGGACCCGGACCGGTACCAGGAGACCTACTGGTCCCGGTATGCCGCCCAGGGCTGGTACACGGTGGGCGACTCGGCCAAACGGGACGAGGACGGTTATTTTTGGATCATCGGTCGGATTGACGATGTGATCAAGGTTTCTGGCTACCGCCTGGGGACCGCAGAGATCGAGTCCGCCTTGGTGGGGCACCCGGCGGTCAGCGAGGCGGCGGCCATTGCCCTGCCCCACGAACTCAAGGGCAATGCCATCCATTGTTATGTAATCCTTCGGGCCAACCAGTCCCCTTCGGAAGACTTGGCCGAAAGCCTCAAAAACCAAGTGGCCGACCATTTGGGGAAAATCGCCCGGCCCGATGGAATCGTGTTTGTGGACAGCTTGCCCAAGACTCGGAGCGGCAAGATCATGCGCCGGGTTTTGAAGGCCCGGGCCTTGGGGCAAGACGAAGGAGACCTCTCCACCTTGGAGGAATAACCCTTAACCTGCCCTTTGGGCAAAAAAAAAGGGGGCCACAAGCCCCCTTTTGGTCACCCTTGTAAGGTTACTACCGAGAAACCGCCGCAGAGGCGACAAACTTCATCACCAAGTCTTCCACTTCCAAAAAGTTGTGTTTGGAAAGGTCGATGTGCCCAACCCCCAGCTTTTCGGTCAGGCTTTCGATCATCTGTTTTTCCGAAGCCTCCAGTTCCTCATCCGCCATGGCCACCGCCACCAGGGTGAGCAAAAAGGCCTTGCGGGCTTTTTTACCGCTCAGTCGGTCAATCATCAGGCCGATGTCTTCATGGGACATGTCTTTGATCTCCGAAAGCTCCTGGGGGTTGACCCGTCCTATCTTGACCATCCTGGCGATCAGGTTTTTCTCGGAAACTTCCAACTTTGCGTCCCGCTGGGCCATTTGCAGAGCTGCTTGGACCATCAAAAGCACGTCTTGGTGGGTGACCTTGTCCTCCATCGGATGGGTGTGCATTGCCTTGTCAATGTCTGCCGCCGCACGTCCCCCGATTTCCAGGATTTTTTGCATCTCCGGGTCCATCACTTTGTTACCTCACATCAGATCAATGTCGCTGGGCTGCGGTCCGGTTGACCCGCCCATGGATTTCCCCTCAGCAATCACCCGTTCCAGCGTAGCTATCGCCTTCTCCAGGGTCATTTTCCCCACATCAATGGTCCCTACACCCAGTTTTTTGGCCTTGGCAGCAAAAAACTCCGCTTCCGCCGGGTCCAAAACTCCATCGATCATAGCCACACAAGCGAGGGTCAAGAGGTAAACCCGCTTGGCCTTGACCGACTCCAAGGCGACCACCGCTTCTTCCGGGTCCCCTTTGCCTCTGGGGACATCCAGCCCGCCGATGTCGGTCAGGGTCAGGTCGGCGATGTCCAGCAGGGATTGGATCAACTCCGCCTCCGGCTTTTCCAGCTTGCCGTCCTTCTGCGCCATGGCGATAGCGGCCTTCATCACTACGATCAACTCGGTTTTTTTCATCTTGCTACAACAGGGTTTGAGGTTTTGTGACCTTACCTCTACCTGAATTCTTCGGACGAATCAATTGGTACCCAAAACCAACTGGCCAATTCGAGGGAAAGGGGGTAAAAAAGCTCATGGAAACCTCCCCTAAAATCCCTCCCAAGGCCCTTTGGGGTTGGGTTAGCTACGACATGGGCAACTCGGTTTTTACGACCACCGTGATGGCCGGGTTTTTCCCTATTTTCTTTAAAAGCTTTTGGAGCCAAGGGGTTGACCCTGCACTCAGCACCGCTCGGCTGGGAGCAACGGTTTCGGTGGCCAGCCTGGTGGTCGCATTGTGCGCCCCGTTTTTGGGGGCCTTGAGCGACCAAGGGGGCAACAAACGTTGGTTCCTCTTGGCTTTCTCCAGCCTGGGGTTTTGTTTTACCGGTCTTTTGGCCCTGATCCCCGCCGGAGGTTGGCCGCTGGCGGTTTTGGCCTACAGCGGGGCTATTTTCGGGTTTTACGGGGCCAACCTGTTTTATGATGCCCTGCTGCCAAGCTTGGCCCCGGAGGACCAGCGGGACTGGGTTTCCAGCCTAGGTTACGCCTTCGGGTATCTGAGCGGCGGGTTGGTTTTTGCCCTCAATCTGGCCATGGTCAAGGCCCCCGGTTTTTTTGGCCTCGAAGGGGCCCAGCAGGGGGTTCAGGCCAGTTTTTTGACCTCTTCGGTCGCCTGGGCTTTGGGCAGCTTTCTTTGTTTTTTTTGGGTCCCCGAAAAGAAGGTTCCCCCCTCCCAGGCCCTGTGGACCCAAACCTGGGCCGAGCTGGCTGCAACCTACCAGGAACTGAAAAGCTACCGGACCGCCTGGACCTTTTTGGTCGCCTATTGGCTGTACATTGATGTGGTGGACACCTTGGTGGTCATGGCGGTGGACTACGGCCTTTCTTTGGGCTTTGAAAGTGGGGACCTGATCCTGGCCTTGTTGATGGTCCAGTTGATCGGCTTTCCTTCGGCCTTGGTCATTGCCAAAGGTGGGGCAAGGTTTGGGGTCCGGCGGATGATCTACCTTTGCTTAGCCGTTTATGCCGGGGTCTGCCTTTGGGCGGTGGGGCTTTCGGTGCGGTGGGAATTCTTTTTGATGGCCGGGTTGATCGGGGTGGTCCAAGGAGGGGTGCAGGCCTTGAGCCGGAGTTATTTTGCCGGATTGATCCCCAAAGAACAGGCCGGAGAGTTTTTTGGCTTTTACAACATGCTGGGAAAATTCGCCACGATCTTAGGTCCGGCCTTGATCGGCGGGGTGGGCTTGGTGGTTTCCCTGGGGTGGAGCGGCTCCGACCCCCACCTGGGTACAAGGCTGGGTTTTGCCTCCCTGCTCCTGCCCTTGGGCCTGGGGACTTGGTTCTTTTACCGGGCCAAGCCTACCGCCTAGTCCTCCTCAAAGGGCTGGGCCGGGGTCACGGTTTCGTCTTGGTCGTTGAAGTAATAGGTCTTGGGGGCAATGGGGAAGTTGGGGTTGTCAAAATAAACCGTCACCTTGCGCACCGCTCCGTTGTTGGCTTTGGCATAGGTTTCGGTAAAAAACCACTCCCGTTTGAGCCGCTTTTCCCCTTCCGAATAAAAAACGCTTTTGCTGCAACCGTCAAACCGGATGGATTTTTCGGTGTACAGGTTCTCGGTGCGGATCAACTTTCCCGAAGGGTCGTAAAAGGTGTTGACCTGGACGTAACCCAACTCGTTTTTCGGGTAGAACCACTCCATCCGCTGTTTGACCCCCAGGTCGTAGTAGGTGATGTTGTAGCCCAGGTACTCTTCGGCAAAATCGTTGCGGACCCGGACCTTGGTGCCGGTGGCCTGTTCAAAAAAGGTAGTGGTTTTGGCGATCAGCCGGGTGGTGGCGTAGGTCGCCGAGAAAGTCCGCTCTTCCTTGATCTTGATGTCAAACAGGTATTCGTTGGTCACCGATTTGGTGCCGTGGATGTTTGCCCAGTCGTCCGAAAAGGTCCGCTCCTCCCGCATGATCTTTCCCGCCGAATCGTAGGAATTGCGGCCCCGAGAGATGCCCTCTTCCACCTTGCGGAACAAGACGGTCCGGCCCCCGAACTCGTTGTTGTCCTCCACCCCCATTTCTTCATAGGCGGCAAAGGCGTTCACCCCGTGAAAGAGCCCCAGGAACAGGCACAAAAGCCTAATAGGAGTAGCGGTCATCGTACCAGGGTTCGGCGGTGTTGGAATAACCCCGGACTTCCCAAAAGCCCGGTTGGTCGTGGTCGATAAAACTGAGCGCCCGCACCCACTTGGCCCCTTTCCAGGCCCACAGTTTGGGGGTGATCATCCGCACCGGTCCGCCATGTTCGGCCGCCAGGGATTTGCCTTCCCACTGGTAAACCAAAAGCACGTCCTCTTCCAGCGCTTGGTCCAGCGGAAGGTTGGTGGTGTAGGGGATTTCGGTGCCTGGAGCAAGGTCGTAGGCGGTAATTTGTACATGGGTCACCTGGGGCTTGAGCCCGGCCTTGGCGGCCAAGTCCTTGACCCGGACCCCTTTCCAATGGTTGTCCATCCGGCTCCAGCCGGTGACGCAGTGGAAGTCCGAGACATCCTCCACCGACCCCAAGGCCAAAAATTCCTGGAAGTTCAGCTCCAACGGCTGTTCCACCAAGCCGTTGACCGACAGTTTCCAGTTTTCTCGGGAGAGTGTGGGCACATGGCCCAAGTCGAGGACCGGCCAAGTTTCCACCTGTCTTTGGCCGGGCGGCAGCTTAGGCATCCCGTGCCGGTTGGGCTCCCCGCTCCCTTGGGGGGAGCCAAAACGGCTGTGCAGTCCCTTGTCCCGCTCCAGTTTGGCCAATCGTTTTTCGACCTTGCTCATCTGTTTGCCTTCGGTGGTTTTACCTTGGAAACCGGTTTTGGTGGGTTCCAGGCCCGCCTTTGGGGCGTTTTTGGGCTTTGGTCTGGTCGCCCAAAGTCCCCGTTTGGGACCGTTCGAATTTACGCCCAACCTGCCGCAAAAGTCCACCGAGATTCTGCCCCGCCTCCCGTGGGTTGGCCCCAAACCCCTTGCCTGGGGGCTTTGCCCCTGGGGCACTTGACTTGCATTCTTTCTTGGAAACGGGATTACTTTGTCCACTGGAGTTACCTCATGAACATGGCCAAAAAAGAAGAACGGATCGAACCCCAAAGCGGCAGCCAAAGCATCGCCCAAAAATTGGCCCAAAAGGTCATTTTTATCAGCGAACGGGAGATGGAGATCGAAAAGGTCTATCTTCAGATTGGAGCCGAGCTTTTGTCCAAGCTGCACCACCCCGACAAGATCAAATACTTCCAAAGCCTCCTGCAAATCCTTTTGGAACGGGAAGAAACCGCTCCTTATGCCAGCCACGCCGTGGTGTCCTTGTTTTGGCAGGAACCGGCCAAAGTGGAATTCAAGGAATTTTGGAAGTCCCTGGTGGAAATGGCGGTCGCCGGACACAGTACCGGGGACATGCCCAGCTACCGGCACCCGGACTCGGGCCGGATCTTCTCCGCCTACGCCCACGCCATGGGGGAGACCTTCATCCAGATGATGAAGGTTGGCTCGGACAACTACGACGTGATCACCCAGATGTTCAGCCACTGTATCCGCTACGAAAACGACCTGGAACGGGAACGGCGAGAGGCCCAGTCCAAGCCCCGGTCCAAGGATGCGGAGAAATACACCGCTCCGGCAAACCCCAAAAAACTTTACGACGACATCTCCGACTACATCTCCGAACGGGCGATCCACCGGGCTCGGACCCTCAACCCCGACAACCCCAACGAGTTCATCCAGATCCTTTCGGACCGGATGAGGAGTACCCGGAGGTACGTGATCCAAGACCTGATCAACAAGGATTCCTTGGAGAAAAAACGAGCCACCGAAAAGGCGTTCAAGGAAAAACTGGCCAGCGCCGAAGAATTGATTTTTGCGGGCAAGCCCTTTTTGGAAGCCCTCAAGCTTTTTAAAGACGCAAAGCTCTACAACAATCGGTACGTGGAGGCGGAGAAAAAAAGGCTGACCCTCCAGCTGGTCCCCTTGATCCTGGCTTTGGGGATCATCGGATTTGGGGCCATGGACCTCTTGGCGCTCAACGTAATGGAAATGGTGGCCATTGGCGGAGCGGGGATCAGCGGTAGATTTTTGTTCAGCCAAAAAATGTTCAACCGCTTTTATCCCAAGGACATCACCGGCCCCTTGGAGGAGCAGGTGGCCTTGGTGGCGGCGGTCTTCCAAAAGTGCTCCAAGGAACAACTGGCGGCGTTTTTGCGCAAACAGCTCAAGGCGATCAACGACCCCCAACAGGTCAATCTGGTTTCCGACTTTGTGACCTACGTTTTTTCGGTGATCCCCAAAAAGCGAGGCCGGATCTTGTCACGCATCGAACTCAAGGAGTCGATGGACTCTCTTTCCTGGCACATCGCACGGGCACGTCGAGGGTTAACCGGCTGAAAGATTCACCCCTAGAAGACCTTGCCCAAAGATTGGTTTGTCGCTATGATCGGGTAAAAGCCCGAGTTTTTATAATGGCTCGGGCCCAGCGACCCAATGCCACCGGCTGACCAGTGACGGACGACCATTCCTACCATAACGCCAAAGCCGACCGATTGGGAAAAAAAACCGACGGGCAAGCGTTTGACCACGAACTGGAATCCTCTCGGGAATGGGAACAAACCTTGGACGTTCTGCACCATCTTTTTTTGCAGACTTGGTATTACATTGCTATTGCCGCCAATACCAACGGGGGGATGTTCACCCCGATCCTGAAAAATTCCATCAACCTCAAACGGACCAAACAGGAAATCCCCACCGAGTTGCAAACGGTCCTGAAAATGCGGATCAGCACCTTTGGGGACCTGGACAAACAGATTGAGCGCAAAGCCCTGACCAGCGGCAACAAGGACATCTGGCACTTCCGCACCAAATGGAAAGAGTTCCCTGAAGGCACCAGCATCATCGCCATCCAGCAAAGGCCGCTGTGGAACCTACTTTCCTCGACCCCGACCTTCCGCAAGGCCTTTATCATCATCGACGGCCAAGCAGAGGTGCAGAACCAAAACCAAGCGATGTTTTTGATCAGCAAGGTGCTGCACAACCAGGAATTTGCCGAAAAAAGCTTCAAGTCCATCGGCAAAAAAGCTGCCCCCCCGGAAGCCAAACCTCGGCCCAGGACCAAAACCATCTACACCGGTAGGCCCACCGGAGAGCTGGTCCTGCTGCTCAAGGAGGCCTTTGGCATCCATGTGCGGACCTTGTCGGTGGAAGAAAAGGTGGCCCTGGGCTATTATTTTGAGCGGCTCAAACGGACCGGGGAACAGGACGAAAGCCATGTTGAAATTTGGGACAAATTAAAGAAGCACTTTAAAACCGAAGACCTAAAAAAAGGGGAACATTAGGAGCCTATGGAAACGAACCTTTGGATAGCCTACATCGCCATGGGCCTAGGGGCCTTGGCCACCGGAATCGCCGCCTACCAGTTGGTCAAACGGGGCTTTTTGCTTTGGATGCTCTTGGTGGTGATCGGGATCAGTGCGATCAACTTCGGTTACACCTACGCCAGACACACACCCCTCCAGGCGATGATCAACGACCTGGACCCCGGTGCCTTGGGCGACCTGCCGACCAAACAACTTGAAAAACTCTGCGAAAAATTAGGAAACTAGGCTTTTCTTTACTTTTCCCGTTTCCCAGTGTTCCAATCTCCAATCAAGGGGCCTCGTGCCTTGAGGCCCCAACCCAACCCAACCCTTCCTGCTTTTTCCTGTGGAACCCTTTGTTTTGAAGCACTCAGGTGCTACCCAAGCGACCTTGCTGTTGGCCAGCTCAATGACCGTGATGGCCGGAGCGATCGTCACCCCTTCCTTGCCCCAGATGTTGACCCATTTTTCAGAGGTCCCCAATTCGGCGCTGCTGGTCCGGCTGGTCCTTACCTTACCGGCTCTGTTCGTCGGTTTCGGCAGCCCTTTGGCCGGGTGGCTGTTGGACCGGATGGGACGCAGGCCGATCCTGTTTTTCTCTTTGGTACTGTACGGCCTAGGCGGTACCGCCGGGTTTTGGACGACCGACCTTTATCACCTGTTGGTCACAAGGGCGCTGCTGGGCCTCGGGGTGGCGGGGATCATGACCAGTTCATCCACCTTGGTGGCCGACTACTTCAAGGGGCCGCTGTACTTCCGGTTTATGGGGTTTCAGGTCATGGCCATGGCCCTGGGCGGGGTGGTCTTTTTGGTGGGCGGCGGGTTGCTCGCCGGGATCGGGTGGCAGTTCCCCTTTTTGGTGTACCTCTTTGCCTTTGTGGTCTTGCCCTTGGCCGTCTATTTGGTCCAAGAGCCGCCCAAGGTGGGCGACCACAATGCGGCCGGAGAGGTGCTCGCTTCCATGCCTTGGTCCCGGACCCTGCCGATCTATCTGTTGGGCTTTTTTTCCATGGTGGTCTTTTATCTGGTGCCGGTCCAAATTCCCTTTTTGTTGACCCAAACCTTCCAGGCTCCCCCGGCGATGATCGGCTTCTCGGTGGGCTCCTTGACCTTGACCATGGGCCTTTTGGCACCGACCTTCCAGAGGGTCAAAGGGCGTTTTGCCAGCCCGGCCATTTTTGCTTACACCTTCGCCCTGTTGGGCCTGGGGCTGGGGCTGGTGTCCTCGACCTGGAGTTATCCGGTGGTGCTCGCCGGGTTGGCTTTGGCGGGGATGGGGCTGGCCTATCTTTTCCCTAACCTCAATACGGTCCTGGTGGCGGTCCTCCCTCCCACCTTCCGGGGCCGGGGGATGGGGCTGATGTCCATGGCAATTTTCTTGGGCCAGTTCTCGTCGCCGATCCTGGTCAGCCCCTTGGTCCCCTGGCTGGGCCTGCCGGGGATGTTTGGGGTCTGTTCCGCCCTGTTGGGGCTGGTCTCTGTGGGCTTTTTGTTGGCCTGGTTCCAACAGGGCCGCAACCGGGCGCTCCAGGCACCCTAGTTTTTAGGGGGAAAGCCACTCTGGCCGGGGCTGCTCGGCCTGGGTTATTCCTGCCGGGGCTCCCAAACCAATTTAAAATCCTCTTTGATACATTGGCCCACCGAACCGGGCTGGCATTCAAACCCGTCGGTCCACCTCGCCCCATCGAGCAAGGCCCCTTCGAGCAAAGCCTTTTCCAGGTTCGCCCCCGCCAAGATGGCCCCCTTGAGGTTTGCCCCCCGCAGGTCCGCCCCCAAAAGGTCCGCCTCCACCAAAATCGCCCCCGACAGGTTTGCTTCCCTCAGGTCGGCCTTAGTAAACCTCGCCTTGTAGAGCAGGGCTTGGTTGAGCTGGGCCCCTTGGAGGTTGGATTCGTCCATCCAAACCTCCTGGGCCACCACAAAAGAGAGGTCCGCATCCGAGAGGTCCACCCGTTTAAAATAGCTCCGGTACATCATCGCCCGACTGAACCGAGCCTTGGAGAAAGAGGAATCGTTGCAAAAACTTTCCTCCAGGTCGGCCCCTTGAAAATCCGCCTGGGGAAAATTTACCTCGACCCAATAGGACCGCCACAAGGTCGCCCCTTGCAGGTTCACCCCTTCCATCTGGACCTTTTGGACCAATGCCGCAGTCAAGTCGCAACCTGGACAGTTCCCTCGGACCAGGAATTTTTTCTGGTCCTTGGGCGGATAGCCCCAGGCCACCGAGGACAGGAGGAGCAAAACCCCAAAAAGGAGGAACCGGTGGGCCATAGGGTTATTGGATCAAAAAGCTCACCGTTGCGGTCGAGCGATTGCCCACCTTGTCGGTCGCCGCCAGTTCCACCTTGTAGCGGCCCGGCTCGTCGAACTTAGGCGGTTGTTGGAGCAAACTGGCCTTGGAGCCGTTGATGGAGATTTCTACCTTTTCAAGCCCCGAGGCCTTGTCGGTGGCGATCACAAACAACAAACTGCCCTTGGGAAAACGCTCCTCCCCCATCGAGCCCACGCTCATCTTGGTGGTGATCTCCGGCGGGTCGGCATCAACAAAAAAGTGGAGTTTGTTTTTCTTTTCCCGGTTGCCCACATTGTCGGTAGAAAAATAGGCCAGCTCATGGGGACCGGCGGCAGCGGTCACTGCTTCCCGATAGACCCCCTCCGCCCCTTGGTCGAGCTGGTAGCCGATCTCCTTGACCCCCGAGGATTTGTCTTCGGCGCTTAAGGTCACCTTGGCCGAACCGGCAATGAACTTTCCCTTGCTGTCCGCAGAATGGGGACCGGAAAAGGCAAAGTGGCTGGTCGGCGGGACCGGGTCCTGGGTCAGCTCGTATTCGTAGGCCTGGGTTTGGTTGCCCACCTTGTCGGCGGCCCACAGCTTAAACACAAACCTGCCCGCCTTTTTGGGCAGGCCGACCGGTCCCTGGTAAACCCCCGAGTCCTGGTCCAGCTTGTACTTCATCCAAGCCACCCCGGCACCGTTGTCCGAGACCGATGCGGTCAACTTGGTGTTGGGGCCGACAAACAGGTTGCCTTTTTCCCGGAAAACCGGCCCTTCGTTGCCCATCTCGATTTTGGGAGCCGTCCGGTCCAGGGTAAAGCTCTGGGACTTGGCGGTCTCGGCATTGCCCAACTTGTCTTGGGACCAATAATGGATCTGGTAATCCCCCTGCCCCAGCCCTGCAAGGTTGATTGGCCTCTGGTAGTTTCCTTCCGCTCCGCCTTTGCCTTTGATCTGGTAGCGAGTGACCCCGACTCCGGCACCGGTGTCCTGGGCTGAAAGCACTACCAAGGTCGAGGGGGAAACAAAGGTCCCCGATTCGGGACCTCGGAAACGCAGTTTTGAGTTAGGGGCGGTTTTGTCGATCTGGAACCGGTACCGGCGCACCGCTTCCTGGTTCCCCACGTTGTCTTCCCCATAGTACCGCAGTTCGTAGGCTCGTTCTTCGGCAAAGCCCAAGGGACCGGTTACCTTTTCAAAGGGAGCGCCATCCAAGGAGGAATAGACTGCCACCACACCCGATTGGTTGACCTTCAACCCTTCTCCTTGGTCTTCGGAAACCAACTGGATCTCCACCGGTTCACCAAAAAAGATGACCCCCCGGTTGTGGGCCTGGGTAGCGCTTTTGGGCACCGGCCTGCTGAGCGGGGCCTTGCCGTCCAGGTGGAAGTAAAAGATGTTTTCGTCCCCCGGAACGTCCGCCCTTCTTTTGTGGGTTTTGGCGGTGTCTGCATCCCCATCGGGGTGAACCAAGGTGTGCCGACCTGCGCCGTCCTTAAAGTAAAAGGGCTGACCGGACCGTGGATTCTTGGCCAGACTCTCTGCTTTGGTTTGGAGCGGCAGTTTGGGGCCGTCGGGGCTGCCCGAAAGGGAGAGGTACAGCGGCTGGTCCGGGTGCAGGTAAACCGCCCCTCCCGGCGATTGATACAGATGCAGGCTTTCTTTGGGTGGCATGGCCAAGGAAGGGTTGGCCGACTGGGCAAAAGCCGCAACCGGCAACAAAAGGCCCCAAAAGGGCAAACAGCTGGTTAAAATCCGTTTCATATTTCCGTCTCCCCCTGATGTATCACAAGATTGATCACCTCCCAACCGGTAGCCCCCTGGCGTATTGGCAGGTATTTTGCCCCACCTTAGCCACCCCCGCTTTGGCTTGTCAATTTTCCCTTGCATCCAAGACCAAGGCAAAACCGGCCCAAAGTAGCCCAGACTACCAACAAACCGACCCAAAACCCCTTATCCTAAAGCAATTGCCGGTGGAGGTAGGGGACCAGACGGACCCGGAGTTTACGACCCTACCCTAAACCACAACCCTCAACAGCCCGGTTGCTTTTTTGGCGGAACCATTTCATTTTGAAAGGCAACAACAACTCCCTTTCCAACAACCTGAATTCGGAGACGACAGATGGCACAAATCACCCTCAAAGGCAACGCAGTACAAACCTGCGGAAACCTCCCGGCGGTTGGATCCGTGGCCCCCGATTTTTCCCTGACCAAAACCGACCTTTCCGATGTCACCTTGGCCCACTACAAAGGGATGACCTTGGTACTGAACATTTTCCCTTCTGTGGACACCGGGGTTTGCGCCACCAGCGTGCGGCACTTCAACAAGGACGCAGCCGCCTTGTCCAACACCAAGGTGCTGTGTATCTCTCGGGACCTGCCTTTTGCCCATTCCCGGTTTTGCGGTGCCGAAGGGATCGCCAACTTGGACAGCCTTTCCGAACTCCGGGCTTTGGGCTTTGGTGAAGCCTACGGCGCACGGATGACCACCGGCGCACTCAAGGGCCTGCTCTCTCGGGCGGTGGTAGTGGTTGGTGCCGACGGCAAGGTGAAGTACACCGAGCAGGTCCCCGAAATCACCCAAGAACCCAACTACGACGCTGCCTTGGCTGCCGCCAAGCGTGCTTAATGCTTGACGGGTTTAACTTTCGTGGTTTAACCCTGCCAAAGGGCCGAGACTTCCTCGGCCCGATTCCCTTCCTCAAATGAAAGAAATCCACAGTCCCAAGTTTTTTGGAACCCTGCTGTTCCTATTGAACTTTTTGGTGATGATGGATTATTTGGTCATGGTACCCTTGGTGATGGACATCTCCAGGACCCTGGGCCTCGCCCCCACCCGCACCGGTTTTCTGCTTTCCTCCTACCCCATAGCCGCAGCGCTCAGCTCTCTTTTGCTGGCCCCCTTTTCGGACCGGTTGGGCCGAAAAAAAATGACCCTGTTCCTGCTGGCCGGGTTTTCCTTGGCTTCCCTGGGGGTGGCGCTTTCCACCGAGGTTTGGCAGATTTTTTTGTTCCGCATCCTCTCGGGGGTCTTTGGCGGCCCGGTGCTGCCCAACAGCTTTGCCTTTGCCGGGGATACCTTTAAGGGGGAAGACCGGGGTCGGATCATCGCCAATCTCTCCCTTTCCTTTTCCGCCGCCAGCATCTTCGGTGTCCCAATGGGGGCCTGGATCGGCTCTTGGTTGGGATGGCAGGGGGTGTTTGGGATGATCTCTTTGTTGTCGCTCTTGGGGTTGATCCCCTTTTTGGCTCTACCCTCGGTGCCCACCCAAGCGGAGGGGAAAATCCTCTCCCAATACCGGCAGCTTTTGGGGCTCTGGGCGCTCAAGCCGGTTCAGCTGGCCTTTGGGCTGCAATTTCTTATGCTGATCGGCCTGTTTGGGGTGGTGCCCAACATTGCGGTGTGGTTCTCCACCAACTACGGCTACGATGCGGGCCAGATCGCCCTTTGTTACATGCAGGGGGGGATTGGAGCGGTGCTGGGCAACCGTCTGGCCGGGGAGTTTTTGAAAAGAAGGCTCCGGCGAGGGCTGATCTCCGGGGGTTCTTTGGTGATGGCGCTGTTTTTGGGGGTCGCCTGTTCGGAATGGGTCCCCGATCCGCCCTTGGGGCTTTTTTTTGCAGGCATGATGTTCGGCGGCTCCATCCGGGTACCGGTGCACCAGCTTAACCTTTCCGAGCTTCTACCCATCCAGTTTCGTGGCCGGCTGATGTCGATGAACACCATTGTCGGCCACTTGGCCATGGGTCTAGGCGGATTTTGGTCCAGCCCCTTGCTGCACATCGAAGGGGGGCACCTCTACGGGATGCAGACCATCGGGCTGGTGGGGGTCGGTGCCTTGTGCCTCGTCCCTTGGATTGCCCTGGCCTTTGGCAGGTCCACAAGACACCAGACGGTCTATTGAGGGGAAACTATTGAGGGGAAAAGGAAAGCTTGACCTTCACCAGCGCCTCAGAAGGGCTGGGGGTCAGGATCACCTCCGCTTCCGAGCCAAACCGGAAGGCAAATTCCAGTTCAATCTGGGTCGGCTTTTGGCTGAGCCCCAGCAAAGGGCTGGTGATCTTCTCCACCAAGGGCCGAATCACCTCCACCGCCTCGCCCAGCTGCTGGCTGCGGCTGTAGTATTCGGGGCGGTTGCTGGCCACCGAATTCGGATCAACTGATTCCTCCAACTCCACCCAAATTTCCTTTCCCTCCCCCAGGGGGATGGGGATTCGTTTTTTCATCCGGTTCCTCGGTTGGGTTTTGCCCTGATCCTTCACGAAACCCTTGGGGTTGTAAAGTAGGGCCGGGTTTTGGGGAAAACAAGTAGGAAACGACTTGCAGTTTTCCCCTCAGCCAAGCTAACTTTGGAGAACTTTCTCGTTGTTTTTTTTATGTCTTTACCAAGCCCCTGCCGATGATGTCCGAGCTCTCTCCTTCCGGTTACCGGCTCATGTTGGCCCGAAAACATGGCGGACACACCCAGGAAAGCCTGTTGGACGAACCCAACTTCCCGAACCTCAACGTCAAAACCCTGCGCCGCTGGGAGCAACAGGGGATCAATCCCACCCGGGTCGAAGAGGTCGCAAGGTATTTCCAAATCGAGGTCTGGAGCTTTTTGGATCCCCGGTTGACCGATGAAGACTTTTTACTTTTGATTGACAACCCCACCCTGACTGCCCCGCTCAAAGCCAGGTACGCCAAAGAGGCGGCATCGTTGGCCAAAGGGGAGCGCCCCCAGCGGCCTCCCCAAAGCCCCACCGCCCCACCGGAAGCCGAAGAATACTTCCAGGCCCTCCAGGCCTTGGAGCTGGAAGACCAGGACCTTTTTTTGTCGTTGCTCCACCCCGATTTTGCGGTCAATTATGCCGGGCCTGACGGTTGGACCTTGCTGCACTGGGCCGCCCACCGGGGCAGGTTGTTTTTTGCCCAAACCCTGCTGGGCCTCCAGGCCGACCTGGAAGCCCGGGACACCGAAGGCCTGTCCCCCTTGATCATCGCTGCGGCCCGCAATCATTCCCCCTTGGTGGCCCTGTTTTTGGAGCGAGGCTGCGAGCTGGACCGGGTGGACCAAAAGGGTTGGAGCGCCCTCACCTGGGCGGCGGCCCACAACAACCTCACCCCTTTGGGCCTGTTGATGAACCAAGGGGCAAACCCCAACCTACCGGACTACCGGGGGGACCTGCCACTGTTTCGGGCCATTCGGTCCAACTTTGTGGCCTGTGTCTCCCAGCTTTTTTCCGACCAAGCCCCCAAGCCCGCAAACCCAAATCGGCCCGACCCCCAGGGGGAATTGCCCCTGCACCTGGCCTTGCGGCTGGGCTTCCCTTTGGTGGTCCAGCGGCTCTTGCAGGCCGGTGCAGACCCAATGGGTAAAAATAGGGACAAAGTGTCCGCTTGGGAGCTGGCAAAGGAGCTAAGTGACCCCAAAATGGTGACTCTTTTCCGGGAATCTTCCCCCTAAGCCTCCCCAAATTCCCTTTTCTGTCCTTGTTCTACAAGGAATGTCCGGTTTTTGTCCCCTGCCATGTCCGGTTTATGCCCTCGAAAGTCTTTGGGGGACCTGCTACCTTCATCCCAATTCTTTTGCGGCAGCTTTCCGGGCCCAATGACCGGGGCCGGTCAAAAAAGCTGTTTCTGCGGAATTTATGTGAGGTGCAAGGATGAATGCAGCTTCTTACCACGAACCGATCCTGCTGATCCGGTCCCGCAACAGCTCGACCGATCCTTTGAAGGAAGGGTTGGGGGAACAGCTTTTTTCACTGCTCTGGGAGGTTTCCGAGAAAGGGGCGGAGCTGGAGAACAGCCAAGGGCCGGTCTTGGTTTACCCCAGCGATTCGGGGCTGATCAACCGTCTGTCCAAGACCTATCCGGGCCGCATCCTGATCTGTGCGGCGTTGCGCAGCCCCCGCAAAAAGCTGCCTCGCCATTGTTTGGTATTCCAACTGCCCGGACATGCACCTTTTTTGGCCCACCTGATCCGGCTCGCCTCCTTGCTGCTCCAGGCCAACGCCCGGAGCCAAAGACTGCTGACCCAACAAGCGCCAGCCTCGAAAAACGGCGGAGTGGTGTTGAGCGACCTGAACCTCAAGGCCGGCCGAGTGGCCTTGATCCAGGAAGCCATGACCCGGACCAACAACAACCACACCAAGGCCGCCCGTCTGCTGGGCATCTCTAGGCAGGCCCTGAGCCAGGACCTGCACCGGAACTTCCTCAGTCCGGTGGCAAAGCCGACCGCCAAAAAGAGCAAACGGGCCAAATCCGGCCTTCAGGGGCCAAAGCCCTTGAACAATACATAACCCAGGCTGAGCAGGTTTTCCTTGACCCAAGGGCGGCAGGCGAGGGCTTGCCGCCAAAGGCGCAACGCCTTGCGCCCCGCCTTTTGCCGGGCAAAGCCGTGGGCCATGTGCCGGTAAAAGAGCCACAGCCCAAAGCTGATCTCCTCTTTGGTTCCCTGGGTCAGCAGGTAGGTGTCATAAACCTTTTGCAGGCTTTGTTCGTACCTTCCATAGTCCTTGGAAATCCCCGCCTCATGTTGCCGGTACCGAGCCAGCGGTTGGTCCAGGTAAACCAAAGGGACCTCCTTGGCCACCCGAATCCAGTAATCCCAATCCTCCGGGCCAAAGAGGTCTTGGTTGAACCGGCCCACCCGGTCCACCACCGCCTTGGGCAAAAGGACCGTCAAGGTGCCCACAAAATTGTGCTGGATCAACTGGCGGTACAAGTCCCCCTGTCGTTCAAACCAAGGGCAAAAGGTGAAGGACTTGGGGCTGGATTCCTGGTCCCCTTGGAACATCTGGTAGTCCGAATAGACCATCACCTCCCGTCCCGCCGCCGCCGCAAGCTGGAGTTCCAGCTTTTGGGGCAGCCATAGGTCGTCGGCATCCAAAAAGGCCACCCAGCTCCCCTGGGCCAGCTCCAGCCCCTTGTTTCTCGCCCCAGCCGGGCCTTGGTTGGGTTGGTCGATCACCCTCACCCTTGGGTCTTTGACCGACAAGGCCAGCTCCAAAGTCCGGTCCTTGGCTCCGTCGTTGACCAGGATCAGCTCCAGTTCCCGGTGGCTCTGGTTGAGCACCGAGGCCATGGCATCCAAGAGGAATTCTTCGGATTGGTAGGCCGGCATGATCACCGAAACCAATGGGGACATAGGGGTTCTCCAAAGATAAAAATCCCAATCTAGGCAATCCGGCGGCTCCTGGCAAGGGCTGTGGATTGACAAGGCTCCGCCCATACCCCAAAATGGAGACCAATGTTTTAGGCCCCCCAACGAGACCCCATGAACCGATTGATCGAGATTGTCGCCCAACTCAGAGGCCCGGATGGCTGCCCTTGGGACAAGGAGCAAAGCCACCTGAGCCTTTTGCCCTACCTCTTGGAGGAGGCCTACGAAGTGATTGAGGAGGTCCAAGAGGCACGGCTGGGACAGGACTTGGCCGATGAACTGGGAGACCTGCTCTTGCAGGTGGTGCTTCATGCCCAGATTGCCAAGGAGGAGGGCCGCTTTGGGATCGAAGAGGTGATCCAAGGGATCAGTAAAAAGATGATCCGTAGGCACCCCCATGTCTTCGGCCCGGCGGCCAAAGACCAAAACCAGGACCAATTGACCCGCCAGTGGGACCAAATCAAAGCCCAAGAGAAACAAACCCCCAAGCTTTTTGCGGACATCCCCAAGGCCAAACCGGCCCTCTTGCGGGCCAAAAAAATCGGCGAACGGGCGGCCAAGCTGGGTTTTGATTGGCCGAACACGGACGGAGTGCTGGACAAGATCAAAGAGGAATTGGCCGAAGTGGAGGTGGAGTTAAAAAAGGGTGACAAGGTGGCCTTGGAATCGGAGATCGGCGACCTGCTGGCTTCGGTGGTCAGTTTGGCCCGCAAGTGCAAGATCAACCCAGAGCTGGCGTTGCAGCAAAGCAACAACAAGTTTATCCGTCGGTTTGAACAGGTGGAATCGGGTATCGAGGCGGCCAAGGCCCAGGGCCAAACCTTGGACCTCAACCAAATGGAAGCGCTGTGGCAAGGTGCCAAGGCAGGGGAGCGGTGAAGGAAGTCCAAGACCATTACTTCAAAAAGGCCAAAACCGAAGGTTACGTAGCCCGTTCGGCCTACAAGCTCGAAGAGATCGACCAGAAACAAGGGCTGATCCGGCCCGGTTTTTGTGTCCTGGACCTGGGTTGCTTCCCCGGTTCCTGGATGCAGTACACCGCCAAGCGGGTGGGGCCAAAAGGAAAGGTGTTGGGGATCGACATCCAAAACCTGGAGATGGGCTTAGGCCCCAACCAAGCTTTTTTGCACCAGGACATCCTTTCCTTGGACCTGGAAACCTTGGCCCCCTACGGCGTGCCTTTTGATCTGGTCCTTTCGGACATGGCCCCCAGCACCACCGGGCACAAGGCGACCGATGGGGCCCGGGTCTTGGGGCTCAACCAGATGGCCCTTTGGGTGGCCAGAAGGTGGCTGAAAACCGGGGGGGACTGTTTGATCAAAGTTTTCCACGGCCCGGCATTCGAGCCCTTGCTCAAACAAATGAAAACCGAGTACACCAAGGTCAAGCCCTTTAAACCCAAAAGTTCCAGGAAGGAATCCAGCGAGGTCTTTTTGTTGGGCCAGGGGAAACTTTCGGTGTCCAATCCAGGAGAACCATGACAACCATTCTTTGTGTACGCCGAAAGGGCAAGCTGGTGATGGCCGGAGACGGGCAGGTAACCTTGGGCAACCAGGTGATGAAGGGGACCGCCAAAAAACTCCGTAGCACCTACAACGGAAAGGTCCTGGCCGGGTTTGCCGGGAGTACCGCCGATGCCTTTACCTTGTTCGAGAAGTTTGACGGCAAGCTGGAGGAATACCACGGCAACCTTTTGCGGGCGGCGGTGGAACTGGCCAAAGACTGGCGGACCAACAAGATGCTGCGTAACCTCGAAGCGCTCCTGGCGGTGGCTGACGAAAACAAAAGCCTGATCATCTCGGGCAATGGAGACGTGATCGAGCCTGATGATGGGATCCTTTCGATCGGCTCGGGAGGGGCCTTCGCCCTTTCTGCGGCCCGGGCTCTGATCCGCAATACCGACCTTTCGGCCGCCGAAATCGTCAAGGAATCCATGACGGTGGCTTCGGAAATTTGTATCTACTCCAACAACCAATTCCAGACCCTAGAGATCGACTCCAAGTGAAACACACCCAGGAACGGACCCCCAGAGAAACGGTCGAATTTTTGGACCGGTACATTGTTGGCCAAAAGGCAGCGAAAAAAAGTGTCGCCATCGCCCTGCGCAACCGCTGGCGGCGGATGCAGGTGCCCGAGGAACTGAGGGAGGAGATCAGCCCCAAAAACATCATCATGATCGGCCCCACCGGGGTCGGCAAAACCGAAATCGCCCGGAGAATCGCCAAGCTGGAAGGAGCACCGTTCCTCAAAGTCGAGGCCAGCAAGTTTACCGAAGTGGGTTACGTAGGCCGGGATGTGGAGTCGATCATCCGGGATCTGGCGGAAATCGCCGTGGCCCAAATCAAGGCCGAGCGGATGGAGGCGGTCAAGGAAAAGGCCGCTGCCGCCACCACTGAGCGGCTGCTCGACCTTTTGGTCCCGCCCCAAAACTTGAGCCCCCACACCGAAGGCAGCTTCCGGGACGGTTCGGCCCTACGGGAAAGCTTCCGGCACAAGTTGGAAAAGGGAGAGCTGGAAGACAAAATCCTGGAGATCCAAGTGGAGCGGCCCAATCTGGGGGCCTCGATCGAGTTGTTCCCGGTCACCGGCAATGACTCGATGGACATGAACCTCAAGGACATCATGAGCAAGTTCATGCCCCGGCAGGCCAAAAACCGCAAGGCCACCGTCGCCGAAGCCCGCAAAATCTTCAGCCAGGAAGAATCGGAACGGTTGATCGACCAAGAGGACCTGGGCTTTGAGGTGATCACCCGGGTCGAAAACACCGGGATTGTTTTTATCGACGAGATCGACAAAATCGCCTCCAAGGCAGGCAGCGGCAACCAAGGAGAAGTGAGCCGAGAAGGGGTGCAGCGGGACCTGCTGCCGATCATCGAAGGCAGTCGGGTCAACACCAAGTACGGCCCCATCCAAACCGACCACATCCTTTTTATCGCCGCCGGTGCCTTCCACGTCTCCAAACCCAGCGACCTGATCCCCGAGCTGCAAGGCCGTTTCCCGATTCGGGTCGAGCTGGAAAGCCTCAAAAAGGAAGACTTTGTCCGCATCCTGACCGAGCCCCAAAACAGCTTGGTCTTGCAGTATGTCGAGCTTTTGAAGACAGAAGGGGTGCAGCTGGAGTTTGCCCCCGAGGCAGTGGAAGAGCTGGCCGAGTTGGCGACCCTGGTCAACGATCAGGCCGAAAACATCGGAGCCCGAAGGCTCCACGCCATTTTGGAAAAGCTTTTGGAAGAGGTCAGTTTCTCGGCCCCCGAGCTGCCCAACCAGACCATCTTGATCACCGCCCAATACGTCAAAGACCGTCTGGCGGACATCGCCGCCAACCGGGACCTTTCTCGGTACATCCTCTGATGGCCGCCGGGACGGCCCAAGGAGTGGTCAAGTTCTTGGAACTGATCAAGTTCTCCCACACGGTGTTTGCCCTGCCCTTCGCCCTGATGGGTGCGGTTTTGGGGTTGGCGGTCGCCCCGCCCCAAAGCTGGCGGGAAGGGGGCTGGATGCTCCTGTTGGTGGTGGTGGCCATGGGCGGAGCCCGGACCGGAGCGATGGGCTTCAACCGTCTGGTGGACCGTCACTTTGACCGCAAGAACCCCCGGACCGCCCTGCGGCCTTCGGTGACCGGCGAGGTCTCGGTGCCGGTGATGGTGGGGATGATTTTTGCCAGCTACGCCGTCCTGGTCCTTTGTGCCTATCTGCTCAACCCCTTGGCGTTTGCGCTCAGTCCCGTTGCCATTTTTCTGGTTTCCTTTTATTCTTACACCAAACGTTTTACCGCTTGGTGCCACCTGTTTTTGGGTCTGGCGATCGGGACGAGCCCCATTGCCGCTTGGATTGCCATCACCGGAGAACTCGCCTTGGCCCCCTTGGTCCTGGGTCTTTCGGTGATGACCTGGATTGCCGGGTTTGACATTCTTTACGCATTGCAGGACCGAGACTTCGACCTCCAAGAAGGGCTCTCCTCGATCCCCGCCCGCTTGGGGGTGACCGGGGCCTTGTGGGTGGCCAGGCTGCTGCACCTGGGCTGCATCGGGCTTTGGTTTTTTTTGGGTCTGCACCTGGGGCTCCTTTGGCCCTACTGGCTGGGAGCGGTGGCCGGGGCCGGGATGCTTCTTTACGAACACGGCCTGATCGGCAAAGGCGACCTTTCCAAGGTCAACTTGGCCTTTAACCTCAACGGCTGGATCAGCACCACCTTGTTTGTAGCCCTGTTGGGGGAAAAACTTTTGCGACTGTTGGCCCCATGATGTTCAAAAAGGATTCTCCGGCCAAACGGGAATTGATCTTGAAAAAGGCGATGAAGGAGATCGAAAAGCTCCTGCTCGACCTGGAGAAGGAAGGAAAAGACCTGACCCAAATGAGGCTCAAAAAATACCAAAAGACCCACAACATCCATTGCACCTGCGCCAAATGCGGCTTGGCCAACCAAAAAAAGGACCCCCGGCTGCGGGGCTTGAGGGAATACGGTTTCAAGGTTTTTGTGGCCGAGTCGGATGCCGAAGATCTCTTTTCAGACGAGGATTGATGTTTAGGAATTGCCTGCTGGCCTTGAGTCTCTTTGTTTGCGCCGCCCCCTTTGCCTGGGGCATGGAAAGCTTTGCTCCCATCGTCCGGTCCGAACGAACCAAGGTGGTGCACATCTCCACCTCTTCGGTCACCCCGCCGGGACCCAAGGGTTCCCAACGGGACCCCTTGATGGACCGTTTTTTGGGCCCCCGGCCCAAGAAAAGCTCGGCTCTGGGTTCGGGGTTTGTTTTTTCCGAAGACGGCTACATCGTCACCAACAACCACGTAGTGGAGCGAGCCGACAAGATCGAAGTGACCTTTTACGACGGCAAGACCTATGAAGCCAAAGTGGTGGGTACCGATGCCATCACCGATCTGGCCTTGATCAAGGTGGAGGCCAAGGGCCTCAAACCGGTCCTTTTGGGAGATTCGGAAAAGCTGGAGGTCGGGGACTGGGTGCTGGCTATCGGCAACCCGCTGGGCCTGGACTACACCGTCACGGCGGGGATCATCAGCGCCAAGGGGCGGGACATTTTCGGCGGAACGGCTTATGGCCAATTTTTGCAGACCGATGCTGCCATCAACCCCGGCAACTCCGGCGGGCCTTTGTTTGACGTACAAGGCAAGGTGGTGGGGATCAATACGGCCATCGCCCAGGGCCAAGGCCTGGGCTTTGCCATCCCGATCAATCTGGCAAAAACCATCTTCGACCAGCTCAAGACCTCCGGCAAAGTGGAGCGGGGCTGGCTGGGCATCGGCATCCAAGAGATGAACGAGGACCTCGCCTTGAGCTTTGGGCTGGACAAGGATTCCAAGGGAATCGTGGTCACCTCGATCGGCCCCGATTCCCCGGCAGAGAAGGGCGGACTCAAACAAGGGGACGTGATCACCGAAATTGAGGGACGAGGGGTGGACAAAACCACCCAACTGCAACAAACCGTCGCCGAAGCCAAGCCCGGCTCGGTGGTCAAATTAAAGGTATTCCGGGCCAACAAGTCCCTTGCCCTGTCCGTCACCTTGGGCAAACGGCCGGAAAGCGAAATCGCCACCAACGAGGAGGAACCCAACCCCTTGGGCTTCCAACTGGCTGAGATCGACCCAACGCTCCGCCAGGAATGGGGAATCAAGGAGAAGATCGGGCTGCTGGTGGTGGAGGTGGACCCGGATTCCCTGGCCTATGAAAAGGGCATCCGCCGGGGGGACATCCTGGTGGAAGTGGACGGACTGCGGCTCAACAAATTGGCCGACTTCGAGAAGGCCCAGCAGAAATCCAGAGGACGGATGCGGCTGTTGCTCAAACGAGACGGAGAATCCATCTACCTGGCGCTGCCCCTTGGCCCCTAATGTGTAAGAAACTGCGGGAGGCGGCATGATCCTGAACCAACGGCGTGCGCTCTACATCCTTTATGTAGCGTTTTTCCTAGGCTTGATTCTGCTGATCCTGTTGGCGAATATGTTCTTTTTGAGCCGACAAACCCAAAAGGACTTCATCAAGATGTTCTGGCGGCAAAACGGGGAGACCGCTGAATTCATCGCCTTGTCCGCCACCCAAAGGATTGAGGCCAAGTCCCTGTCCACCCACAAGGCCCACGAGTTCCTCAAGGCCTTGGCCCAGGAGTTGGACCAGTCGGGTCTGCCTTCGGGTCTGGCCGCCTTGGCACCCATCGAAGCCTTCCGGGTCCACAAGGACCTGGAAGGCATTCTGCTGTATGACGACCAGGGCCAGTTGGTCCTGCAAACCCCTGAAGTACCGACCAGAGCTCCATCCCGGTCTTTGAGCCTCGCTTGGCCGAGGGGGAAAAACGGTGAGGTCCTGGTCCTGACCTTGGGGGAAAACAAGCGGCAGGAGTTGGTGGAACAGGAAGCCTTGCAGGCACTCGCCCAGGACCTGCAAGACAAAAAAATCGCCGACTATGTAAGCTTTGTGGGCCCCAACCTGCACATCCTGGCCCACACGGATCGGAAAAAGCTGGGGTTGCTCGAAGACAACGAAGGGATCGAATCGAGCCTCAAGGACAAAACCACCTACTACTACCGCAAAGAGGACCAATATGAAGCGGTCCACCCCTTCAAGCTCGGCCCGGACCGCTGGGGGGTGCTGGTGGTAGGGCTGGATTCTAGCCAGTTTGACACCATCTACGAAGACATCCTGCGCAACACCGCCGTGTTCTCCGGCTGGGTGATGTTGCTGGCCTTTTTGGTCGCTGTGGCGGTCTGGCGGTTCCAGTCCGGGTACAATTACAAGATTGAACAGATGCAGCGGCAGCTCAATGAAAATGCCAAGTTGGTCAGCTTGGGCAACCTTGCCGCCGGGGTCGCCCATGAGATCAGAAATCCGCTCAACAGCATCTCGATCACCATGCAACGGCTGCAACTGGAATACAGCCCCGCCGAGCCGCCCGAAGCGGTGGAGGAGTATTCCTTTTTGACCGACCTGATGAAAGACGAGGTCAAACGGATCAACCGGATCGTCACTGACTTTCTGGGTTTCTCCAAACCCTATGCCCCCCGGATGGCCCGCTTTTCGGCCAACCAATGGGCCCAACATTGTTACGACCTTTTCTCTCCCACCGCCAAGGAGCGGGGGGTGGACCTGCAACTGAAGGTCCCGGCCCAAGACCAGGAGGTCGAAGCAGACCAGGAGAAATTGACCCAAGTGTTGCTCAACCTCCTGGGTAACGCCATGGATGCCAGCAATCCGGGAACGGTCTTAAAACTGGAAAGCCGCTTTGCCGCCCAACAGTGGGAACTCAAGGTGATCGACCAGGGGGCGGGGATCGGCAAAGACAAATTGGCCCAAATCTTCGACATCTACTACACCACCAAACCCACCGGGACCGGCCTGGGCCTCTACATCTGCCGCAAAATCGTCCAGGCCCACAACGGCACCATCGAACTGACCCCCAACCCGGACAGGGGAATGACGGCCAGCCTGATCTTGCCAAAGCTTTCGGAATTGGGGTAAGCCTGTGCAGACTTTGGAAGACTTGACCCCCTTTGACCCAGATGGTGATGAACGGAAAGATCCTGATCGTTGACGATGAAGCCAGCCAGACCGAGTTGCTCTCTGGTTTTTTGGGCAAAAAGGACTTTCTGGTCACCACCACCAACGACCCGACCGAGGCCCTGGGCCTGATCCGCAGCCGGGAATTCGACCTGATGATCGCCGACTTTCGGATGCCCAAGATGAACGGGCTGGAGCTGATCAAGGCGGTCCGGGAGATCGACCCGGCGGTGGCCATTGTGATGATCTCCGCCTACGGCAGCATCGAAACTGCCGTTGAGGTGATCAAGGCCGGGGCCAACGACTACATGACCAAACCGATCGACCTGAAGGAACTGCTGATCCTCATTGACCGCAACATCGACAAAAAGCGGCTTTTGGTGGAGAACCAGCAACTCAAGGACATCCTGCAAAGCCGCTTCCGGTTCGACAACATCATCGGCAACAGCTCGGCGCTGGCCGAGGTGATGAGCATGGTCCAGCGGGTGGCCAACTCCAATGCCACGGTCCTGATCCGGGGGGAGTCGGGTACCGGCAAGGAACTGGTGGCCAAGGCCCTGCATTTTGCTTCCTCCCGCAAGGAACAGCCCTTCATCAAGGTCAACTGCGCCGCCCTGCCCGAAACCCTTTTGGAGTCCGAACTTTTTGGCCACATCAAAGGTTCCTTCACCGGGGCGATCAGCGACCGGAAAGGCAAGTTTGAAGAGGCCAACAAAGGCACCCTCTTTTTGGACGAGATCGGCGACATCAGCCTGACCACCCAAACCAAACTCTTGCGAGTCCTCCAGGAACGAGAGTTTGAACGGGTGGGGAGCAACCAGACCCTCAAGGTGGATGTCCGTATCCTGGCGGCCACCAACCGCAACCTGGAAGAAGCGGTGGAAGCCAAGTTGATGCGGGAAGACCTTTTTTACCGGCTGAGCGTGGTTCCTTTGTACATCCCGCCCTTGCGCAATCGCCGGGGGGACATCATGCCCCTGGTGGAGTACTTTTTGGAAAAATACGCCAAAGAAAATCACCGCACCATCCAAGGGATCACCCAAGAGGCCCAGTCGGTGCTGGTCAAGTACGACTATCCGGGCAACATCCGGGAGCTGGAGAACATCATCGAACGGGCGATCGTCATCGCCCGGGAAGACGTGATTTCGATCAAAGACCTGCCCCTGACGGTCACCAACCAGCACAAGGAGGCCCCCGTCGATGGTCCGGCCTTGGAACTGATGACCTTGGAGGCAGCGGAGCGGCGGTTGATCGAACTGGCGCTCAAAAAGCACAAAGGGGTCCAGACCCGTGCCGCCAAAGAATTGGGGATCAGCGAACGGGCCCTGCGGTACAAGATCAAAGGCAAAGAGATCAAGCCCGAATAGGGGGTTTGGGGGTCCGGCACCCTGTGCACAACGTAGCAAGGAACGGCTTTGGCTCGTTTTATTGACCAGATCGAAGACTACATCAAGCAACTCCAGTCCACCGGACTGGATGATGCGCCGATCTTTTTCAACGACTTCCAAACCATGACCGTCGGCGGCCTGCTGGCCGACATGCTCAAGTTCTACCCCTCTTCGGCCCATTCCTCCCAGGTGCTTTCGGACAAGGAAGAGCTTAAGCTGGCGGAAAACTTCACCAAATTGATCACCCTGCTTGAATCCAAACGGCCCAAAGGAAACGAACCGGTGGTCTCCAAGGAGCTCAATAAGGCGATCAATCTCTTTTTTGAACAGGTGGATTCCGTCTTTTCCAAACTTTATGACCGAGACGGCTCCAAGCTGATGTTCGACCCGGTCTATTTCAAGGATTCTTACGTCCGGGGCCTGATGGCCACCGGAGTTTTGGAGGCGCTCAAGAAAGACAAATGAACAATCAGGCGCTGCTGGAAAACAACCTGCGCACCTTCTTGTCCGAGCTGGGGGAAGGGGCGGCCCTCAACATAGAACAGCTGACCAACCAAAAGATCGAGGCCCGGTTGGACAAGGCGGCGGTCCATGCGCTGGCCGCCCAGATCACCGAGTCCTACCACCGTTGGACCGAAAACTGGCTGCACCCCTACTGCTCCAGGACCGAGCTGGCGGCGGTGCTGGTCGCCGAGATGTTCCGCTCCAAACCGCTGGTGCAATGCCAGCTGCCCCCCGAAAAGATGCGCAACCTGCACCGGATGCTCACGCTCTACGCCTTTGCGGCGATCATGGGGATGTACGTCAAGCTGGCCGCAAGCCCGATGCAACTGCGGGATCAGTTTATCACCCGCTTTATCACCGTAGTGGCCCAAGCCTACAAAAAAAACGCCCATACGGCGCTGCCTGAAATCCACAAGTTCATCGAAAAAAACTTCAAGGTCATCCCCCCCACCCTCCACTTTGCGGAAGAACCAAAGGCTTGAGGGGCTGGGGTTTTTGGCTTTGGCAGGCAGAACGGCCCCGCCCTATGACCTACGGCGTTGCCGACCGGTCAATTGCAGCCGCAACTGGGGCTGAGTTTCCCGTCGCAACAGACCGCCCGCCCGTTTTCGCAGCCACAGACCCCCTTGTGGTGGGAGCAGCAGCCCCGCCTTTGCAAGACCGCCTCCGGTAGTTCTTCCCGCAAAGCCACCACCGGTACCCTTTCCGATGTTGTTTGCGCAAGGAAACTTGGGTCTTGGGGCTTAAGAGGTGGATTGTTACAGGGTTCCAGCGCTTGGACCGAAGAAAACGCCAACAAACAAACACAAAAGAGCCCTAAAATTTTCTTCATTTCCAACTCCTTGGAGTAAAGTTTAATTTGCTGTCCTTTGGGGCTTTACGCCCGGCTGGATTCTGTGGCCCGAACGAGGGGCCTGGGTGTTCTCCTCGGCTCAGGGGCTGGGGAGTTACAGTTGGGCACTGGCCGTGCTGGGCAAGGGGAGGGGAGGTTTGGTTCCAGAAGGCGGGTTTTGCCGTTCCGACCTGGGCAGGGCCGGTGTTTTCTCTTGGGCTGGTGAACCCTTCAAGGCGATGCGCTTTGGGGACGGCGGTTCCGGTCTTTGGGCCGTCTTGGGCAGCGGAAAATGGACCGTACCGGGAGCGGGGTCCAAGAGGTTTGCCGCCAACGTCTCACAACTTTGTTCCAAAAAGGGGTTTTGGACCCCCGTCGCCTGGACCACCGCCTGGACCCTTTGGCGCTCCTCGTCGTTGAGCGGATCGGCTTTGCACCAATCCAGCAGGGCGGCCCGAACATGGAAATTGAGGATCTCCGCACGTTTCGCCGGGTATTTGTTGGCCATGTAATAATAGATCCGAGCGATGTCCCCCTTGATCCGCTGGGGAGGCTCCACAAAGGCGGCATCCAGGGAGAATTGGCACAAAGAGAACAACTCGGCAGCAGGCTCCACCGCCGTCATCACCTTGTCCCCCCGCAAAGCGTTCAGCTGGCCCATTACCGGATAAAGGTTGTGGGGGTCGGAGAGGATTGTTTTGTTTCTCTCGTATTTTTCCTTGCCGCAGGCCGCTATGGCTTGGTCGAGTTTCCGGCTGTCCACCTCCCGGGGATTGGGGAGCTTGGGTTGTTCCGCCCGGCAGTCCTTCTTGGCCTTATTGAGGGTCAAATGCCGGTCTCCCAGGACCGAAGCAGGCACCACATGCTCCCATTCAACGACCAGGTGCCGGTCCGCATAAAGCTGGGGAGCCGCCACCCCCTGACGGGTCAAGTTCAAGTCCGATTCCTCCACGTAACAACCCTTGGTTTCCAGAAGCTTTCCCGAAGGCTCCAAAGGGCACCCGCAATAAAAGTCCCGGTTCCAGTGGTTTTCACGGTAAACCTTGCGCAGGAAGCTTTTGGCGGAGCCAAAACAAACCGGCTTTTTTTCCCAGTCTTGGGGCTTCAGCTCCGCTTGGCCCAGACAAGGCCAAAGCAGGCAGAACAATGCCAGCTTGATTTTTTTGTTCCCCATCCTTATCCCCTCCAGGCCGGACGTTTTTTTGGGGGGATCGTATCACCCCCAATCGGGAGAAAACAGGGCATCAAAGGGACATAGAACCGGACATTTTTCGGACATCCCTTGGCAGGGGCATAGGGGATTGGGTATGCTGGCCCCAACACCCAAAGATTGACGATTTTTTTAAAGGGAAGGGATGTTCAGCCGAGGGTTCTTCTTAGGCGTTTTGTGGGCGGGGCTGGTTTGTCCCAACTTGTTTGCCCAGGTCACGGTGTCCGCCCAGATCGACACCGAACAATTGGTCCTGGGTGACTTGGCCCACATCCAGGTGGAGGTGGAAGGGGCGGACGGTTCGGCGAGGTTGGAGCTGCCTGCGGTCAAAGGATTGTCCCTCACCCAGACCGGCCCCCCTTCGACTTCCAGCCAAACGATGGTGGTCAACGGCCAGATGACCCAGTACCAAGCCGTTACCTTTGGGATCGGGGTCGGTGCCGCTCAGCCGGGGAAGTACCGGATACCGCCCTTGGTGGTGGTCTTCCAGGGCCAAAGGTACCCGACCCAGGAGTTTGGGTTGGTCGCCAAGCCCGGCGATTCGGGCGGCGTGATGACCTTGACCCTCAAACCCAACAAAACCAAGCTCTACCTGGGGGAGGAGCTTTGGCTCACCTTGACTTGGACCTTAACCCAGCAGGTGGAGGACTACGAATTCCGGCTGCCTCTATTGGCCCAAAAGGACGACCTGCACCTGGGACTTTTGCCTTTGGACCCCAAGACCCCGACCCAGGACCTTTCGATCGATGCGTACCGGGTCGCCTTCAACCGAAGCCCGGTAGGAATGGGCGGGGTCAAGTACCAAACCGGCTTTCGGCTTTCCCCGGTCCAGCCGGGGACACTCGACTTGGGCTCCGCCCAGGTCAAGGGCCAGATCACCCAAGGGTTTGTCCAGGCCCATGATTTTTTTGGCCGGTTGGTCCAAAGACCCCAGTTGAAGGCGGTGTACGCCACCACCCCGCCTTTGAGCGTGACGGTCCTGCCCTTGCCCACCCAGGGGCGACCGGCGGACTTCAGCGGGGCGGTGGGGAACTTTGCGGTCAAGGCCTTGGTGGAACGGCAGGCCTACCAGATGGGGGAACCGGTGGAGCTGACCTTGGTGATCGAAGGTCCGGGAAACCTGAGCAAGGTCGAGCGGCCCAAGCTCCGGGGCCTGGAAAAGGACTTTGACTTCCAGGAAAACCTGGAGCCGGGGACCCTGGAGGGAGAGGCCTTGCGGTTCAAACAAAAGCTGAAGCCCAAAGCGCCTGGGACTTGGGTGATCCCGCCGTTGGGGTTCAGTTTTTTTAACCCCCAAACCGGGGCCTACCAAACCGCCCATACCAACCTCCTCACCCTTTCCGTCGCCCAGGGAGAAAAGCTGCGGGACGATGAGGTTTGGGGCCATCTGCCCGAACCCGGCCCGGTTGCGTCTTCGGTGGGCCTGTTGAGCACCGAGCCAGAGTCGCAGGAACTGCCGGTTTGGTTTTGGGCCTTGGGGTTGGTATTGTTGCCTTTAGGGTATGCAGTTGCCCGGCTCCAAGCCCGTCGCCCCAAACCTGTGGCCCTGCGGGTCCAAGCTCCCTGGGGACCCAAAGACCTGGAACCGCTCCGGGAGTTGCCCCCCTCAGAGGCTTTTTCCTTGGCCCAGGAACGGCTCTCGGCCCTGCTGGCCTGGAAGTTCGGCCCCCAAACCCACTTGGATGGGGACTCCCTGGACCCACAGACGGCTAGGAACATAAAGGAACTGCAAGATTGGATCGAGGCCCGGCTCTATGGCAGCGCAGCGGAATTGGAAGGGGAGCAGGAAAGGTTGGTCCGGGAGCTGTCGCAGTTGCAAGCCGAACTGACCCGGCCCCAGGGGGCCGGTTAGGGGGCGGCCAGCAGTTCGGCCAACCGTTGTTCAAACCCCGGCCCCGAAAGCTCCAAGGTGGCTTCAAACAAAGCGGCGGCCTTTTGTTCCACCGCTTTGGCTTTACGCTCCGACTCTTCCCCCAGGTTGGCCAAGGCGGAAAGCCGCTCGCTCCAGCTGGGGGCTTCCTGCCCCGCCTTGGGCACCGCCTCAAACCAGCCCTGTTCTGCCAAAGCGGCGTAAATCCGTTTCCACCGGCCCAGCAATCCGGCCAGACGTTTTTTCCCCAATTCCCGCTCCAGGGCCAACAACCAAAAATAATTAGCCACCAAGTGCAGCACCATTTGGTCCACCATCAAGTCGTCCAGACCGATCTTGCCCAGGCTGATCACCCCCACCCCCGGCACCGCCATGTAGGCCTCTTTTTTGAGTGCCTCTTTGAGCATCTGGCCAAACCCTTCAGGGTCCACCGCTTCCTTCCTGTACAGTTCGGACAAGATGGCGGGGTCCAGGGGCCGGTGCTGGGGGTTGGCTTCAAAGTCCTGGATGGACTTGAGGACCCTTGAACAGGCCAAAAAGAGGTGGGCTGAAGAGGGGATGTGAAAGCCGTAGATGGCCGACAAGGTGGAGATCCGGCCAGCCAGCTTGGTCAGGGTTTTTACCAGATTCAGCGCCCCGGCGGCTACCCCGGTGCCGGGCAGCTGGCTGGCGGCAGCGGCCCCCAGGGTTAGGTTGAAGGAAAGGTCCAGGCTCTTGCCAAAGCTTTTGAACAGCCCCAAGTCGTAGGGATAGCCACCAGCGCCTCCCGTTCCGGCTCGTCCAGGGCGGCCATTTGGGCCAGGGAGGAAAGCTTTTTTTTCGGGTAAAAGTGCTTCGCCCTGTCCAGCACCCAATCTTCGGTATTTTCATACATCACCAGTTCAAAACCCTTTTTAAGGGCAAACAAGGTGAAGTCCCCCGACCAACCGCCCAACATCCCGCCCAGCTCCTTGGCCCTTTGGAAGAGGTCGGAACGGACCTCGTCAAGCTTGGCCAGCCAAGGTGCAGCCTCGGATTTTTTGGCCTGGGCGAGCCAGTGGGAAAAGGTTTTTTGTGACCCCTTGACCGCAGGTAGGCCCTGGAGCCAGCCCTTGGTCTTGCTTCCCCAGGCCTGGGCCCGGTCCACCCCTTGCTCGATCCGCCCTCGGGCCGACTGGACCCATTCAAGCCCCTTGTGATCATAAAAGGGCTCTACTGTGCGGTCCAAAGCGATTCTTGAAAGCCAGACCTGCTGTTGAGGCTTGATCTTTGGGCCTAAATCGGGAACAATTTCCTCTTCCCTTGGTTCAACCAATTGTCCTCACCTGTTTGACTTTGTTTGCAGGACCCATGACTCTTCTTTCGATCCTCACCGGCGACCAACTTAACCGAAAGAACCCTCCTCGCCAAGACCAGAAACGAAAGGTCCAGGCCCAGGTGGCCCAGATCATTGAAGCGGTGATAGCAGGGGGGGACCAAGCGGTGATCGAATTTGCCCTCCAGTTTGATGGCCGGGCGATCGAACGGCTGTTGGTGCCCCAGGAATTGATCGACAAGGCAGAGCGGGAGATTGAACCAAAGACCCGGCGCATCCTGATGGGGGCGATCCAAAACATCAAGGAATTCCACCAAGCCCAACTGCAATCCAGTTGGTCGGTCCACAAGCCGGATGGGACCAAGCTGGGCGAGAAGGTAACTGCCCTGGACCGGGTGGGCATCTACATCCCTGGCGGGCAAGCCTTTTACCCCAGCTCGATGATCATGAACTGCGTCCCCGCCCAGTTGGCCGGGGTCAAGGAAGTGGTGGTCGCCAGTCCTCCGGGCAATGGTGGACTGCCGCACCCCTTGGTGCTCGGGCTTTGCGGCATTTTGGGGATCAAAGAGGTTTACACCATGGGCGGAGCCCAGGCCGTGGCCGCCTTGGCCTACGGCACCGAAACCCTCCGTCCGGTCAACAAGATCACCGGCCCCGGCAACCAGTGGGTCGCTGAAGCGAAACGGCAGGTCTTTGGCCAAGTGGGCATCGACAGCATCGCCGGACCTAGTGAAATCCTGATCCTCCACGACCGCCTGGAAGTGCCGGTCGAGTTTTTGGTCCGAGACCTCTTGAGCCAAGCGGAACACGATATTGAGGCCGCTTCGATCTTGGTGACCACCGACCGGGAATTGGCTTTAGCGGTACAAGCGAGGGTCGAAGCATTGGTCCCCACCTTACCTCGGGCGGAGATCATCACCCAAAGCCTACAAAACCACGGTCAGATTCTGCTGGTGGACCGGATCGAAGAGGCCATCGAGATTGCCAACCAAATGGCCCCGGAACACCTGGAGCTGTTGGTTCCCGAAGAGGAAGAAGAAGAACGGATCGACCAGATCAGGAATGCCGGGGCGATTTTTATTGGCCTCTGGTCTTCCGAACCGGTGGGGGACTATTACGCCGGTCCCAATCACACCATCCCCACCGGCGGGGCGGCCAAGTACGCCGGGCCGCTTTCGGTTCGGGACTTCCAGAAGCACAGCAGCCTGATCCGTTACTCCAAGGAGCGGCTGCAAAAAGAAGGGGAAGACATCGCCACCTTTGCGGACCTTGAAGGCCTCAATGCCCACGCCTCGGCGGTACGGACCAGACTCAAGGAAGTTTAAGCTGGGCCTTTTGTTCCCCAAAGAGCCTGGGCGGCTGGCCAGCGGGCTTTGGCCCTGGTAAAACCGCACTGGCTTAGGGGAGCAAGGCAAAACCAAAGGCGGTTACAAACCTGCACTTGACGGGGCCATCAAAGCAACGGACCCTGGAGTGATCCAACTTTTTAGACCTAGTGGCCAACCGAGACCCAACATGACCCGAAGCGCCTCCTTTAACCGGACCACCAAAGAAACCCGCATTTCCGGCACCTTGACCCTAGAGGGTACGGGCCAAGGGACGATCAAAACCGGCCTGGGCTTTTTGGACCACATGCTGGACCTTTTTAAGTTCCACGGCGGATTTGACCTGGAGCTGGCCTGCCAAGGGGACCTTTGGATCGACGGGCACCACAGCATCGAAGACATCGCCCTGGCCTTGGGAGGAGCGCTCAACGAGGCCCTGGGGGACCGCAAAGGGGTCCGGCGGTACGCCACCTTTTACCTGCCCATGGACGAATGCCTGACCCGCACCAGCCTAGACCTATCGGGCCGTCCGTTCCACATTTTCCGGGGCTTTTTGACCAGCCCCCTGGTGGGCGAATTCCCCACCGAAATGACCCGGCACTTCTTCCAAAGCTTCGCCTCCGCCTCCAAGATGACCTTACACCAAGAGATCCTCTACGGCGAAAACGACCACCACCGGATCGAATCCTTGTTCAAAGGCCTCGCCCGGGCGGTCCAGGAAGCGGCGGAAGTCGTGGGCGGCGGGGTGCCGAGCAGTAAGGGGGTTTTGTAATTTGTTCTAAACAATGCATCTTCATAAGGTAAAGAAATGGCAACTGTAAAAGAAATCAAAGAAGCATTCACTTTGGTGTTCGAGTCTTCACTAAATCCAAAGTTTAAAAAAACGAAAAATTATAAGCTCTGGAAAGAAAACGGAGGAATGCTGTCCCATCTTCGTTTTTTTTTGTTGGGGTACTTCGGGAAAGTGCAACCGGAAGCAAATACTTTTTTAAATTCATCCGGCAGTACAGATCGTGGTAGAGTGGATTTTGCCATCCATAAAGTTGCAATTGAATTTGCTGTCAGAAACCAAAATCAAGCAATTAGTTCAATTTGTTCCAAAAACAATTGGACTGAAGTTCATAAGCTTTTGAGAAGACGCAAATCAAAAAGTTTCGATTTTACTCTTGGTGTGTTGGTACTTTTTGACTATTCACTGAATCCAGACCCTTCAAAAATTAAAGAAAATTATAGAAATTGGAAAGACGAGTGTAAAGACGTTCCACTCCATGGAAATTGTGCTTTGCACTCATTTAACGTTTTGTATTTTTACATAGATCAAAACAGTCCAAAATGTCTCCAGATGAACATTCGTGGATAAACCTACAAAAGCAATTGGTTATCCATAAAGCAAACTACAGGCACCCATGATCGGCATCATCAACTACCGTTGCGGCAATCTACAGAACCTCCAGAACGCCTTGGATTCGCTGGGTCATGCTTCCGTGCTGCTCAACGGTCCGGGCGAGATGGAAGGGGTGCAGAAGTTTATCCTGCCGGGGGTGGGGGCCTTTGGGCATGCGGCGGCGAACTTAAAGGAATTTGGCTTTTGGGAGCCCTTGCTCCGGGCCTTTGAGGCGAAGGTGCCGATCCTGGGGATCTGTGTGGGGCTGCAACTGCTGTTTTCCAAAGGGTACGAAGACGGGGAACACGAGGGGTTGGGGTTGATCGAAGGGGAGGTGGTGAAGTTTTCCCATGACCTCAAGGTGCCCCACATGGGCTGGAATCGGGTCAACTTCAAAGCGCCGGGGGACCCGTTGCTCCAAGGGATCGGCCCGAAAAATTGGTTTTATTTTGTCCACAGCTACGCCTGCTACCCCAAGGACCCGACCCAGGTGATCGGCTCGGCCCAGTATGGCCAGGACTTTTGCGCCGTTGCCAAGCGGGACAAGCTTTGGGGGGTCCAGTTTCACCCGGAAAAGTCCCAAGAAGACGGACTCAAGCTTTTGGACAACTTTGTGAGGTTCTGCTGATGTTGGCCAAACGAGTGATCCCCTGCCTGGACATCAAAGGCGGCAGGGTGGTCAAAGGGGTGAATTTTTTGGGACTTAGGGATGCCGGGGACCCATTGGAACTGGCCCAGCGGTACAACGAACAAAAGGCGGACGAATTGGTCTTTTTGGACATCACCGCCACCAACGAAAAACGAAAAACCCTGATCGAACTGGCCAGCGCCCTGGCCCGCAAGGTGTTTATTCCTTTTACCATCGGCGGGGGGATCAGCACCAAAGAGCAAATCCACGATCTGGTCAGCGCCGGGGCCGACAAGGTCTCGATCAACTCGGCGGCGGTCAAACGGCCCGAATTGATCACCGAAGGGGCCGCCCAGTTCGGCTCCCAGTGCATCGTAGTGGCCATTGACATTAAAAGGGTCGGAGACCGTTGGCATGTCTTTACCCACGCCGGGAACCAGGACACTGGCATGGACGCTTTGGATTGGGCCTTGGAAGCGGAGCGCCGGGGGGCAGGGGAGATCCTGCTGACCAGCATGGACCGGGACGGAGCCCAAGGGGGCTTTGACAACCTGATCACCCGAAGGATCAGCGAAGCGGTCAAGATTCCGGTCATCGCCTCGGGCGGCGGGGGGACCTTGGAGCACTTCAGCGAGGCGGTTTTGGTGGGCAAGGCTGATGCTGTTTTGGCGGCCAGCGTCTTCCACTACGGCACCTATACCGTTGCCCAAGTCAAGGCCCACATGGCCCAAGACGGGATCACCGTCCGGCTTTAACCGGGGCTGGCCAAAGGTTTGACCGGAACCAAGACTGGCGTTCCGGTTTCACCCTCAAGATTTTCCGGCGGGCAAACCTCGTCCACCCACCTTCGGCCTTACTGGGCCAAGTCCTTCTTGAGCAGGCTTTCCAGCTTTTGGGTCTTGTTCTGCAGGCGACCGGTTTGGCCGGTCCTAGCATCAATCTTGACCGTGCCGGTGATCCGGCGGCAGTCCTTCGCCATGGTCTCATAACAGGCCTTCAGCACCGCCATCACCTCGTCCCACTCTCCTTCCAGGGTCGTGCCCATCGGCCCCAAGCGGTAGGGAAGGCCGCTTTTGTCAATGATCTCCAGGCTCCGGGAGACTTCCTTGGACACACTCTCCCCTTTGTCCATCGGGGACAGGGAAAATTCCACCAGTACCGACATGTTTCTCCTGAAGCTTGAGGTTCCAACCGCTCGCCCAACGGACCTAGTTCCCTTTGAGCAGGTGGTTGACCACATAATCCTTCACCCCTTCCTCCAAGGTAGTAAAGGGCCTGCCGAACCCTGCCTCCCGGAGCTTGGTGGTGTCCGCTTCGGTGAAGTACTGGTACTTCGGTTGCAGGCTCAAGGGCATGTCGATGTATTCGATCTTTGGTTCCTTGTCCAAGGCCTTGTAGGTCGCCAGTACCAAGTCCTTGAAGCTCCGAGCCTGCCCGGTGCCGCAATTGTAGATCCCGCCCAGCTTGGGGTGGTCCAGGAAAAACAGCACCACTGCCACCACATCGTCCACCCAAACAAAGTCCCGGAGCTGTTCCCCATCGGCAAACTTGGGGTTGTGGCTCTTAAAAAGTTTGACCTGCCCGGTCGCCAAGATCTGGTCAAAAGACTTGGAAACCACACTGCGCATGTCCCCCTTGTGCCGTTCGTTGGGGCCATAAACGTTAAAAAACTTCAGCCCCACCGCCGTCTTGAGCAGGCCTTGGGCCTCGGCCCAAAGGTCAAAGGCGTATTTGGACCAACCGTAGGGGTTCAGGGGCCGAAAGTCCAACAACGGGCTTTGGTCCGAGTAGCCTTGGGCCCCGTCGCCGTAGGTGGCGGCGCTGGAGGCATAGATCAGCTTGGCTTCTTTTTCCTGGGCCAAGTGGGCCAGGACCTGGGTGTACCGGTAGTTGTTTTCCACCAGATAACTGCCGTCCAGCTCGGTGGTGGCCGAACAGGCCCCCATGTGGAGAATCGCCTCCAGGTCGGTGTCCTCAAACTGGTTGGACTGGACGGCATCAATGAATTCGTCCTTTTCCACATAATCGGCGTACCGGAGGCCGATCAGGTTTTTGTACTTCTCGGTCTTGCCCAGGTGGTCCACCACCAGAATGTCCTCGATCCCTCGTTCGTTAAGCCCATGGATGATACGGCTGCCAATGAATCCTGCTCCGCCGGTGACGATGATCATAACTTTTCCTCCAAATGGGTTTTGATTTTTTCGATAAACTCGGTGCCAAGGTTTAGGCTTTGGGCCAGTTCGGCGAATTGGGACTGCTGCGCTTTTGTGGCCTGGGGGTGCGAAGCGATCAGCCGGTACTTGTAATAACGGCGCTCGGTCGGAGTCAGCCCGCCCAGGTCGGACTGTCCCCCCAGCTCCGGCTCCGTCTGGCCTTTAAAAAGCAGGCCGGTGTCGGCGGTGAATTCTTGGACGTGGCACAAACAGCCCGGCTCGTGGGGCAAGGCGGGAGGGGTTTTGTCCTGGAAAAAGCTGCCGAATTTTTTTTGGTCGTCCAACAGGCAGGCCAAGGGAGTGGTTTTGGAAAGAGGGCTGAGCAACAAGGTCGCCCGTTCCCGAAAGACCGGCGGCTTGGGTGGTAGGCCATTGGGGCCGTTTTTTTTACGGTTTCTTAACACCAAAAAACCCACCGCCCCGGCGAAGAGCAACCAAAAATAGGGGGAAGTGTAATCCATCGAGTCACCTGTTTGATTTTAAATCCGTCTTGGTACCCAAGACGGGGGTAAGTTACAACTGAATCTTGCGGACCAGAAGGTTGTACTTTTGGATCCGGTACCGCAGCTGGCGCAAGGAAATGCCCAGGGTTTCCGCAGCCTTTACCTGTACCCCCTTGGCCTGTTTGAGCGCCTCTTCGATGGCCAGCATTTCCTCATGGATCAGGTTGCCCTTGACCGCCCCGGTTTTGGCCGGAACGGAAGCCTGGGGCCGGGAGGCCGGGGCCTTTTCGGCTTTGGTCCGCCGGGACTGGGGCAAGGTGAACCAGCCGCCTTTTTCCATCAAAAATCCCGACTGGACCAGATTTTCCAATTCCCGTACGTTCCCCGGCCAATCCAGGTTGCACAGGGTTTGTAGGTCTTCGTCCCGGATTTGGATCTTCTTTTGGTCCCGGCTGTTGAAGTGGTCCAAGAAAAAGCGGACCAACAGAGGGATGTCTTCCCGCCGCTCCCGCAGGGGGGGGATTTCAATGTTGATCACGTTGAGCCGGTAAAAAAGGTCCTCCCGAAAGGTCCCTTCGGCAATCGCCAGTTCCAGGTCCACGTTGGTGGCGCACAGGATGCGGACATCCACGCTCAAGGTCTTGTTGCCCCCCAGCCGCTCGAACTGGCCTTCTTGGAGCACCCTTAGGATCTTGGCCTGGAAGCCCAGGCTGGTGTCGCCGATCTCGTCCAAAAACAAGGTCCCGCCGTCGGCCATTTCAAAGCGGCCTTTGCGGGTCTGGGTGGCCCCTGTGAAGGCACCCTTTTCGTGGCCAAACAATTCGGACTCCAGCAGTGAGTCAGACAAGGCGGCACAGTTGACCCCTACAAAGGGGGCTTTTTTCTTGAGGCTGTAGTTATGGATTGCCTGGGCAAACAGTTCCTTGCCGGTGCCCGATTCACCCCGGATCAGGATGGTGGCCTTGGAGGCGGCCACTTTTTTGACGATCTGGGCCACTTCCTTCAAGGCTTCCGAATGGCCAACAATCCCGTCCAGCACGGTGGGAACTCGTTCCCGCTCCGGCTCGGCCTCGGTGATCTCGGCCACCGGAAAGCCTTTGGCGACCATGCTCAAGGCCAAAAAGTCGGACAAAAACTTGAAGGTTTTGTGCACCAGATTGACTTGGTCAAACTCGGTCACCATGGCGCTGAGCAGGCCCAAGGGTAGGTTTTGTTGCCGGTAGATCACCGGCTGGATCAGGTGGACCACTGGCTTGTTGGCCAAATCCTGGGGCCGAGGCAGGTTGAGAAAATCCTGGTCCCCAGGGTAAAGCAGGGTTTCGTGCTGGAGCTTGAGGCCCGAGAAGCTGTCGGAGGTGGCAATCTTTTGGTTCCACCGATTTTTTTCCGCTTCCCCGATCTCTGGGCCGATGTCGATAAAAAACTTGTTGATCACGTTGTCCCGGATCAGAAAAACCGGGTTTCGGACCGGGAGATAGTCCGAAAGCAACATCAAAACCACATTGACCGACCGAATCAGGTCCGAGTTGGAATTGAGTACTTTGCTGATCTGGTTCACCAAGTCTAGGGACATTGTCGCTCCGATCGCTCTTGTGGGCTAGATTTTGGCTACTTTGGTTTAAATTGTCAATTTTGTAAAGCCTCCCTCGACCCTTGATCCTTTGGCCGACTTCAGGCTATAGAGGGGGAAAACCAACGGGAGAGCCATGTTTTTTAACAAACAAAAGTCGGCAGAGAAAAAAAAGCTCAAGGCCGAGGTCAAGCTGGAAGAACAGAAGGCCCAGGAGCTTTCCCAGGAAATCACTCGGCTGCAAAAGGAAAAACAAGATGCCCCCGGCGCATTGACCAAGGACTTACGCTCTTTGGAGCCCCAGGAAAGCGGTTTTTTTTCCGGCCTCAAAAAGGGACTGGCCAAAACCAAGGGAATTTTTACCAACAGCATCCTGTCCCTTTCCAGTGAAGACAAGGCAGACGAGGCCTTTTTGGAGGACCTGGAGGAACGGCTTTTGAGCGCCGACCTGGGGGTCGGTACCAGCCTGAAGATCTTGGAGCACCTCAGGGAAGAAGTCGGCCTGGGCAAGATCCGCACCCAGTCCCAGGCGATTTCCACCTTAAAGGTCCTGGTGGCCAATATCCTGGACCTGGGGTCCAAACCCTTGCCGGTGGCAGTAGCGGGGCCGACGGTTTACCTGTTTGTCGGGGTCAACGGGGTGGGGAAAACCACCAGCATCGGCAAACTGGCCGCCCAGTACAAGGCCCAAGGAAAAAAGGTTCTGGTCGCTGCCGGGGACACCTTTAGGGCCGCAGCGATTGAACAGTTGGTCCATTGGTGTGAACAGGTCGGGGTGGACTGTATGGCCAAAACCCAAGGCTCCGACCCTTCGGCCACCTTCTTTGAAGCGGCCACAAGGGCCAAGGAAGGGGGCTACGACATCCTGCTTTGCGACACCTCGGGACGGTTGCACAACAAAAAGCACCTGATGGACGAGCTTTCCAAAATGGTGCGCAGCCTCAAAAAAGTCCTCCCCACCGCTCCCCACGCCTCGCTGCTGGTGCTTGATGCCAACACCGGGCAAAACGCCATTGCCCAAACCCGAGAATTCTCCGAGGTGATCGGCCTGGATGGCCTGATCATCACCAAGCTGGACGGGACCGCCAAGGGCGGGGTGATCATCGGGATCGTCAACGAGTTTGAAAAACCGGTTTATTTCGTAGGGGTCGGGGAGCGGGTGGAAGACCTGCTCACCTTCTCGGCCCAGGAATTCGCCCAAGGTTTGTTGGGCTGACCCCGGGCCGCAAGGTCCCCTCCCGCCTAACCGCATCCCCGGAGGAATTCTGGCCGGGCGGTGTTACCGGTCTTCCTGTTTTTGCTGGAGCCGGATCTGTTTGTGGATCGCTTTCCAACGTTTTTTTGAGTTTGCCGAAGCCACCTTGTCGCTACGCCGGGCCAAGAAGGCGGATTCCCGTTCCATTTTTTGCCATTGGGCCAAAGCCTCTTGGGGGAGCGTCCCTGCCAAGACCGCCTGTTTGATGGCGCAGCCCTCCTCCCCTTGGTGGCGGCAGTTGGAAAACCGGCAGTTTTGGGCCAACCGGTCCCAAGCTTCGGGCAGCTGCCCCTGCTCTTCCCAAGCCAGCTCCCTCAAACCGGGCAGGTCTAGCAGAAACCCGCCGCCAAGCACCGGAACCAGCCGCCGGGTCACTGTGACATGTTTCCCCCGGTGGTCCAGTTCCCGGACCGGACCGGTGGCCATTTGCATTCCGGCCAGCCGGTTGGCCAGGGTGGTTTTGCCGACCCCCGACTGCCCCAGGAGCAGCGCCGTTTTGCCCGCAGCCAAACGGGCCTGCAATTCTGCAATCCCGACCCCATCGGGGGTGCTGCAAAGCAGAGCCTCCAGCCCCAGGGCGGTCACCGGCGCTATCCAGGCTTGAGGGTTGGGACAAAGGTCCAGTTTGGTCAAGAGCACCAAAGGGGTAAACCCTTGGGACTGGGCAAAGTGACTGAACCTTATGAGTCTGCCCCAGCTGGGTTCCCGGTCCAGGGGCAGGCAAAGCCAGACCTCGTCCAGGTTTGCCGCCAAGTCTTGGGTCTCCCCACTGGTTTGCAGACGGCTCAGACGGTTGGTGCGAGGTTCAATGGCCAACAACCGCTCCCCTTGGAAGCGGATGTGGTCACCAACCAAAGGCCGTTGGGGGAGGTGGGAAAACAAGGTGAGCCGGTGTTTGCCGCCACTGGGGTCGAGCACTTCAAGCTGGCTGCCGAAATCGGCGGAGATCCGCCCGGTCGAGGAAGTTGTCCACATGTCTGTCCTTTCGATTTTTGCACAAAGGCCCCCCTCTGGCGGAATGCCGGTCGGGGAAAATCGGAAAGCGGGTCTAAAAACAGACCCTTAACAGGCAAGCTCCAACACAAAAACCTCCTCAAAGGTACAAGCTGATTTTATTCGGCCAGGGCAACAAATTCAAGTTTTTTCGTGGCCCTTCCCGCCCTTCAGGGTGCCCAACGGTTGGCCTGCAACAGTTCGTAGCTCAACTGGTCGAGGCTCAAGAGCTGCCCTTCCATCGCCGCCCCCAAGGCGGGGTCCACCGGGGCTTCCAACTCGCTCAGGCCTTGCCTGCCCTTGAGGTACACCCGGTTGGCCAAACTGTGGCGCAAGACTGCGTTTTTGGTGATCCACAACATCAGCTCCCCTTCCCGGGCCCAGGCAAACCCCGACCCACCTTGGGCCAAGTCCCGGCCCACCGTGGCATAGTCCCCTTGGAAGCCCATCAACCCGACCAGGGTCGGCAACAGGTCCAACTGGGAGCCCAAGGTCGAATCCCGGCCCGGCTTGAGGTAACCGGGGCTGTAGAGGATCAGGGGAATCCGAAAGTAGTCTAAAAACTGCTTTTGTCCATAATGGGGCTGGGCATGGTCGGCGGTGATCACAAACACCGTGTTGGCAAACCAAGGCTGCTTTTGGGCGGCTTTCAAAAACTCCCCCAAGGACCAGTCGAAGTAGGCCAAGGAGTTCAGAAACCCTCCTTCCGAATCCACCCCATAAGGGTACTTCTCAAACCTCGGTTCCAGCCTGGGGAAGGGGGTGTGGGTGGTGGAGGTGACGATGAAGCCGACAAAAGGCTTTTTTTGCTCCCCAAAGCGGTCCAGGCTGAACATCAAGGTCTCATAGTCCCAACCGAAGGGGGCCGTGGCCCCGGTGGGGTAGGTCAGCCGGTTGGGGATGTCTTCCTGGCCGTAGTAGTCCAAAAACCCGGTGGCCCCGGCAATGGCATTTCCCCTGAAGCTTTCCCGTTTCATCGCCTGGATGAACAAGGTTTGGTAGCCGTTGGCCTGGGCCAGTTTGCCCAGACTGGACACCTTGGCTTGGAACCCTTCGCCGATGGTCGGCTGGCCCAAGAGGCTGGGCACGCCGGTCAACACGGTTTGCAGCCCTTCCAAGCTCCGCTGCCCGGAGGCATAAAAGTCGTCGAAAACCAAGGACTCCCCAACCAACCGGTCCAGCTCCGGGGTCACCCCAAAGGCCTTGCCGCCCAAAGCGTCCAGGTAGTGGGCACTGAGGCTTTCCACCAAAATAAAAACCAGATTCTTGCCCTTGAGAGGCCCGGTCCCGTGGCGCAGCAACGGATAGGCCGCCTGGGGGTCCAGTCCGGGGAGGGCTTGGGAGAGGGCTACCGAAGGTTCATAGGGATGGTGGTCTTGGTCCCGTTTGGAGAGCACCGCATGGCTGGAGGTAAACACCCCGTTGAGCGAAAGGTTGGCCAAGACCGGGTCACCGTCCTTGTAGGCATCAATCACCGCCAACGGCTTGGCCCCCACCCCGCCACGGCCCAGAAGCACCAGGAGCAGCAACATCACCCCATAGCCCTTGAGCCCCATGGCCCGGTAGGGCCGCCGGAAGAACCACCACCACATTCGCCCCCAAAACAGGGAAAAGGCCGTAAACCCCAAAAGTTGCAACAAAAAGCCAATCTTGGCCATTTCGAACATCAACCCCCAGTCCCCCCAGAGGTTGGCCAGTTCAAAGGCGAGGTGCCGGTGGACCTGTCCAAAATAGACCAAGTCCACCAACAAAACGGCGGTAAAAAAGAGGGAAGTCAACCCCAGGAGGACCGCCCAGGGGGCACGCCAAAACTTGGAGCGGAAGGGGCCGGGCAGGTGATACAACAACAGGCCGGGGGCCAAAAAGAGGGCCAAGCTGGATAGGTCGAAACGCAACCCTTGCAGCCAACCCCAAAAATAATCTTTTCCCCCCAAGGCCACAAAGTCCGGCCTATAGACCCAAGGCAGCACCAACCTTGCCAGCACAAAGGGCAGACCGGCGAGCAGGAAGGTTTGGAGCAGACGGATCAAGGGGCCTCCGGGGGCCAGAGTTTGTCTTCTTGCAAGAGCCAATTCTGGGCCTTCACCCAAGCGCCGCCCAGGGATTCCAGGGACCGGGCCAATTCCGGGTCGCTGTCCGGCCCCAGGTGGCTCAAGTGGTCCGCCTCCCGGACGAAGCTGGCCCCTTGGGTCCAAAGCGCCCAATCGTCCCCCGGCCGATTGGTCCTGGCCAACCCCGGCTTGGGGTCGAGCAGGCTGTGGCCCGCAAAGGGGGCAAGGTTGGGTTGGCCCAACATATCCATCACCGTAGAGGCCAACCGGTCCACCCCCATACGGCCCAAGATCAGGCCATGCCCCAGGGCACCCAAGAGGGACAAAAACAGGAAACCCGAGACCCCCAACCGGGAGAGGAAGCGAAAAGACACAAAACCCCTATCATCTGAAGAAAAAAGACCGGAGTTCAAGATAACCGCTTTATCAAGAATCACAAAGTCGCTAGGTTAACCCCCAGAAGGGGCCTTTTGACTTTAGGCCGTAACCAGTAGGATAACTTCTTTCTTCTCCCTTGAAAAGGGCCACATGAAATTTCGTCCTTGCATCGACCTGCACCAAGGCAAGGTCAAACAGGTGGTCGGCTCCAGTTTCGCCCAAGGGTTGGTCACCAACTTCGAGGCCAAGCAGCCTGCCGCTTGGTTCGCCGACCTTTACCGCCAAGACGGGCTGACCGGCGGCCATGTAATCCAGCTGGGATCGGGGAACCGGGAAGCCGCCCAAGCCGCCTTGGCGGCATGGCCACAGGGGCTCCAGATCGGCGGTGGGGTGGACGAGACCAACGCCAAGGCCTGGATCGAGGCGGGGGCTGCGGCGGTGATCGTCACCTCGGCGGTGTTTAAGGACGGCAAGGTGGACCTGGACCGGCTCAACAAATTGGTCCGGGCGGTCGGCAAAAAACGGCTGGTCTTGGACCTCAGTTGCCGAAAACAGGCAGGCCAATACTTTGTGGTTACCGACCTGTGGACCAAGTTCACCTCCAGCCGGATCGAACCCCAAACGCTCGACTTTTTTGCCCGCCATTGCGCTGAATTTCTGATCCACGCCGTGGATGTCGAAGGCAAGGGGCTGGGGATTGATGGGGAACTGCTCTCCCTTTTGGGCCGCTGGGGCGGGCACCCGATGACCTACGCCGGAGGGGTACGCTCCCAAGAGGACATCACCGCCATAGGCACCCTGGGCCAAGGGCAGATCGATTTTACCGTCGGCAGCGCCCTGGACCTCTTTGGGGGCCAGGGGCTCAAGTACAAGGACTTGGTTGCAGCCCAAACCCAAGGAGTTTGATTGTTCACCCTGACCCTGATCGAACCGGAGATCCCGCCCAACACCGGCAACATCGCTCGGCTCTGCGCCGCCACCGGCACCAGACTCGAAGTGGTCGGCCCGATCGGTTTTTCCATGGACGACAAAGCAGTCAAACGGGCCGGGCTGGACTACTGGGACCAAGTGGACCTGCTGCGCATCTTGGACAAAGCTTCATTTTTGGACGGGCTCAACCCGGAGCAATGCCACTTTTTTTCCACCAAAGCCTTGACCCCCTACCACCAAGCGAAGTACCAACCGGGGGACCGGTTGATTTTTGGTGCCGAAACTCGAGGGTTGGGGCCAGAGATTTTAGCCCGATTCGCCCACAAGACGGTTTTGGTGCCGATCTTTAATCCCAAGGTGCGGAGCCTAAACCTGTCCAACACTGCAGCCTTGGCGCTCTACGAAGCGCTGCGCCAAACCGGAGCCCTGGACCAACCATGCTGGTAGAGATTCACAAGGATTCCCCCCAGGCCCGGAAGCTGGCCCAAGTGGTCGAGGTGCTGGAAAACGACGGGGTGGTGATCTTTCCGACCGAAGCGACCTACGTTTTTGCCTGTGCCATCGAATCCAAAAAAGCGATGAAACGGATCGAGGCGCTCAAGCCGACGGACAAACACAAACCCTTCACCTTCGTTTGCTCCGGCCCCAGCCAATTCGAGCAGTACACCAAAGGCATCCCGACCCCCCTGTTCCGCAAGATCCGTTCTTTGATCCCCGGTCCTTACGTGTTTATCTTTGAGGCCAGCAAGCTGATCCCCAAGGTGCTGTTGACCCCTCGGTCCACGGTCGGAGTCAAGATGCCCAACTCCCCTATTGCCTTGGGCCTCGCCGAAGCGATGAACCGGCCCATAGTTACCAGCAGTCTGCCGCTCCAGCCGGACCAGGATATCTGGTACCCCTGGTCGATCGAAGAGGAGTATGGCCGCTTGGTGGACCTGATCGTGGACGGCGGAGACCTGACCATCGCCGAAAGCTCGGTACTCGACTTTTCGGTGGACCCGCCCCAGATCATCCGGGCCGGGGTAGGGGACCTGTCTTGGCTGGAAGAGTACTGATCAACCTTGGCCCCTCAGACCCCACTCTTGGCCCCCCAACCCCCCACTTCCGTTTGTCATGACAGCCCTGACGGTACAAGAAATCTTTCGTAAAGTCGCCTTGGGGATCGAACAGAAGCCCGAAAAGGTCCGGGAGGTGGATTCGGTCTTTTTGTTCAAGATCAGCGGCCCACAAGGGGGAGTCTTTCACCTCGACCTCAAGAATCACCCGGGGGTCTCCTTTGAAGAGAAACCGGCCGAAGTAGTCTTGGAGATGCGGGACAAGGACTTCATCAAGCTGTACAACGGAACCCTGCCCGGTTTTAAGGCGGTGTTGTGCGGGAAACTGAAGATCCGAGGGGAATTGGCCTTGGCCACAAGGCTCAGCGAGGTGTTTTTTGCGGCCAAATCCAACGAAGCGGAGACAAAATAACCGGTCGCCGGACCGAAAAAGCCCGGCGTTGCACCCTGCCCGGACGTTCGTCCGTGGACAGGCTGGAACCCTAAGGCAGGGTGCTCATCAAAAACTCGTCCACCGCCCTCTCGTCCTTGTGTTCCAGGAACTCGGGAAGGTTGGAGTCGGTAGCGATGATTTGTTTGATCTGCCCACCATGTTTGACAAACTCATTGACGGCCATGGCCAGCTCTTCGTGGCCGGGGTTAAAGGAACGAGACTTCCTCCGTCTGGTAATGAATTTCCGTTTCATGCTGCCTCCTTTGGCGGCTTTAGGGTCCAATGTTTTCCCAGCCTTCCTTTTTTCAGGTTCCTCAAAAACGTCTCCAGAAGAACTTTGGGGAGACTGTCGTTTTCGTTAGGCCACCTTCAACGGCTGTGACCCTCATGCTGCAAAGGCCATGCCGCTGTTTATTTTTGTATAATACCAGACATTTAACCGAAACCACCGAAGCCCTAACTTCGACCATTTGGGCGAGCCGATAAAAGTGGCCCGATAAAACTCGACAGAATCGTCGGACCCACTTTGAGCGCTAACCTTGACAGCAAGTCCAAGGTCAAGGCAGGATCAAAGAGTTGGGCGAAATTCTTATTCCTTTTGGGGGAGCCGTGAACAAACTGACCATTGAAGACCTTTCGGTAAAAGGAAAACGGGTGTTTTTGCGGGTGGACTTCAACGTCCCCCTCAAAAACGGCGTGGTAAAGGACGACACCCGGATCAGAGCCGCCTTGCCGACCATCACCTACCTGCAAAAACATGGGGCCAAAATCATCCTGGTTTCCCATTTGGGCCGCCCCGACGGCCAAAGGGCGGAAGAATACAGCCTTCGGCCCGTAGCAGCGGTCTTGGAATCGCTGTTGGGCCAGCCGGTCTCCTTCTCCCCCGACCTCCTGGGCCCGGTCGCCGAAACCGCCATCAACTGCCTCAAAGAAGGGCATTGCCTGTTGATGGAAAACATTCGGTTTTACCCCGAAGAAACCGAAAACGATGCCCAATTCTCCCGAGAACTCGCCTCTCTGGCCGACCTTTACGTCATGGACGCTTTTGGCACCTGCCACCGGGCCCACGCTTCCACCTACGGCGTAGCCAAGCACTTCAAAAATGCCGCCTGCGGGTACCTGATGCAAAAGGAGCTGGAATACCTGGGCTCCCTGCTGACCAACCCCAAGCGCCCCTTTGTCACCATCACCGGCGGGGCCAAGGTTTCCGACAAGGTGGAACTGCTCAGCAACATGCTGGACATCGCCGACCACATTCTGATCGGCGGGGCCATGGCCTACAGCTTCCTCAAGGTATTGGAGGTCAAGGTGGGTAATTCCAGAATTGAGGCGGACAAGCTTGATCTGGTCCAGCAGATTTTGGACAAGGCCAAACGGCTGGGCAAGGGACTGCACCTCCCGGTGGACCACGTGGTGGCCACCGAATTCAACGAAAATTCCGCCCCCAAAGCGGTGGAAGGGGACATCCCCGAAGGTTACATGGGCCTGGACATTGGTCCCAAAACGGCGGCAAAGTACAGCCAGTTGATCGGCCAAGCCCAAAGCCTGTTTTGGAACGGCCCGATGGGGGTCTTTGAATGGCCCAATTTTAAAACCGGAACCATGACGGTGGCCCAAGCGGTGGCCAACAATCCGGGCATTACCGTGATCGGCGGCGGTGACTCGGTCACGGCGATCAACATGGCCGGGTTGGCAGACAAAATCTCCCATATCTCCACCGGCGGCGGTGCCTCCCTTGAGTTTATGCAAGGGAACCCAATGCCGGGGGTTGAAGCCTTAGCCGAGAGGAACTGATGGCTCGCAAAAAAATCATTGCCGGTAACTGGAAGATGAACCTGCTACCCAAGGAAGCTTGGGAGCTGGTGGACGGGCTCAAGGAAGGCTTGGTGATCAAGCCGCTGGTCGAAATGGTGGTGCTGCCCCAAACCGGGCTGTTGTCCCTGGTGGGCGAATTGCTGCAAGATTCGGTGATCTCCTTAGGAGCCCAAACCTCCTCCAAATACCGAAACGGTGCCCACACCGGGGACGGTTCCCCCGACCTGTTGCGAGCCCTGGGCTGTAGGTATGCCTTGAGCGGCCACTCCGAACGGAGGCAAGACCACGGCGAAAGCGACCTGGAAGTCGCCGAACAGGCCCTCTCCCAAATCGCCGCCGGGTTAAAAAGCATCGTTTGTGTGGGCGAATCCTTGAGCGAACGGGAAGCAGGCAGCTACAAAGAGAAAATTGCCGCCCAGGTTAAGGCCCTGTACAGTACGGTCCCCAAAGAACTGATGGGTGAACTGGTCCTGGCTTACGAGCCGATCTGGGCCATTGGCACCGGCAAAACCGCCAGCCCCGAACAAGCCGAGGAAGTTCATAGCTTTATCCGCAGCCAGATTGCCGCTTTGGCAGGCGAAGCAGTAGCCAACCTGACTCCCCTCCTTTATGGTGGCAGTGCCAAGGCGGACAATGCCGCCAGCCTGATGGGCAAACCCAACATTGACGGACTCTTGGTCGGCGGTGCCAGCCTCAAGTCCGATGAATTCTTAAAAATCTACCAAGCCAGCTAGGAGCAAACGTACATGAACGGATTTTTGACTGCATTCCACGTAATCACCTGCTTTTTCATTATCTTTGCGGTTCTGCTCCAGGTGGGCCGTGGTGCCGAGCTGGGTGCGGCGTTTGGCAGCATGGGTCAAGCCCAGTCTTCCCGTGGTCCCCAAAGCTTTATGGCCAAGTTCACCACGGTGATCGCCATTTTGTTTATGTGCACCAGCGCCCTGCTCACCTACCAGTCCAGCCCCAGCCGTCAATCCAGCGTGATGGACAAGGTGGAGTTGCCTGCTCCTGCTCCGGCGGCTGACCCTTCTTCGGTCACTACCGAGACCATGCCTTTGACCAGCGAGGCCCTCAAGACCGCAGCCCCGGTCGAAGCCCAGGCTCCGGCCACCGTACCCCCGGTAGAAGCTCCGGCTCCTGCTGCTCAGTAGTACCGGAACTTGGTAAAACTGATCGTTTACTGCCCCCCGGAGGCCCAAGAGCCGATTTTATCGGCCTTGGCCCAAGCGGGGGTGGGCCGGATCGGGGCCTACGATTCCTGGTCGATTGGTTTTGGGGTGGAGGAACGATTCCGCCCTCTGGAGGGTTCTCATCCCTACCAAGGGCAGACCGGCAGCTTGACCGAGTTGACGGTCCGCAGGTTGGAATTCCAGGTGGAAGACCGCCGGTACCTGGAGGTCATAGATTTGGTCAAAGCCCACCACCCCTACGAAGTCCCGCCCATTGAGGTTTTACCTCTACTCTACCCGACCGAACCCGGTTAACTCCAGGCCCGGTGAGGTAGGTCAGACCAATTTGGTGATGTCCTTTTCCCGGCCCAGCAGGACCAAGGCATCTTTGGCCTCGATCTTGTCCCCCGCCAAGGGATTGAGAACCAGCCCATGCGGATCGGCGTGACGGCGGATCCCGATCACCGAAACGCCGAACTTGGACCGAAGGTTCATCTCCACCAGGGTTTTTCCGACCATCCATTCCAGAGCGGGCACTTCGGCCAAACTGAATTCGTCGCTCAACTCCACAAACTCCAAAACATTGGGATGGGCCAGTTGTTTGGCCAGTCGTTGGGCAATCTCCCGTTCCGGTTCGATCACCTTGGAGGCCCCCAACTGCCGCAGGATCTGGCCGTGCATCGGGGTGATCGCCTTGGCCAGGATCTCGCCGAGCCCCAGTTCCTTGAGCACCATCACCGCCAGGATGTTGGGCTCCATCTCCCCAATCGCCACAATCCCCAAGTCCGCTTCTGCCACCCCTGCCTCGGCCATGGACTTCGGATCGGAAGCATCGGTCTGGACCGCAAAGGCCACAAACTCGGCGATGTCCCGCACCTTGGTTTCGTCGTTGTCGATGGCGATGACCTCCAGTCCCGCCAAGGCGAGGGATTTTGCCAATTCAAAGCCAAACTGACCCAAACCGATCACCGCTGCCGTTCGATTGCTCATCCGATATAAACCGTTTCTTTAGGGTAAGAGATACGCTCTTTTTGGTCCAAAAGCAGCGCCATAAACAAGGTTACCGGTCCCACTCTGCCTAGGAGCATGGTCAAAGAGAGCAGTAGTTTGGAACCTTCGCCAAAACCTCCGGAAAAACTGACTCCCCCCGGCGCTCCGATGGAAAGGCCCACTGTCGCAAAGGCAGAGATCACCTCAAAGAGGGAGTCGATAAAATTGGTCGTTTCCAACTCTTCGATCAAAAAGGTGACCACAAAGATATAAACCCCCGAGAGGGTAACGATCACCATGGCCTTGGACACCAATTCGGGGGCCAAGGTCCGCCGCCAGATTCGGGTTTCCCGGTGGCCCCGTAAGGTGGCCCAGAGATGCAGAAGGATCACCGCAAAGGTGGTGTTTTTTATCCCTCCGCCAGTGGAGCCCGGCGAAGCGCCGATCCACATCAAGAGCATGGTCAAGAGCAGGGTGGCGGGCTGGAGCTGGGCATAGTCCCAGGTGTTGAACCCGGCGGTCCTGGCGGTGACCGAAGCGAACCAACTGAGCAGGAGTTGCTCCCCCCAGGAGGTTTGTTGGTCCAAAAACAAATGCCGGTGTTCCACCAAAAGATAGCCTACGAACCCAAACAGCAGGAGCCCCCCGGAGCTGGCCAAGGCCAGCTTGCTGTGCAGACTCAACCGGATCCGGCGGCCCAAAACATACTCCTTGAGGTCAAAGAGTACCAAAAACCCCAAGCCCCCCAGGATCACCAATCCGCTGATCCACAAGACCACAAAAAAATCGGTCCCATAAGACATCAGGTTGTCGTCCCAAAGGGAAAACCCGGCGTTGTTAAACGCCGAAACGGAATGGAAAAGTCCGTAAAAGGCTGCCTCGCCCCAAGGCATTTGGGCGGCAAAGCGCAGCGCCAGCCCCAGCGCCCCCACCAACTCCACGGTCACTACAAAAAAAACTACCAACTTCAAGAACCGGGCAATGCTCAAGGCCCCGCCAAGGTTCCAGAACTCCTGGAGCCGTTTTTTTTCGGTCAGCCCCACTTTTTTGCCCATCATCAGGCTGATCAGGATACCCAAGGTCAAAAAACCCAGCCCTCCGGCCTGGATCAGCAGGAGGATCACCGTTTGGCCGAACAGGGTAAAGGTTTGGGGGGTACTGACTACGATCAGGCCGGTGACGCAGACCGCCGAGGTGGCGGTAAAAAGGGCATTGGTCAGGCTGATCCCTTGGTAGGTAGCGCCGGGCAAGAGCAGGCCCAGAGTTCCAGCCCCAATCAGGCCGACAAAACTGAGCAAAATCAACTGGAAGGAAGAGAGCTTGGCGGAAAACTTCATTTCCCTCCCGATCTCATGTCAACGAACCTGAATCGGCTGGCCGTCTTTGACCAACCCGGTGATTTCGGCCTCCAGCTTTTGGATCCCCTCCTTGACATCCAAAAACAGGATTTGGAAGGGAATCGGCTGGCTCGGGTCCAGGGTGGGTCCTGGGTCGTTGGGCAAGAAGGCGGAATAGGCCTCCAGCTTGGGGCGGTTCCATTCCCCGATCCGCTCGGGCTTGAGGGAACGGCCCGCCAGGTTGGAGGCGGCGGCAATCACCTTGCCGTCCTTGTCGTACAGCCGCCCCGAGATTTGTACCTGGGCCAACTGTGCCTCCGGGGGATAAAAATTCTTTAAGGTCCCGGAGAGCACAAAAATGGCTCCCACCTGGGAATTTTTGACCCACTTGCCTTTGAGCGGTTCCTGGATGCTGACCAGGACCTCTTGTTTTGGCTGGAACTGGACCGGGAACTTGGCCAAGGTGGTTTCGGCCATAAAGTCGGGGTTTTCCATCAACCACCAACCCCCGGCACCGGCGAGCAGCACCAACAACAAAAGGGCCACCAGCAAAAAACGCCCCTTGCCGGAGCCGGACTTGGCTTCCCCGGTCTTGCCCTTTTTGGACTTGGAGGCAGCTTGGCCTTTTTGGGGAGTGGGGCCGTCACCCAGGAAAAGCCCCTTTTCCTCGTCGGTGATCAGGTCTTCCCCGGAAAGGTCGCCAAAGTCTCCCGGACCGTCCTCGTCCTCGTCTTCGGGAAGGTCCACCTCGTCGATCAGGTCGCTTTGGGCAAAGTCTTCATCGTCCGCTTCGATCCCGCCGGGTTCGGTCGGTTCTTCCTCTTCCAGGTCCCAGGAATCGGCATCCAACTCGCCCAGGTCCATTTCCATGTCCTCGGCCAAGGCGGAGTCGGGCAATTCGTCTTCCTCCAGGTCCAGATCCGGTTGCGGGGCAGACTTGGCAGCAGTGGCGCTGGGCTTTTTGACCTCAAACCGATTGCCACACTTTTTGCAAGTCACCACCAGTTTGCTGTCGGTAAACTTTGCCAAGGGAATGGCGTAGTGGGTGTCACAAGACCCGCAGGTGACCTCTACCGCTTTGGAAGGTTTGGAAATCGAAGTGGCCTTGGCACAATGGGGACAGCGGACGAAACCGGCACCTTTGGGCAAATGACTGGGGTCAACCTCAAACTGGGCGGAACAATGTTCGCACTTTATTTGCATCTGGATTCCGTCTTCCCTGTGGTTCCCGTTGGATCGACCGGTTGGTATAAATATCTTGGTGCGGTTGGGCCATTTTATAACCGGCGGAACAACCGTCTTCCCCAAGGAATACTAAAGCATGCGGACAAAATCAATCCAGAAGCGTTCTTCTTTGCCCCAGTCCCAGAGAGAGGGGGGAGGAGGAAACCTTTGCAAAGGTCCTTTGGTTCCTGATACCTATAAGACAAAACAAGGTTTTTTAGCAAGTTTGTGGGGGCAAAAAGAAAAAGGCCCTTTTTGTGCATTGAGGGAGCCGAACGGTTTTTCCCAAGCTCACCCTCATTATTGAGACCTCTTTAGGAGAGGCGACATGGCAAGCGTCTTGAAATTAGCCCAACGTTGGTTTTTACCCCTCCTGGTTTTAGGTTTGCTGTTGCCGACCTTGGCCAAAGCGCAGGTAGCCAAATCCAGCATCATCAAATCCATCAGCTTGACCCCCCAGGGCGAAGATTATGTCCTCCAAATCAGGGGCATCCTCAATCCGGCGGAACTCGAAAAGATCCGCATTCGCCAGAAGCCCAACAGCAACAAGCTGACTTTGGAACTGCCTTCGACCTTGGTGGACCCGGAGCAAATGCCTTCGGACTTCATCACCTTTGGGGCGGAAGAACCGGTCGAAAACCTGAAGATGGTCCAAAACCTTTTGGAAATCTCCGAGACCGATGCCGGGTTTAACCTGGATCTGGTCATCGAAGGCAAAAAGGCGCTCAAGCCCGAGGTGCAAAAACCGATCTCCGAAACCTTGGTTCGGATCCTCTTGCGGGACTACGAAAAGGTGATGGCCGAGCTGCAAAACAAAAACGACGGTGCCGCCAAAAGCCGCCGCCGGCAAGAACGGTTCACCAAAGAACGGCTGAAGGAACTGGAAACCCAAAAACAACAGGCCGCCGAATCCGCCCAAAAAGAGGCGAGAGAGATCATCAAGCAATACCGCAAACCGACCTTGATGCAGATCTCCATCCTCAACGGCACCGGGTACCCCAAACGGGCCTACCAGCTGAGCGTTTTTCTGGGCAACTTGCAAAAAAGAACCGTTGAAGAGGCCATGGGCATGAAGTTGGACATAGTCAACATCTCCAACAGCCCCAGTGAAAGGCCGATCGATACCACCATCTACTACCGGGAAAACTACCTGAAAACCGCCTTGTACCTCGCCAAGTTGATGGACGGCGAGCAAAGAGTGGTCCCGATGATGGACCAAACCGAACGAGTAGGGGTGGATCTGGAGATCTACCTTGGCAAGGACTACAAGTAAAGATCGGGAACAATCCCATTGACTCAAGGATCAGCGATGAAACCCAACTTCTGGTTCCTCACCATTGCCCTCTTGGGCTTAAGCTTGAACCAAGCTTTTGCGATGCCCAAGTACACCGACAAAGAAAACGCCATGGCCCTGGCCAGAGTTCTGGACAAGGGTTCCTTCGGACGTTTTACCGTCGCTTCCACCTACGTGCAGAACGAGTCGCCCAAGGATTATTACGTTTCGGTGATCCTTTCGGACGGCAGTTCGCAAAAATGGTATGTTGACCAGATCTTCAACTGGTCTCGGGAAGACAAACTCCTGCTTTCGGAGAACCGAAGCCTGTTGTTTTTGGACCCCCGGGACACCCGGTTCGTGCTTTTGGACAAAAACGTCTTTCACCGCCAAGCCTTGCAGGCAAACGTTTACGTGAAGCTGTACGGCAACGGGGACACCTTGGAAGGCCAGAAGTTCCAGTACCAGATCAAGTCCTTCAACTTGATCAGTCCCAATGAAACCGCCTTCGGTCGGGACGAGACCGGCTCGCAGTACAGGTATATCGTTGATTTGATGAACGGTACCAGTGAACTTTTGACCTATGAAGATGCCTACCGGCTGCTCAAAAACAACTTCCTCCTGACCCTCAAGGACCTTGGGGACGACGTGTTGAGTCGGGCCTACCAGGTGACCAAGGTGGTCCCTACCCCCAAAGGGCCGGTGGAAGACGGGGTGGCCCAGTTTGGCGTAGAAATCCAGTTTGACCAAAACATTGCCCTGAGCGGGGAGAACTTCCCGATCGAAATCTACGAACGCAAGCTGTACAACCAAAGGACTAAGGAGTTTACCAAGGAATTTGTGATGGACATCACCATCCCCAACTCCGAGAAAACCAACCTGATCCGGCCGATCACCAGCCTCGAATTTTTGAACAACGTCGAAGTGGTCAAAAGCAGCAAATACCCCAAACGGACCTTCCTGCGGGCCAGCTTCAACCCCGACGTGATGGACATTCCGCCGGTAGTTTACAAAAACTCGGACACCTCGGTGTACGTCAACTTCTTCGCCTTGATCGACCAGACCGTGATCAGCAGAGGGATGTTGCTTGAAGAAAAGGAACGTAAGGCGTTGGAACGGGAAACCTTCCGTACCATCCGGGTCAAAAAGGCCATCAAATCCGATTCCGACTACGGAAGGGCCTTCATTGCCGGTTTGGAAACCCAGAAAAACGCTTTGGCGATCAAAGACGAACAGGCTCGGATCGAGAAATTGCTTGAAGCCATTCGGCAGTTCGAGGAGTCCGCCCTTTACGCCGAATCGGACGCACAGCTCTACAACGCCTTGACGAAACGGAACCAGCTAAGGGAGAATGTCATTACTCTTACGATGGAACTGATCGAAAGCCGACTCAAGCAACCGAACTTCGGGGGCTCTAGTCCCAAGACTTTGTTGGACCAACTGGAGAGAGCCGAATCGTTTACCGGAAACCCTGACGTGCTGAAGTCGATCGAGCAAGCTCGAGAGAAACTGATCGCCGCTCAGGAATAACAACCTGGAGGGCAGGCATGTTTGTTGATGGCAACCACCGCTGCTCGATCAGCAAGGGCGAGTTTTTGGAAAACTTCGTCCAGCTGTATCGGGCAGTCAAGGACTACGAAGCTCTGCTCTCCGAGTTTGCCAAGCAAGATGGTCAGGAGACCAAAAGTCTCCAGACCATGTTGCAAGACCGGGTCAATGGCATGCAGTTCGACGGGCTCAACGTCCGGGCCATGGAGATGATGGGGGCCTACCTCCGTTCCACCTTGGACCACTACAAGGGCGACAAGCTCAATTTTTTCCTTCCCGAAGAACCAAACGACGAATTTTTTAAGGCTGACGACTCCTATGTCGAGCTATCCTCGAAGATCGAAGAGGTCGAGGAGCAACTAGAGGAGATCCAGGCTCGGGTTTTTTACATCACCCGCCTCTTGCCCCCCCGGAACATCGAAAAGCTTCGGCTGATCCTCAAGGGCATCGCCAGCCTCTTTAAGTCCATTGTCCGCAAAGACTTCGATGACCTGGAAGTCAACCTCAACCACCTGCACCACCTGACCGCCAACCGGGAGAGTTTTTTCCTGATCAACGAGATCGGAAAGATGGTCCGGGGCATCCACAACAGCCTCCAGGACTTCAGCGAAACCGTCCCTACCGACAAGCTTGATCCGGGCTTGATGGACGACATGCCCGATGCGGTGGACAAGCTGAATCTGGTCATCCAACGGATGGAACAGGCGGCCAACTCCACCTTGGACCAAGCAGAAGCCTTGCTGGACTTCAACGCCGAAAACAGCTCCAAGACCGAAGGGATGTTGGAAACCTGCGAACAGGTGGAAGAGAAGTTGGCGGCCCTACAGATCGAGAACCCCGCCCTGGCCGAATCCTTGGGAGAGGTGGCGGCTTTGATGCACAACGGCATCAAGGAAGAGCTGCTCAACCGGGCCAAGGTCTTCCAGGAAAGCGAAGCGATTTATTTTGAGATCATTGCCAACCAATCCTACCAGGACTTGACCGGCCAAACGCTCAAAAAGATCATCAACTTCATCGAACAGTTGGAGATCAAGCTGCTGGACATCCTGCAAAAGTACTCCGGCAAGCCCAAGGCGGCAAAAAAAGCGGCCTCCGAAGATGCCGTCTCCCCGTTGACGGGCATCGAACGGGACGGGCTCTTGCTCGAAGGCCCCCAGGACAACCACCCGACCGACATGACCAAACAGGCGGACATCGACAAGATGCTCGCCAATTTCGGTTTCTGACTCGCCCCGCTCCCCTGGAGGCACCTTGGGTGCTCCTGGAGGTTTCGTTTGGCTTAAAAACCCCCGTATTGTCTGACCCTTTGACGGTTCCGGTTAAAAGTGGGTGATCTACCCCGCCGCCAAGCGGCTGCGGGGCAACCATACCGAAATATGACAGGCTCGGATTAACTGCAAAGTGCCTTGGTCCAACAAGCTGGAGACCAAGTTTTGTTTTGGTCCGGCGGAGTATGGACTTGGCTACAAAACTCTCGGTTTGTTAACGAACCGGTGGAGCGAACGGGGGACTAGGTACAGTTCAGGAGAAGACAAATTGAGCAAAGACTTGGGGGGTAAAAACGACGATTCCAAGAAGCGGTTCTACCACGGGACCAGGGCTGAACTGAAGCCTGGAGACCAGATCTTGCCCAGCTTTCCCAGGAGCGGCGGCGTGGGGAACGAGACCAAGACTCGGGTTTACCTGTCCCCAAATCTAGATGAAGCGGTTTGGGATGCCGAGCTCTCAGAGGGTGCAGGTCCCAGCAGGGTCTATCAGGTGGAAGTGACCGGTCCGGTGGGGAATGTCTCCGACTTTCCGGGCGAGCAGTCTCCAGGCCATCCCTCCATGTCCTGCTTTTCCTGCCAGCCGCTGCGAGTGGTTGGCGAAGTCACCGAGTGGCTTTTTTATCACGGAACAAAAGCCGACCTGAAGCCTGGGGAGTTGATTACGCCGGGGCAAACCCCAAACTTCGGCCAGAAGGTCAGGACCTCAATCCATGTCTATCTGACCCGTACCTTGGATGCTGCCATTTGGGGGGCGGAACTGGCCGCCGGTGAAGGTCGAGGCAGAGTTTATACCGTGCAACCGATTGGCCCGATTGAAGAGGACCCCAACCTTACGGACAAAAAATTTCGAGGGAATCCAACAAAATCTTTCCGGTCCCGTGAACCTCTGAAGGTTACCGGCGAGGTCACCCATTGGAAGGGGCACAACCAAGAAACAATCAAAGCCATGAAGGATGGGTTTCGACTTGGCCTCGAACCGATAGACGATTGAACGACCTCACAACAAGCGGCCAGGGCCTCTCTGATCCCCTGCCAAGTCGCATTTAGAGGAGTTTAGGCCGATATTCTTCAGGCCAGTTCAGCGCTCCGACTTTAGGCGGATGATCCAACCGACAGGTGGCTGCAGGGCAGCAAGATCGGTAGCATTAAATACCCTGATCGATATTAGAGCCCTCTAGGGCTGCTTCAGCGTTTCCCCATGAGGCCAGAAACATTGGACTGCGGTTTTGCTGTGCGGCAAAAGGCAGTTCAGGCCGTCTTCGTACCGAACTTGATAAAACTCCGGTCCCTTGCCTTCGGACTTGATCCGTCCGACCGAAACGATGTTGGGCACCGTCTCGCTGCCCTTACGGCCAAAGTTGCAGGAAAGCCCGGTCTTGGCGGCGGTCAGCACACATTCGACCGAACCGGAAAAAACCAACCGGTACAACCCCGGTCCGGGGAGGGTGGTTTGTTCAAACTGCTTGGCCACCAAATTTCCCGGCTTTTCCAGGTTGCTTTGTGTGCCCGAGCAGGACATGGACTGCTTGTTTTTGGTCACCAGACACAACCGGCCATCGGCAAGCTTTACCTGATAAAGCTCCATTGGGTCTCTACCTTCCACCTTCACCGCCACCAAACCCACCTCATTGGCCGGTTCTGCCGCCGCTTCCATTTGGAGGACCTGGGGTTTCTGGTTTTTGCCGAACACCCCCAGTTCGGTGCCGCCGTTGGTGGCAAACAGGCCCCCCACGAAGGCGGCCATCCAAAGCACATAGATCACGTTTTACCGCTGAAAAAAAGGTTACCAGGCTACGCCCAACCCCAGGGGGAGAGCCAATGAAAGATTTTTCATCCTTTGCGGGACAGCCAACCCCAAGGGCGGTGGAGCTATTCCAAAACCTGGATCAAGGTGAAGGCTCCCCTCAGGTCACCTTCCTTGTAGCCTCTCGCCAAGTCGTTGGGGTACAGGGCCTTGATCTTGTCTTCCACCTCCGGGGCAATCACCGCTCCGTGGCAAGCGAGGCACCTGGGCTTGGTTCCGATGGCTTTGAGGTACCGGAAGGTTTTTTTGCCCCCTTGGGTGATAAATTCCCCTTTCTCCAGTTCCTCCAGAGCGACCCCCGAGGCCTTCTGGCGCTCAAACTCCTCCATCATCGCCCGTTCCCAGGGGTCCGGCTGGTTTTTGGGGTTTCTGAGTTTGAGGCTGGTCCGGCCCAAGGTCACGCCCTGTTTGGAGGCTGCTTCGGTCACCTTGCCGGCATTGAGGTTGCAGGTCCCGATTGCCGCCACCGGCCCGCCTTGGGACATGGCGGCCCACATTTGCACCTGTAGGTCGTCGGAAAGCCCTTGGAAGAGGGTCCGGGACTGAAGGATCTTCTGGTCCAGCTCTTGGGCAAAAAGCGGTGCCGAACCAACCAATAACGCCAACAACAGAAGGGGAACAAAGGGTTTGACCATCTTGGACTCAGGGCTGAGGTTGCTGCCCAAAGTTTAGGGCAATGGTCCCATTCGATCAATCTTCCTTTTTTGGGCCAAAGGGGAAAAAAACCAGGCCACCCCCACCCCCACCCCGGCGGCTCGGCCCAGGGAGACCAAGGCCCCGGTTTGGGAAAAGGCCAACAGCCCAAAGGCCAACAGGGTGGTCACCGCCGAAAGCCACACCGCCACCAGCGTCTTGGCGGGGGTTTCCTGGCTTTCCGCAAAAAAGATCCCATAATCCACCCCAATCCCCAAAACCAACAACAGCCCCAGCAGGTCAAAAAGGTTGATCCCCTGGCCCAGCGCCCCGAGCAGTCCCAGGACGGCCAGGGCGGCCAACAAGGGGGGCAGGAGGGTCTTGGAGCCTTGGGTCCAACCGTAGCGGTGGAGCAAAAACAGGGCGATCCCCAGGTAGGCAATCCCCAAGGCCCAGCCGATCCGCTCCCGGTAGCGGCCCAACAACTTGGGTGTGTCCCGGCCCGGATCGATCCAATGGACTCCGGGGCCAACCCAACCTTGGGCCTCTTGGGCAGTGAGGGCCTTGAGCGGAACCAAGGGAGCGTACCACCGGCCCCCGGACTGCCCAAAGAGCCCCGGCAGGGGCAGTTCCTTCAGGTCCAGCGGCCTCCCTTGCGCCAACGTGCGTCCAAAGTCCTCCAGGGTTTTGTCCTCAAAGCCCAGTTTGGCAAGTTCGGTCTTAAGTCCGGCTTCCCAAGCCGAAGCCAGCGCCTGTCGCTGCCGCTCTTGGGCCTCCGGTCCGCTCCAAATTCGGGCCAAGGACCAAGCGGGGAGGGTTTGGGACAAGGCCTCCAAGCGGCCGACCAAAGCCTCCAGGTCCGGGGCCTCCACCAAAAAAAAAGACCCGAACGAAAGCTCAGGGAAGTAAGCCTGGACCAATTTTTCTTCGGCCAACAACCGGGCTGGTCGGCTGGCCAAGCGTTCCAGCTCGTCGTTGCCGTAGAGCTTGGGCAACTGGGTCAGGGAGAGCAACGTAAGCAAGAGCCCCAAAGCCTTGGGCCTGAGTTTGGGGTAAAAAGCCAAGGAACCTTGGGCCCAATCCAGCACCCAAGGACGGTCCACCAAAGGCCCCGGCCCCAGCCGCAACCGAACCCAAAGGTAGGCCCCCAAAAGGCCCAAGCCGGAAAACAGCGCCACCTGCCGCAGTCCGGGAAAGGGAGCGAGCCCCAGGGCCAAGTAGCTGCAAAGGCTGGTCAAAAATCCCCATTTTAGGGCCGGGTACAGGTTTTTCAGCGGACCTTGAGGCGGGTAACGGGTATGGACCAGCCCGTGGAACCCATAATCCACCGCCACCCCGACCAAACTGCCCCCAAAAACCAAGGTCAACAGGTGCAATTCCCCAAAGGCCGCCAGCACCCCCGCCAGCCCCAAGGTCAGCCCGGCCAAGACCGGCAGCAGCCCGGCCCACAGATCCCGTCGGTTGCCAAAGGCGAGCCCCAACAACAAAACCACCCCCAACAAGGAACCCCCGCCGATCCAGTTCATCTCCATCCGGGCCTGCTGGGCCGCTTGGTTGGCATATCGGCTCACCCCGGTCCAGGCCAGTTGGGAGCCCGGCGACATAGTGGCGGCCCAGGCGGACTCAACGGCTTTGGGGTCCGCTTCGGTCGCCTCAAAGTCAAAGGCGCTGTGGCTCAGCTCCAGCACAAAGCCCAGGTGGGACCGGTCAAACTCTCTCAGCCCCGAAGCGAGGGGCAGCAAGGGGGCCAGTTCCCGAAGCAGGGAGGGCAACAGCAGCAAGGGGTCTTGGGCCGGGTGGCTGAAAAAGCTGGCCAGGGGGCTGTAAAGTTGGCGGCGGGTCTGTTCCAATAGGTCCGGCCCAGGGTTGGGGCCAAACAGGGCTTGGGAAGCCGGGGCGGAAAGCTTGGCCCAAGGGTGGGTCAAGTAAAGCTCCTCCAACCCCGCAGGGCTTTTGGGGGGAAGAAACCGGCCGGTTTCCAAAAGGGCGGCCAAAAATCTCCGGCTCTCTGGGGCCAACTCTTTGGGCTCTGTGGCAGAAACCAAAAAATACACCCGTTTGGCCGCCGGTTCGGCCAAATCGGCCACCGCCTGTTCCAGCCCCTCTTCCCGCTCCGAAGGCGGCAACAAGGTGACGATCCGGGTTTCAAGGGTCCCTGGTCGGCTCAAGGCCCACAGGTCGTACCCCAACAGGACCCACAACAGCCCCAAAAACAAACGGCCCCAAATCCGGTGGCCTGGCCCCCAGAGGTTCATTTAAGGTATAAAGTCACGGCGAGGCTCCAGGAAAAAAAACTCCGTTTCCCCGAAACTGTCCTTGTACCTTTGGAAGTCGGCCAACCGGATGGACATCACGGTTTTGTCTCGCAAAAACAGCCGCACCCAATAGATCACCCCCCGGCTGCCCCGGATGCGGAACTCTGCGACATTGGCGGCCAGCACCCCGGACTGGGGTACCACCTTGATCTCCCAAAGCTCCTCTTTGACCCCAAAGTAAAGGGCCGCTTCGGAGCCCAGCTTGGCCATCGAACCTTGGGAGAATTCCTGGAGTTTCCGGTAGAACCCCGGATCGTCCCCGACCCGCTCCTTGCCTTGGCTGCTCAGGTGAAAAACCCCGTCCTGGTTGACCCACAGCGCCTCTTTGTAGGGACTCAAGGTCTGCCACAACAGCCCCTTTTCCACATCAAAGACCACCCGGCCCTCCGAGTTGACCGGCCGCTCGATGCCCAGTTTGTACACCGAAAGGATAAACCTAGCCTGGAAGGCGGCCTCTTGGGACAAGATTGCGTTGAGTTCCTTGAGTTCCTTGGGCGGATTTTCATAGTTGACCAGCGCCCCCGGAAAGTCCTCGGGGGGCGGCAGTTCGGCATGGCAGGGGCCGGAGAGACCCAAGAGCCCCACCAGTATCCACAGCCAAAACTCTTTTTGCCTCATCCTTCCTCCGGCCCCAAGTCCAAGGCCCCATCGGCAATCAGCGCCACCAAGCGCCGCAATTCGGGCTCCAAGGGTCGGTCTTCGGTGACCAGGGGCAACAGGGATTCCAAGGGGGCCACAAACCGTTCCAACCGCTCGGTCAAAGCCGCCCCTTGCCCCATCGCCCGGCGCAGCCGCACCCCTTGGAGGGCGGCCACCAAGGTTCCAGCCAATACCTGTTCGGTCAGCTCCAAGATCCGCATTGCATCCCGAGCGGCAATGGTGCCCATGCTGACCTTGTCCTGGTTGTGACATTCGGTGGACCGGGAAAACACCGAAGCGGGCATGGTTAATTTGAGCGCCTCGGCGGTCCAGGCGGAGACGGCGATTTGCAGCGCCTTGAGCCCGTGGTTGATGGTTTCCCGGCCCAAGGCGGCACCGGAAAGATTGGCCGGTAGGCCGTGGTTCATCCGTTCGTCAACCAGCAGGGCCATCTGCCGGTCCAAAAGGTCCGCCACGTTGGCCACGGCGGTTTTGAGGCTGTCCATCACAAAGGCGATGTGTCCGCCGTAAAAATTCCCGCCGTGCAAGAATTCCTGGGCTTCCACATCCACCAAAGGGTTGTCGTTGGCACTGTTCAGTTCAATCTCGATCCAAGAGGCAAACTGCTCCAAACCGTCAGCCAAAACCCCGATCACATGGGGAGCGCAGCGAAGGCTGTAGGGGTCTTGCAGCCGTTTGGGGCCTTGGAGCGGGGCTTTTGGACGGTAACCCAGGTCCAGAGCGATCCGGGCGGCCACCTTGCCTTGGGCAGGGTGGGGTTTGGCAGCAAAGATTCGGGGGTCAAAGTGGGCCGGGTTGCCCAGGTAGGCGACCACGTTGAGGGCGGTGATCTTCCCGGCCAGCCGCACCACAAACTCGGCCCGCTGCCAAACCAATGCGGCCAGTGCGGTCATCACGCTGGTGCCGTTCATCATCGAAAGGGCTTCTTTGGGCATCAGCCGCAAAGGAGCCAGCCCCAGTTCCTGCAACACTTGGGCAGTAGGCCTCAGGTTCCCCCGGTAGAGTACCTCCCGTTCCCCAACCAGCACGGCGGCAAGGTAAGACAGCGGGGTCAGGTCCCCCGAAGCGCCCACCGAACCCTCTTCGGGGATTCGGGGCCAAACCCCGTGGTTGTACAGGCTGCACAGCCGCTCCAACAACTCCCAACGGACCCCCGAATCCCCCTTGGCCAAGGAAATCAACCGGGCCAAGAGCACCGCCTTGGCCGCCTTGGGCACCAAGTCCTTGCCCAGCCCACAACCGTGAAACCGCACCAGATGCAAGGGCAATTCTTCCACCAAGCTCGGCTCCACCACCCGGCCCACACTGGCCCCATAGCCGGTGGTCACCCCGTAGATTTCCTTGTGCTCCCGCCAAGCGGCCGCCACAAACTCGGCGGCCCCTTCGATCCTGCTGCGGTAGTCCGGGTCGCCGGTGAGCTGGACCGATAGCGACTCATTGCCCAAAGCCCACAAAAAGTCGGCCAACGGGACTGGCCGGTCGGAAAGAGTCAACATCTGAAGCTTTTGGTTCATGGTAGCAGGTACTTTGGTTTTGGGCCAGTTTAGGGGATTGCGGTCAATGGGGCAAGGGTGTCAAAAAGTAGCCTTGGGCCAACAAACGGGGCAACAAAACCGCCAAGACCTTGCTGGCCGCAACCCCAGGGTGGGGGCCATCGTGGAGCAAAAAAACCGCCCCCGGTTCCACTCGGGCTAGGATTCTTTCCACCAGCTTTTCGAGGTTTGTCTCCCGCCAGTCTTGGGTCCGAAAACTCCAGCCCAAGGCGGTCATCCCGGTGGCCTCCAGGGCAGCGCCCAAGTGCGGATTGGTCAGGCCCACCGGCGGGCGGAAGTACCTTGGCACAACACCCAGGGACTCCAGCAGTTGGTTGGTGGGGGCAATTTCCCTTTGCCAACCGGGGGCATTGGAAAAGTTGATCCAGCCGCTGTGGCTCCAGCTGTGGTTGCCCACCTCGTGGCCCCCCTGGACCATCGCCCGGACCAATTCGGGTTGGTCCTTAACCTTTTGGCCGACCACAAAAAAACTGGCCTTGGCCCCGTACTGCTCCAACAGCCCCAAGACCTGGGTCGTTTCCTCCCCGTTGGGGCCGTCGTCAAAGGTTAGGTAAAGCTCTTTGCCTCGGGGTTCCAGGCGGTTGAGGGTCTCCACAAAATAACCTCGTTTGGGGTCCCAAACCCCCCAGACAAAATCCAGCCCCAAGACCAGCAAAACCAAGCCCGCCACCCAGGGGCCGTAGCCGGTCCCCCACAAGCCCAAGGAGAGGATCAGCCCGCCCAAGGCCAGCCGCCAACTGCGCTCGAAGGGCCTCACGGGGCCTCCCAGAAGGGAAAGAAGTTGGTCCATTGGTCGGGACGGGCGCAAACCGCTTCTTCCAAGGCGCTGAGGTATTGTTGGAGATACCCCTCCAGGGCCTGGGTCCGGTTGGCTTTGGGCAGGATCACCTGTTCGGCTAGCTTGCTGATCCGCACCTCAAACCGTCCCTCCCCGGTTTTGAGGGCAAAGACGGTGTACACCGGACATTCCAGCAGAGAGGCCAGGATCAAGGGGCCATGGCCAAAAGGAGCGGAGCGGCCCAAAAAGGGAAGCATCGAATACCGGTCCTTGGCCCCAAAGGTCAGGCGGTCCCCCAGCATCCCCAAAAACTCCCCTTTTTCGATCACCTCCTTGAGGGCAAAGATACTGCCCAGGTCCAGCTTGCTCAGTTCAAAGATGTGGGCAACCGCCTCGGGGTTGATCTTTTTGAGCACCTCCATCACCGCTTGGGCATTTTGGTTGAACATGATCGCATGGACCGGCTTTTGTTGTTCCTTGAGGCTCAAGGCTTTGAGGAAGTCGGTACTGCCCAGGTGGGCACTCAAAAAAATTGCGCCCTGGGGCCGAGCCTTGATTTCCTCCATCCACTCCTGGCCAACCACCTCCACTTCGTACCCTTGGGTTCGGTTCCGCCAGAAGGCGAAGCGGTCCAAGAGCAGGTCCCCAAACCGGTAATACTGCCGCCACACCAAGCCGCCTGGGGAAGCATGGTCTAAGGCGGACCTGGGGTCTTGGGCGACCTGGGCCAAAAACTCCCCCACCGCCCTTCGTCCCCTTTGGTCGGAGAGGTAATAAAACCAAATCACCGGGACCATCACCCCCCTGCTGAGCCGCGGTCCCAGGGCCTCAAACACCCGGATCGCCAGATGGACCCAAAAGGTGTTGGTCCTTTCCTTCCTTTCAAACCACTCCGGGCCCCCTTTGGGTCCAAACAGCCTGCGCAACAGGGTGTAGGGGGACAAGGCCAGGCTCCGTAGGCTCAAAGCCAGGTGGGAACGGGCGACCAAGAGGTTGTCGGACCAATAGTGGTAGTTGGAAAGATTGCCTTCCAGGTACTTGACCTTCGTGGGCAGGCTGATCACCTCCAACCCCTCCCAAAACAACCAAACCGCAATCTCCGGGTCAAAGTCCATCCGGTTGCCCAGGGAGTGCCGGTCCAAAAGCCGCACCGTTGGCCCCAGCGGGTAGGCCCGAAAGCCACATAGACCGTCTTTGATGGCCAAAGAAAGGCACTGGAGCCGGATCACCCAAGTAGTGATCTGGCGGCCAATCAATCTGGCCCTGGGGGCGGTTTGGTCAAAAACCGGCTGTCCCAGCACCAGCGCCTTGGGGTGCGAGGTCAGGGCCTCCAAAAACCGGGGCAGGTCCTCCAGGTTGTGCTGCCCGTCCGCATCCATCTGGATCGCATGGGTAAAGCCCAGCCGCTTGACCTCCCGCAATCCGTCCTTGACCGCTGCCCCCTTGCCGCCGTTTTCGGGCCGGGTCAGCAGGGTCAAAAACTTGTGTTCCAAGGCCAGGGCGGCAAACACCTCCTTGGCCTCTGGGCTGGAGCCGTCGTCCACCATCAACACCGGCAGGCCGTAGGGCTTGAGGCCCTTTATGACCGCTCCGATCGGGTCTTTGTGGTTGTAATTGGGGATCACGACACAAGGGCGCATCATCGCTCCAGTTCCAAAATTCCCGATCCGCACCGGGTCGAGCCTTGGGTATAAACAAAGGACCAGCGGCCCGGTCCGGCCAACAAAATCTGCAACTCACAAACCGCACCGGGCAAAAGGGGAGCGCTGAACTTGAGCCCAGAGACCCTCTTGACCGCCACCAAACGGCCCAGCGCTTGGTTCAAGTACTGGTGAACCCAAAAAACCTCGACCACCCCCGGCAGGACCGGGGCTTGGTCAAAGTGGCCCTGAAAGTAGGCCAGATGGTTGGGAACCCGGAGCCTGACCCACAGTTCCTCAGGCTTGGACCGGCGGCCCAGGATTTGGGGCAACCTAGGGTGGAGCAAAAGTTCGGTCATCCTACTGCGGTCCGGTTTGCCCTGGGGGTCCAAGGGAAGTTGGGGCAACAGCAAAAACCGGCGGGGGACCAGCAGCTCCTCAAAACTTTGCCGCAGGTGGTCCCGCAGAACCTGGGTCAAGGCCCGTTCCCCTGTTTGGTCCACCTGCTCCCACCCGGCCTGGGTCAAACCCAGCACCCCGGCCAACCGGACCCGTCCGGGCGGGCTTTCCAGGGCGGTCAACCAGGCCTGGGCAACCTCGGGGCGCTCCAAGAGCTTCGCTTCCATCCGGGGCAGGCTGACCCGCTTTTCCTCGATCTTGGCCACCCGGTCCGCCCGGCCCAAAAGCTCAAACCCCAAGGGCCGCAACTCCACCAAGTCGCCCATCAAAAACCACTCGGCCTGTCCCTCCAAATTCACATAAGGGGAGCGTACCAACAACTGCCCCTGGTCCGACCGAACCTCCACGCCGGGCAACGGGGTCCAAAGGCGTTCGGGTTGGCCTTCTTGGCGGCAGCGGTAGGCGACCCCTCCGGTTTCGGTGGACCCAAAGATTTCCACCGGAGCCCGGCCCCAACCTTGGGCGACCGAAAGGGCCGTCTCCCGGTCCAAAGGGCCGCCGGAACTCAGACACAGCCGCACCTTGTCGCCAAAGTCGGCCAAGCTGACCAACTGGGGAAACCGTTTGAGGTGTGCCGGGCCACTGACCAAGACCGAAGGTCCCACCATGTCCAAGGCCAGCTCTTCGGGGTAAAGGTGGGCGAACCTCGCAAAGGGGCGGCCGGTCACCAAGGGCCAGAGCAGGCGGAACAAAAGGCCATAGATGTGTTGGTGGGAAACCGTGGCATAGACCCTGGCCCCCTTTGTGCCTTCCCCCCAAAGGGATTCTTGGGCCAAAAGTTCGGTCTCCAGCTGGTCCAGGGTTTTTTCCACCCTCTTGGGCGAACCGGTGCTGCCCGAGGTTACCAGGACCAAAGCGGGGGTTCCGGGGCAAAGGAGGCGGGGCACTGGCACAGCGCCGCTGGAGAGTTGCCGCAAGTCCAGGTGCAGGCAACGGGCGGGCGGGTCAAAATCACTCACCAGCCCCACCGTTTGGGGAGCCAACTCGGCCAAGGTTTCGGGCAAATCGTTGGGCGGCAGGACCACAGTCTTGCGGTTCAACCACAAGGCCAACAAACCCAGCAAAAAGAGGCCGCTGTCTTTGGCAAACAGCAGGTAGGCCCCAGGGGGGGCCGCCGCCACCTTGTCGCTCAAGGGACCCAAGAGGCCCAAAAACCCACCCCAGTCCAGCGTTTGGTCCTTCCAAAAGCACAGGGGCCGGTCGGCGGCAGGGGGACTGAGGAGCAGTCGAGAAAGCGGGGCAGGTCGGTCCAAAGGGGGTCAGCTGGTCTGGTGGGAGGCCACCAAACGAGCCAGACTGGCAACGGAGAAAAAATGTTCCTTGTTTTCCTCAGCGTCCCCTTGGAGTTTTAGACCGTAACTTTTTTGCAGGGCAATGCCCAATTCCAGCGCATCAATCGAATCCAAACCCAGCCCTTCCCCAAACAAAGGTTCGTCACTTTCGATTTCTTCGGGGCTCAGGTCGGGCAGGTCCAAGGTTTGGATGATCAGCCGCTTTAATTCCTGTTCCAACTCGCCAAAAGCATTCATGGGCGCACGATCTCTAGGGGGCCTCGGTGTCCCAGGCCGGTGATTTCACTACAAAGAAGGGGGATTCTCGCCTCTTTTTTTCCACTTAGGCAAGCCCAGATTCCTTATCCCCTGTCCCCGCTCCCGGCCTTGTTCCGGGGGAGAAAATCACCCCCAAGGGGCCGGTGTCATAACGCCGATCCGGCCCAGGTCAACTCCAGTGGCCCCCCCGGTCCGGGCAAAAGGAAGGCACCCAAAGGGGCCTGGAGCCACAAAAGCAGGGGTACCAAGACGGCGGCCCCAAACTCCGAAACCTGGGGCGGAGGGGGACCGGGGAGAAACTTGACCTCCAGACCCGTCCCTGCGCCCAGCAGCAGGCCCAGCCCATAAGGGCCGTCCTGGCAATGGAGCGGCGGATGGAGCCCCGCCGGGACCGGTTCATCGGCAAACAGCAGGGCCACCTTGCGTCCCTCGTAGCGACAGAGAAGCCCCAGCGCCTCCACCAGCCCCGCACCCAAACTGCCCACCCCCGCCGAAACGGCTCCGGCCGGTTGGCGGTTGTCCAAGGCCAGACTCACCCGGCCCACCGGGCTGTTGTGCACCGAATGGCTGAACCCAGCGGGGCTCAAGACCTCACCTCGGGTCAACTGGTCGAGCAAAAGGGCGGTAGTGGTGATCTCTCCATGTTGGCTGGCCAAGAGCAGCAAGGCTTCCCGCATCACCGTGGGCGGAGCCAAACGGTGGGCGAGGTCCAAAGCCAGCTTGCCGACCCAAGAGACCCTCCGTCTGGCCAGGGGAGGCAAAAACTCCAGGCTCGGCTCCGGGGCCGGGCCTTCTGGCCTCACCCAACCGGCCAAGCGGCTGGGGTCGTTGCAGCCGGGCAAAAAAAAGCACCAAGAGATCAGTTTCATGTTTTTAATCTAGGGCCAGCGGGCCAAAAAGGCAACCTCCCAAGGAGATTACCGGAGGCCCCTGCTCTAAGGAGAAATCCTTGTAAAATCAAATTGGGCTTGGCGGAAGCAGGGTTTTTGTTTAGCTTGGATTGACCTGAAAAAACCGATGGAGTTTTGATGTTTCAATGGCCCAAAACCGGCCTGACCTTGGCCCTGCTGTTTTGCTTGACCGTCCAAGGTTTCACCGCCCAAGGACAGTTTTTGGTTCCCGAACGGCGAAGGCTCTTTGAAAACCGGCAGGAAAACGTTTACATGGTTATCCCCGCCGTGGCTTCTCTGCCGGGATTGGGGGTGTTTGCCGGGGTGTTGGGCTCCTTTTCCAACATCATGGGCACCGGAGTGGACGCAGCGGTCACCGAAGCCCGCACCTTTTCGGGCAGCTCGGACATCCGGGTTTCCGCCTACGCCTTGCGGGAAGTCCCGCTCTTTGTCCCCGGCCTGACTGTGGAATATTGGTTTGGAGACATCCAGTTCACCGACTATTTTTCTTACCTCCCTGGCCGAGACTCGCCCAACTACCTGATTCCCTACACCGGAAAATTTAAATACTACTTCTTCAGTCCCTCCTACCGGCTTTGGGAGCGCAGGATCGAGATCAATTACAATCTGGTGTTTTTTAAGGGCTACAGCATCGACAGCAGCGGCCAAGACACCCTGCAAGGTGCGCACAGCGCCAACGGCAGGCTGACCTTGGACCTGACCGACGACTGGGTGGACCCCGCCAAAGGGGTCCGGCTGTCCTACTCCACCAGCCTCACCGCCCCCCATTCAAGCCCTTTGGGGACCGACTCCAGCAGCAGCTCGGCGCTCCGTTCGGACCTCCAAACCAAAAGCTACCACGCCGGGTTTTACCTACCCGTTTACGACCGGACCACCTTGGCGCTGTACCAGGAACTCTCCGAGACCTGGGGCAAAGATGCCGGGAATGCCCAGGGGTTCGGCGGTGAGGCCCGGTTGCGGGGCTACCCGGCCGGACGTTGGACCGACCGTTTCGCCCAAACCGGAATCGCCGAGGTTCGTTACACCTTGCCCTACAATTTTGAAATCGAAAGTCTTTTGGTCCACGGGCACCTTGACGGGGTCCAACTGGCGGCTTTTGCCGAACAAGGCCAAGTTTCTCCAACCCGTGATTCCAGTTTGTGGTCCAACCAACACCAAAGTTTTGGGGTTGGTGCTAGACTCTTGATTGACGCCATCATTCTGCGGCTGGACCTCGCCACCGCCGATGAAGGCCCCCAAACCCACTTGACGATCAACCATGCCTTTTAAAACCACCTTGCTCACGGTTCTGGCCCTGGCTCTCTTGTCGGGCTGCGGCGGCGGAACGGACCTGAAAGAAACCCCCAAAGGCGATTTGGGGACCGGCTCGACCGGCCCCAGCCTCAGCAGCACCCAGTCCACCCAAACCCTGGCCGCCCCTGACGGGACCTGGATCGGCAGCCTGAGCTTGGACCTGGGCTATTTTACCCCCCTGTACTCCGCCGCCGGGCCGACCGACGACCTTTACGCACTTTTGGCCAGCAGTCAATCGAGCCTCCAACTTTCCTTGGTAAGAATCCTGGGCCGCCCGGACACCGCCTGCCGCTACCAAGCGGCCCTGTTGGCCCGAGACCAGGGTTTTACCACTGGAGAAGCGGGGTTCAAGACCAACCGGCAGGGACTGGAACTCTACCAAGCCAGAGCCTCCAACAATGCCGATTTTAGGGTTTTCACCTGCGCCAAGATCAAGGGTCAAGTGGGTGTGATCCTCAGCGCCCAGGCGAGCAGCGCCGCCGACCTGGAGGCGATTCCCTTTTATGGACTCCTTCACTCCCTCAAAGGCCTTTAAAACTCACACCCGGAGGTTTGTATGCAGGTCACCAAGTACCCCGGTCCAGAGCGAGGTTATTTTGACCACCAATGGTTGCAAACCTACCACAGCTTTAGCTTTGCCGACTGGGTGGACCACGGCAAGATGGGCTGGGGGGCGCTCAGGGTTCTCAACGACGATGTGATCCAGCCTGGACAGGGGTTTGGTACCCACGGGCACCGAGATATGGAGATCGTCACCGTCCTGCTGAGCGGGACCTTGGCCCACCAGGACAGCCAGGGGAACCGGGAAACCATTTTGCCCGGCGGACTGCAATACATGTGCGCCGGAACCGGGATCAGGCATTCCGAGTTCAACGGTTCCCCTACCGAGCCGCTGCGGCTCTTCCAAATCTGGATCTTGCCCTCCCGGGCCAACCTGCCTCCCGGTTACCAAACCGCCCCCACCGACTGGCTGACCCCAAAATCCACCCTGACCCTCTGCGCCGCCCCCACCGGAGCCCCCTTACCCTTGCAACAGGATGCCAGCCTTTGGTTGGGACATTTGCCCACCGGGACGCAGACCCAATACCCCCTCAAGGACAACAACCGTAGGGTTTTTGTGCAGGTCGCCGAAGGTCAGCTGAAGTTGGGGGAGGTGGAATTGGAGGCCGGAGACGGGGCCGCAGTCAAGGGAGCAGGGGCCTTGTCCCTCAAGGTCTTGGAGACCTGCAAACTGGTCTTGATCGACAGCCTGGGCCAAGGTCGGGATTAAAAATCTCCAGACACAAAAAAAGGGTTAGCCCCCATTGCTGGGGACCAACCCTAGTACATTATTTTGAGTTGGGCTTGTCTGCAACAACGCCCTGAGATTTTGCCTGAGCGGTTTGCTGCTCTTTTGATTCCTGTTCCAACTCCTTTTTCATCTTTTCTACCCGGTCACTTAGCCAATCCACTATTTCCTCCTCCGAAAGGTCTTGGTTCTTCAAGTTTTCGATTATGCTAGGTTCTATAAATTGGAGCGCCCTTTCTCTTTCGGCATCGGTGCTTGCAATGTGGTAGTCGTTTATTGCAGCAGTTACTCTGTCTATCACAGCTTGTTTTGTAATATCGATTGAAACTTGGGTAGAAAACCTGGTCAGTGTATTCACACTCGGGTTGGAGGAAGAAACCTCAAGTCCAACAGCCGCCATTGACAATAGAATCAAGCAAAACGCCAGAAAAATATGTTTGTTCATCGTCTCTCTCGTAGTATGTTGGAAGCCCAATCAATTTAAGCCCCAGGTTAGCCTAAACTCCGCTCACTCAAGGACTACACCCTCTTTAGAAGAATTGTCCAAACAACTTTTAGGCTTCTGTATCCAACAATGACGATTTCGCCCGACAGCGTTATTGGTCCCAAAATAAAAAAGGGTTGGCCACCATCGCTGGGGACCAACCCTTTTTATTTTCCTGCCACCGATCCGCTACTTCTTGCGTTTCTCGGAAATGTTCCGTTCGTTGGTGTTCAAGATCGCCTTACGCAGACGGACCGACTTGGGGGTTGCTTCCACCAATTCGTCGTCCCGCAGGAAGTTGATCGCCGCTTCCAAGGTCATGGTCTTGATCGGCGAGAGGGTGACGGCATCGTCGTGGCCCGAAGCCCGCATGTTGGTCAGCTTCTTTTCCTTACAAGCGTTGACTACAATGTCTTGCTCCCGGTTGTTTTCCCCGATGATCATGCCTTCGTAAATCGGGTCGCCGGGGACCACAAACAAAATCCCCCTGGGCTCCAGGTTAAACAAGGCGTATGCCACCGCTTCCCCTTGCCGGTCGGAGATGATCGAGCCGGTGTGGCGGGTCGGGAAGTCCCCACGGAATTCTTCGTACCCCGAAAGGTAGCTGTTCATCAGCCCGGTCCCCTTGGTGTCGGTCAGGAACTCGTCCCGGTAGCCGATCAGGGAGCGGCTGGGCACACTGAATTCCACCCGCACCCGGCCAGTGCCGTGGTTGATCAGGTTGATCATCTTGCCTTTTTTGATGCTCAGCTTCTCGGTCACTACCCCAACGTAAGACTCTTCGCAGTCCACATAAAGGTGTTCGATCGGCTCCATCTTTTTGCCGTCTTCAAACTTGTAGATCACCTCGGGGCGGCTGACGTTCAGCTCATACCCTTCCCGGCGCATCTGTTCGATCAGGATGGCCATTTGGAATTCCCCACGGCCCTTGACCATGAAGCTGTCCTTGTCGTCGGTGAACTCCACCTTGAGAGCGACGTTGCGCAAGGTTTCCTTGACCAGCCGTTCCTTGATCTTGGAAGACTGGACCAACTTGCCTTCCTTGCCCGAAAGCGGTCCGCTGTTGATCCCAAAGCGCATGGCCACGGTAGGCTCGTCGATGGAGATACGTTTGAGCGCCTTGCCGGTGGCCGATTCGGTGATGGTGTCGCCGATCTTTACGTCTTCGATCCCCGAGATCACGATGATCTCCCCGGCTTCGGCGAAGGCCACTTCCTCAAAGCCCAAGCCCCGGTAAACCTGAAGCTTGCCGACCTTGACCGGCTCCCGTTCCCCGGCTTCGTTGATGCAGACCAACTTGTCGGCAGCGGTGACCCGGCCGTTGTGGATCTTGCCGATCGCCAAGCGGCCCAGGTAGTCCGAGTAACCCAGGTCGGAAACCAACATTTGGAAGGGCTCGTCCGGCTTGAATTTCGGGGCCGGGACCTTGTCCACGATGGTGTCGAGCAAAGGCCGTAGGTCAACGTTTTCGTCTTCCAGCTTAAATTTGGCAATCCCATCCCGGCCAATGGCAAACAAGAGGGGGAATTCCAACTGCTCGTCCCCGGCCCCCAGGTCGATGAAAAGGTCGTAAATTTCGTTGGTGATCTCTTCGATCCGAGCGTCCTTGCGGTCGATCTTGTTGATCACCACAATCACCCGCAGGCCCAAGGCCAGGGTTTTTTCCAGCACAAACCTGGTTTGGGGCAACGGCCCTTCGGAAGCGTCCACCAGCAAAATTGCACCATCGGCCATCGAAAGGCTCCGCTCCACCTCGCCGCCAAAGTCGGCGTGGCCAGGGGTGTCGATGATGTTGATTTTTACATCCCCATATTTGACCGCACAGTTCTTGGCCGCAATGGTGATTCCCCTTTCCCGCTCCAAGTCCCCGGAGTCCATCACCCGGTTCTCCACCTCCTGGCCCACACGGAAGGTGCCGCACTGTTTGAACAGTTGATCGACCAGGGTGGTTTTTCCGTGGTCAACGTGGGCAATAATGGCAACCGAGCGAAGCTTGTCGTTAAACATCTTTTTGCAAGTAGGGAAGGGTTAGAGAATGAATCTGATTAGCATAACGATTCCATCGCTTCCTAGCCAGCAATTTTTAAGACCTATAAAATCATATTATTACACTGATGATCCTGCTTTGTGTCCCCCCACCGGAACTTTCGGCTTTGCCGCAAACTTCATTTGAGGGGCAAAACTCTCCTGCTCCGCTTGAGGAAATGGGACCTTTTGGTGCTGGGTTTGCTCCTGTCGTCGTAGAAGCATCCAAAAGCGATTGGCAAAAACTTTGTTTTGTAAAAACCCGCAATTATTCGGCCGCAGCACTTTAAATCAAGACATCGTGCCCCAAAAAACGGCCCGGACCCGGCTGGGGGTTAGAAGTAGAAGTTGAGCCGCAGGTCCGTGCCGATTGCGTCTGGGGCGTTGTTGCCCCAGTAGGTGCCTTTGGTCCGAAGTTCCAGGACCCAAGGCAGAAGAATCGGTCCTTCCTCCAGGGCCTTGAGGTTGCCCAAACCCAGCACCGCCCAGTAACGGGTCGAAAGGCTGGCATCCTTTTGGTCCAACTTGTCCACATAGGTTTTGCCTGCCTCCAAGACTCCGGCATAAAGCCCCCAATGGAACCAGCCCAACTGGTGTTCAAAACCGGATTGAAAGTATCGGTCGCCGTTGCCGTACAGATCGACCGACCGACCCTGGGCATCGGTGGTCTTGCCCTTGAAGGCTATGCTGCCCTCGGCTCTGTTGCGAAAAGCCACTCGGGTCCCCGAAAGGTAAATGTCCCAATACAGCCTCATCCCCGCCTTTCTGACCCCGGTACTGGTTTGCAGCTTCCCTGGTTGGTCGTAGGATACCGTTTCGCCCGGTTGCTGGTAAAAGAATTCGGTCATCACCCAGTGATTGTCCGAGTAGTGGTTTAGTTTGGAGCCCACCAGTTCAATGTCCCCCAAGCCGCTTCTGGTTGCGCTCTCTTGGGAGCGCACGAAGTTGTCCACATCGGCATTGCCGGGGTTGGGGTTGGACAAGGAAGAGGTGCGTTGCTCGGTGACCTGGGCCACCTTTAACCCCAGGTTGTAGTCCCGGCTGAGTCCATAGGTCAGGGCGGTCACCTGTTTGGTTTCTGTGCGGCTCAAGGAGCCCTGCAAGGGTACGCCGCCCAAACCGGCTCGGGCCGACTGTTGGGCCTGCAAACTTTCAGTCTGGGTCTTTTTGGCCATCCCTTTGGACCAAGACCAGCTTTCCTGGGCGGCCAACACCCGCACCGAACCTTCGGGCACGAACAGGATCTCCTGGGCCTTCAACTGGAACGGCAGGCCCAATAAAACAAACAGAAACAAAATCAAAGGCATGGTTCTCCTACGTCACCGGGCTCAAAACACCCCAATCGACCAAATCGGCCAGCAGTTCTTCGATGGGCAAGCCCACCACATTGTTGTAAGACCCTTCGATCGACTCCACCAAACAGGTCCCCAAACCTTGGATCGAATAGGCTCCCGCCTTGTCCAAAGGTTCGGTGGTCTTGGCATAGGCGGCCAGAAGGTCCAAGGAACTTTTTTTGAAGGTCACCCGGCTGATCACTTCTTTGATCAGATGCCGGTCCTTTAAGTAAAGGCCATAACCGGTGATCACTTGGTGACTTTTGCCGTTGAGCCGCTGCAACATCGGCAACACCCCCTCTGGCCCCTCCGGTTTCCCTAGAATTTGGTTTTCCAACAGCACCAGCGTATCTGCCACCACCACCAACGTCCCTGACCGGGCCTCCGACAAAAAGGGCTCCGCCTTGGCGGCCACCATCCGGCGGACATAGTCCCAAGGGTCTTCCCCCGGCCAGACCGATTCGTCAATGTCCGCCGAACGAACCTCGAACTTGAGGCCGAACCGAGACAGGTATTCCTTACGCCTTGGGGAACCGGAGCCTAGCAAAATGGGGATTTGTTGGGACAACATCAGGCTGGATCGATGGGCAATTCAAAGGGTTCGGGAGTCAGCCCCGGCATCGGGTCGATGGTGGAGAAATAAAACTGCATGATGTCCTTCATCAGCTTGGCCGCATTGTTGCCTGATTGTCCGTTTTCCAAGAGCAGCACTGCCGATATCTTGGGGTTGTCAAAGGGAGCGTAGCCGACAAACCAAGCATGGTTGAAGAACTTTTCATCTTCCTCCCCTCCCCCTTCGGCCCGCAATCTGGTTCGGGTTTTGTGGCTGACCACCTGGGTGGTACCGGTCTTGCCCGCCACCTTGTAGAAGTCCGATCGGGCCGAATGCCCGGTGCCGTGGGCTCCGTTGACGTTGCGGAACATCGCCTTTTGGACGATTTGCAAGGTCTTCTCCGAAATCTCCACCTTGGTTCTGACCGGGGTAAAGACCCGGGGGGATTCCTTGTCGTAGATGTTGGCGGCGATTTGCGGCTTGACCAGATACCCGCCGTTGGCGATGACGTTGATGTAAGAAAGCAGTTGGATTGGGGTGACCGACAAAAAGCCTTGGCCGATGGAAACCGGCAGGGTTTCCCCAGGGTACCAGGGCTCGTTGAACCGCTTTTGTTTCCATTCCCGGCTGGGGACCAGTCCACTTTTTTCGTGCAACAGGTCCACCCCGGTGAGGCTGCCCAGGCCTAAGCGGGTGGCCATTTCATGGATCTTGTCCACCCCCAGTTCCTTGCCGACCTTGTAAAAAAAGACGTTGCAGCTGTTTTCTATGGCCCCGTAAACGTTGAGCCGTCCGTGACCGGATCGGTTCCAACAGTGGGCCTGGACGTTGCCCACCCGAAAGACCCCTTCACAGACATGTTCGGTATTCTCGTCGATCAAACCCGCTTCCAAGGCGGCGGCGGCCACCAACATCTTGAAGGTGGAACCGGGGGAGTAGATCCCTTGGATACATTTGTTGTGCAGCACATGGTCCGGGTCGTTGATCAACTCGTTCCACATCTCGGTGGAAAGCCCCTGGGAAAACAGGTTGGCATCGTAACCGGGCAGGCTCAACATCGCCTTGACCGCACCGGTGTGGGGGTCCATCACGATGGCCGAGCCGGTGTGATCGCCCATCACCTGTTCGATCTTTTTTTGCAGCTTGGCGTTGAGGTTGAGCCGCAGGTCGTGGCCGGGGACCGGTTCGATGGAGTCCATCCGCTGGATCGTCCGGCCACCGCTGTCCACCTCCACCTGTTCCCCGCCGTCGATCCCGATCAGGACCTCGTTGTAGATTTTCTCCATCCCGTCCTGGCCGATCACCCGAGCGCTCATCAATTTGTTGTCCGGGACATCCTTGACCTGATTTTTGTTGATCTGGTTCATGTAACCGATCACATGGGCAAAGGTCTCGGGATAGGGGAAGGAGCGCCGGGGGCTGACCTCGATGCTGACCCCCACAAATTCCTCCTGGTATGAGGAAATCAGGGCCATTTGGTGCCAGGTCAGATCCTTGTAGATCATGATGGGCGTGTACTTGGATTCCTTTTTACGGGAGGCCAAGGCCTGCTCCATGATCGAAACGGGGATGTTGAGGGTCGCCGAGATCTTGGCCAAGGTGCCGGGAATGTCTTTGGTGTCTTCCCGGACCAGCATCAGGTTGTAGCTGGGGATGTTTTTGGAAAGGATCACCCCCCGCTCATCGTAGATGATCCCCCGAGGGGCGGCAACGCCGAGCAGACGGATCCGGTTGCCCAAGGAGAGTTGTTTGTATTTTTCTCCTTCCTTGATCTGCAGGTCCCAAAGCCGCCACAAGATCCCGCTGAAGGGCACCGCCAGAGCGGTCTTGATCAGCAAGTCTCGGCGGCGGAACAGTTGGAGTTCGTCTAAACTTAGGGGTTCTTCTTTCAAAACTTCCTCAAGGAGAGGCGGATTTGGAAGAGGTCCTCCAGCCGCAACAAAAGCAGGTACATCGGCACCGAAAGGACCCCCAGCGGGATGGCATCCCGGCCCAAGAGGTCTTTGAGCCAGCTCAGCTGGAACCGATGTTCCCCCAGCAGGAGGTACAAGAGAATGTAAATCAATCCGTTGCAGGCAAGAGAGAAAAAAGCCACCACCACCGGCAGAAACAAAACTCCGTCCTGGAACATCTTAAGCCCATACCAGCGCAGAGGGAAAGAAAGCAATAAAAAGGAGACCCCATACACCCCAAAGGGAGCGGAGCTGTAGCAGTCCGCCAACAGCCCAAAGCCTACGGCCAAAAAATGACCTTCAGGACCGCGCCAGTGGAGTACCAACAGGATGGCGCTCAACAAAAAGAGGTTAGGGCCGAACCAAGTCAACATCCCCAGGAGGTACAGTTCCCCCCAGAGGCTCAAGCCGGCAAAGGTGAGGCCTACGATGACCGGTCCCATCAGTCGGTGAACAAAGGAGGTTCCGGGTTGCCCTTGGCCCGCAGGATCACCGCCACTTCCTCGATCCGGTTCAGGTCCACATAGGGGGTGAGGGTGAGGGTCTGGAAAAGGCCAAATTCCTTTTTTTCGATCCCCGAGACAGTGCCCACCCGAAACCCTTTGGGATAAATCCCCGAAAGGCCGGAGCTGATCACCATATCCCCCTTTTCGATGACCATACGCCGTGGAAAATGCAGGATCTTCAGGCCCCCTTCCAGGTTCCCTTCCACCATAGCCTTGGCCCGGGTTTCCTGGACCAAAACCGGGAACTGGCTGTTGGGGTCGGTGATCAGCTGGACTACCGACTCAAAGGGGGTGACCGACTGGATCTTGCCGACCACTCCGTCGGGGGTCACCACCGCAAAATTCTTTTTGATCCCGTACCTGCTGCCCTTGTTGAGCACCAAAAGCCGAGAAAATCCCCGTTCCACCTCTCCGACCACTTCGGCAAAAACCTTTTCGTCTTGGTTCTCCGCAGCAAATTGGAGCAGTTGTTTTTGACGTTCGTAGGCAAAGACGATTTCCTGGTGGTGGGCCACCTGTTCGGTCAGCTCCCGGAGTTTCGCCTTGAGGGCTTCGTTCTCGCTCCTGGCATTCACCAGCCAGACATAGCCCAGCCACAGGTTCTTGACCCCCTCGCCGACCGAATGGGTAACGCTCAAAAGAGGGTGGGTCAGGGTTTGGATAGCGTAGGAAAACCAGTTCTCATTCCTTCTGCTTTCCACTTGCCCCAACAAAGAAAGCATCAGAACCGCCAGGATCAAGCCGATGGAGATACGAAAGCGGTACCGTTTGAGGAAATTGAACATCGCTTTTGGGGCTTAGTCCACCGCCACGCTTTTGAGCAGGCTGATGTTGTCCAACATCGCCCCAACGCCTAAGGCGACACAGGAAAGGGGGTCTTCGGCGTAGATGATCGGCAGGCCGGTGCGCTCCCGGAGCAAAATGTCCAACCCCTTGAGCAGCGAACCGCCTCCGGCCAGGACAATGCCCTTGTCCACGATGTCGGCGGCCAATTCGGGAGGGGTGTCCTCCAGGGCGTTTTTGGTGGCCAAGACGATCTGGTCGCAAACATCGGCCAAGGACTCCCTAATCTCTTCGTTGGAGAGGATCAAGGTTTTGGGGATGCCGGTCAGAAGGTCCCGGCCCTTCACGTCCATGGTCTTATTTTCGTCCACCGGGTAGGCGGAGCCGATGGTGATCTTGATTTGTTCGGCGGTGCGCTCCCCGATCAGGAGGTTGTAACGTTTTTTGATGTACTGGATGATGGTTTCGTCCATGATGTCCCCACCGACCCTGGTGGAATTGGAGTAAACCACCCCGGCCAGACTGATCACCGCTACTTCGGTGGTCCCGCCGCCGATGTCGATGATCATGTTGCCGTTGGCTTCGGTGATCGGCAGACCGGCCCCGATGGCGGCGGCCATTGGCTCTTCCACCAGATAGACCTCTCTGGCCCCGGCGGATTCGGCGGACTCTTTGACCGCCCGTTTTTCCACCTGGGTGATCCCACTGGGGACCCCAACGATGACCCGAGGGCGAAATTTAACGAAGCTGCTGTTGCGCTGCACTTTTTTGATGAAGTGCCGGATCATTTCTGCGGTTACGTCAAAGTTGGCGATCACCCCGTCTTTCATCGGTCGAATCGCTTGGATGGAGCCGGGGGTACGGCCCAACATCAATTTTGCTTCGTTGCCCACCGCCAGGACCTTCAGCTCCCCATTGGGGCCTTTTTTGACCGCCACGACGCTGGGTTCGCGAATCACGATCCCGTGGCCGGACAAAAACACCAAAGTATTGGCCGTGCCAAGGTCAATGGCAATGTCGTTGGAAAAAAACCTGTTGAATTTGTCCAGCATCTTGGGTCGGTTGGATAGGTTGGGGGCCCTGCTCGTCAATAAATGGGCCTGAACTCTTCGAGCCTATCCCAGTCCCAAGGTTAACGCAACTGGCTCAAGAAAAAAAACCTTCCCTAGCCTGCTCTTGGAGCGTAAGGTTTTACCCAACCTTACGACAACCCTGCAAAAAGCCCTTGCAAAAGAGTCAAGACCGTAGTTTATAATGCAACGTCTCCTTGGAAGGGCAGAAGGTTTGTTCGGCCCCTAGTCTAAGGCTCCTGTTTCCTTTCACTCGACAATACGGTGCCGTGAGTCTGCTTCCTTCTTCTCACCCGGTAGTGCAAGCACTCAAACGGGCCAAAAATATCTCCAAGGACCTGCAAAAGGAATTTTTGCAGTTCCTTAAAGACTATGAAGACTGGGAAGCCCAAGCTTTGTACTTGGTCGAGGACAAGGGCACCCCCATTGAACAGGTGATCCACGACCTTTTGGGCGTAGCGATCAAAGACCAGGGGGACTGGAAAAAACCCTCCTTTACCCCCACCTTTGAAGACCCGGCCTTCGACCAAGTCATCCCCCCTCCCCCCGAGCCGGGCAAAGGGGGTTACACCGTCCAGGACTACCCCCAGTTTGGCTTCAAAGACTGGAAACAGGAACATGGTTTTGACACGGTCCCCGTCGAGGTGGGGGACATCCACACTATCATCCGTTTTTACCCGGTCTTCACCCCGGAGCGGGAGGAAAAGTTTCTTTGGTGCTTTAATCGCTCCCGGTATGGAATCCGAGGCTGGGGCAACGAAAAGCCGATCAAGTCGATTTCCAAGTCGCTACTGGATAACAACAACAACCCCGGTTGGGTGGTCAAAACCTTCCTGGACGAAAACCGACTGCTCACCGATGCCGAGCACCGTTTGCGAGAGGCAGGGGAAGAAATCCCCAATCCCCTGGTCTTGTCCTCTAGGGACACGCACGGAGCCCTATTTTTGCTCTTGGGCCACCCCTTCTTGTATTTCGGGGACTCTACCACGCCGATCCGCAATTCCTTTTTGCCGGTCCATTTTGATGTCCAGATTTACGAACTGAACAACCACCGCATCCTGTCCGGGGTGTTTTTTGAGTATGACGAGGAGGGCAACAAGCTGCCCATTGAAGCCGACGACTTTGCCGAAGAAGGGATCATGCTCTTTGGGCTACCCAAGGCGGTGATCTACAAAAACCGGTACCACGAAATCTACCCCACTTCGGTCCCGGCCAAAATGATCCGGGACTCCTTTAAAGGGATCCTGATTCCCCACGACGAATGGGTCGATTTTGTGGACACCTGGACCGAATGGTACCCGGACATCACCTTCACCTACGCCGACTCCGCCCAAAGCCCCAACTTTGTGGCCCGGAACATCAAAAGTTGGCAGTTTTGGCTCAGCAAGCCCGAAGTCAAGGTGGACCTTTTTGCCCAAGAAGAAGACATCATCAAAATCCACCTCCATGAGGAAACCCGCCATTTTAACACCAACAAAATGGCCCTCACCCTCTCCCCAAATTTTGACGGGGTAAACTGCAAGCTGATCAACCCGGCGATGAGCCCCAAAGCGGCCAAGTTGATGCAGGTGATCCGAGCGATCTACCGCACCAAAATGACCGACGGCTACTACACCGTTGAGCGCCACGGAGCCAGTCAGGTATTGATTCTGGCTGAGGAGTACCCTTACGCCTACTCCTACACCGGCGAACACATGGTCAGCCCTGAAAAGCTCGACTTTAGGGTAACCGTGACCCGCAACCCGGAGAATGAGAACCAGTACCTGCTCAAAGGGGAAATTGGCCGGTGGATTGAAAAAAAGAAAAAACGGGATTTTGCTCAGGTCCAAAAAAAGGACGGAATCATGCCCAAGGCGGTGGGCATGGTCCCGGCCTTCTTACTGCAAGAGGGGCGATTCATGCGCACTGGCTCGATGCTTTCGGGCCGATTGATCAACGACACCATGGCCGGAGTGATCGTTGAAGAAAGCGAAATCAGCGATTTTTACGCCGCCGCCCTGCCCTACCTCAAGCAGCGGAACATCGAAATTTATGACCCCCAAGGGGTACTGCGGGTCTCGGCTCTGTTCAATTACAAGCTCCACGGCAAGGTCACCATCTGGGAGGTCAAGGGTGTCTTGATGGGCCGGATGGAGACGGTCATGCTCACCGGCATCGGGGAGTTGGCTTACCCCTTTACCCTCAACGCCGATGAATTCGAGCAGACCCTAGACAAAAAGACCTACAAGGTCCCCAAGGACTTCGCCCAAGAGCAGGCGCTACGAGAAGAGCTGTACGCCACCGGCTGGGTGGACGAAGGGGAATCGGAATACTCCATGCGGGAAGACATGGCCATGGTCTTTGTGCTGGAGGTCCTGCCCAACAAGAATCAGGATTCTAGGATCACCTACTACGGTGGCACCAAGCTCAAGCGGTGGAAAACCAAAAAACTGGTCCCCGAAATCAGCACCAGCATCAAATCGGGGATCGATTGGTTTGACGTGGAAGTGCAGGTGAAGGTGGACGGCCAACTCTTTGACCTGCGCCAATTGGTCAAGATGTGGAAGAACAACGAAGAGGCGGTGGAACTCAAGACCGGCGACGGGATTGCGGTCATCGACAACGCCTGGATCGAGAAGTTTGCCCCGATCTTGAACCGCCTGATCCAGACCACCCGCAAAAAAGGCAAAGACAAGGGCAAGGGGACCGAGGAACTGATCCTAGAAACCATGGAGAAGGCCAACCTCCAGGTGGACAAGTACCAAGTGGGGCTTTTGGCGGAGTTGGAGTCCATCGCCACCCACCTGGACCACGATGAGGAGTGGGAGCAGATCCAACAAAAGCTCTCCAACTTCAAGGGCATCCGCAACCAACGGATCCCCAAAGAGGTCATGGCCACCTTGCGGGACTACCAAAAAGAAGGGGTCAATTGGCTGTGTTTCCTTTATGAATACGGCTTTGGAGGCATCTTGGCCGACGACATGGGGTTGGGAAAAACCCTACAAACCTTGGCCTTTTTGGCGATTCTAAAAAAGCGGTCCAAAAGCAAAAAGCCCAGTTTGGTCATCGCTCCGACCAGCGTGGTGACCAACTGGATGGCCGAGGTGCGCAAATTCGTCCCCCACTTTAACGCCGTGCTGCTGCACGGCCAAAAGCGCAAGGCACTCTTTGACGATGCCGAAAAAGCGGACTTGGTGATCACCACCTACGGCTTGCTGCAACGGGACCTGGACTGGCTGACTTCCCAAGAGTTCCATGTGACCATTTTGGACGAAGCCCAAAACATCAAGAACGCCCGGAGCAAAACCAGCCAGGCGGTGATGTTGCTCAAAAGCGAGCGGCGGCTGACCTTAACCGGTACGCCGATCGAAAACAGCGTGATGGAGCTTTGGAGCCAATTTAACTTCCTGATGCCCGGCTTTTTTGGGCCGCTCAAGGAATTTGAACGGGACTTTGTTAAACCCAAAAAAGACGGCGGCAAAAAGAAACGCACCGACCACGGCCTCCTGCGGCGGCAGACCAAGCCCTTTATCCTGCGAAGGCTCAAGCAGAACGTGGCCAAAGAACTGCCGCCCAAAACCCAGCAGACCTTGTACTGCGAAATGGGCGAGCAGCAAAAGAAGCTTTACCATTCGGTCATGGAAGTGGTGCGCCAGCAGGTCAAGGAACGGATCAACGCCGGTGGGGTCAAGGGAGCCAAGATCGCTATCTTTGATGCCCTCTTGAAGCTGCGCCAAATCTGCTGCGACCCAAGACTCAGCCCCCTGGCCGGACCCAATCCGCCCATTTCCGCCAAGTACCGGTTGTTCATGGAAACCTTGACGGAAATCGTGGGAGAAGGCCACCGTGTCTTGGTGTTCAGCCAATTCGTCAAGATGCTCAACCTGATGCATGAAGACCTGGAACGGGAGGGGATTCCTTACCTGCAACTGGACGGAACCACCAAAAACCGGGAAGAATTGGTCAACCGGTTCCAGCAAAGTGACGAGTACCCGGTCTTTTTGATCAGCCTCAAGGCGGGCGGCACCGGGATCAACCTGACCGCTGCGGACTACGTGATCCATTACGACCCCTGGTGGAACCCCGCCGCCGAGGCACAGGCGACCGACCGGGCCTACCGGATCGGTCAAAAGAACCACCTGTTTGTGTACAAGTTGATCACCCGCAACTCGATTGAAGAGAAGATCCTTGACCTACAAGAAAAGAAACAGGCTTTGGCCGACAACATTGTGGGCAATTCCGACTCTCTTGAAGAGATGCTCAACATTGACGACCTGAACGATCTTTTCGCCCTTTAAACCCCTTAGAGCCCCTTTTGCGCCCATGGACGACAAGCAACCGATAACCGCCGAAGGTTACAAAAAAATCCAAGAAGAGCACCAACAGCTGATCCGGGTCGAACGGCCCAAGATCATTGAGGCCATTGAGGTGGCCAGGGCTCACGGGGACCTGAAGGAAAACGCCGAATACCACGCCGCCCGGGAGAAACAAAGCTTCGTGGAAGGCCGCATCCAAAGGCTCAACCACATCATCGCCAATTCCAACATCATCGACCTTTCCAAACAAGAAGGGGTCAAACAGGTCCGCTTCGGTGCCAAAGTCACCTACAAGGACCTCGACACCGAAGAGGAAACCACTTGGCAGATCGTTGGGGAAGAAGAGGCGGACATCAAGGAACGAAAGATCTCCCTCAAAAGCCCCATCGCCCAAGCCCTGATGGGCAGAACCGAAGGCGACGAAGTCACGCTGCGGGTCCCCAAGGGCAACATTGAGGTGGAACTGGTGAAGGTGGGGTATTAGATAGTGTAGTCACGAGATTGTGGCCCAAAGAAAAATGCACCTGATATGAATTGCCGCCAAGAAGGAATTCGCGTTTTTCGTGTATCTGGTGGCAATTCCACGCCATTGTTTCAAATAAAGAAACGCATTCTCAATCAAGTGCCTTGCCTTATAAATCTCCCGATCAAAATCTCGGGCTACTTTTCGGTTTTTCTTCGGCG
>Ga0208246_1000032_pt1 | contig 163106 bp, 170 predicted proteins | sample RifOxyD2_FD_184039 | JGI IMG/M metagenome (GOLD analysis project Ga0208246, IMG submission 184039) | Soil microbial communities from Rifle, Colorado - Rifle Oxygen_injection D2 (SPAdes) | ecosystem: Environmental > Terrestrial > Deep subsurface > Rock core/Sediment | place: Rifle, Colorado... | reverse complement strand
AATTATTTGGTGAAGATCCAGCTCAAAGAGGCCTCTGCGGAAGCGCAGGTTAAAGCTGATTTGAAGAAAGCCGAGGGCGACCTCAAAGTTAAAGAAGCCGAAAAGCTTGTTCAACTCAAAGAGGCCGAAGCGATAAGCGAGTCGATTGGTATCATCAAAGAGAAACTCGCCGGTTCGCCCGAGTATTTGATGTGGCATCAGATCAAGGTGATGGGGCAAGCGGCCATGGGGCCGAACAATTGTTTCATCTTGTATCCGTATTCTACGGACTCGGGCCAGGTGCGCGGCATGCTCAACAATGCTAACTTGGTGCAGATGCTAAAGCCGGATGGACCACATCCTGAGCTGAAAGAAAATCCCTCGCCGATTACAGAAATCGACGGGCTCGGGAATCTTTCTCCGAAGGCCGAGAAAGCCGAGAAATAGAGTAGAACGCCAGTCGGCAGTTCTGCTAGGTCCAGCTTTTTCCACTTTGGAAAAAGCTGGGCTCTTTTTTTACAATTTTTTATTTATTTGACTTTGTTTTATAATAGAGCCAAAATTAGATAATAATAAAATACGTATTACAATACGTATTAAAAAATTATGACAACAAGAAAATTAGAAGATAAAAATATACGCAAACTGACTCGCGTTGGGCAAACAAGTTTAGCGGTTACAATTCCCGTTGAAATAGTGGGAAAGCTGGGCTGGAAAGAGCGGCAGAAAGTTGTTGTGCGCCAGTCGGGAAAGAAAATCATTATTGAGGACTGGAAGAAATAATTTATAAGCACGATTAAAAACAAATTAACTCAGAGATTATCAAAGGGTTTTTTTGTTTGTGTTGATTTTTTGGGCAATGCGTGGTAAAAAGATTTTAGAGTCTTTGACAATTCGTTAACCCCTATTTCGTTAACCACTGTAATGAGGAGTGGAAAAATGTTATACGAAAGGTTTACTGACCAGGCGCGGAAAGTTATGTTGCTTGCCAACCAAGAGGCGCAGAGGTTTAATCACGAATTTATTGGTTCAGAACATGTTTTGCTTGGCCTTATTAAAGAGGGTTCGGGCGTGGCAGCTATTGTTTTGAAAAATTTGGGTATTAGTTTGGAAAGAGCGCACATGGAAGTAGAAAGAATAGTTCCGGAAGGACCTGATATGGTTACTATGGGCCAGCTTCCCCAAACACCGAGAGTAAAAAAAGTTATTGAATATGCAATGGATGAAGCCCTGAAATTGGGCCACGATTATATTGGCACAGAACATATTCTTTTGGGCCTTTTGCGCGAGACAGACAGCGTGGCAGCTACTGTTTTGAAAAATTTGGGGGTAGATGCGGGTTTTATTCTTGAAAGCGCGACTGAAACAGGTTTTATCCTTGAAAAAATAAGGGAAAATGTTTTGGAACTTTTGGGAATATGCCAAGCAAAGCCCTCGGAAAAAAATGAGCTTCCGCTTAAATGCACATCCTTTGTCATTTTAGGCGAAGAAGTTCCTCGCCGAGATATACTGGCGGCAACAAAAAATCCGCAAATAGAAAAATTTCTTGGAGCCTGCGATGAAATTATAGAACTTTCTATAACTTCAACTGCTCAAGGCACGTGCGTCAATGTTTTCCATAAAAACAAAAAATAGAAGTCCAGAGGCCCGCAGGTACAAACCTAAGGGCTTTTTTGTTGCTATGGTTGCTATAATATGATGGGCAAGGTATAATATAATAATAAAAAATTAAATAACCAAAATATGTCAAATTCAAAATTTTGCGATTTAAGAGGCAAGGTGGCAATTGTTACCGGAGCCGGAAAAGGAATGGGCGAGGCAGATTCAATAAAGCTTGCAAATGCCGGAGCTAAAGTTGTTTTAGTTGATATTTCAAAAGATGATTGCGAAAAGGTTGCCGACGAAATTAAAAAAAATAATGGCGAAGCAATTGTTGTAAAATGCGATGTAAGTAAAAAATCAGAAGTTGAAAATGTTGTAAAAGAAGCTTTATATGCTTTTGGTAAAATTGATATTCTGGTAAATAATGCCGGGATTTTTCCCTTTGAGCCGTTTTTAGAAATGGCGGAAGAAAATTTTGAGAAAGTGATTGATGTAAACTTAAAAGGATATTTTTTAATGGCTCAGGCCTGCGCTAAGGAAATGGTAAAACAAAAATCAGGAGTTATTGTAAATATATCATCTATTGCAATGGGACAGGTTGGAGTTGGGTTTGCGGGGTTAACGCATTATTGCGCGTCAAAGGGCGGAATTATTGCGATGTCGCAAGCTATGGCTTTGGAATTGGCTCCTTTTGGAATAAGAGTAAATTGCATTGCCCCGGGAGCTATTGATACTCCGGGAGCCAGCGCAATAAAAATGGATGCAAAAGCTATGGAGGCGATGTTAGCTCCCATTCCAATGAAAAGAAAAGGAAAATCAGAGGAAATTGCCAATGCAGTTTTGTTTTTAGTGTCAGATGAATCTTCTTATATGACAGGAAGCACTATGGTGGTAGACGGAGGTTGGGTTGCCGGATAATCAAAAAATCATTGACAAGCCCTTTTGATGGGCTAAAATGGGGTAATACTTGAAAACAATTAAATCCGAAGCACGAAATTCTAAATCCGAAACAAATTCAAATTTCTAAAGCCCAAACCCCAAAACATGTTTTGAGCATTGGAAAATTGGAAGTTAGATATTGTTTCGAATTTCGATATTCGAATTTCGAGTTTCTAAAAGTTATGCCAGAAGGTTATTGCGTAAAATGCAAAACAAAAAGAGAAATGAAAGACGCAAAAGAGGTTGAGATGAACGGCAAGGGCGGAAAAAAGAGGTCAGCTATGAAAGGAGTGTGCCCCGTGTGCGGAACAGGAATGTACAAGATATTAGGGCTGAAAAAATAGTTTTTTATTTAAAAACGCCGGTTGATTGCAGACAGGCGTTTTTTCTTATATGAAAAATAGATATATTTTGTTGTTTGCAGGGTTTTTGCTTTTGCTGAACGTTTTTTGCTGGCAAGAGGTTTTTATTTTAGTTCAAAGCCAAAATTTGTCTGTTTATTTTTTAGATGTGAGGCAGGGCGATTCAATTTTTATTGAAACTCCGCAAATGCACCAGATTTTAATTGATGGCGGTCCGGATTCGTCTGCATTAAGAGAATTGTCTTCTTTTATGCCTTTTTTTGACAGGACAATTGATTTAGTTATTTTAACGCACCCCGAAAAAGACCACATGCAAGGCTTAATAGACATTTTGCAAAGGTATAAAGCAGATTATATTTTATGGACAGGAATAAAAAAAAACGCGTCAGAGCATTCAGCTTGGCTGGATATTTTGCAAGAACAAAAAAATATGGGAGCTAAAATAATAATTGCAGAATCGGGCCAAAGGATAGTTGCAGGAAACGTTTCAATTGATACGTTGCATCCTCTAACAAATTTAGAAAACCAAGAGCCAAAATCTACCAATAACACTTCTGTTGTATCTCGTTTAATTTTTGAAGAAAACTCTTTTCTTTTTACAGGAGATATTTCAAGCAGTTTAGAAAAAAAGCTAGTTGTCCAAAATGTTAATTTAAGGTCAAATGTTTTAAAAATTGCCCACCACGGATCTAAGTATTCAACTTCTGAAGAATTTTTACAAAGTGTTAGTCCAAAAATTGCTGTAATCTCTGTTGGCAAAAATTCTTACGGACATCCCACACCCGAGGTTTTGCAAAAATTGGAAAATTTTGGTATACATATATTGAGAACAGACAAAGACGGGACAATAAGAATAGAGAGCGACGGCAATAGCATTAAAATTTTAAATAACAAATTTTAAATTTTAATTGAAAGACCTAATTTTAAATTTTAAAATTTAAACATTTAGATTTCATTTAAAATTTAGAATTTAAAATTAAAAATTATAGTATGAAAGATTTAGATTTTCCGTTATTTAAAACAAAGCAAGAGCCATACAAAAAGTTTAATTTAACTGACCAAAAACAACGTCAGGAATATTTTGAGTACAAAGCAGGCGAGGAAATCAAAAAATTAAGGGAGTATTTAAAAGAAAACACTTTTATTGCATATTTAATGGGTAAAAAATCTTCTGGCAAAGGAACTTACGCTAAAATGTTGGCTGAGGTTGTAGACAAGGACAAAATTGCTCATTTTTCAATTGGGGACATGGTGAGGTCTTTTGACGAAGTTATAAAAGACCCGGAAAAAAGAAAGGGAATTAAAGAATATTTGGGAAAAAATTACAGGGGTTTTATGCCTTTAGAAAAAATAATGGAATCTTGGGACAACCGGAGCACAAAAACTCTTTTGCCGTCAGAATTGATTTTAGCTTTGATAAAAAGAGAAATAGCAAAATTAGGCAGAAAAGCAATTTTTATAGATGGATTTCCGCGCGATGTTGACCAGGTTTCTTATTCTTTGTTTTTCCGCGACTTGATAAATTACAGGGAAGACCCCGATGTGTTTGTTTTAATAGACGTGCCAAGCTCTGTAATTGACGAGCGCATAAAATATAGGGTTGTCTGCCCTGCCTGCAACACTTCAAGGAATTTAAAGCTTTTGGCAACAAAGGTAGTTGAGTATGATAAAAAAGAAAAAAAATTCCATTTGCTTTGCGACAATTCTGCATGCCCGTCGCTAAAAACCGGAAAACCAGCCAGAATGGTTACAAAAGAGGGAGATGAACAGGGTATTGGCCCCATAAAAGAAAGGCTGGATAAAGACGAGATGCTGATAAAAGAAGCTTATAAATTACAGGGGATTCCAAAAGTGCTTTTAAGAAACTCAATCCCGGTTAATAAAGCAAAAGATTTTGCAGATGATTATGAAATAACTCCCGAGTATGTTTATAAATTTGATGAAAAAGAAAATCCGCCTGCTGGCGGAAAAGTTGAAATTTTAGAAAAGCCGTGGGAAATAAAAGACGACGAGGGAGTTTTATCAAACTCATTGATGCCTCCTCCAGTTGTTGTTTCTTTAATAAGGCAATTAGTGTCTGCGCTAAACATTTAAATCTTGACCTTGTTGTTTGGGGTATTATAATAAAGATAGCTCTGATGTTGAAATAGATTCTACACGAACTTTTTATAGGGAGCCCAATTATTTGTTGCGGCCGTGGCCGCAACGTGAGGGCACCCACTTTAATTTTGCTAGAATCTTACCTAATATCAGAGCAACTAAAAAACGCTTAGCAAGGCGTTTTTTAGTTGGATTCGGGGAAGGGAGAATCGAACTCCCGCCGCACGCACCCCATGCGTGAATCCTGCCATTGGACCATTCCCCGCCTCGCTTTTCATCGCGCTATACCCTTGAGAGCCTTTTAATACACTTGGCGCATGCTAAAACTCTTTTGCCAGACGCTAATCTAACCCACTGCAAATTCGGGTACTTTCTTTTTTTGGAAGTAGGATTGTATTTTCCCCTCAATTTAACAAGAGTCCTTCCCATTGAAGATTTTTTCTTGCAGATTGCGCAAACTTTCTCCATAAAACATAAAACACAAAACATAAAACACAAAACAAGTTTGTTATGTGTTCCATGTTATGTGCTGTAATTATTTTTTATTTTATCACATCTTTGTATTTTTTACAAGACGTGTTATGATAGATAAAAAAGATAATATATGTTTACAGCAACGGTTATCACAATTTTTTCTCTGATTGTTTTATTATTTTCTGTGATAATCCATGAATTAGCTCACGGCTATGTGGCTTTCTCTTTGGGCGACCCTACAGCAAAATATGCGGGCAGGCTTACCTTAAACCCCTTAAAACACTTAGACCCTTTGGGCTCTGTTATTGTCCCGCTTTTGTTGTTGTTTGCCACAGCCGGTCAGGGCCCGATTTTTGGCTGGGCAAAGCCAGTTCCCATAAACCCGTATAATTTCAAAGACCAGAAATGGGGTTCTTTAAAAGTTGCAGTTTCAGGCCCTGCCGCAAATTTTGCAATTGCAATATTTTTTGGCTTGTTAACAAGAATGATAAATTTGCCTGCCACAGTTCCCTTTATCGAACTGATTGGAATTATAACAATATATAATTTTTTGTGGGCAATATTTAATTTGGTGCCAATACCTCCGCTTGACGGCTCATGGATTCTTTTCAGATTTTTGCCATTAGGTTCTGAAAAAGTGAAGATATTCTTGCAGCAATACGGGCTTTTTATTTTGATATTTTTTATATTTTTCGGCGGACTTTCATGGCTGGTGCAACTTTCTCAAATACTATACAGCCTGGTTGTGGGGGCACCATTTTTGTTTATTTAAAAAATTATTGACAATAAGAAAATTATTTGCTAACATTGTACTTACATAAGCGCTTTGCGCTTTTTCAATTGATATGCCTACAATACACCAATTAATCAAAAAACCAAGAAGGAATAAAAAAAAAGCAAAGAAGACTGTTGCCTTGCAGTTTGGTTTTAACGTGCTTAAAAACAGAACGTCTTATTATCCTTCTCCATTCAAAAGGGGAGTATGCGTAAAAGTTTTTACCCAAACTCCTAAAAAGCCGAACTCAGCTGTAAGAAAGGTGGCCAGAGTAAAGCTTTCAAACGGCATGGAAGTTACAGCCTACATACCAGGAGAAGGCCATAATTTGCAAGAGCACTCTATTGTTTTAATAAGGGGCGGAAGGGTTAAAGATTTGCCTGGAGTAAGGTATCATATTGTAAGAGGGGTTTTAGATACCGCCGGAGTTGAAAACAGAAAACAAACAAGAAGCAAATACGGAACTAAACGCGCGAAATAAATTTTAAAATTTAAACATTTAGATTTCATTTAAAATTTAGAATTTAAAATTAAAAATTATCGATGAGGAGAGCATATAAAAAACACAAAATAGCCCCCGACAGACTTTATAACGATGTTTTAGTTTCTCAGTTTATAAACAAAGTTATGGAAAGGGGAAAAAAAACAGTTGCGCAAAAAATTGTGTATTCAGCTTTTGATATTATAAAAGAAAAAACCAAAAAAGAGCCGATTGAGGTTTTTAAGCTGGCAATTGAAAATGCTTCTCCAATTTTGGAAGTAAAGCCAAAAAGAATTGGGGGAGCCACTTATCAAGTGCCAATGGAAGTAAGGGGAGAAAGAAGGCTGGCTCTAGCAATCAGGTGGATTTTAGAGGGAGCCAGAAGCAAAAAAGGAAAACCAATGTCAGAAAAATTAGCTGAAGAGTTGATTGATGTTTCAAACAACCAAGGAAACGCAATAAGAAAGAAAAACGACACCCACAGAATGGCAGAAGCCAACAAGGCCTTTGCCCACTTCGCCAGGTCCCGCTAATCACATATAAGTTTAATTGACTGTTAAGCAATTTTTTGGTATTATTGAAGTGTAAATATATAATATAAATATGACACACAAGTTAACTATTGTTATAAATAAGGAAAAGAAAGGATATGTTGCCACATCTGTTGATTTGGGCGTGGTTAGCCAAGGAAAAACAATTGAAGAAGCTCAAAATAACTTGAAAGAAGCAGTTGAACTTTATTTGGAAGATAATCCTAGGGCCAAATCAGAGTTGAGAGGAGCGTCGGCCCCATTAGTGACAACTCTTGAGCTGAAATATACATAATGGCCAAACCTCTTTCCGCAAAATTGGTTATAAAGGTTTTGTGCAAGGAGTTTGGTTTTTATTTTGTATCTCAGAAAGGCAGCCATGTAAAATTAGCCAGGAAAGAAAAAGGGAGAGAAATAATAACAGTTGTGCCGCTTAAAAAGGAATTATTGGAAGGTACCTTAAAAGGAGTTTTAAAACTCGCAAAAGTGGAAGAAAAAGAATTCAGAAAAAAAATATAAAAAAAGACCCCGAGTCCTTCTTCTGGTCAAGTTAATGAGTGTTAACCTGCCGGCCGGAAAGTAGGCCTGAAGAGTTTGAGAAATTGAAAATTATGAGACAACATCCTTTAGATAAACTTAGAAACATTGGGATTATTGCCCACATTGACGCAGGAAAAACAACTTTTTCCGAGCGGCTTTTGTTTTATACAGGAGTTTCCCACAAAATAGGAGAAGTGCACGAGGGAGAAGCTGTTATGGACTGGATGGTCCAGGAAAGGGAAAGGGGAATTACAATTACTTCAGCTGCCACAACAATGTATTGGAAAGACCACCAGATAAACTTGATTGATACTCCCGGCCACATTGACTTTACAGCAGAAGTGCAGAGGTCTTTGCGTGTTTTAGACGGAGCTGTTGTTGTTTTTGACGGAGTAGCAGGCGTTGAGCCCCAGTCTGAAACCGTGTGGCGCCAGGCAGACAAATACAAAGTTCCAAGAATGTGCTTTATAAACAAGCTCGACAGAATGGGAGCTTCTTTTGAAAAAAGCTTTAATTCAATTTTAAAAAAGCTCACGAAAAATGCGGTAGCTGTGCAAATTCCAATAGGCCTTGAAGAAAAGCTGGAAGGAGTAATTGATTTAATAAAAATGAAAGCAATTTATTTTGAAAGCGAAAAAGGCATGCAAGTTGCAGAAAAAGAAATTCCGGAAGATTTTAAAAAAGAAGCTGAAGTCTGGCGCCACAAAATGGTAGAAAAAATTGCAGGAGAAGATGATTCTTTGACAGAAAAATTTTTAGAAGGCAAGGATATTCCAGCGCAAGAGCTTAAAAAAGTTTTAAGAAAAGCCGTATTAGATTACAAATTAATTCCTGTTTTGTGCGGGTCAGCTCTAAAAAACAAAGGAGTTCAGCCCGTTTTAGACGCTGTTGTTGAATATCTGCCCTCGCCTCTGGAGGTTCCTTCTCAGCAGGGAACTGACCCTAAAACAGCAGCTGTAATAGAAAAAAAGTCATCTGATGAAGAGCCGTTTGCAGCTTTGGTTTTTAAAGTTGCAACAGATCCTTATGTTGGAACTTTAACCTTTTTTAGGGTATATTCTGGAGTTTTGAGAAAGGGCTCTTATGTTTTGAACGCAAACACAGGCGAGCAGGAAAGAATTGCCAGAATTTTAAGAATGCACGCTGACTCGCGCCAGGAGCTTGATATTTTGTATGCAGGAGAAATAGGAGCTACCGTGGGTTTGAAAGCCACAAGCACGGGACATACTTTGTGCGACAAAGAGCGCCCTGTTGTTTTAGAAAAAATTGTTTTTCCGGAGCCTGTTATTTCAATTCGCGTGGAGCCAAAAACAAAAGCTGACCAGGAAAAGCTTATTATGTCTATTAGAAAACTTACAGATGAAGACCCGACCTTCAGAATTAAAGAAGATTTAGAAACCGGCGAAACTATTATTTCCGGAATGGGCGAATTGCATTTAGATATTATAGCTGACAGATTAAGAAGAGAATTTAATGTTGAGGCAAATTATGGCAGGCCCCAGGTGGCTTATAAAGAAACAATCACAGGAGAAGCAGAAGCCGAAGAAAAATATGTCAGACAGTCTGGAGGAAAAGGACAATACGGACACGTGCTGTTAAGAGTTAAGCCGAAAGAAAGGGGAGCTGGCTTTGAATTTATTGATGAAATTAAAGGAGGCGCCATTCCAAAAGAATTTATTAAGCCGGTTGAAAAAGGAGTTGTGGAGGCAATGGACAAAGGAATTGTTGCGGGCTATCCTATGGTTGATGTTGAAGTTACTCTTTACGATGGAAGCTATCACGATGTTGACTCGTCTGAATTTGCCTTTAAAATTGCAGGGTCTATGGCTTTTCAGGCAGCAGCTAAAAGAGCAAAGCCTGTTATTTTAGAGCCGATAATGAAAATAGAAGTTGTTACTCCGCCTGATTTTTTCGGGCAGGTTATTTCTGATTTAAGTTCAAGAAGAGGAAAAATTGAAGAAACCTCAGAAAGGCTTGAAATGAAAGTTATTGATGCTTTGGTTCCTTTGTCTGAAATGTTTGGATATGTTACAGCATTAAGGTCTTTAACAGAAGGCAGGGCATCTTCAACAATGGAATTTAACAGCTACGAACAAGTTCCTTCAAACATTGCCCAAGAAATTATTGACGGAAAAAGGCAGTAAAAAAAGAGCGCCACGGTAAAACATAGTTTTGCCGAGGCGCATGATGTATTATGCCCAGCCGCCGTAATCGGTGGAATGGGCAGAGTCCACGTTTCCGCCGTGCGGATTTGTGATTGCGCTTAGTGCAACATGGTCCAGTTGATTAACTGGTTTTTGCTCTGCCGGCTCTTCGGGAATTTCCCGTTTCAGATAAGCCCTTCTGCATAAAGGTAAGCTGACAACGCTTACCAATTCCCAGCCCCTTTCAGAAAGGACAGACAGCGTTATACTTTCGTTTGATGTATCTCCCTTAATGTCAATTACAGTAATTTGCCACTTTTTCATGACTTTTTCTCCTTTGTTACTGGTTGAAGGCACAAAAGCAAAAAGAGAAATGCTATCAAAAACAAGATGATAGCAATGTTCCCGATGACTTTAACAGCGGACTTCATAGGCGGTTCTCCTTATCCTTCTTCTTCGGAATTTGGCCTTGAAAAAATAAGAAGATAGCTATCGCTCCTACGAACAGGACGAAGATTACATCAAATGACATAGCAGTTTCTCCTATTTTAGGGACAGTAAATTGTCAAAAAGCAAAAACGAACGATGTTGTTTTTATATCATTTAAAAACCAATAAGTCAATGCCATTGCATAAAATTTTGATATTTGTTAATATAAAACTTGACTATTGTAAAAAAATAGAATACAATAAAAACACTAATAAATAATCTAATACGCTGGCGCCTGGCAAATGGCGCGGCGGAAAAATAAAAAATGTCAGCAGAAAAATTTGAGAGGTCAAAACCTCACGTAAACATTGGCACCATTGGCCACGTTGACCATGGAAAAACCACTTTGTCAGCCGCAATTATGAAAATTTCAAAATTGCGCGGTTTTATGGCGTCAGACAAAAACGTTGACCAGATTGACGCTTCTCCCGAAGAAAAGAAAAGGGGAGTCACAATTTCTATTACGCATTTGGAATGCGAAACTCCAAAAAGACACTATGCTTTAATTGACTGCCCGGGCCACGCAGACTACATTAAAAACATGATTACGGGAGCAGCTCAAATGGACGGCGGAATTTTGCTTGTGTCAGCTCCAGACGGGCCTATGCCCCAGACAAGAGAGCATATTCTTTTGGCAAGGCAGGTAGGTTTACCTTCATTGGTTGTATTTATGAACAAATGCGACATGGTTGACGACCCTGAAATTTTAGACCTTGTTGAATCTGAAGTAAGGGAATTGTTAAAGAAAAACAAATACCCGGGCGACGAAACTCCAATTATAAGAGGTTCAGCTTTGAAAGCTTTGGACGCAACATCTGTTGATGATGCGGCCGCCAAGCCAATTGTTGAATTGCTTGATGCAGTAGACAACTATGTTCCAGAGCCTGAAAGAGATTTAGACAAGCCATTTTCAATGGCAATTGAAGACGTATTTTCAATTGAAGGAAGAGGAACAGTAGCCACAGGCAGAATCAGTAGAGGAATAATAAAAGCAAACGATGAAGTTGAAATTGTGGGAATAAGGCCTACACAAAAAACAATTGCAGTGTCTGTTGAAATGTTCCAAAAATCTTTGGATCAGGGGCAGGCAGGCGACAACGTTGGAATTTTGTTAAGAGGCTTGAAAAAAGAAGATGTTGAAAGAGGCCAGGTAATCTGCAAGCCAGGTTCAATTTCTCCTCACACTGAATTTGAGGCAGAAGTTTATGTTTTGACAAAAGAGGAAGGCGGAAGGCATACTCCATTCTTTTCAGGGTATAAGCCGCAGCTTTATATTGGAACCTCTGACATAACAGGAGACGTAACTTTAGCTGAAGGAACTGAAATGGTTATGCCTGGAGACACAGCCAACTTAAAAATTAAATTGATAGCCCCTGTAGCTTTAGAGGAAAACCAAAGGTTTGCAATCAGGGAGGGCGGAAAAACAGTTGGCGCTGGAGTAGTAACAAAGATAGCCAAGTAATTAAGGAAAAGTCTGTAATCAAATGCCCGTTAAAAAATCAACTGCTACAAAGAAAAAAGCCAGCCTGCCTGCCGGCAGGCAGGCAAAAAAGGCAGCAAAAACAGAACAAAAGCCTGCTGAGCAGGCTTTGCCAAAGCTTCGCATAAAATTGCGCGCCTATGACCACAAAATAATTGATAACTCAGCTCGCCAGATAATTGACATTGCAAACAGATACGGAGTTGAGGTTATAGGGCCTGTTCCTCTGCCAACAGAGGTGCTAAAGTTCACTGTAAACAGGTCAAGCTTTGTGCATAAAAACGCAAGAGAGCAGTTTGAAATGCGGGTGCACAAAAGGGTTATAGACATTTTGAATCCCAGCCAAGAAATAGTAGAAGCCCTGAGAGATTTAAATCTTCCTTCAGGTGTTGACATTACGGTTAAAATATAATAACATATAAAATAACAAAAAAAACGAGCGATAGTTAACTTTTATGGATATTTTTAACCAATAAAATATTCGTAATAACAACATTGCCAGAAAAATCGGGCAATTGCCCGATTTTTCATTATCAATAATATCAATAATGAAGTTTATATTAGGTAAAAAAATTGGAATGTCTCAAATGTTTGATAAAGACGGAAATTTAGTTCCGGTCAGCTTAATATCCGCCGGACCCTGTTATTTGCTGCAGCAAAAGAATAAAGAAAAAGATGGATATGACGCTTTGCAGATTGGTTTTGAAAAAATAGAAAAAAAATCGAAAATAAAAAAAACAATGAAAGGCAAAGAATACAGATATATTCGCGAAATCCGAAATCCGAAATCCGAAATCCGAAATATTGGTGACGAGGTAAATGTGTCTGAATTTCAAGAAGGAGATTTTGTGAAGGTTTCTGGCATGTCTAAAGGAAAAGGTTTTCAGGGCGGAGTAAAAAGGCATGGGTTTTCAGGCAGGAACGCCACTCACGGAGTAAAGCACGAACACAGAACATTAGGTTCTACGGGCAGAAGGTTTCCCCAACATGTGCAAAAAGGAAGAAAAATGCCAGGCCGCATGGGATACGAAAAAGTAAACGTAAAAAATTTAGAAATAATCAAGGTTGATAAAGAAAATAATTTATTAGTAATAAGAGGGGCGGTTCCGGGAGTAAAGGGAGCATTGCTGGAAATTAGAGCATAAATATGAAAATTGATTTGTACCCGACAAAAGCTAAAACATTTTGACGGGCAAGCAACTAAAAGAAATGAAATATCCTGTTTATAATATTGATGGGAAAGAAATTGAAAGCACAAATTTACCCAAAAAGATATTTGAGGTTGCTTTTAACGCTGATTTGGTGCATCAAGTTGCTGTTTCTCAAATGGCAAATAAAAGGCAGATTTCAGCTCACGCAAAAACCAGGGCGGAAGTAAGGGGCGGAGGCAGAAAGCCATGGCGCCAGAAAGGAACAGGAAGAGCAAGGCACGGTTCAAGCCGTTCGCCAATCTGGAGAGGGGGCGGAATAACTTTTGGGCCAAGAAATGACAAAGTGTATGCAAAAAATCTGCCCAAAAAAATGAGAAGAAAAGCTTTGTTTATGGCGCTTTCAGAAAAAGCCAGAAACAGCCAATTAATTATTTTAGATAAAATAGAATTAGAAAAAGGAAAAACAAAAGAAATGGCAAAAATTATTTCAGCTCTTCCTTGCAAAAATCAAAGCTGTTTGCTTGCTTTGCCAAATCACGACAAGAAAATATTTTTAGCTTCAAGAAACATTAAAAAAACAAATATTGAAGACGCAAGAAATTTAAATGTGCTCGACGTGCTGAATTCAAAGTATTTATTAATAATAAAAGAAAGCATTAAAACAATCGAAAAAACTTTTGTAAAATAACTATGGCTTTATTTGATTTTTTAAAAAGAAAAAAAGAGATAGAAAAGTCCAAAGAAGTCAGGAAGACCGCAAAAAAACCCGACAAAAGCCGAAGGCATTTTGACGGGCCCGCCACAATTTCGCCGAAGGCGAATTTGGGCGGGGAAGAAAAGCCAGAAACCGTTGTCCAAAAGCCAGTTGCAAGACCAAAAAAGAACGTTAAATTTTCATATGAGGCCATAACAAAGCCGCACATATCAGAAAAAGCCACATATTTGGCAGAAAAAAATCAATATATTTTTGTAGTTCCCGTTTCCTATAATAAAAAAGAAATTAAAAATTCTGTAGAAGGGATTTACAATGTGGATGTGCTGTCTGTCAACAAAGTTAAAATTCCAGCAAAAAAAAGAAGGATAGGCGCTACGCAGGGGTTTAAAAAAGGATTTGTGAAAGCAATAGTAAAAATAAAGGAAGGTCAAAAAATAGAGGTTTTGTAATATTATGAAAGTATATAAGCCAACAACTCCATCTCGCAGAGGCATGACAGGCATAGACTTTTCCGAGCTTTCTAATAAAAGGCCAGAAAAGAGCCTTTTGAAATATGTGAAAAGGCAGCAAGGCAGGTCAGCGTCTTCTGGCAGAATAACAACAAGGCACAAGGGAGGAGGAGTAAAAAAGCTTTACAGAATAATTGAATTTTCACAAACAAAAAAAGACATTCCAGCAAAAGTGATAGCTTTAGAATACGACCCAAATAGAACAGCATTCATTGCTTTAATTGAATATAAAAATAACGGAAAGCAATACATTATAGCTCCTCAAGGGTTGAAAATTGATGATGAGGTTGTTTTTTCAGATGCTGGATTTTTAAATCCAGGCAACAGAATGAAATTAAAAAATATTTTAGTGGGAACCATGGTTTATAATGTTGAGTTAGAACCCGAAAAAGGCGGAAAAATAGTAAGATCGGCTGGCAGTTCGGCCCAAGTTTTAGCTCATGACGGGGATTACACAAATTTGAAAATGCCTTCTGGAGAAATAAGAAAATTCAGAGGTGAGTGCTTTGCATCAATTGGCATGGTTTCAAATCCAGAAAACAGGTTTTATAATACAGGAAAAGCAGGCAGGAACAGAAAAAGAGGAATAAGGCCCACAGTAAGGGGTTCCGCTATGAATCCAGTTGACCATCCTCACGGAGGTGGCGAGGGCAGGCAGCCGATTGGATTAAAGCATCCAAAGACTCCTTGGGGGAAGCCGGCCTTGGGAGTAAAAACAAGAAAAAGGAACAAGTGGTCAAATAAATTAATAATTCAAAGAAGGAAGAAATAAATCATCATGTCAAGAAGTTTAAAAAAAGGACCATATATAGATGAAAAGCTTTTGAAAAAGATTTTGAATTTGAGAGCAGGCCAAAAAACCATTATAAAAACATGGGCAAGGAGTTCTTCAATTGCGCCGGAAATGGTGGGCCACACCTTTGGAGTGCATAACGGAAAGGAGTTCGTGCCGGTTTATGTTTCAGAAGATATGGTGGGCCACAAGCTTGGCGAGTTTGCGCCTACGACAAAATTCGTAAGGCACGGAGGCAAGATGCAAAGGGAATTGGAAGCGGGGGCTGAACAAAAAGAAGCTGCAAAAATAGAAGCAGAAAAGCCAAAACAATAAAGATTTAATAATATGGAAGTAAAAGTAAAATTAAACAATTTAAGAGTAGCTCCGCGCAAGTCAAGGCTTGTCGCAGATTTAGTAAGGGGAAAAACTTTATTTGAGGCAAGGACTATTCTTTCTTTTACAACAAATAAATCAGCAAGAAATTTGTTAAAGCTTTTAAATTCAGCTGCAGCTTCCGCAAAAAACGATTTTAAGATTGATGAAAACACTTTATCTATTGCCAAGATTTGCGTTGATGAAGGCCCGAAATTGAAGAGGTGGCACCCTATGTCGCGCGGAAGGGCATACCCTATAATAAAACGCACTTCAAACATAACTTTAGTTCTTGGAGAAATTAACAAGACAGAGAAAAAAGCAGGCAAAAAAATCTTAAATTCTAAATCCAAAATCAAAAACAAATCCCAATCGCCAAAAACTAATCTTAAAAAAAGCCGTCGTGTTTTAAAAACTAAAAATTAGAAATTTCACAGATATGTCACACAAGGTTCATCCAAAAGCATATAGAATAAAAGGAATAGAAGATTGGAATATCAGGGGTTTTTATGGTAAAAAAATGCCACGTTATCTTGCGGAAGATTTTTTGATAAAAGATTTTTTAAGAAAAAAATTAAAGGAAGCTTCTGTGGCTAATATAGAAATAGAACATTCAGCCAACAAATTAAATATAATTATTTATACTGCAAGGCCAGGACTTATAATCGGCAGAGGCGGAGAAGGAATTGAATTGTTGAAATTGGAAATAGAAAAGAAAGTTAGAAAAAAAAATACAAAAAAACAAGCCAAAGCTGAGGGCGAAAGGGAAATTAAAATAGAAATTAAGGAAGTAAAAAATCCATGGATAAGCGCCTCTTTGGTAGCTCAAATGGCTGCCCAGCAAATAGAAAAAAGAATACCTTTCAGGCAAGTTTTGAAAAAGTCTATAGATAGAGTTATTACTAACAGAGAGGTCAAGGGAATAAGAATGGAAGTTGCAGGAAGGCTTAATGGCATTGAGATTGCAAGAAGAGAGTGGCTTGCCCAAGGCAGGCTTCCCAGAAGCACATTAAGAGCTGACATTGATTATGCACAGGACGAAGCTTTTTGCACTTATGGAAAAATAGGAATAAAGGTCTGGATATATAAAGGAGATAAATTTGATTAATTTATAAAATATGGCTATATTAATGCCCAAAAAAGTAAAGCACAGAAAATGGCACAAAGGAAGAGGAAGATCCCGGGTTTCTATAGAAACAAGGGCAACCGAATTGAACTTCGGCAGCTTTGGGTTAAAATCTTTGGGAACAAAATGGATAACAGCCCGCCAGCTTGAATCTGCAAGGCGCCATATCATAAGATATATGAAAAAAGGAGGAAAACTTTGGGTAAGAATTTTTCCGGACAAGCCCGTTACTTTTAAAGGAGCTGAAGTCGGCATGGGCGGCGGGAAGGGAGGCGTTGACCATTATGTTTACCCTATAAAGCCAGGCAGAATGATTTTTGAGATAGACGGATTAAAAGAGGAAATTGCCAAAGAAGCGCTTGAAGGGGCTGCAAAAAAATTGCCTATTAAGACAAAATTTGTAAAAAGACAATAAATATCATGAAAGCTGAAGAATTAAGAAAAAAAGATAAAAAGGAGCTTGAAAAAACAGTTAGCGACCTTAGGAAAAGACTGGGCGACCTCAGGTTTAAATTTTCGTCCAACAAGCTAAAAAATGTCAAAGAAATAAGCAATACAAAAAAAGAAGTGGCAAGAATATTAACAATATTAAGCGAATATGGCAAATAAAAAATTACAAGGCATTGTGGTTTCAGATAAGATGGAAAAAACAGTTGTAGTGCAGGTTGAAAGGATAAAAGAACACCCCAAATACAAGAGGAGATATAAAATCCACAAAAAATATAAGGCGCACGACCAAGCCAACCAATACCATGTTGGAGACAAGGTTGTAATACAAGAAACAAAACCCATTTCAAAAGATAAAAGGTGGAAAGTTATAGAAAAAATTTAATAAATTACCATGATACAAACAAGGTCAATGTTAAAAGTGGCAGACAATACTGGAGCTAAAATTATCCAGGTGATTAATGTGCCCGGAGGAACCCGCAAAAGATACGCTCAGCTGGGAGACATTGTGGTGGCTGCTGTAAAAAAAGCAGAACCCAGAAAGATTGTTAAAAAGCATGACAAAGTAAAGGCTGTAATTATAAGGCAGAAAAAAGAATATAAGAGAGCTGACGGCTCATACATAAGGTTTGACGACAATGCAGCTGTGATTTTAGGAGACGGCAAATTGCCAAAAGGCGGAAGAGTTTTTGGGCCGACAGCAAGAGAAGTAAAAGAAAAAGGTTTTGATAAAATAGCTATGATGGCGTCAGAACTTTTATAAAAAAATGAAAGTAAAAAAAGGCGATACAATTTTAGTAATATCAGGCAAAGACAAGGGCAAGGTAGCTAAGATATTAAAATCTCTCCCAAGAGAGCGGAAGGTTTTAGTTGATGGGGTTAATTTAAAGAAAAAGCACGTTAGGCCGAAAAGAGAAGGAGAAAAAGGCCAGGTAGTGCAGGTGCCGGCTCCATTGGAGGTTTCTAATATAAAAATAGTATGTCCAAAATGCGGAAAGCCCGTCAGAATAGGCTATAAAGTCGAAAAAGACATTAAATCAAGAATTTGTAAAAAATGCGGCCAGGCTATTTAAGCTTCTTATTGAATTATGAAAAAATTAGCAGAAACATATAAAAAAGAAGTAATTCCTGCTATGATGGAGAAATTCGGATACAAGAATCCGATGGCTGTTCCTTCTATTAAAAAAGTTGTTGTAAACAGCTCTTTTGGAAAAAGTATCGCAGGAAAAACAGGCGGAGAAAGAACAAAAATACAAGATTTGATAATGCAAGACATTGCCCTTATAACAGGCCAAAAGCCAAAACTGGTGAAGTCAAAAAAATCAATAGCAGGCTTTAAGCTAAGAGAGGGCTTAGAAATTGCGGCTGTTTCAACTTTAAGAAAAAAAAGAATGTGGGACTTTTTAGAAAGGTTTATATATTTGTCTTTGCCAAGGTCCCGCGACTTTAAAGGAATCGACCAAAAATCAATAGACAGCCATGGAAATTTGAACTTAGGCTTCAAAGAGCACATTTCTTTCCCAGAGATTTTTACAGAAAAAGAAAAAACTATTTTTGGGCTTGAGATTACAATATCTGTTAACGCAAAAAGCAAAGAACAAGGATTAGAATTATATAAATTATTAGGATTTCCAATTAAATAAGTTATGGCAAAAACATCCCAAGAAGTAAAAGCAAAAAGAAAACCGAAATATTCCACCAGAAATGTGAGGCGCTGTTTTAAATGCGGAAGAAGAAGGGGGTTTATGAGAAAATTCGGGCTTTGCAGAATATGTTTTAGAGAATTGGCAAACAAAGGAGAAATACCGGGAATTAAAAAATCAAGTTGGTAATATAACCTAAAACCAAAAAAATGACAGATCCAATAACAGATATGTTAAATCAAATAAAAAATGCCCAGGCTGTTGAAAAGCCGGAAGTTTTGATTCCTCTTTCAAATATAAAATATGAAATTGCCAGAATTTTGTCTGAACGGCATTTTATTGGGGAAATCAAAAAATCTGTAAAAGGAAAGCATAAAATTATAAAAATAGCCTTGAAATACGAAAATGGAAGCCCTAAAATATCAGGATTAAAAAGAGTTTCAAAGCCAGGCCAAAAGATTTATGAAAAATCTTCTGAGATTAAGAGGGTGCATGGAGGATTTGGAATATCAATAATCTCAACATCAAAGGGGCTTATGACAAACATAGAAGCAAGAAAACAGAAGTTAGGAGGAGAAGTAATATGCGAAGTCTGGTAGAACAAATTTTAAAAATTAAAAATTACAAAATTAAAAACTCATGTCAAGGATAGGCAAAAAACCAATTAAAATTCCAGAAGGCCTGAAAATAGAAATTTCAGAATCCGAGGTAAAAATTAAAGGCCCTAAAGGAGAGTTAAGCCAAAAAATCCACCCTGAAATAAAAATTGAAACAAAAGATGGAGAGGTTTTTGTTTTACCTAAAAATAATCAATTTACTAAAAAGGGGCGCGGATTATGGGGCTTATACAGGGCGCTTTTAGCCAACATGGTAGAGGGATGCAGCAAAGGATTTGAGAAAAAGCTTGAAATAGAGGGGGTTGGATTTAAGGCTGCAGTTGAAGGAGATAATTTGATTTTAAACCTTGGATTTGTGAATCCGGTCAAGATTAAAAAGCCAGAAGACATTAGTTTTTTAGTTGAAAAAAACGTAGTAACAGTTTCTGGCATAGACAAGCAAAAAGTGGGAGAAATGGCTGCTATAATAAGAAAAGCCAAAAAAGTTGAGCCCTATAAAGGCAAGGGAATAAGATATCAAGGCGAAAAGGTCAGGAGAAAAGAAGGTAAAAAAGTTGTGGCATCAAAATAAACTTATGTCAGTAAAACAAGAAAAAAGAGCAAGAAGGCAAAAAAAGATAAGGTCAAAAATTCACGGCACAAAAGAAAGGCCAAGGCTTTGTGTTTTTAGGTCTCAAAACCATATTTACGCACGGCTTATAGATGATGCAGAATCTAAGGTTTTATTGTCTGTGTCAGATATGGAAATAAAATCAGCTAAAAAATCAGCTAAGTCAGAAAGCGCAAAAGAGGTTGGGAAATTAATTGCTAAAAAGGCGCTTGAGAAAAAAATTGAAAAAGTTGTTTTTGACAGGGCTGGGTTTGTTTTTCACGGCAGGATAAAAGCATTGGCCGAAGGCGCCCGCGAAGGAGGATTAAAATTTTAAAATAATAATAAAAAAATGGCAGAAGAAATAAAACAAAAAGACACATCAGCTGAGCCCGCGAAAGAAGGCGGTTTTCAGAGACGTCCGAGAAGGCCTGGTTTTGGCAGAGCCGGAGTTGGAAGGGCTGCTGCAAGAGACGAATTTGAATCAAAACTTTTGGATTTAGCCAGAGTGACAAGGGTTACGGGCGGCGGAAAACGTTTGAGGTTCAGGGCAGTGGTTATAGCTGGCAACAAAAAAGGGAAAGTTGGAATTGGCATAGATAAAGGAAGAGACGTTTCTCAGGCAATAGAAAAAGCCACAAGAATGGCTAAAAAGAATTTGATAGAAGTTGTAATTGTGAATGAAACCATTCCCCATGAAGTTCAAGCAAAATCAGGACCTGCAAGATTGCTTTTAAAGCCCCAAAAAAAGGGAAGAGGTTTGGTTGCAGGGGGAGCTGTAAGAACTATCTGCGAGTTAGCCGGCATTAAAAATATTTCTTCAAAAATTTTATCTGGTTCAAAAAATAAGTTAAATAATGCAAGAGTCACGATGGAGGCTTTCAAAAAACTTAAAGAAAAAAAATAATATGCAGATACACCAATTAGCGCCAAAACATAAAAATAGGAGCAAAAAAAGAATCGGCAGGGGCGGGAAGAAAGGCACATATTCTGGCAAAGGCATAAAAGGCCAGAAATCGAGAGCCGGCAGAAAAGTGGTTCCTATAATAAGGGAATTAATCAAAAAATATCCGAAGCTAAAGGGATACAGGAGAGTTGCTTTAAAAGATTATAAGGCAGTCGTTAACCTTGATACTTTAGAAAAAATTTCAAAAGACGGGGATATAATCAGCCCCCAGAATTTGATTAAAAAGGGAATTATCCGTATTATAAAAGGCAAGAAGCCGAGAGTTAAAATACTTGGCAGCGGAAAATTGACAAAAAAGGTGGTTATAGAGAATTGCGATATTTCAAAGTCTGCAAAAGAAGCTGTAGAAAAGGCGGGTGGCACAATACGATAATTTAAAATTTTAAATTTAAAATTAAAAATTTCCGTTGATGTGGTACGATAAAATATTATTTTTCTTCAAAAATAAAGAGCTTAGGAATAAATTTTTATTTGTTCTTTTTTTGCTTGTAGTTTCCAGGGTGGCAGCAAACATACCTATACCCGGAATCGGAGTTGAAAATTTAAAGAAATTTTTTGACCAAAACCAAGTTTTCGGTCTTTTAAATATATTTACAGGAGGGGCTTTGAGCAATTTTTCAGTAGCATTGCTTGGTTTGGGGCCTTATATTACAGCTACAATTATTTTGCAGCTGCTTACAATGATTTTTCCAGCCCTGGAAAGATTATACAAAGAAGAAGGGGAAGCGGGTAGAAAAAAATTCAACCAATATGCAAGGCTGTTCACAATTCCCTTGGCAGCTTTTGAGGGATATGGAATGCTGATGGTGTTTCAAAGGCAGGGCGTAATTTCAGCTTTTTCTTTGCCTATTTTGATAAGCTCTATTATAACTATCACAGCTGGAGCTATGTTTTTGATGTGGCTTGGAGAAATTATTTCTGAACAGGGGCTGGGAAACGGTATTTCGCTTTTAATTTTTGCCGGAATAGTCGCCCATGTTCCAATTAATATTTTTCAGACGTTTGCGGCATGGGACCCATCAAAAATCCCTTCTTACTTGGTGTTTGCAATTTCGTCTATAATTATAATAGCTGGAGTTGTTTTGATTACAGAAGCTCGCAGAAATATTCCGGTTTCTTACGCAAAGAGGGTCAGGGGCATGAAAATGTATGGCGGAACTTCAACATACCTTCCTTTAAGCGTAAATCCGGCTGGAGTTATGCCTATAATTTTTGCGCTTTCCATACTTTTATTCCCAAGCATAATAGCCAGTTATTTTGGAACTTTTTCAGGAATTGTTGGAAGCGCGGCCACAGCTATCGGGTTATTTTTTAATAATCCATGGGTGAACGGAATATTTTATTTTTTGCTGGTGATACTTTTTACTTACTTTTATACAGCGGTAACATTTGACCCTAAAACAATTTCTGACAATCTGCAAAAAATGGGAGGATTCGTTCCTGGCGTAAGGCCAGGCAGGCCGACATTAGAATTTTTAAAGCATATTTTAAACAGGGTTTTGTTTACAGGAGCTATATTTTTAGGCTTGATAGCTGTTTTGCCTTCAGTTGTGGCTGGGGCCACAGGAGTTACCGGCTTTACCTTTTTGATTGGCGGCACTTCTTTGCTGATTATTGTAAGCGTTGTTTTAGACACAATGCGCCAGGTTAACGCCCAGCTCCAAATGAGAGAATACGAAACCTTTTAAATCACATAATACATAACATAGAACACATAACAACTACGTTTTCGTTTTGTTTCATGTTTTATGTTTCATGTTCTATGCAAAAACAAGTTATTATTTTATTTGGACAGCCGGGAGCCGGCAAAGGCACGCAAGCAGAAATTCTGTCGGATAAAACCGGATATTATCATTTTGAATCAAGTAAAGTTATTGAGGCTTGTTTTGAAAACGAAAATCCGGAGAAAGTTTTTGAAATTGAGGGCAATTCCTATAAAGTTGACGATGAAAGAAAACGATGGGAGGCAGGATTATTAAACAGTCCGCCTTTCGTCGTTTTTTTAATGGCTGAAAAAATAAAAGATTTGGCAGAAGACGGAAAATCAATTATTTTTTCGGGTTCTCCCAGAACCGTGTATGAAGCAGAAAGGGAAATACCTCTTTTAAAAGAATTATACGGAAAAAAAAATATACATTTTATAATGCTTGAGATAACCGCTGAAACTACAATTTTTAGAAATTCGCACAGAAGAATTTGCGAGCTGATACGTCATTCAATATTGTTTTCTCCGGAAACAGAAAAACTGACAAAATGCCCGTTGGACGGATCAGACCTTGTAAAAAGAAAAGGACTTGATGATTTAGAAACAATAAAAAAACGTATAGAAATTTATAAAGAGCAGACATATCCTGTTTTGGAAATTATTGAAAAACAAGGCTTAAAATTGCAGAAAGTAAACGGCGAACAATCTGTCGCAGATGTTCATAAAGACGTTTTTAAATCTTTAGAATGATTATTATAAAAACCGAGGATGAAATTAAAATAATGGCAGAGGCGGGAAAAATCTTGGCTAATGTTTTGAAAGAAATTGAAAGGCTCGTAAAGCCGGGAATTGCCACCATTGAATTAGACAGGGCGGCTGAAGCCCTTATTTTATTGCGCAAAGCAAAGCCGGGATTTAAAGGATACGATGGGTTTCCCTATTCTTTGTGCGTTTCTGTAAATGAGAATGTTGTGCACGGCTTGCCTTCAGAATATATTTTAAAAGAAGGAGATGCAGTAAGCCTGGACCTTGGAGTCCTGTATAGGGGGTATTATTCTGATATGGCCGCGACTGTCCCTGTTGGTAAAGTTTCATTTGAAGCCAAAAGGCTTATTCAAGCTGCAAAAAAAGCTTTAAAGCGCGGAATTAAAAAAGCAAAAGCTGGCAATACAGTAGGCGACATAGGAAATACCATACAAAGATATATTGAAAGCCAGGGCTACGGAGTTATCAGAGATTTATGCGGCCACGGAATCGGCAAAGATTTACACGAAGACCCCAAAATTCCTAATTTTGGCAAAAGGGGAGAGGGCGACAAATTAGTTGAAGGAATGGTAATTTGCATAGAGCCTATGCTGTCTCAGGGCAACTGGCAATTAAAAAAATCAGAAGACGGATATGGATATTCAACAAAAGACGGCTTGCTTTCAGCCCATTTTGAACATACAATAGCAATTACCAAAAAAGGCCCCGTTGTTTTAACTGAATTATAAAATATGTTAAAATAAAAAAATTTAATTAAAATATTTAGCATATGAAAAATTTAATTGCAGGCAATTGGAAATTAAATCCAACAAATCAAAAAGAGGCAAAAGAGATTTTTGATGAAATTAAGGCAGGAATAAAAAATGCAACTGCGGAAGTTGTTGTTTGTCCGCCGTTTGTGTACCTCGCCCTCCGTAGCTTCAGCGAAGGAGGGTTCGCCTTGGGCGCTCAGAATTTATTTTGGGAAGAAAAGGGCGCTTTCACCGGAGAAATTTCCGGAGCAATGTTAAAAGACATAGGGGCAGAATATGTGATAATCGGCCATTCAGAGCGCAGAAAATATTTTTCAGAAACAGATGAAATTATAAACCAAAAAATAAAAAAAGCATTAGATGCCGGCTTAAAAATTATTTTTTGCGTAGGGGAAACAGAAGAAGAAAAAACAGGCGGCAAAAGAGAAGAAGTTTTACAAAGGCAGATTCAGGAAGGATTAAAAGATGTTTTAGATATTGATAACATAAACGTTGCTTATGAGCCAGTATGGGCTATTGGAACTGGAAATAATTGTTCGGTTGAGGAGACAAAAGAATCAATAGAATTTATAAGAAAATTTGTAAAAAAAGACACTAGAGTTCTTTATGGCGGAAGCGTAAAAAGCGAAAATTCAGGAGTTTATATTAAAGAAGCCGGGAGCAATGGTTTGTTAGTTGGCGGAGCGTCGCTTGACGGAAAAGAATTTATTAAAATTATCCAGTCAGCAGAGTAAAAAGTTATTAAAAATAAAAAACAGTCACGCCAAGGCGGGACTGTTTTTTATTTGTCCTAATAAGACCGTAAGCCGAATTCTGTTTTATGCAACCATCTGTCTTGGCTTAGAATTACTCCTAAGCTCTGGCGAACTACTTTGCTCCCTCATCAAGCTTTAAAATTCATAAATGAATTTTCCAGGCTTTACCCTGAGCTTGTCGAAGGGTTTGTTCTTGCGCCCAATAAGGATTTAGCCGTTTCATTTTTACATTGCTGTAAAATTATCCCATGAAGGGATGCTGAACCTTTCGGTCCAAGCCGTTTCTGTTCGCACCTCGTCCGCCCGCAACTGCGTAGCTGTTGGCGGAGACGGCTGTTAGCCGCTATTATTTTATCCCGCCATAGGCGGGAGGGTGTTCGGACTTTCCTCTCTTCATTAAATAAAGAGCGATTGCTCGTCTTATTAGGACATTTTTATTATAGTAAATATGGGCTCTTTGTCAAGAGTTGGAAGAACAGCAAAAAAATAGTAATATAAATATATTGTTTAACAAATTTAATTGATAGATGATACAAAGATTTCTTAACTCGCAGGCAAAATCAATCAGTTCGGCATCTTTAATTTTAGCAGCTTCTTATTTGGCAAGCGCTTTTTTAGGTTTGTTCAGAGACAGGCTTTTGGCAGGAACTTTTGGAGCAGGAAATGAGCTCGATGTTTATTACACAGCTTTTACTGTGCCAGATTTTATCGCCTTAATTTTAATTTTTGGGGCAATTTCAGCGGCTGTAATTCCAATTTTCAGTTCATACATAATAAAATCAAAAGAGCAGGCATGGGAATATGTTTCAGCTTTATTTAACATTTTTTTGGGGTTTTTAATTTTAGTTTGCATTGTTTTAATAATTTTTACTCCGCTTATAATTTCTTTAGTGGCTCCCGGATTTTCAGGAGATAAAAAAGAAATGGCAGTTTTACTAATGCGCATTATGTTTTTGAGCCCTATTATTCTAGGCGCCTCAAACATGATAAGCGGAATTTTGCAGGTATTTCACAGGTTTTTGGTAACAGCTTTGGCTCCTGTAATGTATAACTTGGGAATTATCACAGGCATTTTATTTTTTGTGCCAAAGTTCGGCATATCGGGGCTTGCGTGGGGAGTAGTTTTGGGAGGAGTTTTACATTTGGCAATTCAAGTGCCCGCCTTTATTTTTTCTGGGTTTAAATATAAGTTAAATTTTAATTTCAGGCACGAGGGCGTGATAAAAACAATAAAGCTGATGGCGCCAAGGTCATTGGGTTTGGCTGCCGGCCAGTTAAACACAATTGTTATTACAGCAATTGCCTCAACCTTAATGGCAGGCTCAATTGCTGTTTTTAATTTAGCAAACAATTTGTCAGCCATTTTGGTAAACACCGTTGCTCTTTCTCTTTCAACTGCAATTTTTCCTTCAATGTCTATGGCATTTTTGCAGGCAGAAGAGGAAAAGTTTTTGCAAAAATTTTCCAATGTTTTCAGGCAGACTCTTTTTTTAATAATTCCAATAAGTATTTTAATTTTAATTTTACGAGCTCAGATTGTAAGGGTAATTTTAGGAGCTGGAAAATTCGGCTGGGTAGACACAAAACTTACCATTGCCTGCCTTGGCATATTCAGCGCAAGCTTATTTGCACAGGGCCTTATTTTTATACTTTCTAAAACATTTTATGCTTCCCATAATACAAAAATTCCTGCTATCATAAGCGGATTAACAGTGGCTTTTAATATTATTTTTAGCTTAATTCTTGTCTGGCTTATAAATTTTTCTGTTGGATTTTCTCTTTTTGTGCAAATGTTTTTCAGATTAGAGGGTGTAAAAAATCTTGACGTTGTCTGCCTGGCTTTGTCATATTCTGTAAGCGTGATATTGCAGGTTTCTCTGCTTTTATATATGCTTTATAAAAAATTTCCAAATCTAAAAGTTAAAGAGATTTCCGATTCTCTGCAAAAAATAATTATTGCATCTGTAATTATGGCGCTTTCAACATTTTTAATAAGGCAGCTGCTTGGCTCTTCTGTAAGTTTGCAAACCTTTTGGGGCATATTTTTTCAGTTAGTTTTATCCGGCATTGCTGGAATTGCAATTTATACCGCAGCAACATTCTATTTAAAATCCCAGGAACTAAAAACAATATCAGACTCATTCCTTAAAAAATTCCTTTACCCTGACAAATAGACGAATAACTCAACAGCCGTTGAGTTATTCAAACCAGCCCAAAAGGGCTGTTTTTGTTTTGACTACTCTATGGTAAAATTATATGATTAGTTAATAAGCCCATAAATAAGTATGAAAAAACAACTTGGACAATTTTTTACAACGAAAGCAGATGCCGTTCTTTTGGGTTTTGAAAATTTTGTCAAAAATAAATATGTTGTTGACCCCTTTGCCGGCAATAAAGATTTGATAAATTGGGCGAAAAAAAATAATTGCAAAGAGGTTGTTGGTTTTGATTATGATAAAAATTATATTGATAATAAAGAAGTTTTTTTGAACGATTCGATAAATCAGGCGCAGAAATATAGATTTGTTTGTACTAATCCGCCATATCTGCATAAGAACAAGGCAGACAAAACAACTAAAGATAAATTTTTTAATGGATTTAATTCAAAATTTGAGGATTTATATCAAATATCAATTAATTCAGTTTTAAATAGCGAAGAAGGTATTTTAATTGTCCCCTTAAATTTTCTTTGCGCTGAAAATTCAAAAAAAATTAGGGATTTATTTTTTGATAAATTTGAAATTATAAAATTGAATATTTTTTCTTCTCAAATTTTTAAAGATACAACCTATAATGTAGTGTCATTTTATTTTAAAGAAAAGAAAGATGATTCCTCTAAAAATAAAATTTCAGCCACAATTTTTCCAGATAATAAAAATATTACATTTACAATTCAAAAAGAATTTAATTGGCAATTAGGAGGGGATTTTATTAATAGAATAAAAAATACGAAAAATTATCTCGGAATTTTTCGCCTTACAGAGGATTATTTAAAATCCGGTGAGTATGAAGTGGAAATGGCGTTGCAAAACATAAAAGATAGAAAAATTTTTCATATTAGCTCTGGGATTAAAGAGAAACTGAAAAAAAATATTTTGTTTCTTAGGGCAATAGACAGCAAGAGTGGCAAAAAAATTCAAATAGAAGATATAAGGGACTATGGTATCGCGGGGCTTGCAGGAAAAAATACTTCGCGAAATATGGCCCACTTAATTTTTGATAAAGATATCCCGATAAACGAGCAAGTAGGGCTGATGACGCAATTTAATAAAGAATTGAATGAAAACAGAGATAAATATTTTTCGTATTTTTTAACAAATTTCAGGGATAATAATAGAAAAAGAATTTCTTTTGACTTAGTTTATAAATTTTTAAATTATATTTATCATGAAAAAAAGTCTAAACAACCAACACTATTTTAAAATATCTATGGAAAATCCAGAAGGCATTTTAGATGAATTTTATGTTTTTGACGAAAAACACCCTCAATTGGAAAAGTATGTTTCTAATACAAAAGATATTAAAAATCTTTTGATTACGATAAAGACATTAAAAGAACGGGGAGAAGATAAAGCAACTACTAAAAAATATTTGATAGAACTTTCTAATATCCTAAATAAATTTTCTAATTGTTCAGAGTTCGGTTGTTTTATAAATGCTTGTGATAGTTTTTTAGATTTTGCAAAAACTGATTTAAATTTACTCGGGAAAATAGCGGACAAATATTTTGAGAAAAGAATTTTGAATGAATCAATCCCCGAAGAGTGGATACAGGCGATACTAGACTCAAATTCGTCTAGAAAAAAAAGCAAATGCGGAGAAGAAAAACTAATATATATCTTAAAACATAATGGTTTTCAGGAAATTAAAAAATGGAACGATTTTTTCAAAAAAGAAAAATGTGTCGCTAAATTTTCTAAAAATTTTAGCGTTAAAAATATTAGAAGAAAATTGAATATTAAATTATCTACTAAAAAGCAGAATAAAAATTTAGATTTAATTATCAAAAGCGGGGACAAAATCTTTATGTGTGAAGCAAAGCATTTAAACACTTCTGGGGGAGGACAAGATAAGCAGATATCAGAATTAATTGAGATAGTTAATTTAAGAGAAAATAATAAAAATATTTATTATATAGCCTTTTTAGATGGCATTTATTCTAATGTTCTCTTAAATAGCGCTGATGGAGGAAGTAAATTAAAGCAACAACAAAACGAGATTAAAAAATATTTGTCCATTAATTATAATAATTTTTGGGTAAATACAGCAGGATTTAAACAGTTGGCTTCTGATATGTAAAAATTAATTGAGAAATAAAAATATGGTTAGTTTAGTCATTATTTTAGCCGTTGCTGTTATTGCAGTTTTTGTTATTAGCGGGATTGTTTGGGCTGTGCGGAAAGATTCAAAAGATGAGAAAAAAGAGAAAACAATGCCAGCGCTGGTGCAAAGGCAGGCGGCGGAAAAACAGGGAGTTTTAAAACAGGTGGGTGATATTGGGCAGGGAGTTTATTATACAAAAACATGAATAACTCAACAGCCGTTGAGTTATTCGGTAAAAGCCCTATTTTAGGGTTTTTTGCTTGTCCTGAGGAACTTGAAGGAATTGAAAAAAGAGGGTTTTTTTGGTAAGATTACATTAAATTCTATGCAAGAAAATATCAGGAATTTTTCTATCATTGCTCACATTGACCACGGCAAGTCCACATTGGCTGACCGGCTTTTGGAGTTGACGGGCACAATAGACCCTAAAAAAATGATGCCTCAATTTTTAGATTCAATGGATTTGGAAAGAGAAAAAGGAATTACCATAAAACTAAAAGCCATCAGAATGGAACTAGACCCATTGAAAATTGAAAATTTAAAATTGAAAATTCCAGTTCAGAACTATGTTCTGAATCTGGTGGATACTCCCGGCCACGTTGATTTTTCTTATGAGGTTTCAAGGTCTATGGAAGCTGTTGAAGGAGCTGTTTTATTGGTTGACGCAACGCAGGGAATTCAGGCGCAAACTTTGGCAAATTTGGAACTGGCAAAACAACAGAACTTGAAAATTATTCCTGTAATAAATAAAATTGATTCGCCCATAGCAAAAGTTGAAGAGTCAGTTGAAGAGCTGTCAAATCTTTTGGATATTTTGCCCGATGAAATTATAAAAATTTCTGCAAAAGACGGCACAAATGTTGCGCAAGTTTTAGAAACTATTATACGAGAAGTACCTGGACCCGCCCAAAGCCCTGCGGGCATTGAGGCGGGTGAACGCCCCTTCAGGGCGCTCATTTTTGATTCAGAGTACGATTCTTTCAAAGGCGTAATTGCTTTTGTGCGCGTTATTGACGGTGAAATTTCAAACGGAGAAAAAATTGAATTAATGGCAACAGACGCGCCAGCTGAAATAAAAGAGCTTGGTTATTTAAATCCTGATTTTTCTCCAAAAGAAAAATTAACGGCGGGCGATATAGGATATATTGCAACAGGAATTAAGGAGCCTGGCAAAGTTACAGCGGGTGATACCATTATCAAACAGCAATCTTTGGCAACAAAAGGCAGTATTAAACCTTTACCAGGATACCAAGAGCCAAAGCCAATGGTGTTTGCTTCATTGTACCCCGAAAATCCCGATGACTTCGGCGATTTAAAAGTTGCCTTGTCAAAATTAAAATTAAATGACCCTGCATTGATTTTTGAGCAGGAAATGAAAGAGGCTTTGGGAAGGGGGTTTAATTGCGGGTTTTTGGGCACCTTGCATATTGAAATTATTTCAGAAAGATTGCAAAGAGAATTTGGCTTAAACCTGGTAATTTCAACGCCGTCTGTTGTCTATAAAATAATAGACAATAAAGACAAAGAAATTTTGATTTATTCAGCTTCTGATTGGCCCGACCAGTCAAAAATAAAAAGCTCCGAAGAGCCATGGGTGTCATTAGAAGTTATAGCTCCGTCTAGCCAAATAGGAAAGCTGATGGAAATTCTAAAAAGTTTGAAAGGCAATTATGTGGACACAAATTATTTGAGCCCCGAAAGAGCTGTCATAATTTTTGAAACTCCTTTGCGGGGAATTATTGCCAATCTATACGACAAAATAAAAACAGCCAGCCAGGGGTATGCTTCAATGAATTATAAAATTTTAGGATATAGGCCGGCAAAATTAGTAAAAATGGAAATTTTAATTGCAGGGCATAAAGAAGAGGCGCTTTCAAAAATTGTGGCAGAAGAAGAAGCTTATTTTGAGGGTAAAAAAGTTGTTGAAAAATTAAAAGATGTTTTGCCAAAGCAAATGTTTTCTGTTGCCTTGCAGGCGGCTGTCGGAGGAAAAATTATTGCCAGAGAAACAATTAGGGCTTATATGAAAGATGTTGCGGGATATCTTTACGGGGGAGATATAACTAGAAAAAATAAATTGCGCGAAAAACAAAAAAAGGGCAAAAAGCTTATGAAGCAAAAAGGCCAGATAAATGTGCCAACAAAAGCATTTTTAGAAGTATTCAGGGCTTAGCCCATACTTATCCACAGGCTTTACTATAGCCGTTAGTATATAATTATATAATATAAAAATTTATCATATGAAAATTAAATCATTTGCAATAATATCAGCATTATTTTTAGTTTTATTAATAATTCCAGGTGCCAGTTATGCGCAGACTTGGTGCCATACTTTTAATAAAAATTTAGGCGTTGCAGATTCTGGCTCAATTGATGTGGCATATCTTCATGTCGCTCTTTTATCAGAGGGCATTTCATATGGAAATGACGGTCTTATTGCTTATTCAGATGGAACGATTGCCGGCGTAATCGTATTTCAGGAAAAATATGCTTCTGAAATTTTAGCTCCATGGGGCCTCACAAAAGGCACAGGATATGTTGGCACAACAACAAGGGCAAAACTAAACCAGCTTTATGGATGTTCAAGCTCTTCGGGCAATTCAGGGACACCCACTTGCGCTGTAAACTGGCAGTGCACAAATTGGGGCAATTGCTACAGCAACCAGCAAATAAGAGTTTGCACTGACTACAATTTCTGCGGCACAACTTCTGGCAAGCCAGTTGAAACCCAATCCTGCGCTTCTTCAACCTGCGCTCCAAGTTGGCAGTGCACGGGTTGGAGCGCATGTTCTGGCGGCCAGCAAACTAAAACTTGCACAGATTATAACTTCTGCGGCACAACTTCTGGCAAGCCGGCAACAACGCAGTTTTGTTCTTCTACTAATACAAATAACACAAACAATACAAACACTTGCCAGGCGACCTGCATAACTCAGACAGATGGAGTTTATGCCATTGACTGCTATGGAAATCCGACAAAGTGCAGTTCAACTCAAATTTGCGAAAAAACTTTTGACACAAGCTATAACTATTCAAGCGGGTATGTGCAGACTATACAAACTTTAACAGGGGCCCACTGCGCATACAGCAGTAGCAGCAACACAAATAATACAAGTTGCACGCCAAATTGGCAGTGCGCTGGTTGGGGCGCATGCTATAACGGTTATCAAACACAAACTTGCACAGATTACAACTTCTGCGGCACAACATATAACAAACCTGCAACAAGCCGGAGTTGTTGTACCGAAGATTGGGAGTGCGGTAATTGGTCAGCTTGCGCTAACAACCAACAAACGCGTACCTGCGCAGATTTAAATAGTTGCGGAATTGCAACTAAAACTGAAAGCCAGTATTGTTGTGTTGAAAATTGGGACTGCGGTGACTGGAGTAGCTGCAACAATGAACAACAGACAAAAACCTGCGTAGATTTAAATAATTGCGGCACAACTTTAAATAAGCCCGCAACCTCGCAATATTGTTGCGAGCCCAATTGGTTTTGCAGTCTCTGGGGAGTTTGTTCAGCTTATGGCCAGCAAACAAGAACCTGCGCCGATTCAAATAGTTGCGGAACTCCAGAAGGCAAGCCAGAAACAACGCGATCTTGCGCCTGCGTTGAAAAATGGCAATGCGGAGCTTTTAGTGCTTGCTACAATAGTCAGCAGACGCGCTTTTGCTATGATGCAAATCACTGCGGAACTACAACAAACAAACCCTATACTAAGCAGTCATGCACCTCAACTTGCAGTCCAAATTATGTATGCAGCCAACAGCCCGCCTGCAAAAACAGCCAGATACAGAGCTACTGCTATGATTTAAATGCGTGCTTTAGCCAGTCTGAATTTAGAATCTGCGCATTTTAAAATTATTCCGTTCAAAATTATAATTTTTAAAAGTATTAATAGATTTTAATTTTATGAAAATAAAAATATTTTTAATAGCAGTTTTGTTTTTATCTTTGCTGATAATTCCCGGAGTAATTTTGGCGCAAGAGTGGTGTCACACCTTTAAGGTTGGTTTAAGAAAAGGCGACCAAAGCCAGGAAGTTTCTGAACTACAAAGAGCTTTGATGAAAGAAGGACTTTTATTTATTCCCCAGCCCACTGGCTTTTTTTGGAATGCTACATTTGACGCTGTTGTTGCTTTTCAGGAAAAATATGCTTCTGAAATTTTAGCTCCTTGGGGATTAACTCGCGGGAATGGCGTGGTGAGCTTTAAAACAAGAGAAAAATTAAATCAACTCTATGGATGTTCAACAATTTCCACCTGTACTCCGAGTTGGCAATGCGCAGATTGGAATATGTGTTCAAACAATCAGCAGACCCGAACCTGCGCAGATTCTAATAATTGCGGAACAACGGCAAACAAACCCATAACAACTCAGTCGTGTTCTTCAACTTGCACTCCAAACTGGCAATGTTCAGATTGGAGCGCGTGCGTTACAGGCGGCCGGCAGACCCGAGCCTGTACTGATTCTAATAATTGCGGAACAACTCAACCAGAAACAGCTAGGTTTTGCCCTTGTACTCCGGATTGGGAATGTATCCAATGGAGCCCCTGTTGGAATGGCGAGAGAGCCCGCGCATGTCACGATAAAAATAATTGCGGTGATAACACAAACAGACCCGAGATAAGACAATCCTGCGCGTATACTTGTGAGCCAAATTGGTCTTGCACAGATTGGAGTAATTGTATTCCTACTGGTTTAACGAGCGGTATAAAATATAGAAATTGTGTAGATGAGGGCAATTGCGGAACAACCGCAAATAAACCTTTAACAACGCAAGTTTGTTCTACTGGAGCTCCTGCTCCAGTTCCTGAATGCACATCAGCCGATTGGTCTTGCACAGACTGGTCAGATTGTTCTGTTTCCGGCGCTGTTCCTTTGAGCAGCACCCAGACTTTGACTGGCACTCAAACCCGCACCTGTAGTAGAAAATCAGGTAATAATTGTTATGGTGGCAATCCCGCAACAAGCCAGTCTTGCACCGTGGAAGTAGAGGTTCCAACACCAACTCCAACCCCGACGCCTACGCCAACACCAACTCCAACCCCGACCCCGACTCCGATTGAACCAACGCCGACCCCGACCCCGACTCCAACGCCAATAGGGATAGCTCCTACACCAGGATGTACCATGTCTGCTCAACCTACTATAGGTTGGAGTAGTTGCGTTTGTGGCGAGAAATATAAAACAAATTATGTCGTTCAATATTGTCCTGATGGAACAACTGAAAGCCTCAGCGAGACAATGCAAGAAGCTCAATGCGGTTATAAAGTAGGAACGAAAACATATTGCTATGAAGGTTCAAAAGATCCCCAAAATAATAGCAAGAGTAAGGAAGTGTGCGCTGTTAATAATTGGAATGGTACGTTAGGAGATACTTGGCTGATCGGCTACAAAGATCAAGGAGCTCAGTGTGTTGTTAAAAACGGAGTGATAGGCGGTACATGTGGTTATAATTGTTATTTTAGTGGAGGAGAACAAATACATTATCCAGACACAAAGCCTCATTGCAGTTCAGAGTGTAAACAAGATAATAATGGAAGACTATGGGCCGTCAATGAGGGGGGTAATGTGTCACCACATTCAAGGGTAAATTGCGGATATGTATCAAGCGGAGCTAAATGTACACTTCAAGATGGCACTTATTGTAAAAAAGCTGTCTGTTTGAGTAATCTTGCCACCGCTCCTAAGCCATCTGGCGGCAGTTCGGGGTCGTCTCTAACACCTCTTAATTCTACTCCAACTCCAACACCGATCCGGACCCTGACTCCAACTCTTGACGATATCCAAAATCAGCTGGCATCTATTGCGAGTGTAATTTATAATTTATTGAATCCTCAATAAAAATTTATTAAATTTTTGCGCAAAACATATCAAGCAGCCTCGCCATGGAGGGGCTGCTTTGATTGGCTGGCTTGATTATAATGATTTTTATGTTAAAATGTAGAGTATATCGTTTAAATCGATATATCATCGCGCCTTGGAGGAGTAGTACCTCGACAGTCTCATATTGTAGCCTCGTGCGATTCGAGGCAAAATGTGACCCCGAGCGGTAACGCTCGGCGGAAAAATTCCTTAAATTGCTGGAAACCCTGCAAGCATCCTAAAATACTACTATGCGTAGTAGCATGGTAGTGATAATTTTTAGGCGATGCAGACAATCAGCAGCCAAATCCACGAAAGTGGAGAGGTTCAGAGACTATAATAGGAATTACCAATTCGTGTGCCTGCCGGTAGGCAGGAATTGGTAAGTGGTATAGTCCATTCCTTTTAGCGATAAAAGGTAAAAAAAGAAGCTGTAGGCCCTGGTGCAATTCCAGGAGGCGCAACATTTTTAAATCGGCCGGGGTAGCTCAGTTGGTAAGAGCGTTGCACTCATAACGCAAAGGTCGGGAGTTCGAATCTCCCCCTCGGCACAATGCGGGCGTAGTCCAGCCTGGTTTAAGACGCCTCCCTGTCACGGAGGAGATCAGGGGTTCAAATCCCCTCGCCCGCGCATGAAGCTTTCAATACGAGAGACCTGATTTCCCGACTGAGAATTTTTCTCCCGTTTTTGGTTATTCACTTGACAGACTTCTGGATTAGGAATATTATTAAAATAATAATTAAACTCAAATAGGAATCACTACTAAACTTATAGATGATTACATCACAGAGAAAAATTATCTCGGATTATCTAAAAAATGTTGCTTCTCATCCTTCGGCCGAGAAAATTTATCTTGAAGTCAGGAAGATATTGCCGAGAATAAGCAAAGGGACAGTTTACAGAAACTTGAAGACCCTAAAAGAGAATGGAGAAATTCAGGAGATTTCTATAGGCGAATCGCGTTATGACGGCAACATTTCCTCGCACGCTCATTATATCTGTCAAAAGTGCGGCAGGATATTTGATATTTTTGAAGACTGCCGGAATTGTAAAATCCTAAAGCATAAAAGAACAAAGGTCGGGAAAATAAATCAATATCAAATTAATTTCTACGGTATCTGCAAAAAATGTGGATAACCAAAATAAAACCATGCAAGAAACAAATAATATCTGCCACGACTGTGGCGCAAACATAAAAATCAACGGGGAGGAAATAGAGAACGGTGTGTGTTTAATTTATGAGAACGTCAGCGAGAAAATAGGTATTTTAAAATGCAATGATTGCTACGCGAAAGATTCTGCTTTGAGAAATTTTCAAGAGTGCGAGGTTTATTCAAGAGTAGTCGGCTACCTGAGGCCGGTTGAACAATGGAACAGAGGTAAAAAAACAGAGTATTCAGAGAGAAAAGAATATGTCGTTAAGTAAAACTAATTAAATAATTAAAATATCGTGAACAAAAAAATTATTATTCCAGCAATTATTATTGGTATCTTTGCGGTAGCAGCTGTAATTGCGTTTAATAAAACCGACCAGACCGCTGAAAATCCAGTTGTGGCAGAAAACAAAGAATCAACGGTGAAGGAATTTACCATGACCTCTTTTTATGAAATTGTCGACGACCAGCCAAAACCGCAATACTCTCTCAAAGAAATTAATGTTAATAAAGGAGATTTAGTAAGGATTAAAATCACTGTAACCAAAGGTATGCATGATTTTAAAATTGACGAGTTTAATGTATTTGCGGACACCAAAGAACTCAACAAAGAATATGTGGTTGAATTTGTAGCCGATAAAGCTGGGGAGTTTATTTATTATTGCACTAAACCAGGACATCGGGCAAACGGACATTGGGGAACCCTGATAGTAACCGAATAAATAATGACTTTATGGTTTCAATCACCCGAATTATTTTATAGTTTAGGCAGATGGGCAGGATTTACTGGTTTTATATGCTTGTCCCTTCTTATCTTCTCTGGTGATACTGCTAAGTTTTTTGATAGATATTTTGGCTTAAACAGAATTATTATATTTCAAAGAAAGTTTTCGCTTTTTATCGCGGTTTTTGTTTTTTTGCATCCATTATTTTTTGTTCTTTCGGACAGTTCATTTATAAGATATTTGATCATTCCCGACTTTACAGCATTCCCCTTTGCAGCAGGAGCCATATCTTTTTATATTTTTATAGTTGTTATGATTGCTTCTAAAATATATAAAAAAATCTCTTATGTAGTTTGGCAGTACATCCATATTCTCATTTATACGTTATTCTTTTTCAGTTTATATCACGTTGTAAATTGGGGCTCTAGCAGTAATATTATTTTTTATAAAATAATATACGGAATTTTACTGCTTGCTGTAAGCGTTGGGATAATTTACAGAACGCAGTATAAAATAAGAAAAAGACATGCGGGCAAGTTCTATGTTAAAGAGATAAAAATAGAAACGAAAGACGTTTTTACATTAGCGCTAAATCCGGATAAAAAATTTACATTCAAGGCTGGGCAATTCTGTTTTCTAAGATTGAACAAAAATAAATTACACTCCAGGCATCCATTTACCATATCAAGCTCTCCTTACGAACAAGATTTGCGTTTTACTATTAAAAATACGGGAAGATTCACGAAGACAGCATTTGAACTGGAAAAAGGGGAAGAAGTTATCATAGACGGGCCCTTCGGCATTTTTACCTTAAAAGACAGCGACAAAGATGTTGTTTTCATTGCCGGAGGAGTCGGGGTTGCCCCATTTTTGAGCATGATAAGAGACAATTTATTTGATAAAAAAGATAAAGATATTCTTTTGCTTTATGGCGCAAAGACAAAGGAGGAAATAATATCCAAAGAAGAATTAGACAGCATTAAAGAGCAACATTTTAGGAAAATATATGTGTTAAGCAATGAGGCCGTTTCTCAGGAAGGATATGAGAATGGTTATATTGATAAGGCCTTGGCTGAGAAGTATGTTGAGAATATAAATAATTCTTTATTCTATGTCTGCGGACCGACAGCAATGGAGAAACACGTTAAAAAAACATTGCTTGATTTGGGGGTCAAAAAACGAGATATAATTATTGAAGATTTTTTTTGGTGAAAGTTAAAATTATTATAAAAAATACAAATATGGATGAAAATAAAATTAAACAATTAACAGACATTTTAAAACGGTTAAATTCCGGCGAGAATTCAGCTGAAATTAAACAAGCAACTAAAGACTTTTTACAGACTATTGATCCGGCTGAATTATCAGCGGCGGAGCAGAAATTGATTGACGCCGGTTTAGCGCCGGAAGATTTAAGGCGCTTATGTTCTGCTCATTTAGAGCTTTTAGATGATAATTTGGGACAGATGAAATTAACTCTCAAGCCGGGGCATGTTATTGATACTTTAATCAAGGAGCATGAGATAATTTTAGATTTTTTAGATAAATTAGAGAAAACCAATCAAAAAATTCAAAAAATGAGAAGTCATAAGGATAACCAAGAGGAATTTGAGTTATTAAAAAATATTGCAGAGCATTTAGCGGCTGCTGAGCCGCATCATCAAAGAGAGGAGAAGGTTCTTTTCCCTGAGATAGAGAAGAGAGGAGTTTCTGGTCCGACGCAAGTGATGGTAATGGAACATGAGGACTTGAGAAGATATAAAAAAGAACTTGAAAAGTTAACGGGCGAAATTTCAAAAATAGATTTTGATGATTTTAAAAAAAGATTGGATACAGTGGCTAAATTTATTATTATGATTTTAAGAGACCATATTTTAAAAGAGAACAATATTTTGTATCCTACTGCTTTAGAAGTCATTAAAGAAAATAAAACCTGGAAAAGAATGAAAGATGATTGTGACAAAATCGGCTATTGTTGTTTCACGCCAGAATGATGATTAAAGTTTAATAATCAATTAATCATAATACGTTAAATATGAAAATTGGCATAATTTTACAATCTAATAAACCAGAACATATTTGGAACGCATTTCGTTTTGCCATTACTGCTTTGGAAGCAAAGCATAGGGCAGTAATTTTTTTAATGAATGAAGGGGCTGAACTTGATACAATTGCGGACACTAAAGAATTTGATATTTCAAAGAAGATTGCTGAATATAAAAAATTAAAAGGAACAATATTCGCCTGCAGAACTTGCTTAGAAATTCGCGGGAAAAAAGAAATTGGAGTATGCCCAATTTCCACAATGGATGATTTGCTTAAAATTGTAGAAGAGAGCGATAAAATTTTAATGTTCGGTTGATTTTTTATGAAAAAATTAATGTTGGTATATGCGCTGGCATTTATTGCAAACTGGATATGGGAAATCCTGCACAGCGCATTATACCTGAATTACAAAGGCGGATTGATAACCAGTTTTATACTATTTAGAGCGGCGCTTGTTGACGCATTTATAGTTTTGGCTTTGGTGTTTATAAGCCAAAAATTTGGAAAATATAAAACATTATTTGTTTTGGCGGGAGGTTTTGTTGTAGCGATAGGAATTGAAATTTGGGGGTTGAAAACTGGCAGGTGGGAATATAATTCGCTGATGCCGATTATTCCAATTATCAAGATTGGACTTACTCCTGCAATCCAATTGGCTATAACGGCTTGCATTGTGGAAAAAAGAAAAAAGTTTTGAGAAGCCACCTTTTAATTAAGGTGGTTTTGTTTGACGCTGGTTTTTGTTGCGTGCGTTGACATAGTTTTATTGTTATGATATCATAATTATCAGGTTGGCTCGTTTACATCAAACCAACGGAGGGCGTATATTATGAGCCGCAAAGAAGCGATTTTAAGTTTGCGCGAAGTCCTTATCAAAAGGCGAGACGCGCTGAGAAAGGTGCTTGCAGAAAATTTGAGCTCTATGAATGGGTATGGGACCCAGGCGAATGGAGATGTGGTTGATGCGGCCTTAGATGCCGTCCATGGCGAAATAAGTTCGCAATTGGCCGAAGTTGAAAGTAAAGAATTGGCTCGCGTGGAGAATGCTTTACAGCGCATGCGCGAAGGCCAATACGGCGTTTGCGAAGATTGCGAAGTTAGTATTCCGATGGCTCGGCTAATGGCATTGCCCTATGCAACCAAGTGCATTCAATGCCAGCGCGAAGCAGAGCTCCATCCCCCGAAGCAGGAAAAAGGAGGTGATTGGCCCGAATTGGCCGACCCTTTTGACGATGACCAATACTTGTCATCGGACTTGCTCAATGAAGCCGAAATACCTGATTAGGCAGGCATTTGCCTATAAACCCCGCGATTGCAACTCATGTTTCGCGCGGGGCTTTTTTTATTGTAAAAATATATTGTGAGCCGTTTAGTTTTCAGTGATTTTTTGTTATAATTTAATAATCTTTATTTTAACTTTGAGATGAAATACAAAAATCTTACTTTAAAGGAGGTGAAAGAAAGGCAGGAAAAATACGGGAAAAACTTATTGCCGGAAGAAAAAACAGCCTCGGAGCTGAAGATTTTTGTTTTGCAGTTTGCCAATCCTTTAGTTTATATACTTTTGTTTGCGGGGCTGGTTTCTGTATTTTTGCAAAAATATTTTGATATTCTTCTTATACTCTCTGTGGTTGTTATCAACGCTTTAATGGGTTTTTTCCAGGAATACAAAACGCAAAAAACGTTTACTGCTTTAAAAAGACTGGTAAAACCGGAAGCCAAAGTTTTTAGAGACGATAAAAAGCAAAAAATATCAGCTTTTGAGCTTGTTTCGGGCGACATTGTTTTTTTGGGGTCAGGCGACAGGGTTCCAGCTGACGGTAAAATTTTAGAAGTAGCTTCATTTTTTGTGAACGAGGCTATTTTAACGGGTGAAAGCGAGGCAGTGGCTAAGAAAAAGGATGATGATGTTTTTATGGGAACAATCGTTGTTTCGGGCAGAGCTGTTTTTGAAGTTACAAAAATAGGGTTGGCAACAAAAATTGGAGAAATTGCTAAAACCCTTAAAGAAACTGTTCAGCCGATTACCACTTTGCAGTTGAGATTGAAAAAAATGACCCATACTTTAATTTTAATATCAGTTTTTTTATCTCTTTTGGTTTTTGCTTTCGGGTCTTTCATCGGCAGAAATTTTTGGCAAATGGCAGAGCTTTCGGCTGTGCTTTTGGTTGCCATAATCCCCGAGGCGTTATTAATAGTTCTTACATTGATATTGGTGCTGGCTATGCGGGACAGCTTAAAGAAAAAAGCTCTTATCAGAAAAATTTTAGCTGTTGAAACATTGGGGTCTGTTACAACAATTTGCATAGATAAAACAGGCACGCTTACGGAGGGAATGATGAAAATTGCAGAGACGCATTTTACAAATGAAAAAAATAGCTTGTTGGCGATGTGCCTTTGCAACGATATGAATGACACTGTTGAAATCGCGCTTTGGGAATATTTGAAAAAAATAAAAGATTTTGATGCGCAGGAAATTTATGATGCGCACGAGCGGATATTTGAGATTTCTTTTGGGTCAGAGCACAAGTTTATGGCTGTTGTAAACGTGTTTGAAGAAAAAGGGAAAAGCCAATACACGCTTTTTGTAAAAGGAGCTCCCGAAGTTGTTGTTTCTATGTGCAATCTTCCGGCAGGCAAAAGAAAATTAGCAGAAGACCAAATAAATAAATGGGCAGAAAAAGGATTAAAGGTGCTTGGGCTGGCCTCAAAAAAAATATCTAAGGCAGAAGTTGATAAAATTTCAGTAGGCAATATTTCGAGCCTCAAATGGGACGGACTAGTGGGGCTTTGGGATCCGCCGAGAAAAGAAGTAAAAGAAACGTTTTTAATCGCAAAAAAATCCGGGCTTCAGATAAAAGTTGTAACAGGAGATTATTATAAAACAGCGCAAAAAGTTATGGCGCATTTAGGAATAGAGGTTGCGCCAGATGAAATTTTAGAAGGGTTTCAAATGGATAAAATGTCAGATGAGCAGTTTAATAACGAGGTTAGCAAAGTATTATTATTTGCCCGTGTTTCGCCTCAGCAGAAATTGAGAATAGTTAACGTTTTACAACAAAAAGGGGAGATTGTGGCAATGACGGGAGACGGAGTGAACGACGCTCCTGCTCTTAAAAAATCAAACATAGGAATTGTTATGGGAGACGCTTCGGAGGTGGCAAAAGAAACAGCCGACATTATTCTTTTAGACAACAATTTTAAAACAATTGTTTCTGCGGTTGAAGTCGGCAGATTAGTTTTTGAAAATATCAAAAAAATAATTTTATTTATACTCTCCAATTCTTTTGCTGAAGTGGTTGTAATTTTGGGAGCTCTTTTAATGAACTGGCCGTTTCCGCTTTCAGCTGCGCAGATTCTCTGGCTTCATTTTTTGTGCGACGGGCCAGAAGATTTTATATTGGGATTTGAGCCGAAAGAAAAAGAGACAATGCTTGAAGGCCCGAAAAAAATGGGCGAGCCGATTTTAGACAAGCTCGGCATTTTTTTGATAATTACGATTTCTCTGCTTTCAGGAATTTTATCTTTGGGATTTTTTTGGTATTTTGGATTGCGTCAAGGCAATTTAATGCTCGGTCAAACAATGTCTTTTATGTCTTTGGCTTTCAGCTCTGTGGTTTATATCTTTTCATGCAGAACTTTGAGAAAGCCGTTTTGGCGATACGAAAATTTTTGGTCAAACAAATGGCTGTTTGTGGTTGTTTTTTCCAGTTTGTTTTTAGCTGTGGCAATAACTTATCTGCCGTTTACACAAAAAATGTTGAATATTGTCCCGTTACAACCCCTTCACTGGATATTGCTTATTTTGAAAGCAATCCTTTTAGTGGCCATAATTGAAATCGCAAAGTATTTTATAAAAATAAAACCAACCCGCTGCCAAACCCAAACGGCTCATACTGGGGCTTTTCTTGTGTGAGCCGTTTGAAATTGCGGCCGAAAAAATACCGGTTTAAGGACAAAAAAATCGGCCTCGCCAAGGCGGGGCCGTTGTTTGTTTTGTTTACGAGATATTTTAAGGCGTTTTCGCCCTTTGGGTAGATTTTTTGTCGGTTGACTACGCTTTGCCGCAAGCCCCGCCCTTTAGGGCGGGGTTGCGCTTTCTAACCAATAGCTTGGACGCACTCGACGGGTGTTTTAAAATTAATTCCGAGATGCAGCCTTTCGTTATTGTAATAATTTAAATATTGATTTATCACTTTTTGGAACGATTTAGGATTTTGATTTACTTTGTTCAAACATTCCTCTTGCAACGTTCTGTTAAATCTCTCAATGTGTCCGTTGTCATTGCTCTTTCTGACACGAATGTGCCTGTGATTAATTCCGAGCTTTGTCAAACGTTCCGTAAACCAAACTGAGAATTCAGAACCGTGATCAGATTGTATCATCTTAAAATTAAATTCAGAATATTTCAATGTTTCTTTAACAAAATTCAGACTTCTTTTTGCGGAAATGCGCAAACTCACTTTTGCATATGCCCATCTTGAGGCGACATCAATCAGCGTGTAGACGTAAAATCTCTTATCTCCAATTACAAAGTGTATCGTATCTATCTGAACCAAATCCCCAGCTAAAATCGCTTCCGGACGGGTTTCTGAAAAGTGCCAACGTTTCCACGGGCTGCGATGCTTGATTAATCCTTGTCGCTTCAATGTTCGTTTAACGGAAGACAAACTGATTGTAATTCCTTGATTTTTCAGCTCGCGATGAACAATTTCCGCGCAACGATTGTGTTTTAGTCTTTGTTTAACAATTGCGAAAACTTTTTCCTCGCTTAATTGTTTTGGATGATGTTTTGGCCGGGAAGAAAAGGTGGGGATGGGAACTCGACCGTGATGTTTATCTCTTTTCAACCATTTGCTAATTGTGCTTGAACCGAAGCCCAGATATCGACCAACTTTTCTTACGTTCCAACCTTGATAAACAAGATTTACTGCCTTCATTCTAACCTTAGGCAGAGAAGGATTCTTAGTGTATGACATATACATAATATATACCATAGACTGCGTCCAAGCTATTGAACCATTACGAGGTAGTTGACAAGGTTGCTTAAATATGCTATACTTAAAATATAGAGAGTTAGCACATTTATATTGAAATTTACTTGCGATCCGTCAGCTGGCCGGAGGCAGTTATAGCCAAAAGATACTGATATTTCGGTGTTTTCTGGCTATAACTGCTACGTAGGCAGTAAGCACAGTTAATCTTGATTGGCACATGTGCCAGAAAGGAAGGAAGACATGTCTTCCTATTCAGAGGGTCAGACGCATCAGTTGATGGAATCTCTTGAAATGGCCGGCTATACGTCCGCCCACGTCACTGCCCTTGGTCAAAACTCCAATGGAGCGCTGGACCAGCTAATGCTGGTTCTGACTGGGGTCGCAAAGGTCGTGACCGACCTCGTGTTCCGGCTGGTAGCCAAAATTGACCGCGATATGACCGGCTGGACTTGTGTGGAGCTGGTGGAAGCCGAAGAAGAGTTTAAACCGACCTTGCACGAGTTTCTACGAGAAGGTGAGAACTTCGTTAACGGCGAAGAAATGGTCAGGCGCGCCAAGGAGCAAGACGCTCTTACTGGTTTGCGCCATGCCGAGGCAATGCTTCGGAATCAGGAAAGGATTCCTATAGAATGGCGGAAACACTATTTAGTGTTTTCCGAAGTCTGGCGGGGCGCCGCTGTGTGTTTTGCCTCGACTGGGTTGGTAAGCGTTGGTGTCTGCGCTACGGCTGGCTTGGCGGCGGTTTCAGCTCCAACGTTCGGCTCGTGGGTTCTCGCAAGTAATCTTCGTTCCTTGGACACTTGGAAACTTGGTTCTTCGTTGAATCTTGGCTCCTTGAACCCTTGGCGTAAAGCCCTGTTTTGCAATTGCAAAACAGGGCTTCTTTTTTTACATTTTTATGATATTATAAGAATAATTATGGCAAAGTATAATCCAAAGAAAATAGAAAGTAAGTGGCAGAAGAAGTGGTATGATTCTGATGCGTTTTCAGCCAAAAACCGCTCTAAAAAGAAAAAGTTTTACCTTTTGCTTGAATTTCCATATCCTTCGGGCGACGGGCTTCATGTGGGACATTGCAGGCCCTATGTCGCGTTAGATACAATAGCCAGAAAGAAAAGAATGCAAGATTACAATGTTTTGTTTCCCATTGGGTGGGATGCTTTTGGTTTGCCTACAGAAAATTATGCAATAAAAAAAGGGGTTCATCCTTCTATTGTTACCAAAAAGAATACAGATAACTTCAGGCGCCAAATGAAGAGTTTGGGGCTGTCTTTTGACTGGGCAAGAGAAGTAAACACAACAGACCCCAAATATTATAAGTGGACTCAATGGATATTTATCCAGCTTTTTAAAAAAGGATTGGCATACAAGGCAAAGATTGATATAAACTGGTGTCCTTCCTGCAAAATTGGTTTAGCTAACGAAGAAGTTGTAAACGGCAAGTGCGAGAGATGCGGGGCTAAAGTTGAAAAAAAGGAAAAAGAGCAATGGATGATAAAAATTACAAAATATGCAGACAGATTAATTAAAGATTTAGATGATGTTAATTTTTTGGAGAGAATAAAAACTCAGCAAAAAGATTGGATAGGCGAAAGCCATGGAGTCCAGATTAATTTCAAAATAGAAGGAGTTGAAGACACAATCGATGTTTTTACAACAAGAATTGATACAATATTTTCCGGCACTTTTTTGATATTGTCTCCGGGGCACAGTTTTATAGACAAGCATAAAAATAAAATTGAAAACATAGAAGAAGTTTTAGAATATAGGCAAAAATCAAAAAATATTTCAGAAGCTGACCGCGCAAACGAAGAAAGAGATGTTACTGGTGTTCAGCTGAAAGGAATTATAGCCAAAAATCCTGCCACAGGAGAAGAGATGCCTATTTGGACAGCTGATTTTGTTTTAGAGCATTACGGCGCAGGAGCTGTTTTTGCCGATGCCCATGATAAAAGAGATTTTAAAATGGCTAAAAAATATGGAATACCTTTGCGCACATCCATTGAGCCGAATGACAAATCAATAGCGCAAAAAATTAAAAATTTAGAAGAGTGCTATGAGGGCGAGGGCATATTATATAATTCAATGCAGTTTGATGGCATGACTTCTACAACTGCAAGACCGTTAATTACAGCCTGGTTGAATGGAAAAGGTTCAGCTTCTCCTAATATAAATTACAAGCTTCGCGACTGGGTTTTTTCAAGGCAGCATTATTGGGGAGAGCCCATACCCTTGATATATTGCGAAAAATGCGCCAGCCTGCCCGGCGGGCATGGCTGGCAGGCGGTTTCAGAAAAAAAGTTGCCTGTAGAACTGCCAAAAATAAAAAAATATAAGCCAACAAAAACAGGAGAGTCGCCTTTGGCTTCTGTTAAAAACTGGGTGAATGTAAAATGCCCCAAATGCAAAGGCCCGGCAAAAAGAGAAACCGACACAATGCCAAACTGGGCAGGGTCTAATTGGTATTATTTGAGGTATTGCGACCCAAAAAATAATAAAAAACTTGCAGACGACAAACTATTAAAGCGCTGGATGCCTGTTGACTGGTATAACGGCGGAATGGAGCACACGACTTTACATTTATTATATTCTAGATTTATTTTTAAATTTTTATGGGATATTAAAGCAGTTCCCCAGCAAATTGGGCCAGAGCCCTATAAAAAAAGAACTTCTCATGGAATGGTATTAGGAGAGGGCAGTATTAAAATGTCAAAGTCAAAGGGAAATGTTATAAATCCGGATTCAGTTGTAAAACAATATGGAGCTGACACTTTGAGAATTTATGAAATGTTTATGGGGCCGTTTGACCAGATGATTCCCTGGGACACAAAAGGAGTTATAGGCAGCAGAAGATTTTTAGAAAAAATTTATAATTTATTTGTAAAAAAGGGATTGTCTGAAAAAACTGACGAACAGCTGAAAAAAAATCTTCATAAAACAATAAAAAAAGTTTCAGAAGACATAGAGCTGATGAAATTTAATACAGCCGTGAGCTCATTGATGGAATTTGTAAATGCGTGGTCCCGACCCACGATAAATCGGGGTCGTGGATCCTCGACAAAGTCGGGACAGTTGTCAAAAGACGGCATAGAAATTCAGGATCTGGCAGACTTTTTAAAAATTTTGTCGCCTTTTGCCCCGCATTTATCAGAAGAATTATGGGCAGATGCCGGATTTAAAGGATTATGCTGCCAGCAGAAATGGCCTGAATATAATGCAAAATTAATTAAAGAAGAAAAAGTTTTACTTATAGCGCAAATAAATGGTAAAGTAAGAGATAAAATAGAAGTTGATGCCAATATATCGCAGAAAGAAGCAGAAAAGATAGTTTTAAAATCAGAAAAAATAAAACAATTATTGAAAGGCAAAGAAGTCCAAAAAATAATTTTTGTGCCGAATAAGCTGGTAAATTTTGTAGCTATTGACAAGGTCGTTTAAATATGCTATACTTAATATATAGTCAAATTAGCACATTTATATTGAAATTTACTTACGAACGGCAGTTGTAGCCAAAAGATACTGATATTTCGGTGTTTTCTGGCTATAACTGCTATGTTGGCAGTCGATCTAAACCCAGCGACGCTGTTTGAAAAAAACAAAGTCGCAAAGACAAGGAGATTTATCATGGACAATGAGCTGATGCTCGATGTCGGACAAGCAAACGAACTCAAGATGGCCTTTCGGCGTGCGGGTTGGACCAACGCCGACATCAAGAAACTGTCTGAAGGCAACCTCGCCGAGCAGGTTCTCTTGGTGAGCAAGGGATTGGCCACCATTGTTCGGCATTGCCTCAAATTGGCATTGCCCAAGGTCTTCAACCCTACCGAGTTGTTCATCGGTGCGGGTTGGACGGTCTGGAAGGGCCCTGCTGACGGCAACGGCTTGAAAGGCGACGAGGATTGCGTTCCCGAACCTGATGTGATGGACTTTGAGCAAATCGTCCTTGAGACGCACCTACAGCAAGGCAAAACCAGTATCCACGGCGAGGAGAAAATGCATCTCGCCAGAGTTGGCAAGAATCAGCAGCTTGGGGGCCGTGCCTTTCTATCCTTGTGGAAGGACTGGCAGAAATGCAAGGCCGACGGCAAGCCCGAGGAGAGCATCCTCGAAAAGTTACGTCGCGCCAAGAAAATCGGCAACGTCATCTACTTTTTTGGTCTGACGTTGCGGAGCCCGGTCGGCGGCCGGTGCGTGTTGTACCTCTCTTTCCGTGGTATGGGGTGGGACTGGAGCTACGACTGGCTCGGCGATCTCTGAGGTTCCGACGGCTCGTCAGTCGCCCTCGTAAGTGTCAATTAGTCCTTTGGACTTTGAGCTTTTGCTCTTGCCCTCGGACTTTCAGCCCTTTGTATTTCGTTTCAACGATTTGCAAAGGGCTTTTGTTTTGCATAAAAAATTGTTGTAGAATAAAAAATAAAATTTTGGGTGATTACCCCTTTAAATAATTATCAAAATAAGGTATTATAAGAATAAATTTATGAAAAAGATTTTATTAGGAAATGAAGCAATTGTACAAGGAGCTTTGGAGGCAGGCGTGGATTTTGTGTCCGGTTATCCCGGATGCCCCTCAGCTGAAATTGGAGATGAATTCTTAAAAATCGCCAAAGAGAACGGGGTTTATGCCGAGTGGTCAACGAATGAAAAAGTTGCTTTGGAAGCCGCAATAGGCGCCAGTTTTTCAGGATTAAAATCATTAGTGAATATGAAAAGTTTTGGCATAAATGTTTGTTCGGATTCATTGTTGCCCTTAGCTTATACAGGAACTAAAGCCCCAATGGTTATTGTTGTGGCTGACGACCCCTCGTGCTGGAGTTCAGCGCAATCAGAACAGGATTCAAGGGGCTATGCTTATCTGTCGCATATTCCGGTTTTGGAGCCCTCAGACCCGCAAGAATGCAGGGATTTTACAAAATTAGGATTTGAAATTTCAGAGAAATTTAATATACCTGTTATTTTAATGACAACCACCCGTGTTTCCCACCAGAAAATGCCGGTTGAGTTTAATAAAACTAACAGCAAACCGCAGAAAATAGGAGAATTCATCAAAAATCCCCATCAGTTTTCAACAATGCCGCCGAGGGTTTTAGAAATGAAAAAAGAGCTTTTAGAAAAATTGGAAAAGATAAAGGCATATGCCCAAATATCAAAAATTAACAAAATCAGCAAAAACCCGGGCTCTGAAAAATTCGGGATTGCGGCTTCCGGGGTGGCTTATTTACATACTTTGGAGGCTTTAAAAGAATTAGATTTAGATATTCCAATTTTAAAAATTAATTTGTTTTATCCTTTGGCGGATAAGACCATTGCAAGCTTTATTAAAAAATTAAAAAAAGTTTTGGTTGTTGAAGAACTGGAAGGTTATTTGGAAAAAGAAATAAAAATTATTGCCAAAGACAACGGTTTAAATTTACAGATATTCGGCAAAGATTTATTGCCGAAAACAGGCGAATTAAACACAGAAGAAGTTATTTTGGCTCTGTCAGAAATTTTAAAATTAAAAATTGAAAATTCAAAATTTAACCTGCCTGCCTCAAGGCAGGAATTAAAAATTCCGCGCCGAACCGCGCGGCTATGCGAAGGATGCCCTTATTGGCATATATTTCCCGTTATAAAAAGAATTGCTCCGGAAGGCGCAATTTTTGGCGGAGACATAGGATGCAATATGATAGCCGGACTTGCTCCCCACAGTATGCACGATTATTTGTTTTCTATGGGAGCTTCCTTGGGCATATCGCACGGAGTCAAAAAGTCAGTCAGTCCTGATGGCCCCAAAGTGATTTCTTTAATGGGAGACGGAACATTTTTTCACGCAGGCATACCTGCTTTAATCAATGCTGTTTATAATAAATCAAATCCGTTGGTTGTTATTTTAGACAACAGAATTACCGCAATGACCGGCCATCAGCAAAATCCCGGCATGGGAAAAACTGGTATGGATGAAAACACAGAGGAATTAAAAATAGAGGAAATAGCTAAAGCTTGCGGAGTAAAGCATATAAAAGTTTTAGACCCTGTAAATACTAAAGAATTTGAAGATACGATAAAAGAATTTTTGGATAAAGACGAGGTTTCATTAATTATATGCAAAAGAATTTGTAAATTATTAGAAAAAAGACAAAATTCACCCAGTCAAATAATTTCACCCGATTAAATAATATGCAAGATAAAACTTTTAACATTATCATTTCAGGCGTTGGCGGACAGGGCGTTATTACGATGCTTTCTTTAATAGATGAGGCCGTCTTTATTGATGGCTATGATGTAAAGTCATCTGAATTGCACGGACTTTCGCAAAGAGGCGGAAGCGTTTTAGCGCATGTAAGATTAGGCAAAAAAGTTTATTCGCCGCTGGTTCAAGATGGCCGGGCGGATTTAATAATTGGTTTAGAATTGTTGGAAGGTTTAAGGGTGTTAAATTTTGCAAATAAAGATACGGCTGTTTTGGTGAATAAATACATTTTTCCAGTTTTAGGAGGGTTGCCGCAGAAAGAGATTGTAAAAAAACTTAATGAATCTTTTACAAAAAAAATGCACATTATTGAAGCCTCTGATATCTGCAAAGCAAAATTGCAAAATGAAGTTGTAGGCGCGATTTATCTTTTAGGATATGCTGTTGGTAAAAATTTAATCCCGATAAAAAAAGAATCAATTTTAAAAGCAATAGAAAATATAGTTCCTGAAAAATATCGCGAGTTGAATATTAAAGCATTTAATTTAGCTTATGGGGATAACTAAAGTTGTAATTTCCGCCGCAGGGCAGGGAACAAGAATGTTAGATTTGTCAAAAGACAAATCTAAACATTTAATAGAGGTCGAAAAACGGCCTTTTTTGGCATATCTTTTAGATAATATATTGAGAGCCGGATATGCAGAAATAATTTTGGTTGCAGGATATCGTGAAGATATGATTAAGGAGTTTTTGAAAAAATATATCGCTACGCTAGAAAATCATAGGTTTGACGATTTGGATTTTGATATTAAAATTGTAAATCAGTTTGACATTTTGGGTTCTAAAGAAAAAGAATACGGCACTGCCTGTCCCATAAAATGCGTAAAAAATTTAATTAAAAATGAAAATTTTATTTCCTTATGCGGAGATAATTTTTATACAATGGAGGACTTAAAATTAATGAATATTGATGATAATTTTAATTATGTTGCGGGCATTGCAAATGGGCATCCGGAAAAATTTGGAGTTTTGATAGAAGACGGAGAAGATTTTTTGGATAAAATTGTTGAAAAACCAAAAGAGTTTGTAGGAAATTTAATTAATACCAGCTTGTATAAATTTACGCCGGAAATTTTTGATAAAATTTTTCAAATTGAAAAATCGTCCCGAGGGGAGTATGAAATCACAGATGCTATTTCTTTGCTGGCAAAAGAGAAAAAAGTAAAAGTAAAAAAATTGAATGATTTTTGGATGGATTTTGGCAGGCCGGAAGATATAGAAAAATTATCTAAATTTTTAGAAAATGAAATTAATAAAGCCGTCGAAGAAAACATTAAATGAAGTAGCGGATATTTTGAAAAACGGCGGGGTTATTATTTGCCCCACAGACACGGTTTACGGATTTTTAGCAGACACTCAAAACAAAAAAGCTGTTGCAAAAATATACAAAATAAAAAAACGGCCAAGGTCAAAACCTTTGCCTGTTTTTGTTAAGGATATAGAAATGGCAAAAAACATTGCTTTTATAGATAATAAACAAGAAAAGATACTGGAAAAGCATTGGCCGGGAAAGACAACCTTTGTTCTGAAAAAGAAAAACAAAGGCACAATTGCTTTGAGAATCCCAAAATATAAATTTTTGAATGATTTGTTAAAAAAAATAAATAAGCCGTTGACCCAGACATCAGTTAATATTTCAGGTCAGCCGGCTTTGAATAATATAAAAGAAATTATAAATCAGTTTGGCGATAAAGTTGATTTAATAATTGATGCAGGTAATTTGCCAAAAAGAAAGCCTTCGTCCATAATAGATTTAACAAAGAACAAAATTATACTTTTAAGAAAATAATATGCCAAAACTCAAAAAGCAAGATGCGCAGATCGCAAAGTTAATTGAATTGGAAACAGAGAGGCAAAAAACATCTTTGGAAATGATTCCTTCTGAAAACCATTCTTCTGTTGCTGTCCGTGAGGCGTTGGGTTCAATTTTAACTGACAAATATGCAGAAGGGTATCCTGGAAAAAGGTATTACGCAGGATTAAAATATTATGATATTTTGGAGGACTTATGCCGGGACAGGGCAAAAAAATTATTTAAAGTTCCGCATGCCAATGTTCAGCCATATTCTGGTTCGCCGGCTAATGCAGCTGTTTATATGGCTGTTTGCGAACCGAAAGACACGATAATGGGAATGGCTTTGCCAATGGGGGGCCACCTTACTCATGGCTGGAAAGTTAATTTTTCTGCCAAATTTTTTAATTCAGTGCAATACGGGGTTTATGAAAAAACAGGTCTTTTAAATTATGAAGAAATAGAAAAACTGGCAAAAGAAAATAAGCCAAAATTAATTTTTGTGGGAGCTACAGCTTACCCAAGAATTTTTGACTGGAAAAAATTAGGAGAGATTGCAGACTCTGCGGGCGCTTATCTTGTAGCTGATATTGCCCATATTGCAGGTTTAGTTGCAGGTGGGGCACATCCAAGCCCTGTGCCTTATGTGCATATTATTTCAACAACAACCCATAAAACCTTGCGAGGTCCAAGGGGAGGAATGATAATGGTAACCCAGAAAGGTTTAAACAAAGACCCGGATTTAGCTAAAAAAATTGACAAGGCGATTTTTCCAGGGTTTCAAGGGGGCCCTCATATGCATCAGATAGCCGGAATTGCTGTTTGCTTAAAAGAGGCTTCAACTCCTGCTTTTAAAAAATATGCCCATCAGGTTGTAAAAAATGCCAAAGCTTTGGCAGAAGAATTAAAAAAGTATGGATTTAATTTGGTTTCAGGAGGCACAGACAACCATTTGATTTTAATTGATTTGAGAAATAAAAATATCGCAGGGCCTGAAGCGCAGGATTTGCTGGAGGCAGCCGGCATTACAATAAATAAAAACAGCATTCCCTACGATCCCGCTCCGCCGTTTAAGCCATCGGGAATCAGAATGGGAACTCCGGCAATTACTACAAGAGGAATGAAAGAAAAAGAAATGAAAAAAATAGCCGGCTGGATAAATGAAGTTATAAGCAATCCCAAATCAGTAAAAAAAGTTAGAGAAGAAATAAAGAAATTTTGTAAAAAATTCCCTCTGCCAAAATAAATGAATATAGATTTATATTTATTTAATTTAATAAATGGTTTTGCAAGAAAATATAAATGGCTGGATATAGCCGGGATTTTTTTTGCAAGATTTATTCCTTATTTTTTAATTATTTTTTTGGCTGGTTTTTCCTTTTTAAGCCAGAACTTAGAAATTATTTTTTATCCCCTGACCATTGGATTGTTTTCCAGATTTATTGTTAACGAGCCGATTTATTTTTTTTATAAAAGAAAAAGGCCGGTTTGTTTAGAGGAGGCTAAAGTTATTATACCCGTTCCAAAACATCCCTCTTTTCCTTCGGGACATGCATCGTTCTTTTTTGGCATGTCCTTTGCTTTGCTGTTTTTTAATCCGATTTTAGCATGGATATTTATTGCGATTTTTGTTTTAAACGGTCTTGCAAGAATATTTTGCGGAGCGCATTGGCCCAGCGATATTTTAGCTGGAGCCGTTGTTGGAGGCCTCTCTTCAATCTTAATGTATTTTTTAATTTAAAATTATGACTTTAATCCAATCTGTTTTCTTGGGAGCTGTTCAGGGATTAACAGAATTTTTGCCGGTTTCAAGTTCTGGGCACTTAGCATTATTCCAGCATTTTTTTTCTTTTCAAACCCCGCCCATATTTTTTGACACAATAGCGCACTTAGGCACGCTTTTGGCAGTTGTTTTTTATTTAAGAAAAGAAATTATTTATATTTTTAAAACCTTAAAAGAAAAGCAAACTTTAAAACTTATATTATTAATAATAATCGCAAGTTTGCCGGCAGTAATAGCAGGATTATTATTAAAAGATAAAATGGAGGGCATATTTTCTTCTGTTTATCTTATAGGAATATCATTTGTTATTACCTCTCTTATACTTTTTGCCACAAAGTTTTTTAAAAACGAAAAAAAAGACATAAAAAATATCAGCTGGTTTGACTCTTTGTTTATTGGAGTGTTCCAAGCATTTGCAATTCTGCCTGGAATATCAAGGTCAGGGAGCACAATATCAGCCAGCATTTTTAGAAGTTTAAAAAGGGATGATGCTTTTAAATTTTCTTTTTTAATGTCTATACCAGTAATCTTCGGCGCTTTTCTTTTGCAATTTACAGAACAGAATTTTAATCTTTTTAACGGAGGCGTGCTCACCAATTTAACGGGATTTTTATTTTCAGCTGTTTTTGGGTTTTTATCTTTAAAAATTATTGAGAAGGTTTTAATTAGAGGCAAGCTCCATTATTTTGCTCCATATTGTTTTATATTAGGAGTTTTAGTCTTAATTTTTATGTAAGTATTCAAATACTTATTTCCAAAAAAATGAAAATAATATTTTTAGGGGTGGGCGAGGCATTTGATGAAAATTTGCCCAATAATTCAAGTTTAGTCATATCTGAAAAAACAAACCTGCTGTTAGACTGCGGTTTTACTGTTCCATGGCAATTATGGAAATTTAATAATGACCCTAATTTTTTGGACGCAGTTTATATAAGCCACCAGCACGCAGACCATTATTTTGGATTGCCAGGGCTTTTGCTTAAGATGTGGGCAGGCGAGGATAAAGGCAGAACAAGGCCTTTTACGGTTATCTCGAGAAATGGTTTTAAGGAGCAATTTGAAAAATTAATGGATTTGGCTTATTTGGGTTTTAAAGAAAAGTTTAAATTTGAAGTAAAAATAATTGAAGTTGAGGAGGGCAAAGATATTGAATTTCAAGATTTGAAATTATCATTTGAAAAGACCGTGCATTCCGGAGAAAATTTGGCTGTAAAAATAAGCGACGGTAAAAATATTTTAATATATACAGGAGATGGTTCGCCCTTGCCTGACACTGATTTTTATAAGAATGCTGATTTGCTGATTTCAGAAACATATCTATATGACAGAGAAATTATAGGCCATTCTTCGATTGTCTCTGCCATTAAATTTGCCGAAAATAATAATGTAAAGTGCTTGGCTTTAACTCATATCAACAGAGATTTCAGAAAAAATGATTTGCCTAAAATTAGAGATAAAATTAAAAGCAATAAGTTAAAGATAATAATACCAGACTCCCTAGATGAATATAGTTTGTAAATTTTAATTTTTAATAAAAATTTTATGAAGAATGCAAAAAATATTTTTGATAAAAAAATTGCCCCGCTAATAAAAGGGAAAAATTCAGATGAAACAATAAATATTTTCTCTAAAACAAGTAATTCTTATTTTTATAATTTACCTCCGATGAGGCGACTTACTGAAAGACAAAAAGCATCAGTTATCGGGTTTAAAGACGAGTATTTTGTTGAAACGATTATAAATTATATTATCAGCGAAAATAATTTGAAACAGAATTTTTATTGTCAAAAGATAACTGCGAATAATCACACGGGAATAAAATCTAGAAGTATAAGTGTCGCTGGAAAAATGATAGATTTAACAATAGGCGGAGATTGTGTTATTTTTGATAAAAAAACCAATGAGCCCATCTTAATTATTGAATGTAAAGAATATATAGATATGATTAGGATGAAAGAATTAATAGGCGAGTCTCGAGTAATTAAAGATATAGTTAGTAATTCAATTCTTAAATTTCCAAATATAAAGTTTTGGATTTTTGCCGAAGTACTAGAATTGACTGATAATTGGGCTTATCTATTTAATAACTCTGATTTGAAATATAGAATTGACAAAGTTTTTATTGCTCGTGACGGGAAGCGAAAAGATGTAAATAACAATCCTAAAAAGTCAGAACTTATGCGATTTCGTGACGAATTAAAGTCTTTTCTTGTTGGGTATCATCAGTTTTGACATCTCTGTTTTTATCGTAAATTATTTGTTATAATTAGTTTATGATAGAGATTTTGCAAAAATTAAATAACGTTATTATCCTTCCCGTAGAAAAACCTAGTGTGATCATCGTGAACACTGATATGTTCGGCGAATTAGGTTTAGGAAATATTGGAAATAAAACCATAAATGCTATAATAACTGATTTTCCTTATGGAACATTAAATAAAAGAAATATATGGGATAAAGTCATAGATTATGAAGAATTTTGGAGACAGGCAAAAAGAATTGGTATTGGCCACGTACCTACAATATCAACGGCGCAAATGCCGTTTACCGCTGTTTTGGTTTCTACAAATTATAAAGATTTTAAATACACGCTTGTTTGGGAAAAATCAAAGGCAACGGGTTACCTAAATGCAAAAAAACAGCCAATGCGCGCGCATGAAGATATAGTGGTTTTTTATTCTGGCCAATGTCTTTATAATCCTCAAATGAGGAATGGTGAGCCGTATGATAAAGGCAAGGCGATACGCGATACAGAAGCATATGGTATTCAAACAAAGGCTATTCATGTAAAGAGTGAAACTGGTATGCGATATCCGCGCTCAGTTCAATATTTTAAAACTGCAGAGGGTGAAGGAAAATATCACCCAACGCAAAAGCCTATAGAATTATTTGAATGGTTGGTTAAAACTTATACAAATAAAGGAGACACGATTCTTGATCCCTGTATGGGATCGGGAACAACTGCGATTGCTGCTATAAAAAACGAACGAAAATTCATAGGGTTTGAAAAAAATACAAAATATTTCCAATCAGCAAAAGAACGAATAGGCATAGAATTACTGAGTTTTCAAACAAGACTTTTATAAAACACATCTCATAAATAAAAATCCGCGACAAAGACAAAATCGCGGATTTTTTTTGTGCAGTATTCTAAAGATAGTCCGAACGCATTTTTCCGAAAAAATCCCCCCGCGAAAATTCGGAAAGGCGGCGGAGCCGCACCGCTGACAATTTCAAGTTTTTCTTTGGCGGCATTAAAGATATATGAAATCCCTACTTCTTAAATTTAAGAGTGCGAAATATCTTCACGGCAGTTTCCTGTTGAGAAGCAGTAAGATTGTAACCGGATATTTCAAATCTAGTCTTTTGCACCCCGCCTCCCAGATCGCCAAAATAAACTCCCGTTGTTCCATTCCCTGCAACTTTTGGAACAACTATTTTGGCTCTATAACCACCAATAGTTTCGTAGGTAACGATATGCTTCGGATCGTTGTCCTCTGCAAGCGAGTTCGAATACCAACCATAATCAAAACCGAGTTTCGCACCATCACCAACAAATTCACCAACATAAGAATCTATGCCTTGTAATTTATTAAATTTCCAACTTGGTGGCAAAGAAAGTGTAAAGGAATTTGCATCAACAAATTGCCAGTTTGTTGGCGTTCCGTTGGTAACTGGCGGATTATTATTCTGTGTTGGCTTGGTTGGTATAGGTTCGTTATTTTTTGTTGGTTGCGACGGGGTAGGCGTAGGTTGCTCATTAGTAATAGGAGGTGTTGCCGAACGATTATTCAAAGCAAAATATCCGGCTACTCCAGCTAAAATAACAACCAAAACAATCAACGCAATGTTTGCAAATCCTTTTTGGTTCATATTCATATCTTTATTAGTTAATAATTTTCGACTCTATGATTAAAAAATTTTCTTCCCCCAAAATGCGAAACCGCCAATTCGTTTTTGCCCCGAAAATCCAATACAAATTAGTCGCCGAGCGAAGCGAGGCGAACCCCACTTGCTTGCAATTTCCTACGTGGTGCCGCGGGTGGGAATCGAACCCACACGTCCTTGCGAACAATGGATTTTGAATCCATCGCGTCTGCCTAGTTCCGCCACCGCGGCATTTTTGTTCAAATTACCATATTTTCTCCTAACTTTCAACCGTTCACACGTGTGTGAGCGGTTATTATTTCCAGGAGGCGTCGATTATCTTATCTGGGAATTTTTCCTGTATTTTCTTGAAGTTTTCACAAGAAACTCGGTGCAAAACAGCTGCCCTTTTTTGCGACAAATATGCCTTTACCTTGTCTCCTGGCTGAGGATTGCAGCACTTTGCAACGTGAATTAGCATGCCTTTCTGGCCTGCCAAAAAAATCTGGGGCGGTTTTTGTTTTTTAATTAGTTCTTTTTCTTCTTTATTCTTTTTTACCTTTTCTGTGATTTCAGCAATGCTCCTTTTTATAAATCCCGGAATGGGGAATTTAAATCCGGAATCTGTTTGGCCGGTAAGCTTTTTAATATGGGACTTGGCTAAGCTGCTTTTTACAAACCTCAACCAGTCTTTTGACGGATTTTTATTTTTGTTGGTGGCGATTTCCACAACGTCTCCGTTTTCTAAAGCATGGCTTAAAGGCACGATTTTTCCTTTAATTTTTGCCAGTTCGCAATGGTTTCCTATTTCTGAATGCACAGCATACGCAAAATCAACCACAGTAGAGCCTTTGGGCAAAGCCATCACGTCTCCTTTTGGCGTGAAAGCGAAAATTTTGTCTGGAAAAAAATCAATTTTGAAATTTTTCCAGAATTCAGACATGTCTTTCATCCACTTGAAATTTTCGCCTTCTTTTTCAAGGTCAATTTTTTCTTTGTATGCCCAGTGCGCGCAGATGCCGTATTCTGCTTCTTTGTGCATCTGTTCTGTTTTTATCTGGACTTCGGTGATTTTTCCTTCTTTTGAAAAAATAGTCGTATGCAAAGACCTATATCCATTTGGTTTCGGCTTTGCTATATAGTCATTTATTTCTTCAGATATGGGTTTAAAATATTTGTGTATTATTCCTAAAATCTTATAGCAGGATTCTATATTTCTTGTAATTATTCTTAAAGCCAGCAAGTCATGTATTTTGTCAAAATCCATATCATGGGCATGCAGTTTTTTATATGTGCTCCAGTAAGATTTTGCCCTATAACTTATTTCTACAGGACTGATTTTTTCCTTTTTAAATATTTTTTTCAGTTGCAAAATAAACTTTTTTAAATATCTTTCTCGTTCTTCATATTCTTCTTTTATGTTTTTTTTCAGCCAGCCGTATCTTTTGGGAAATAAATAAGAAAACGAAATGTCTTCAAGCTGCCTCCTTATTTCATTTAACCCCAGCCTGTGCGAAAGAGGAACAAAAATTTGCAAAGTTTCAGTGCAACGTAGCTTTTTTTCTTCTTCTGGAACATATTCTAAAAAATTTAATCCGTCCAGTCTTGAAATAAGTTCTACAAGCACCACCCTTAAGTCTCCTGCAATAGCCAAAAACATTCTTATTATGTTTTCTGTTTTTTCTTTTGTAAATCTTTTTTTGCTTTTTATGTCGATTTCCAAAGAATATCGGATTTTTCTAAGGCTCGAAATTTTTTCTATTAGCTGGCCTATTTCTTTGCCGAATTTTTTTTCAATTGCCTTTATTTCAGCCTCCCTTATATTGTCACTTTTGTTGTCAGCCGCATCGTGCAATATGCCAAAAGCAATTGTTATAGGGTCGAGGCCCATTTTATCTAACCTGTCGGCCACTCTTGCTGAATGAAAAAGATAATTTTCGCCATTTGGCATTTTTTTATTTTTGTAAGCCTCTCTGGCAAAATCAAAAGCCCCTCCGATTAACTCTGGGTCAGAGCTTTTTCTTATTAGCTTTTGTATTTTGTTCTTCATAATCGCATTCTTTATTGCTGCAGACAATTTTTTTGCCTTTTTCAATTAAAATAGATTCGCACTTCTGGCAGAATTCATTTACGGGCTTGTCCCATAAAGCAAAATTGCATTTTGGGAACCTGTTGCACCCGTAAAAAATTTTACCCCTTTTTGTTTTTCTAATCACAAGCTCTCCCTCTTTGCATTTGGGGCAGATTATTCCCAAATTTTTGTTTTTATTTTCTATTGATTCCGTGTATTTGCACTCTGGGAATTTTGAACAGGCGTAAAATTTTCCGAACCTTCCAAAACGTTCAATTATCGGAGCCCCGCATTTTGGGCAGATTTTGTCTGTTTTTTGGATTAAGTCTGCCTTTTGCACCTTTTCATATTTTTCTTCAAGATTTTTTGAAAATGGCTTCCAAAAGTCGCCGCAGGTTTTTTGCCAAGAGTCTTTGCCGCCGGCCACCTCATCTAATTCCTTTTCCATTTTTGCTGTAAAGTCAATATCAACAATTTCTGGAAAATTCTGCACTAAAACATCGTTAACAACAGTTCCGATTTCTGTTGGCGCAAATCTTTTTTGCTCATTTTTTTCAACATAATTTCTGGTTTGTATTGTAGCTAAAGTGGGGGCATAAGTAGACGGCCTTCCTATGCCATATTTTTCCAAAGTTTTAATTAAGCTTGCGTCATTGTATCTTGCCGGCGGTTCTGTAAAGTGCTGCAAAGGGTCTAATTTTACAAGCCCTAACTGATCATTTCTTTCGAGCTTTGGCAATTCTTTTTCTTGTATTTTTATTGGGTATGCTTTTAAAAATCCATCGAATTTCAATGTCTGGCCGCTTGCCCTAAAAGTATATTTGCCAGCCTTTATGTCGGCTGCCACAGAGTCAAATATTGCTGGGGCCATCTGGCTGGCAATAAACCTCTGCCATATCAAAGTATACAGCTTTAACTGCCTTTGGTCTATGTTTTTTAAGGATTTGGGAGTTTTGTCAGCATCTGTGGGCCTTATGGCCTCGTGCGCTTCTTGAGCTGATTTTGATTTTGTTTTATATCTTACAAAGTGTCCTGCCCAATGGTTGTTCCCGAATTTTTCGGAAATAATTTTTTTCGCAGAAGTTAAAGAAGATTCAGATAGGTTTAAAGAATCTGTCCTGTGGTAGGTGATGCGCCCTTCTTCATAAAGCTTCTGGGCAATAGACATTGTCATTTTTGCAGAAAAGCGGAATCTCTGCCATGAGACTTGTTGAAGAGTGCTGGTTGTAAATGGGGGAGCGGGATATTTTTTAGTTTCTTTTTTCTCTATATTTTCTACAATATACTCTGCGCCGTTTAAATCTGACAGAATTTTATCTGCTTCTGTTTTATTTTTTACTTCAAGCTTATCTATTGATTTCCCGTCTTTTTTTGATAAAGACGTTGAAAATTCTTTGTCTGCTTTTTTAAGCAGAGCTTCAACGTTCCAATATTCTATTGGCACAAATTTTTCAATTTCTCTTTCTCTTTCAACAACTAATCTTACAGCTACAGACTGCACTCTTCCGGCAGACAGGCCTTTTGAAATTTTTTTCCACAAAAATGGAGAGAGCTTGTATCCCACAATTCTGTCTAAAATGCGCCTTGCCTGCTGGGCATCAACTAAATTCATATCAATGTCTCTCGGATTTTTTAATGCTTCCTGAATTGCTTCTTTAGTTATTTCATGAAATACTATCCGTTGGTAGGGTTTTGAATTTTGAATTTTGTCCGCCGGCTGGCGGATTGTTTCGGGTTTCGGATTTCGGATTTGGAAATTCCCAAGCCCGAGGGCTTGGGCTAAATGCCAGGCAATTGATTCTCCTTCGCGGTCTTCGTCAGTTGCTAAAATAGTATTTTCTGCTTTTGCAGCTTCTTTTTTCAATTCTGAAATAGTTTTTCTTGAATTTGGAGGAATGACATATTTTGGTTCAAAGTTTTTTTCAATATCAACTCCCAGTTCTCTTTTGGGCAAGTCTCTTATGTGCCCAAAAGAAGCTAAAACTTTATAATTTTTGCCGAGGAAGCGACTTATTGTCTTTGATTTTGTGGGACTTTCAACTATTACTAAATTCATAAATTTTTTTTAATTATTTTTTTAACTATAGCACAAACCCCCGTAAAATAAAAAAACACGAACACAGCGAATTCTAACTTTTCATTTTTTCAATTGCTTCAGATAATATTTGGCTGTATAAATTCAGGCCTATTTTATTTATGGCGCCCGATTGCTCTTTTCCTAAAATATTTCCAGCACCCCTTAGCTCTAAATCTTTTATTGCAATTTTGTATCCTGCCCCTAGTTCTTTTGCGTCTTCTAACGCTTTCAATCGTTCTTTGGCAAGAGAAGTTAATGACTTTGGCTTAAACATAAAGTATGCAAAACTTTCTCTGTGAGACCTTCCAACCCTTCCCCGTATCTGATGCGCCTGCGAAAGCCCCAGGCGCGTTGCGTCTTCTATTATAATGGTATTTACTTTTGGCAAATCTAATCCGTTTTCAATAATGGTTGTGGCCACCAAAACATTTGTTTTCTCTTTTTGGAAGTCGTCCATTATTTTTACAAGCTGTTTTTCTGGCATTCTGCCGTGGATAATTCCAATTTTAGCTTTAGGGCAAAGTTCTTCAATTTCCTTTTTTGCCATTTCAATTGTTTGCACTCGGTTATGTAAATAATAAATTTGGCCTTTTCTTCTTAGTTCAAAATTTATTGCTTTTTTAATTATTTTTGCACTATATGGCAAAACATACGTTTTTACAGCTAGCCTGCCTGAAGGAGGAGTTTGTATTAAGCTTATATTTTTAAAAGAAGAAAGAGCCAAATAAATTGTTCTTGGAATTGGCGTAGCCGACAAGCTTAAAACATCTAAAGACGGATATGCCTGTCTTAATTTTTCTTTTTGTTTTACGCCAAATCTCTGTTCGTCGTCAATAATCAGCATTTGCAAATTTTTAAATTCTATATCTTTTGAAAGAATTCTGTGTGTGCCAATAACAATATCTATTTTGCCCTCTTTAATTTCTTTAATTATTTTTTTTTGTTCTGTTTCTGTCTGTAATCTTGAAAGCATGGCAATTTTTACAGGAAGTTTTTCAAACCTTTTTTTAAAAGAATTAAAATGCTGGTTTGCTAAAATTGTTGTGGGGCATATTAAAGCTGTCTGCCTGCTGTTGGCCGAAGCTAAAAGAGCGGCTCTGATTGCAATTTCTGTTTTTCCAAAACCAACGTCTCCGCAAACAATCCTGTCCATTGGTTTTGTTTTTGCCAAATCTTTTTCTATATCTTCAACAGCCTGCAACTGGTCGGGAGTTTCTTCGTAAGCAAAGCCGGCCCTTAACTGAAATTCCAGCTCATTGTCTGCTGAATAGGAAGGCCTTTGGGCAGATTCTTTTTGGGCGTATAAAGACAATAACTCTTTGGCAAATTTTTCAACTTCTTCTTTTATTTTTCCTTTTATTTTCTGCCATGCTAAAGACCCCAATCTTGAAACCTTCGGGTCTGTAAAGCCCACATATCGTGAAAGCTTTTTTTCTAATCCCAAAGGCACATAAAGCTTGTCTTCTTTCGCATATTCTAAAACATAATATTTTTGTTTGCCCGAATCCGAAAATTCAAATTCTGTAACTTCTAAAAATTTGCCTACTCCGTGGTCTAAATGCACAAGATAGTCGCCAGATTTTAAGCCATTTAAATCAGAAAATAATTTATGAGATTTTAACCTCTTTTTTAAGATTTCTCTCGTCTGCCTGAATTTTTTTTCTAAAAATTCTGGCGGATAAACCTTTTCTTCGTTTGCGCTCAACACAGTAATGCTTTCCACTTTGTTTCCAAAAAAATCAAAACGCACGGCATGCATTAAATTTATAGGAAAAACGTCTACTGTTCCGCCTCTTTGTGAAAATTCGCCGGGCTCCTGAACTTTAAAAACTCTTTCATATCCCATTTCATCAAGTTTTCTTAAAAACTGTGAAAAGTTATAGGTTTCTCCTTTTTCTAAAAAAATAATATTGTCTTCAAAAAAAGACTGGGTTTTTGAAGCCTGCATTATTTTTTTTAAATTTTTTTCAAACCAAAAAACCTCCTTATCCAAAAAGTAGGGGGTGATAGATACAATTAATAAATTTTTTAACCCTTCATTATTCATTTTTTAATTTTATCATATTAAAATTTTCTTTGCTCACAGAAGTATTAAAACATAAAATAAGAGTTTTCACAAATGTATTCAAACTCAAAATAAATGGCCCAGACACGTTTGAGCCATTTAGAAAGCTAAAAAAACAGGCTGAAAGCCCCATTTTATCAGCTTGCAAAAAGACCAAATCAGTGGTTTAATAAAAGAAAATTATGCAAAAAGAAACAAGAGAAAAAATAAAACAACTTGTCGAAAAATACGAATCAGAGAAAAGCTCTGGTAAAATAAAGTCTTACAGCGAAGAAGAAACAAAGAGAGGTTTTATAGAGCCCCTTTTTGAAGCATTGGGCTGGGATTTTTCCGATAAAAAAGAAATTTCTATGGAAGAATCGATTTCTTCTCAAAGAGTTGATTATGGATTTTACTTAAACGATAGAATCAAATTTTATTTGGAGGCAAAACCGCTAAGGGCTGATTTGCATAAAATAGAATATGCCGATCAGGCAGTTCGTTATTCTTGGAACAAAGGTGCTACTTGGGCGGTTTTAACTGATTTTGAAAGCATCAAAGTTTTTAACGCACAAGATATAAGCAGGTCTCTGGCAGATAAATTATTTTTTGAAATTTCATATCAAGATTATTTGAATAGATTTGACCAGTTATGGCTTTTGTCTAAAGAGGCGTTTAAAGATGATTTACTCGATAAGGAAGCCGAGAGAGTAGGCAAAAAGTTTCAAAAAATACCCATAACTTCACTTTTGTATAAAGATTTGCAAAAGTGTAGAGAAATTTTGATAAAAAATTTAAGTCAGTGGAACAGAGATGTTAAGTCAGACGATTTGGATGAAGGTGTACAAAAGATTTTAGATAGGCTTTTGTTTATAAGAGTTGCAGAAGACAGGGGTGTGGAACAACCAACTTTACGACCCATGGTAAGAGAATATTTAAGCAGAAAAGAACAAAAAGGAACTTTGTATGGAATGATGATTGAAAAATTTAGGGAATTGGATAAATATTATAATTCAAATTTATTTTCTGAACATCCTTTTGAAAAATGGGAAGAATACAGTGGAGCCACAAAAGATGTGATTGGTATTCTTTATGGAAAAGAGAGTTATTATGAATATGATTTTAAGGCGATGCCTTCTGATGTTTTAGGCGCTGTTTATGAAAATTATTTAAGCCATAGATTATCAAAATCAAAAAAGGGTACAACGGTTTCAAAAGATGCCAGCAAAAGAAAAGAACAGGGAATTTATTATACCCCAAATTATATTGTAGATTATATTGTAAAAAATGCTTTAGGGCCAATTTTGGAAAAATGTAAAAGCGTCCAAGAATTAAAAAAGATTAAAGTTTTAGACCCAGCTTGCGGTTCGGGTTCGTTTTTAATAAAAGCCGTTGATGTCATTGCTGAAAAATACAAAAGTTTCGGATATAGAGAAGAAGAATTGTTGAAACGACAAATTATTGATGAAAATATTTATGGTGTTGATTTGGATTCGCAGGCAGTTGAAATCACAAGATTAAATTTGCTGATAAATGCCTTAACCCAAAGGGAGAAATTTTTACCGTTGAAAAACATAAGAAACGGAAACTCTTTAACTTTTGATTGGCAAGAAAATTTTTCGGAAGTTTTTAAACAGAGTGGTTTTGATGTAATAATCGGCAACCCGCCGTATATCAAAGAGTTTGTAAGTAAAAGTGCGTTTGATGAGTTGCACAATAGTCCATATTATCAGGGGAAAATGGATATTTGGACAATGTTTGCGTGTATATCAATTGACTTACTTAAAGAGTACGGTCTTTTAGGTTTTATTGCTCCAAATAGTTGGGTGACTAATGCAGGAGCAAGCATATTCAGAGATAAAGTTTTGAAAGATGGAGAGCTTAAAACTTTTATTGATTTCGGCGATTATAAGGTTTTTGAGCAAGCTGGAATACAAACAATGATTTTTGTTTTTGAAAAGAAAAAACCAGGTAAAAATTACAAAGTTGATTATTTGAAAATTATCGATAAAAATATTACAGAAGATAAACTGATAGTCAATATTTTTGGTACAAAAATTAAAACTAATATTGAGCCCGAAAGTTTGATAGGAAAGAATATAACTTTTGAGAATACAAAAGTTGCTTCAATTCTGTCTAAAATATTAAAAAAGAAAAACTTTGAAATTTTAGACGACGAAATTTCGAATGGTATTCATCACCATCATGATTCTGTGAATAGAGAACGCCGAGAAATTCTAGGCAATAATTTCTCAGTTGGTGATGGAATTTTCGTTATAAGTGAAAAAGAAAAAGATCAAATAAAACTCAACAAAAAAGAACTAGACATAATAAAACCATCTTATACTACGAAAGAATTAAAAAGGTGGTATACAGATTCTAATAATAAAGAATGGGTTATATACACGGATTCAAGTTTTAAGGATTCTGATAAAATCGATTCTTATCCGAATATCAAAAAGCATTTAGATAAATTTAAAGCCGTTATAACTTCAGATAATAAGCCATATGGACTTCATAGAGCTAAAAAGGAGAAATTTTTTAAAGGAGAAAAAATAATCACTCCGAGAAAGTGTTTAAATTTAGCATTTTCTTATGTAGATTTTGACAGTTATGTGTCAGCAACTTTTTATATCATAAAGACAGAACGTGTAAACCAAAAATATTTAACAGCAATTTTGAATTCAAAAATTACTGCTTTTTGGCTAAAAAATAAGGGAAAAATGCAGGGAAATAATTATCAATTAGATAAAGAGCCACTAGTCGCAGTGCCGATTTATATTGGCGATAAAAATCAGCAAAAACAAATTATAGTTTTGGTTGATAAAATACTGAAACTAAATAAGGATTTACAGAAAGCGACGGAGAATTCGAATAAATGGAATTTAATAAAATCTGAAATTGAAAAAACCGACAAAAAAATAGACCAAGAGGTTTACAATCTTTACGGTCTCACAGAAGAAGAAATTAAAATTGTGGAAAATCAATAATGAAAATAATGTTTTTAGATGAATCGGGCGATCATAGCTTAGAGAAGATAGACTCCTCTTATCCAATGTTTGTTTTAGCGGGTTGTATTTTTGATTTTGAATATTATTCTAATGTGGTTGAGCCAAGCGTCAATGAATTAAAAATAAAACACTTTGGCAAAACTAATATTATACTCAGGTCTTATGATATCAGAAAACAAAAAGGAGAATTTTCCTGTTTGGTTGATAAAAAGAAAAGAGAATTATTTTATAATGATTTAGATAATTTAATGAAATTGTCGGATTTTAAAATTATTGCAGCGGCGATAAATAAGTCAAACCTTAAAAATCATTATTCAGATCCTGACAATCCGTATAATTTATGTTTGATGTTTATACTTGAAAGAGCGATTATGTTTCTCGGGAGATCAAACGAAAAAATAATTTTTAGAATTGAATCAAGGGAAACACATAATGATAGAAAATTAGCCGAAGTTTACGAAAATTTTAAATTGAAAGATCACGAATGGTTTAAAAAAGAAGAAATTCAATCTAAATTTGCAGATATGTCCTTTAATCAAAAGGTTCAAAACGTTGCGGGCCAACAAATAGCTGATTTAGTAGCTTATCCTATTGGTGTTTTTATTCTTGATGGAAGGAGGGAGAATAGGGCTTTTGATATAATAAAAACAAAATTTCACACTAAAAACGAGGAATTTTTAAATTGCGGTTTAAAAATTTTTCCATAAAAAAAGAGGGCCCAGGAAAGCCCTAGTCCCTCTCTTCTTCTTTAAATTTAGTATAGCACGAAAATTAGCGTCAAGTCAAGAGTTATTCACACCCGCATAATATCAATTTAGTGATTAAAATTAAGTTAAAAGTTCTATGGTGAGCTATTTTTAAGTTGTAAATCGGAAATTAGGAATTATATTCATTCATAGTTTTTTCCGCGCCGTTTTTTAATAAAGAATCAATAGCTTCCGCTGTTTTATAAATTACTTGGTTTATAATTTTTTGCTCTTCTTTTGAAAACCTTTTAAGCACCATCTTTTCTGCCTTACACCTGTGCACTAGTGCACAGGTGTGTCGCGGAGCTATGCCGATGCGCACCCTGATCAAGTTTTCATTTCCTACAGCTTTTATTATTGACTCAACTCCTTTGTGGCCGGCGGAACCGCGGTCTTTTACAATTTTTATTTTTCCGACAGGCAAATCCACATCATCGTGAATTACTATTATATTTGATATTTGGTCTTTAATTTTTATTAAGATTTTTTTTACCGACTTGCCGCTTTCATTCATATAAGTTTGCGGTTTGACTAAAATAACTTTGTTGCCCGAAATTTCTCCTTTAGAAATTTCTGCATTGAAATTTGATTGAAAATTGAAAATTGGAAATTGAAAATTGCCGGCAATTCTATTGACGGCTTCAAATCCGACATTATGGCGGGTGTTTTCAAATTTTTTGCCGGGGTTTCCCAGCCCGATAATTATTGTTTTCATTGATATATATTAGCATTTTTAAATTTATTTCCAATAGTTAGTAAAATAAGATATTGGCTTATCCACAGAGTATTTTTATTATTGCACTTGTTTGGATTATAGGGGGGGGTATAATAGAGTAATTTGAAATTAATAAAGAAATTAAAAAATATGAAGGTATTTAAATTTTTTATAGTATCAGTTTGCTTTTTGGCAGTTGTTTTTGGATTTTCAACAACAGCAAAAGCAGTAACAATACAGGAGTTGATGGATCAAATTGCTAGTTTACAGGCGCAAGTTCAGGCGCTTAGGGGCCAGCAAACAGCAACAGCTCAGCCCTCAACTTCAACTATGGGACCAAATTCAACCAAATTTATATCGCTTATAAGCCCAGCGAAGTATTCTGATAGTGACATCAAAGATCCAGAAAATCCATTAGAAATAAGATGGTCAACTGGATTTGAATCATCGGGCCCATCTTTGCCGTTAACTGTTGACAAGCTAAATATAATTTTAGTAAAAGATCGTTGTTTCGATCCTATAATGTCTGGAGGGCCTGGACCAAAATCCATAGGTAAATATATGGTCATCGGCTCAGGCATACCCAAAGGACAAGTATATTATCAATGGAAAATATCAGAAGAATTTATTAATTTAATGGGAGATGGAGATTGTAAGTATAAACTTTGGATTGGAGAATACAAGCCACCTTCCCAAACTGGAGATTGGGATTCAATAAATATGTATACCAGTTCTCCTGCTTACGGAGTTTTTGATGAATCGGCTGTAAGAATTACAACAAAAAAGTCTGATTCTTTTGTTAGCCCAACGCCTGGCCAAGTTGTAAAAATAGGAGATACGTTGAAGATTGAGACGTCTTTTTACGGTAGCGGTATAGGATCTTCCGATATATTTCTTATAAATGGAGATAATAGTGATATTACCCCGATTTTTACTCAAGATTGGTTAAAAATCTATATGTGGAAGATTCCTTCTACTGTTAAGCCAGGTAACAATTATTATATTCACATTGGAACATCTTATTTGCAAGGTGAAAAATTGACTTTGAGTTCGGGAGGATTGAGAAGCGGCCGGTTTATAATAGAAGATCCAAGTAAAACGCAAAAATATATTAGCATGATTAGCCCTGAAAATAATTTAGTGCTTAATGACCCTAGTACGATTGATATTAAATGGTCTTCCCAAAAAATAGATAAAGTAAACATATACCTTGTAAAAAGCGTTCAATCTACGGGCATTAATTTTGGTGGTTCATCGTTTACATATCATTATTATTTTACCATTGCCTCAGAGGTGTCTGCTTCGGATGGCCATTATGTTTGGAATATACCAGATGAAATTGAGAGAAGCCATTTACGGCAAGGGACGCCAAAATATAGCATTTTCGTTGGAGAATGGAGGCCGCCGGACACAAATGGAAAATGGGAAGACTTTGGCACCACATACGGAGCATATGCGAATTACTCCGCCTCTGTTGTCGGTTACGCATATACAGCAAATCTTTTTCCATTAAGTACAAGAAATGCAATAGTTATTTTTCGTCAGTCAGTTACAATAAATAATCCTAAGCATAATCAATCTTTTATGACGGGGGACACTATTAATGTTTCGTGGTCTATTGATAATAGGGAGCCAGAAATTGGTGCAAAAACAATGATTCTTGGATTGTATGATACTGTTAATCAAATATATTCAGAAATAGGCCCAGAAGCAACGGGAGAGGTGGATTATTGTGTTAGTTGCTATACCGGTATTCCTATTCAACAAGGTAGCTACAATTGGACTATTCCAAGTACGGTTAGTTTTGGCAACTCGTATATAATTGTTATGGCTCCGCCTTCATCATTTGGTAGTGGTAAATACTGGTCTTATTCAAGTGTTTCATATTATTTTGATAAAATGTATGCTTTTAGCGAACCTTTTACCATCACCCCAGCGCCTCCGACACCTCAGGCCTCGATTGTAATTACTTCCCCCAATGGCGGTGAGGCATGGAAGCCTGGAACAACGCATAACATTACATGGAGTTCAACTGGAGTGCAATCTGTGTCTATATATCTACGAAAGGCTGGCAAAATAGTTAAAGCGTTGGCAAGTTGTGCGCAAGACACAGGTACATATTTATATACTTTAAGCTCCGATATTACTAAGGATACCGATTATGAAGTTACCGTATCTTATTGCACGCTTAATAGTGGATTTAGCGGTCCTGCAGAAGATACCAGCGATGATTTTACTATTACAAATGAACCAGCAACAACAACTTCTTGTTCTCAGCTATATTCTAAGATAACAGCAAGTTATCTAAAAAGTTGTGGTGATGCCGCGTATGACCCTACAGCAGATATAGATAAAAGTAAAAAAGTTGACCTTGGAGACATGTCTTTTTACGCGGCGCACACAACAGACGAAACATGGTGCCAGCAAAAACTGAGCGAGACAACAAGCCCGTGTCCAATAATAAATTTGTGTCATACCTTTAATCAGAATTTAGGATACGGACAGTCGGGATTAGCTGAAATCGGATATTTGCATACTGCATTAGATAGAGAAGGCATTTCTTACGCCCCGGACACAGGTAATACTTTTGGTCAGGGAACCTCGTCGGCTGTAGTCACTTTTCAAGAAAAGTATGCATCTGATGTTTTGGCTCCATATAGTTTGACGCGTGGCACGGGGTATGTAGGGGTTTCCACTAGAGCAAAGCTAAACGCGCTTTATGGATGTGAAACAAGCGGGGAAACCTGTACGTCAAATTGGGTGTGCGATGACTGGAGCGCTTGCGCGAACAATCAGCAAACCAGAACTTGCACAGATTCCAACAACTGCGGAGTTACAACCGGTAAACCAGCAGAATCACAGACATGCACAGCAACTTGTACCCCAAACTGGAATTGTACTGCGTGGGGTATGTGCGCAAATGGTCAACAAACAAAAATTTGCACAGACTCAAATAATTGTGGAGTTGATACTGGCAAGCCGGTAACAACACAAAACTGCACCACAACAAATTACTGCTCCCAGTTTTACAGCAAGCTAACTGCCAGCTACAACAAAAAATGCGGAGACATAGCATACGATCCTTTAGTTGATGTAGATAAAGATGGAGATGTTGACTCTGGCGACCAGTCTTTCTACGCAGCTCACACAACAGACCAGTCTTGGTGTCAGCAAAGGCTTGCTGAAACCAAGAGTCCGTGCGCGACATCTCAGCCGTCGATTACCGTTACTTCGCCCAATGGTGGGGAAACTTGGAAACAGGGTGAAACGCATAACATTACATGGACATCAAATGGGGTTGATAATGTCATGATTGAGCTGGACAAAACTAATCCCAATACAGGATGGCATTTAACTTATTCTGTGCCGGCATCTTCTGGTTCATTTTCTTGGATAGTTCCAGTAACAATTACCCCTGGATATGACTATAAAGTAAAAATCTGGGACACTACTAATTCTTCAATCACAGATTTAAGCAATAATTATTTTGCTATTGCCGCGCCAGCCAATTTATCTTGTGTTGCAACAACAATTAATGGATATTTTATTCCTACAACAGCGAGCGGCTCAAGCTTTACAGCCAGCACAACAAGCTCTGTTTCAAATGGAACCAGGCAGGATTCTGTAACTTTTACCTGCAATAACGGAACATTTACAACGGGAGCTGAAACCGCAAATATAATATGCAATTCCGGGTATTCTTTGATGGGAACTTCTTGCGCGCAAAACCCTCAATCATCAATTACAATTACCTCGCCCAATGGCGGGGAAAATTGGCAACAAGGAACTCAGCAAACTATAGGATGGAATGTCACTGGCGTAGCAGCTGGCACAACTTACCGATTAGTTTTGTATAAAGACAATTTAGTTTATATGACATTGGCAAATACTATAAGTGGCACCAACTATAACTGGACGATACCCGAGTATATTTCAGCGGGAACAATATTTAAAATGCGCGTTGAGGCTATTAACAGCGGGGTTTCAGGCGGTCTTAGTGATTTTAGCAATAATTATTTTGCCATTTCAGCACCTTTAACTTGCGTCGATTCAGATAATGGGAAAAATTACAACACTAGAGGCACAACAAGTAATTCGCAAGGGGGCTCTTTTACTGATAATTGCGTTTCTGGTTTTTCTTACAACTTAGTGGAAGGTTATTGCGATTCATCTGGGATTGTTCGGACCGAGCATTACTATTGTCCAAATGGTTGTGAAAACGGAGTTTGCAGAGCAACAACAGCTCAATCATTAATTACCGTTACTTCTCCAAACGGCGGAGAAACGTGGGAAGTAGGAACACATCATAAAATTACATGGACTTCATTTGGCTTGGGAGCTAATGATAAGGTAACTATAACTCTTTTAGCTAATTCTGCTGATTCTGGCACCGTTATAACTTCTGGCATACTAGCCTCTGCGGGCGTAATTAACGATTGGTATATACCCGACAATTTGCAACCCGGGACTACTTATAAGATTAAGATAAGCGATCTTTCTGCCGGAGCTAGCGGTACTGATATCAGTAACAATTATTTTACTATTGTTGAACCGAATACTTTTTGCTCTCATTTAGACAGTAAAATAACAGCCAGTTATAGCACGCAATGCGGAGAACCAGGATATGACCCCGTAGCTGATGTAAACAAAGATGGATTTGTAAAACTTTCTGATCGTTATTTTTATTCAGATCATTCAACAGAAGATGGCTGGTGTCAGGAAAGGTTAAATGATACTTCGAGTCCGAGCCAGTGTACTGATATATATTGTTCAAAACTGTACACCGAAATAGGTAATCATTATTCAACAACCTGTGCTCAAACAACATTATATAGCCCTGCAGCTGATATAAATAAAGATGGGCATGTTAACTCTAATGATATGTCTATTTACAATGCGCACAAAACAGATCAAACATGGTGTCAGCAAAAACTTAATGATACCTCGAGTCCTTGTGCCACGTCTTATCAATATCAGTTAGATTCTATTTCAAATAGTTTGGCTTCAATATATGAGAGTATAAGACATTTATTGGGCCAGTAATTATAATTACTAAAAAACGCCCCCAAACTTGGGGGCATTTTTTAGTAAAACAACTTGACAAGATTTTTTTTAGAACTATAATTTATAAATCAGCACATTTTATCTTGAATATTAAGAAAGGAGGTGGTCCTTAATCTATTGTTTTTTGCCATACTTGGAACTAACAAAAGGAGACGTGAATGCGATTGACTTGAGCGAGACCCTCTCATGGTGACTGCGGGGTCGGACAGGGAAGAGGCGCTTTTCTGTTCCTGAAACGAAACCCTCGCGTTAGAAAGGAATCGTTATGTCCAAGACAAATTCGCACCGCCACTTGAGTTCTGCTCAAAGGGAATTCATTCTTTCCAATGGCGCTAGCGCCAAAGAAATCCCTCGTCTATTTTGCCAAGAGTTTGGTACGGAAATCAGTGAACTCGCGGTGCATCGTCTGCTCCAAGGACATTTGAGTGGCAACGGAAACGGCCGTGGCTTTAAGCCAAGGTGCAAAAGGCGGAATAGCCATTCTGTCACGGGCGCTTTATCCCGCTAACCGATCACCTTTTTTTCAGGGGAGCTGCAGCTTTTGTAGCTCCCGATTTTTTTTGGTTTTGGGCCTTGCCCCGTTAGAAGTCGTTTTAAAACGACTTCTAACGGGGCTTGCATCGCCCTAAAAAATATGCTATAATTCAGTCAGTTGAATAAATTTTTTTAGAAAAAATATGGAACAAAAAAATCAAGAGCCCAGCGAAGTTATGCTAAATAACGAAAAAGGATTTAAAAAATACTTTGCTTTTGCGTGGGATATTTTGAAAATAGGCCTTATTGCTTTGGTTATAGTTTTGCCTATACGTTATTTTTTGTTCCAGCCTTTTATAGTAAAAGGAGAGTCTATGTCGCCAAATTTTGAAACAGGAGATTATCTTATTATAGATGAATTAAGCTACAGGCTTTCAGAGCCCCAAAGAGGAGATGTGGTTGTTTTTAAATATCCAAAAGACACCTCGCAAAGATTTATTAAAAGGATTATTGGCCTTCCAGGAGAAACTGTTGATATAGAAAGCGGCCAAGTGTCAATAACTAACAGCCAAGGAACAACAATTTTAGATGAAAATTATTTGCCAGACGACTTAAAAACAATTGGAGACGTGAGCGCAACCTTAAGCAGTGAAGAATATTTTGTTTTAGGAGATAACAGGCAGTATTCGTATGATTCAAGGGCATGGGGCGTTGTTCCGAGAAAAAATATTATTGGCAAGGCATTTTTAAGAGTTTTCCCTTTAACTACTTTGTCTGCAATATCGCAACCCGCGTATTAAATTATGAATAAAGTCAAATACCAAACATTAACAGGAATGCATGACGTTTTGCCAGATGACCAGCTTTATATCAAAAAAATTGATAAAGCGGTTGAAGGCGTGGCAAACTATTATGGTTTTTCAAAAATAGAAACTCCTATAGTGGAGCAGGCAGAACTTTTTTCAAAAGGAGTGGGCGCTGACACAGATATTATAGGAAAAGAAATGTATACATTCCGCACAAAAGGGGCAGATTTTGTTTGTTTGAGGCCGGAGGGAACAGCCGGCATTATGAGAAGCTATATAGAACATGGAATGCACAATCTTCCACAGCCCGTAAAATTATGGTATTTAGGCCCGTTTTTCAGGTATGAAAAACCCCAGGCAGGAAGATTTAGACAGTTTCATCAGTTCGGTTTTGAGGCTCTCGGAGAAAAAACCCCCTCAATAGACTGCCAGATTATCCAGATGAGCTATGACGTATTAAAAGAACTTAGCATTAAAAATATAACAATTGAAGTAAATTCAATTGGAGATTCAGAGTGCAGGCCTTATTTCAAAAAAATCCTTACAGGATATTTAAGGTCGAGAAAATCATCTTTATGTTCTGACTGCCAGAGGAGATTAAAAGAAAATCCATTAAGAATTTTAGACTGCAAAGAAGAAAAATGCCAGAGGGTAAAGGCTGGAGCTCCCCAGATAATTGACCATCTTTGCGAGGACTGCCACACTCACTTTAAACAAGTGTTAGAGTTTTTAGACGAGCTTGAGCTGCCCTATACATTAAATCCATATTTGGTAAGGGGCCTGGATTATTACACAAAAACAGTTTTTGAAATTGTTGAGCAGGCAGAAGACGGCCAAAGCAACGGCTCTTTAATTGGAGGAGGCAGATATGACAATTTAGCCAAGATATTGGGCGGAAGAGACACCCCTTCTTGCGGATCAGCCGGAGGCATAGAAAGAATTTTGAGTTTGATGAAAAATAAAGAAATAAAAACTAAAAAAAGCAAAGACGAGCCGCAGATATTTTTAGCCCAGCTCGGCCAATTAGCTAAAAGAAAAAGCATGAAGCTTTTTGAAGAATTCAGGGCAGCTAAAATACCTATGGCTGAATCTTTTTCAAAAGATTCATTAAAAACCCAGTTAAGAACAGCAGATAAAATGGGAATAAGATGGGTTTTAATTTTCGGGCAGAAAGAAGCATTAGAAGATTTTATTACTTTAAGGGACATGGATTCAGGCGTCCAAAAAGAAATAAAACTTGACAAGGTCGTGCAAGAAATGAAAACAAAAGTTAAAAAATAAAAAATAATTTATGGCATTAGAAGTAAAAAGAAAAGACAAAGAAACTACTCAGAGCTTGGCTCATCGTTTTACAAAAACAGTGCGCCAATCCGGAGTTTTGCTTGAAATTCGGAAAAATCAATTCCACAAAAGAGCCAAATCAGCTTTGGCAAAAAAGAGGTCAGCTTTGAGAAGGGATGAATTGAGAAAAGAAAGAATAAAAGCAGACAAGTTGGCAAAACCCAAATAAATTTTAAATAACAAATTTAAAATTTTTCATGCTCAAACAACAGATTCAACAAGATTCTACCGAGGCGTTAAAATCAGGCGAGCAGTTAATGCTTAGCGTATTACGCATGCTTTTGGCTGCAATTGTCACAAAAGAAAAGGAGAAAAGATTTAAGTTATCAAAAGACCCAGCCTCCGCTGAAGCTTCTGCGAGCGAAGAAAGCCTGGTAGACGCATCTCAGCTGACCGATGAAGAGATAGTTGATGTGATATCTTCTGAAATCAAAAAGAGAAGAGATGCCATTGTTTTGTATGAAAAAGGCGGCAGGCAGGAGCTGGCTGACAAAGAAAAAAAAGAAATTGAAGTTTTGCAAAAATATCTTCCAGAACAGCTGTCAGAAGAAGAAATAAAAAAATTAATTGAAGAGTCAATTGCCAAAACAGGAGCCAAAGAAATGCGCGATATGGGAAAGGTCATGGCAGACTTAAATCCAAAAATTAAGGGGAAAGCTGATTCAGGAGAAGTTTCAAAAATTGTAAAAGAATTATTATCTAAATAATCAAAAAACCAGTATGTTAGAAAGAGAGCATGCTGGTTTTTTGCGCATGATGGATTTTTTGCAAAACTGCACAAGATGAGATACATAGGTAACACCCCAAAACTGCCAAAAACTGGTAGAATGGGGCTAAAAACCTAAACATCTTATATATGCACCAATACTATATCCCCAGCCTATGGCGTGGTCACTCTTTCTTTGTGCCCCGCCACCCATTTAAGCTACTGAACATACATGAGCGGTGGCACAAGCAGGCAGACCTGCTTAAGCTGTCTCGTGCAGCCGTCCAAAGATTAGAGTGGTTTATTTTTTACGAAACAAAAGCGGAATCAAATGCTTCCTTCACTGCTAGGCATTTTGGCATTTCATCTAAAACATTTCATAAATGGAAAAATATATTTGACGGTAAAAATCTGAGATTGCTTGAAGACGGAGACAGAACTCCAAAACACACAAGGCAAAAAGAAATCACACCAGAGGAGGAAACAAGGATAATTGGATTGAGGAAGAAGCACATTAGGTGGGGCAAAATGAAACTGCAAAAAATATACAAGGACGAATTCCAAGAAGAAATATCTTCCTGGAAAATCCAATACACAATCAAAAAATACAAGCTGTATTACCACCCGATAAAAAACGAGAAAATGCAGGCAAAACGGAAACGCAATCAAAAGAAGAAACGCATCACCGAACTCTCAAAAAAACAATATCCGGGTTTCCTTATTTGTTTTGACACCATTGTGATATACTGGAATGGGATAAAGAGATATATATTCACCGGCATTGATTCCGTCTCCAAAGTTGCTTTTGCCAGGATGTACACAACCAAATCTTCTTACAACGCCCGAGACTTTCTGTTGAGAATGCATTACCTGCTTGAAGGAAAAATGCTCAACGCCGGACACGATAACGGATCTGAATTCCATAAACTGTTTGCCCAGATATGCGCTGAGCTAAATATCCCACAATACTTTTCCAGACCGCATACTCCAAAAGACAATCCTGTCTGCGAGAAGTTTAATCAGACGCTTCAGCAGGAATTTATCGACCTTGGGAATTTCACACCAGACTGCGCTGAATTCAACCGAACGCTTACCGAATGGCTAATTGAATACAACTTTGTCAGACCGCGCCAAACTCTCGGATATTCCACACCAATACAATTTACCGAGAAAACATTAAAAGTGTTACCTATGTGGCCGTCTCGTGCAAATACTTGACTTGCCGGCTGTTTTCTGCTAAGCTGTAGACAGTTCTTAAAACAATGTGGAGCACGTAGCGCAATTGGTTAGAGCGTTAGATTGTGGATCTAATGGTTGCGGGTTCAAATCCCGTCGTGCTCCCTCATTGTTATTTTCGTAAGACCGAACAACTGTTTCGGTCTTTTTTTTTGCGGTTATTTGTTGTCGATACTTATTTTGTGGTAAAATATAGTAATATATAAAATTTTATGAAGATAACAAAGAAAATTTTAATAGCTGAAGATGAAAAGGCCCTGTCTGAATTAGTTGAAACAGAGTTTGATTTTATGGGTTTTGATGCAAGAGTGGCGGGTGATGGGGAACTGGCAATGAAGCTGGCAAAAAGTTTTGACCCGGATATTATAATGCTTGATTTGGTTTTGCCCAAAAAAGGAGGGTTTGATGTTTTGCGGGAATTAAAATCAGACCCTGCTTTAAAAACAATTCCTGTGCTTGTGGTGTCTAATTTGTCAACCCCTGAAAGCATTAGGAGAGCTATGATTTTGGGAGCCGAAGATTATTTTGTAAAAACAGAAGTGCATATTTTTGACATAATAAACAAGGTAAAAAAGCGCTTAGAGAGATAGCTCAAAGAGTTTTTAAACGGCCGGGTTAAACACCCGGTTTTTACTTTGACAAAAAAGCAAAATTTGTTATTATTATAAAATATGGGGGTGTGGTGAAACCGGTATCATAGGAATCTCCAAAATTTCTGTTCCTGGTTCGAGTCCAGGCGCCCCCGCCTTCGCCTCGCCGTAGCTCGGCTTCGGCGGGCAAGCCCGCAATAAAATAAATTTATAATGTTAGCTAAATCAGCTGTAACAAAAAAAAATAAAATAAACAGCAAAGCCTATTTTAGAGGTGAAAAAGTTGTAATATATAAAGATGATATTTTAAAAATTAACTCAATACCAAATAATTATGTTGATTTAATTATTACTTCACCGCCATATAACGTTGATATCCGTTATAATTCTCACGCCGATAATTTATCTTATGAAGATTATTTAGAATTTACGCAGAAATGGATAAAAAAATGTTTTGATTTAACAAAAAATGAAGGAAGGTTTTTATTAAATATTCCTCTTGATAAAAATAAGGGCGGTCAGAAATCAGTCGGCGCCGATATTACAAAAATAGCAAAAGATATTGGCTGGAAATATCATTCAACAATCATTTGGAATGAGGGAAACATATCTCGTCGGACTGCTTGGGGTTCTTTTATGTCTGCATCGGCTCCTTATGTTATAGCTCCAGTAGAATTGATATTAGTTTTATATAAAGATAGCTGGAAAAAAACAAGTGGAAGCAAAAAAAATGACATTACAAAGCAAGAGTTTATGGATTGGACAAATGGTATTTGGACATTTAATGGTCAAAGTAAAAAGGGAGCTGGCGGTCATCCTGCGGCGTTTCCGATTGAATTGCCAAGACGATGCATAAAATTATTTAGTTTTATAGACGATATTGTTTTAGATCCATTTTTAGGCAGCGGCTCAACGCTCATTGCTTCTTATTTGAATAATAGAAGGGGGATTGGTGTTGAAATTGATAAAGATTATTGTGATATAGCTATAAAACGTTTAGAGCAAGAAACAAAAATGAATTAAATCAATAAAAATACTATGAAAAAAGATAATAATAATTTAGTTCAAAAAGATTTACTGGTTGAATTTTTTAAGAAAAATCCAAACAGAGATATTAAACATCCAGAAGTTGTTGATTGGGTGGTGGCAACATATAAAGAGAGAACAGGAAAAGTTTTTCGCGACCCCGATAGAGCAATTCGTCAATTAGCTCAAAGCGGCTTTTTGATTAAAATTTCTAAAGGAATTTATAAATACGACCCAGACAAATCATATAAAAGAGATTTAGAGGACTTTACCGCCAAGCAGAAAGAAGCGATTTTGAAAAGAGACGGCTACAAATGCGTGGTTTGCGGTAGGGGTAAAAAAGATGGTGTTGAATTACATATTGACCATATAAAACCAAAAGATTTTGGCGGTGAAGCTACAATTGAAAATGGTCAAACTCTATGCGCGCAACATAATTTTATGAAAAAGAATCTAAAACAAACTGAAACGGGCAAAAAAATGTTTATTCGTCTCTATGAATTGGCAAAGAGTGAAAATAATAAAGAATTAATAAAATTTTGTTCAGACGTTTTAAATACCTACGAAAAGCATAATATAAATGGTCATATCGTTTGGAAAAAATAAAAAAGAATTTGGTAAAAAAATTCCGATTACCGATTTGATTTTGTTTTGTATACACTCAATAATTTTGGATTCAGAGCAGTGCAGTTTTGAGCGCTTGGTAAAAGAATGTTTTACTTTATTCCCCGAAACCTTAAAATTTACAAGATACCCCATATGGCCAGATTCAAGAAAATTAGACAGGCCCTTAAGGGCTTTGCGCAAAGACAAGCTGATAATTGGAGACCCTAAAACTATTTTTATGCTTACAAAAGAAGGGGAAAAGAGGGCCGAAGAAATAGAAAAAGTTTTGCGCCAGGGAAAACTTCTCTAATCTCATAACACATAACATGGAACACATAACAAAAAGACTTATTGATGAGTTGGTTGAGGGTGGATGGCTGAAGACTCCGGAAATTATAAATGCTTTTAAAAAAATAAAAAGAAAGGATTTTATTCCCGAAGATGCTAAGTCCGCCAGCTGGCGGATGGCTGAATTAAACCAAGCTTTGCCCATAGGGTTTGGCCAGACAATTTCGCAACCTTTGACGGTTGCTTTTATGTTAGAGATTTTGCAGCCAAAGAGAGGAGATAAAATTTTAGATGTTGGGGCGGGCTCCGGCTGGACAAGCGCTCTTTTAGCTGAAATTGCGGGCAAAAAAGGAGGGGTGATTGCTATAGAGATTATACCGGAGCTTTTTGAATTTGGTAAAAACAATACCGGAAAATACGGGTTTGTAAAAAAGGGAACTGTTGAGTTTATTTTGGGCAACGGGGCAAAGGGCTATGAAAAAGAGGCCCCATATGATAAAATATTAGTATCAGCCAGCGCAAAAAGACCGCCGGAAATTTTGAAAAAACAGCTTAAAATTAACGGCAGGCTGGTATGTCCGGTAGAAAATTCAATTTGGCTGTTTATCAAAAAATCTAAAAATGAATTTGAGCAAAAAGAATATAAAGGATTTGTTTTTGTCCCGCTGGTTTAAAAAATTAAATCAGCCGAACAGGGACTTTTCTAAAATATCGCTTAATTTTTTAGCTAAAATTTTAATGATTTTAGGCGGTTTGTTTTTGGCTGTGATTGCATTTATTTGTTTTGAAATTTATGTTCCTCAAAATCCTATTTCTCATGAAACAATTACTTATACGGCGCCAAAAGGGTGGGGGGACGTTGAAATTTCAAAAGATTTGCAAAACCTTGGAATTATAAGGAGCGCCTACTTTTTTAGGTTTTATGCTGTTTTGTCATTTCAGCATTCAGAATTAAAAGCTGGAAAATATATGTTTTCTCCGCGCATGTCTATATATCAAATTGCAAAAAAAATGGCAAAGGGAGATGTGATAAAAGAGAAAATTTTAATTTACGAGGGCTGGGACATACAGGACATTGGAGAATATTTAGAATTAAAAAACATCTGTTCAAAAGCCGATTTTATTGCTGCAGCCAAAAAAGATTACAGCAAGGAATGTGAGTTTTTAAAAGAAAAGCCAGAAGACATAAGCTTGGAAGGATTTTTATTTCCTGACACTTATGAAATTTCAGAGGGCACCAGCTGTGACGACATTGTGATTGCAATGCTTTCTAATTTTGAAAAGAAGCTTACCCAAGAATTAAAAGATGAGATACAAAAACAGAAAAAATCTGTTTTTGACATAATAACAATGGCAGCTATGTTAGAAAAAGAGGTGAGGACTTTAAGCGACAAAAAAATTGTTTCAGGAATTTTATGGAAAAGGCTGGAAGCTGGCATGCCTTTGCAAATAGACGCCACAATAAATTACATTACAGGCAAAAGCGACCCGGGAGCTACCATTAAAGACACAAAAATTGACTCGCCTTACAACACTTACAAGTATAAAGGCTTGCCCAAAGGCCCCATTTCAAACCCCGGAATGAGCTCTATTACAGCTGCTATTGAACCCACAGATTCGCCATATTGGTTTTATTTGTCAGACGGCGCAACATATTTTTCAAAAACCCTAGAAGAGCATAACGTCAACAAGGCAAAGTACTTAGATTAAGGTGGGGGGAATATAGCCCCGAATAGACCTTGACATTCAGAATAAGATAGATTAAGATAGTATTATAGTTAAGTTAATATGCCGCAGACAGCAGGTATCCCGATTAAATCGAGGACCAAATCCTGCCGAGGTAAAATATCAGCCAATTTTGGCAGTATTTTGTTTCTTGTCTGCGAAAGCAGGCTTTTTATTTATGGCATTAACAAAAGAACAAAAACAAAAACAGGTAAAAGATATAAAAGACAAGATTTCAAACCAAAAATCGCTGATTTTTGTTGATTTTAACAATGTTCCTTCAAAGGATATGTTTGCTTTAAGGAAGACCTTAAAGGAGGAAGGATGCGGCCTCAAAATCGCAAAGAAAACATTAGTGAGGGTGGCTTTTGGGCAGTCTAATATGTCTTTCTGGAAGAAAATGAAAGAGAATATCCCTGGCCAACTTGCTTTGGTTTTGGGAATTGACTCTTCACCTTTGGCAAAAGGTGAACGAGTTGAAGACGAAGTGGCTCCGGCAAGAATTGCAAATAAATTTTCAAAAGACCACGAAACATTTAAAATTTTAGGCGGAATTTTCGAAAACAAATTTATTGATACAGAAAGAGTGTTAGCCCTGGCCAGTATTCCGCCAAGAAATGAGCTGTTAGGCAGATTAGCCGGGTCGCTTTCAAGCTCAATAACAGGCTTTGTAAGAGTTTTGGATAAAATTAGTAAATTAGAATCTGGAATTTAGAAGTTAGAATTTAGAATATTCAAAATACTAAATACTAAATTCAAAATTCATAAAAAAATGGCGGAAGAAACAAAAGATATTCAGGTTCCAGAAAAATTTCAAAAGCTGGTTTCTGAAATAGAAAAAATGCCAATTGTTGAATTGGCAGAACTGGTGAAAGTTTTGGAGAATAAATTTGGAGTTTCAGCTGCAGCCCCAGTCGCAGTTGCAGCAGCCGCAGCAGCTCCAGAAGAAGAAAAAACATCTTTTAATGTCGAGTTAAAAGAAGTTGGAGCCCAAAAAATTGAGGTGATTAAGGTTGTAAGAGATGTTACTGCAAAAGGATTGAAAGAGTCAAAAGATTTGGTTGACGCGGCAGCTGCCGGAACAGCCCAGCTGGTAAAAGAGGGAGTGAAAAAAGAGGAAGCAGACGAAATTGTAAAGAAATTTACAGCAGCTGGCGCTAAGGCAGAAGTTAAATAATCTCGCTCGGCAACAAACTTTTTCTGCGAGGAGAGCCTCTCTACGGGGCACCCTCTTCTCGAAAAAATTTATTGCCTCGCTTTAAAACAGTTCTTAGTTTTTACTCGGGGCTGTTTTTTTGTTGCAAAGATGATAAAATTATTTAATGGGCAGTTAGCTCAGCGGCAGAGCACTGCATTCACATTGCAGGGGCCATAGGTTCAAATCCTATACTGCCCACAAAGATATGGAGCAGGGTTTTAAAAAATTGAATTGGACTCAGCATTCCCAAATTAAAATGCGCCAGTATGGGCTGTCGAAGCAAAAACTTATGGGAATATTGCGAAAGCCAGAAAGAAAAGAAAAGGGGATAGCTCCCGGCACGACAGCTGTGATGCGCACAAATAAGAAGTTTGTTAATAAAAATGTTGCATTGCTGAAAGATGATAAAAACCCGCCTTCGTCCTGCCGGAGCAGGACTTCGGCGAGGCAAAGGACGCCTGGAGAAATTTGGATAATGTATAAAGACGTAAAACGTAATGGCGCCCAAGAAAGAAAAATAATTTCGGCATGGCGGTATCCTGGAGTTTCAAAGCATGGCGATGAAATTCCAATTCCAGAAGATATCCGCCAAGAATTATTATTAAACAACAATAATTATGATTTTAACTAAAATATTAGGATACATTTTAATTGCAGCCGGCCTGGCAGCAATAATTATTACTTGTTTTTACTCTTATAATATTTATATGGGCAAGACGTCAGCGCCCATTATTTTTCAAATTCCAGTTTCTGTTGAAACATCTTCTTCTGACTCTCAAGGCTTGCAGGGCCAGATTGAGCAAACAGTGCAAAAGCAGCTGAGCCAGATTTTGCCGCCTGCCGTTTTTTCTAAAATTTTGAATCTTGCCACATGGTCGCTTTTTGCGTTTATTCTTATATTTGCAGGTGGAACAATAACTAATATTGGTGTAAAATTAGTTAAATGAAATCGTTTGAAGAGAACAATATTTTTATAGAGTGGCTTATATGGCACTTTTACCAAATGCCCGCTTTTATTTGGCAGGTTTGGAATAACTATTTTTTCTTTGCATTAAATCTTTTTTCTTTGCCCCTTCTTTTAAAAACCTTTTTTGCGCCATGGAGAAAGTACAATTGGCAATACCCGAAAGCTTTTGATATTGCAGAATTCTTTAATACTCTTGTTTCAAACGTGTTCTCGCGATTTTTGGGGGCTTTGGTAAGGTCTGTTTTGATTATAATTGGAATTATTTTCCAAATTTTTGTTGTGATAGCCGGCTTTGCAGTTTTTGCCAGCTGGCTTTTGCTGCCGTTTTTAATTGCGAGCGCTTTTTTATTTGCGTTTCTTTTTTAATATATGGAGTTTAGCTTTAAAAAAACAAAAATATCCAGAGATGTGAAAAGGGCAGAGTTTTTTCTGTTTAAGGCATCAAGTTTTTTATACCAGCTTTTTTTGTTCTTGCTTATTTTGTCATTCGCGCTTTTTGCGGCTTCGCTAGCCGGATTTGTTTCTGTATTTTTTGCTATAAAAGCTATTTTGCTGTCTCTGGCATTCTGCCTTTTGTTTTGGAACTTGTATTTATTTTTTATTTTGAAGATAAACAAGCCGGAAGATTTTTCAGACATTTTTGAAGCCGTTTCAAACCCCGAGAAATATAATTTGGCTGAATTTTTGAGCTTAGATTCGGCCAGATTTTGCATGGAAGCTTTAAAATTTTGTAAAAAAAGAAAGATTAAAACAGACTCTACGGTTCTATTTTATTTTTCCGTAAAAGAGAGCAAGGAAATTGCAATTATTTCTTTCAGGCTTGGGTTAGACATAAATAAATTAAGGTCAGACCTTAAAAACTGCATTGAGAAAAATGAAAACGGAACTGGTTTTACAGACGACTTTATAAACACAATAAAAGACGCTCTTTTGCTGGCTAACTTTAGGGGCCATCCAAGAATTGGAGAAAAGGAAATTTTAGTGGGGCTTGCCAAGAACAACAATTTTTTTAAAAAACTTTTGATGGATTTTGACTTGAAGCAAGCCGATATTGAAAATTTGACCTTGTGGCTGGATTCAGCTGAACAAGCAATAGCTAAAAGCAAGCAGTTTTGGAACAAAGAAAACCTTGCCAGAGCGGGTTCTTTTGGAAAAGACTGGACATCGGGGTACGTTGTAACTTTAGACCAGTTTTCTATTGACTGGCGCAGGGTTGTTTCAAAGTGGGTGTTCAGAGAGATAATAGGCCATAAAAAAGAAATAGAGGACACAGAAATGATTTTGGCAAAATCTAATTTCAGTAATGCTTTAATAGTGGGCGAGCCCGGAACAGGAAGAAAAAGCATAGTTCAGGCTTTGGCCCAAAAATGCTATTTGGGGACTTCTTTGCCGGAATTAAACAACAAAAGAGTGGTGGAGCTTGATTTGGTTTCTTTAACTGCCAGGGCGCAGGATTTTGAGGCGCTTGAAGATGCATTAGACAGAATTTTTCAGGAGGCCGCAGCCGCAGGAAACATTATTTTAGTGATAGACAACCTTGAAAATTTTGTGGGCCAAAAAATGCAAAAAGTTGGAACCGTTGATATTTCGGGCATACTTTCAAAATACTTGGCTATTCCGAATTTCCAGTTTGTTGCAATTACAACTTATGCGGGCCTGCACGATAACATACAAAAAAACCCTTCGTTCGCTGATTTTTTTAGAAAAGTGGAAGTTTTAGAAATCACAGAAGAAGAAACAATAAGAATTTTGCAAAACGCGGCTTTGGCTATAGAGCAGAAAAATAAAATTACGGTTTTGTACCCCAGTGTGCGTGAAATTGTGAATTTAACCTCGCGCTATATGCCAAGCCTTCCTTTTCCTAAAAAAGCTTTGGATATTTTAGACGAAACGGCAGTTTATGTTGAGACACTAAAGGAAAAAGCTGTTTTGCCCCATCATGTGGCAGAAATTATTTCAAAGAAAACAGAGATTCCCGTTGGGAAAATGGACGTGAAAGAAAAAGAGACTTTGCTTAATCTTGAAAATTTAATCCACCAAAAAATTGTAAACCAGTCAGAGGCAGTAAAAGAGGTTTCAATTGCGATGCGAAGGGCGAGGGCTGGCATAGGCCCTAAAAAAAGGCCTATGGGCTCATTTTTGTTTTTAGGCCCTACGGGAGTTGGGAAAACGGAAACCTCAAAGGCGTTGGCAGAAATTTATTTTGGAAACGTAGAAAAAATGATAAGGCTTGATATGTCTGAGTTCCAGGCAATTTCAGACATCGCAAGGCTTATAGGCGCCACCTCGCCCGTTGAAATGCAGGGGCTTTTGACAACTCCAGTGAGAGAGTCGCCGTTCTCATTGGTTTTAATGGATGAAATTGAAAAAGCGCACCCTGATATTTTAAATTTATTTTTGCAGGTTTTAGACGAGGGGCATATTACCGACGGCCATGGCAGGAAAGTTGTTTTTACAAACACAATAATTATTTGCACTTCAAATGCGGGAGCTGGAATGATTTTCAAACAGGTTGAAGCCGGCCAGAAGCTTGATAAAGATAAAATTTTTGATGCGCTTTTTGAAAAAAATATTTTTAAACCGGAATTTATAAACCGTTTTGACGCTACTGTGCTATTTTGGCCGCTTTCAAAAGAAAACCTTTTGCAGATTGCAGGCTTAATGCTTGGGTCATTGAAAAAGAACTTGAAAGAAAAAGAAATTGAATTTGAAATCACAGAACCCTTGAAAGCAAAAATTATGTCCTTATCGTATAAGCCCGAATTCGGGGCAAGAGAAATGAGAAGGGTAATTCAAGACAATGTGGAAAATGCCATTGCTCAGGCTCTGCTTTCTGAAAAAATAAAAAAAGGAGACAAAATAGAAATTGCCCCGGAAACCTTTGAAGTATTGTTGTGCGACAGACCATAAAAAAATTTGACAAGGCCTTTTTAAGGAGTATTATAAAATAATGGAGTTATTAAACGATAACAACCTAAACCTCGCTTTGTTGGACAAGAAGTCTGAGGGGTTTTCATATAAATTATAAATAAAATCAGAGTTTAAAAATCAAAATCAAAATGTGAAATCCTCTCGGCGAGGATTTTTTGTTTTTAGTTCGTTGATAACAAAACGGAGGTGTATCGTGTGCGAGAATCGTGAGGAAAGATTTGTTGTTCCCGTAAAACCCAGCGCCAGAATAGGGTGGTGGATAGGATGGGTTATTTCTTCCCAACGTAATTTTTTGCGAATAAACTTGCTATGGGTCGAGAAACCGGAAAATGTGTCTGAGGTCAATATATGCTCTACTCCTGATTATGTAGAAGAATTTAACGTCATACCCCAGGCAATGGAATTTTTAAGGTCAAAGGGCGTTAAGGATTTTAACCTTACGCCCATGGAGATAGGTTATTGAAACCTGCTCTTGATAGCCTTGCTTTTAGCGGGGCTTTTTTGTTGCCTGCCTGTCGGCAGGTAGGTGCGACAATAGTTGTGATGTGTGGTGTGGATAAGCGGTGGAAAAGTATCTTAATTTACGACTAAAATAGCCTTAAAAACAAAAGTGTTGACTTGGGCCCATAAAATGGGATATAAATAAGATGAAGTGGATAGATGTGGATAAATGTGGGAAAACCCCTGAAAATAGTGAATATCTTAATTAAACAAAAATATGCTCATAGGCCAATATGAACACACAATCGATAGCAAAAAACGTTTAGCTCTTCCAGCTAAATTTAGGGGAGAATTAGGCGATAAAGTAATAGTCACTCGCTGGATGGAGGGTTGTCTTGCCGTATTTACAGAGAAAGAATGGAAAATAGTGTCGGATAAGATAGTGAATTTAACAATGACTCAGGCGGAAGCAAGGTCTTTCACAAGAATGATGTTAGCAGGAGCTATGGAAATTTCTTTGGATAAATTAGGCAGAATACTTGTGCCGGACTATTTAAAAGAATATGCAGATTTAAAAAAGAATGTGGTAATTTGCGGCTTGTCAAACAGGTTAGAAATCTGGGATTCTGCAAAATGGGAAACTTACAAACAGAAAGCGGAGAAAGGAGTAGATGAAATTGTTTCAAAATTAGGAGGTTTAGGAATTTAAAATGATTCACATAGCAGTTCTTACAAAAGAAGTTTTAGAATATCTTTCACCGCAGAAAAATGAAAATTTTATAGACTGCACAATAGGGGAGGGGGGCCATTCAAAATTGATTTTAGAAAAAACAGGTCCCGAAGGAAAAATTTTGGGAATTGATGCTGACGAAAATCAGATAAAAAATTGCAGAGAAATTTTGGAAAATTATAAAGAGAGATTGGTTTTAGCCAACGATTCCTATGCCAACTTGCAAAAAATTGTTGAAAAAGAGAATTTTGAAAAAATAAGCGGAATTTTGTTAGACCTGGGCTGGTCTTCAAATCAGTTGAAAGAATCAAAAAGAGGGTTTTCTTTTTTGAAAGACGAGCCGCTGGACATGAGATACAGCTTAAACCAAGAATTGACAGCAGAAAAAATTATAAACGGATATCCGCAGAAAGAAATAGAAAAAATACTGCAAGAATACGGCGAGGAAAGATATGCAAAAAAAATAGCTGAAAATATTGCAAAAGAGAGGCGGGCTCAAAATATAAAAAGCGCATTGCAATTGGTAAAAATTATAGAAAGGTCTGCGCCTAAAAATTATCAGTATGCAAAAATCCATTGCGCGACAAGAACATTCCAGGCATTAAGGATTGCTGTAAACAAAGAGCTGGAAAATTTAGAAAAAGTTTTACCGCAGGCAGTTTCTGTTTTAAACGGAGGCGGAAGAATAGCTGTAATTTCCTTTCATTCTTTGGAAGACAGGATAGTTAAAAATTTTTTAAAAGAAAAAGAAAACCAGAAAATTTTAAAAATATTAACAAAAAAACCCGCAGTGGGCCAAAGCGCGGAAATAAAGCAAAATCCTCGCTCAAGGTCAGCAAAGCTCCGCGCGGCAATTAAACTATAAACATGACAACAGCAGTTTTAAAGCAATTAAGGGCATATAACAAGCTTCAAGCCAAGGCAGTATCTTTTGCTATGCCAAAAATAAATTGGAAAATTTTGTCTGTATCCTTATTTTTATTATGCTTTTTGCTGCTGGTTTTTTATATTTATCAGATTATTGATTTAACAAAGATATCTTATTCTCTTAATACTTATCAAAACAGCATTGCTAAAATTTCCAGGGAAAATAAAAATTTAGAGGTGAGCTTTGCGGAAAATAATTTTTTGGCAGAAGTTTTGCAAAAGGCGCAGGAGATCGGCTTTCAAAGAACAGCTTCAATAACTTATGTGCAAATTTTGAACAATTCTGTGGCTAAAGCAAGGTAAAGGCGCTATGAAAATTTTTTTTAAGCACTGGCGCGTAAATTTAATCTTATTTTTAATTGTTATTGCAGGGGCAGCTATTATTGGCCGCCTGTTTTTTCTGCAAGTTTTAAACCATAAGCTTTATCAGGCTCAAGCTTTAGGCCAGCAGGCGGGCTTTAACAAAGTTGTGGGCTCAAGGGGGCAGATATTGTGCCAGAACAGCCTGCAAAGCAAGGGAGAATATAATTTAGGAGAAGCAAAAAATTTAGCGACTAACAAAGAAACGTGGATAATTTTTGCAAATTCATATGATATTGAGGACAAAGAAACGTTTGTTAAAACTTTGTCTCCGGTTATTGGCCAGACAGAAGAAGAAATACTTGCAGAAATAACCAGCGATGATTATTATGCTGTGATAGAAAAAAACGTTTCTACAGACAAACTTGATAAAATAAAAGAGCTTAATTTAAAGGGGCTATACTGGCAGAACATTCCTGAAAGATTTTACCCTCAGGGCCAAATGGCTTCTCAAGTGCTCGGATTTTTGGGCGGAGAGGGGGAGGGGCAGTACGGGCTCGAGGGCTATTATGAGGATATTCTAAAAGGCAAGGAAGGCATAAAAGAGGAAAAAAGGGGATTGGATTCTATTTTTTCAAATTTTGATAATATAACCTTGGACGGCTCTGACTTATATTTGACAATAGACTGCAATATCCAGTTTCAGGCAGAAACTCTTTTGAAAGAAGAAAAGCAAAAAAACGATATAGAGTCGGGGCAGATAATTGTTATAAAACCGGATTCCGGCAGAGTTCTGGCTATGGCGAATTATCCTTCATTTAATCCCAATGAATATTATAAAGAAGGCAATTTAGAAATTTTCCAAAATTCAGCCACTCAAAAACTTTTTGAGCCAGGTTCCATTTTAAAGCCGTTCACAATGGCAGTTGCAATAAATGAGGGTAAAATAACCCCTGAAACCACTTATGTTGATACGGGTTCTGTAAGCTTTGGAATAAAAACAATTCATAATTTTGCAAACGAAGTTTATGGCGAACAGACAATGGCCCAGGTTTTGGAAAAATCAATAAATACAGGAGCTGTGTTTGCCTCTCAGCAGATTTCGCACAAAACATATTTGGATTATACAGACAAATTCGGGTTTACAAAAAAAACAGGCATTGATTTGCAGGGAGAAGTGGCTTCTCATAATGATATTTTAAGGAATGCCTCAGATATGAACTTTGCCACAGCTTCCTTTGGGCAAGGAATTGAAATGACCCCGATACAAATTACAGCCGGATTTTCAGCTATTGCTAACGGAGGCAATCTTGTGAAACCATATATTGTTGAAAAAATAATAAACGGGAGAGACGAAGTTAGAACAGAGCCTAATCTTTCAAGCTCGATTATTTCGCAACAAACAGCTTCTTCTGTTACTTCAATGTTAATTAATGTGGTTGAGCAAGGGTTTGGCAGCGGGGCAAAGATTCCAGGATATTATATTGCCGGCAAAACCGGAACTGCCCAAGTGCCTTTAAAAAATGGAAAAGGATATGAAGAAGATAAAACTATTCAAAGCTTTATAGGATACGCGCCGGCCTACAATCCTCAATTTTTAATTTTGATAAAATTAGACAACCCGAAAGTTCCAAAATCCGCGCTTTCAGCGGTCCCTGTTTTTAAAAAGCTTGCCCAGTACATAATAAATTACTGGGAAATCCCGCCAGACTACGATGCTCAAGCTAAATAGACATAATAAAAATTTTGTGTTAAATTATATGTAAAGCTCCTATCGTCTAGTGGCCCAGGACGCGTCCCTCTCACGGACGAAACACCGGTTCGACTCCGGTTAGGAGCACAACCAAACCAGTTATCCCCATAGATGTATTTTTGAATTCAAGGTAAAATATAATAATGCTAATAAAAAATATATTTGAGAGATATATTTATCCTACAGCAATTTTGTCAGGAAGCATTATTGGGGTGGGAATTTTTTCTTTGCCTTATATTGCCAGCCAGGCGGGAATTTGGCTGATGCTTTTTTATTTGGTTGTTTTATCGGCCATAGTTGCGGCTATAAATTCAATTGTTGGACAGATAGCGCTTAAAACCCCGGATTTTAAAAGATTGCCGGGGTTTGCAGGATTTCATTTGGGAAAATGGGCCGAAGCTCTTTCTTTGGCAACAGCTGCGCTGGGAGGATTTGGAATACTTTTAGTTTATTTAATTGTGGGAGGGGATTTTCTTTTAAACGCGCTTTCGCCGATTTTCGGCGGAAATTATTTGACATACGCGCTTATTTATTTTTTTGCGGCTCTTATATTTATTTATTTTGATATAAAAGCAATTGCCAAAGTTGAGCTTTTAGCTCTAATTTCATTAGTTTTTATTTTAATTCTAATTTTTATAAAAGGATTTTCAAACTGGAGCCTGGAAAATATTTTTGCCGGAAACTCGGCATTGGATATTAAAAATATATTTTTGCCATACGGAGCCATAATGTTTTCTTTGTGGGGCATTGGAATGATTCCGGAAGCCGAAGAAATGGTGAGAGATGATAAAAAAGATATTAAAAAAATAATTGTCATATCTGTTTTAATACCGGCCGTTATTTATTTTTTGTTTGTGCTTTTGGTTCTTGGCATTACAGGAAGCCAGACAACAGACTCTGCCTTAACCGGATTAAAGAATGTTTTAGGCGGGTGGATTTTTTCTTTCTGCCTTTTCGTGGGAGCTGTAATAACCTTCAACGGTTTTTTGTCATTAGCCATTATATTGAAAAAAGTTTTTATGTATGACATCGGCATTAAAAAAAGCCATTCTATTATTATAGTCTGCTGCCTGCCATTAATTCTTTTTTTGCTGGGATTGCGGTCTTTTGTGCCCATTATTTCTTTTATCGGAGGAGTTTTTATCGGCATTGAAGGAATTTTGATATTGCTTATGTATAAAAAAATCAAAGGCAAAAACATAATAATTTACCCCCTGTCATTGGTTTTTATTTTAGGAATTATATATCAGCTTATTTATTTTATCAGATAAATATGTTTTTTGAGATAATTATTTTTATAGGCGCCTGCGTAGTGCTTTCATGGCTTTCAAAAAGCTTAATCAAAACTTTGGTCCAAATAGCCAAGTATTTAAAATGGCGCGAATTTATAATTGGGTTTTTTGTAATGGCTACAGCCACAACTTTGCCCAATATTTTTGTTGACGTTAACGCAGCCATAAGAGGCATGCCCCAGCTTGCCTTTGGCGATGTGCTTGGAGGCAACTTGATAGACCTTACATTGATTTTGGGTCTGGCCACGCTTTTTTCTAAAAAACCGCTGAAGGCTGAAAGCAAAATGGTGCAGGGCAGCGCTATTTTTACAGCTGTTATAGCTGTGCTGCCTTTGTTATTTATTTTAGACGGGAAGGTTTCAAGGTTAGACGGGGCAATACTGCTTTCGGCATTTATTATTTACAGCTGGTGGATTTTTTCAAAACAAGAGAGGTTTCAAAAAGTTTATACAACGTCAAAAAAAACCAGAAGCAAGCCATTGGAGCTCACAATCTTCTTAAAGAATGTTGTAAAGCTTATAATTTTGATTGCCTTGCTTTTGGCAGCTTCGCAAGTTGTAATAAACACCGCCAATTTTTTTTCAAACAGTTTTGGAGTATCATTGGCAATGATTGGAATTTTAATTGTAGGCATGGGAAACTGTTTTCCTGAAGCATATTTTTCAATAGTTTCAGCAAAAAGAGGCGAGGGCTGGATGGTTTTGGGAGACCTTATGGGCTCTGTAATTATGCCTGCCACTTTGGTTTTGGCAATCGTGGCCTTCATAAGCCCATTTGAGATTGTTGATTTTTCTCCTTTCTTCATTGTAAGAACTTTTACTGTTGCGGCGGCTGTTTTTTCAATTTTTATTATAAGAAGCGGCAAAGAAATTACAAAAAAAGAGGGACTGCTTTTAATAATCCTGTACATTATATTTCTGCTCGCAGAGATTTTTTTTCATTAACCGGGGGAACGTTTTAAATGTATAAACTTTAGTGTAAAATAAGCTAAATTATATGGACTTGGCAATAATACTTTTAATTTTAGTGATAGCTGTTTTGGCAGCAGTTGTCTTTTTGCTGTTGAGAAAAAAGCCCGAACTTGAAAAAAAGGACAGCAATTCTTTGCTGATGCTTCAGCAACAGATAAACCATATCTCGCAGGTTTTAGATTCAAAATTATCAGAGTCAAACAAAAGCTTGCAGCAGCAATTTTCGCAATCTGCCGACATTATAAGAAATGTTACAGAAAGATTAACCAGGTTAGACGAAACAAACAGGCAGGTTGTGGGATTTGCAGACCAGTTAAAAAATTTGCAAGATATTCTAAAAAATCCAAAGCAAAGAGGAGTGCTTGGTGAGTATTATTTGGAAACCGTGCTTAAAAACGTTTTGCCTCCTGGCTCCTACCAAATGCAATATGGGTTTTCAAACGGAGAAATTGTTGACGCGGTTGTTTTTATAGATAAGCGCATCATTCCCATTGATTCAAAATTTTCTTTGGAAAACTACAATAGAATGATAGAAACAAGAGACCCTGCTGAGAAAAAAAGATTGGAGACATCATTTGTTAATGATTTGAAATTAAGGATTGATGAAACTTCAAAATATGTAAGGCCCGAAGAAAAAACAACTGATTTTGCCTTTATGTTTATTCCGTCAGAAGCTGTTTATTATGATTTATTGATAAATAAAGTTGGGGTTATTACAGAAGACACAAATAATCTTATTTATTACGCAGGAAAGAAAAAAGTTGTTGTTGTGTCTCCCACATCTTTTTTAGCATATTTACAAACGGTTCTGCAGGGCATGAGAAACCAAAAAATTTCAGAGCAGGCCCAGTCAATTATCAAAGAAGTTGAAAAGCTGGGCAAGCATTTGTTTGTCTATTCAGAATATATGAAACGTTTAGGCCAGCATTTAGACACAACTGTTTCAAGCTATAACAAAGCCGGAAAGGAATTGCAGAAAATTGACAAAGACGTGGTAAAACTTACAGCAGGAGAAGCAAAAATTGAAATAGACGAGGTGGAGCGTCCAATGCTTGACGGAGAATAATTTTTCTGCTAAACTATATTTATTATATCGCAATGCAAATTATGCGAATGACCTGCTAATCTACAAAAATGCGAATGCGTAAAAGGAAAATATATTCGCATTTTCGCATTCATTAGCATAAGATTTGTAGATTTGCATTATATTTATGTTAGCTATAATAAAAACCGGGGGAAAACAATATATTGTAAAACCCGGAGACAAATTAAAAGTTGAAAAATTGGACCCCATTGGAAAGACTTCGTCTTCCAACGGGGAAAATTCAGAAATTATTTTTGAAGATATTTTGCTATTGGAAAAAAATAATAAGTTAGAGATTGGCGCGCCCTTTGTGAAAGGAGCCAAAGTTGAGGCAAAGATTTTAAGACATGGAAAAGGGGACAAAATTATTGTTTTTAAATATAAGCCAAAAAAGAGATACAGCAGAAAAATAGGCCACAGACAGCCCTATACAGAAATTGAAATTATGGGAATTAAAAATTAAGGATAAAACCCGCTTGTTGCGGGTTTTTTAATATGCAAAAAGAAAATAAACGGCTCAACGGCGTTGGTCCGTTAGAATATGTGAGGGGGTTTACAGATTTTTTGGAATGCAAAATTGATTTGTCTAAAAGGCCGTTAATACCAAGGCCTGAAACAGAATTTTGGGTGGAAAAAGCAATTAAAGACATACTTACATACTCAAGTTTGATAGGATGTTGTTGCTGGCAGAAAAAGCATCAGATTAAAATTTTGGACATGTTTTCGGGGTCTGGGTGTATTGGGATTGCGGTTTTAAAGAACATTAAAAATTCAAGAGTTGATTTTTCAGACAGCGATAAAAATTGTTTAGAGCAGATAAAAATAAATTTAAAAATAAATCGCATAAAATCAGGCAGATATAGGATAATAAAATCGGATATTTTAAAAGTGATAAATCCTTCGTCGCCACAATTCCTCAGGGCGAAGTACGACTTCGTTTTTGCTAATCCGCCGTATATTGCTTTAAAAAATAAAAATAAAGTCCAGAAATCGGTTTTAAAATACGAGCCGAGAAAAGCCTTATTTGGCGGCAATGACGGGCTTTTTTATATTAAAAAGTTTTTGAAACAAGCTAAAAATTATTTAAACTCAGGCGGTATTATTTTTATGGAATTTAGTCCGGAACAGAAAAAAGAAATACAAAAACTAATTTTGAAATATAAATATAAAAATTATAAATTTTATAAAGACCAGTACAAAAAATGGAGGTGGGTATGGATTAGTAAAGAGTAAAGGATAAAGAATAATGGGTAATGAAAAAATAGGATTTACTATTTTGTTTTTTGTGATAAGATAAGATAATTTAGAAATATGGGAAAATCAATACAATTGTCTCCTAATTCTTTGAATTTGTATTTAGAATGTCCGCACTGCTTTTGGTTAGATAAAAATATGGGAATTAAAAGGCCTCCTCCTTATCCTTATGCCTTAAATTCCGCTGTAGATGCCTTGCTGAAAGAGGAGTTTGATACGTACCGGTCAAAAAATTTACCGCATCCTATGCTGAAAGAAAATAATATAAATGCGCGATTATTCAACAATCAAAAATTGCTTAACCAGTGGCGGAATAATTTTGCAGGAATAAGATTTTTTGACCAGGATTTGCAAGCAACATTATTCGGGGCGGTGGACGATGTTTTGGAATTTGAAGGCGGAAAAATAGCTCCATTGGACTATAAGTCAACGGGAAGCACGGCAGCTAATGTTTATGACAGATTTCAGCTTCAATTGGATACTTACACATTTTTAATGGAAAAAAACGGGTTTAAAACTACAAGAAAAGGATATTTGGCTTTTTATATTGTAGATAAAAGCAGGGGATTTATTGACCGTCTTCCTTTTCGAAAGGAAATGGTGCAGATAGAAACAAATCCCTCGGATATTTATGAAATTTTTAAAGACGCGGTAAATTACTTAAAACAATCATCGCCTCCGCCTCACAGCCCTGATTGCAAGTTCGGAACGTGGTTAAAGGGCGCAAGAAGTTTTACAAATTAAATTTTTTTAAAAATAAAATATATGAATATAGAAAATATAATAAGAAAAATAGGCAGGATTAAAAAAATAAAAAAGAAATGGATAGTTATAATAATTATTGTCCTTGCGGCGCTGGGGTATTTTATAATGCCGCAATTTTTTAAAAGCCCAACCGAAGGATACGTCACAGAAAAAGTAAGCAGGGGAGAGGTTTCGCAGGAAGTTTCTGAAACTGGCAGTGTGGAGGCAACAAATAATATAAGCTTGGGTTTTAAGTCCTTGGGTAAGATTTCAAAAATATATGTGGCAGCCGGGCAGGATGTAAAAGCAGGAGATGTTCTTGCAGAATTAGATTCTAACCAGCTTTATTCGCAGTTGAGAAGCGCCCAAGCTGCTTTAGAAGAGGCTAAAATTAAATATGATAAATTATTGAACGGCTCCACAAAAGAGGATATTAAAACTTACCAAAATCTTGTGGATTCGGCAAAAAATGACTTGCAAACAACTTATGACTCAGCCTTAAATACCCTTAAAGACGCAAATATAAAAATTTATAATGCATATACTGTTGCAACCTCTATACAAAGCAGCTATTTTAATTTAAGCGACCAGCCAGGCATTAAGGTGTTAGCCGCCAGAGGCAATATAGATAAGAACATTCAGGATTTTAAAAGTTATTTAAAAACAGCCGAAGGAAATCCGTCACAAGGCAGCATTGACTCTACGTTGTCATATGCAGCCATTGCCCTTGATAATGTTTATAATGATTTAAAAATTATTAGGGAGCAATGCGACGAGGGGATTTATTATTTCAATGTTTCCTCTGCAGATAAAACATCATTAGACAATCAAAAATCTTATGTAAATACAGCCCTGACAAACGTTATAAGCGCCAAAAACAGCATATCTTCTTATAAAATAGCTTTGCAAAAAGCAGAGGATAATTTGAATTTGGAAACTGCTGCCCCGAGGCCGGAAGACATTGATATTTACCAGGCTCAGGTAGAACAAGCGCGGGCAAATGTGGATTTATACCAGACGCAGTTAAATGACAATCATTTAAGGAGCCCGGTAAACGGAAAAATTACAAACGTTAATGTAAAAATTGGAGAGATAGTTTCTGCTAGCCAGTCTGTTGCTAATTTGCTTTCTTCAAATCCCTTTGAAATAAAGGCAAACATTTATGAAGAAGACATTGTAAAAATAAAAATAGAGGATACGGTAGAAATTAATTTGATTGCTTTTCCTTTCCAAACTTTTTCAGGAAAAGTTATTGCAATGAATCCCGGTGAAAAAATAATTGACAATGTGGTTTATTATGAGATTACAATTGATTTTCCCGGCCAGCCTGAAAATATTTTATCTGGCATGACAGCAGACATTGTTGTCGGAACAAATAAGAAAGAAGATGTTTTAAGGGCGCCCAAACCTGCTGTTGAAACAATAAACGGCGGGCAAATGGTGCAGGTTGTTAAAAATGGAAAAATAGAAGACCAAATAATAACTACGGGCCTGGAAGGAAATGATTATTACGAAGTTTTATCAGGATTAAATGAGGGAGATGAAATTGTTACTGGAAAAAAATAACTATGGAATCGTTAATTAAATTAGAAAATGTCTGGAAAAAATATAAGCTTGGGAAAACAGAAGTGCCTGTGTTAAGGGGAATCAGCCTGGATATAAAGCCAGGATCTTTTGCTACAATAATGGGGCCTTCGGGATCTGGCAAATCAACATTGATGTATCTTTTAGGGCTTTTAGACACTCCGTCTGAAGGAAAAATATATATGCAGGGTCAGGATGTGTCTGGATTTTCAGAAGACAAACTCGCCCAGCTCAGAGGAGAAAAAATAGGATTTATTTTTCAGCAGTTTAATCTTTTACAAAATCTTACAGCTTTAGAAAATGTAATACTCCCCATGATTTTTCAAGGCGTGCCAGAGGCTGAAAGGAGAGAAAAGGCCGCAAAACTGCTGGAATCTGTGGGTTTGGCAAAGAGAATAAATCACAAGCCAACAGAAATGTCCGGAGGGGAGCAGCAAAGAATTGCTATTGCCAGGTCCTTGGTGAACAATCCCGAAATTTTGATTGCTGACGAACCGACCGGAAACCTTGATTCAACAACAGGGAAAATGGTTATGGGAATTTTAACAAAACTGCACAAAGAGGATAAAAAAACTATTGTTGTTGTAACCCACGACCCGAACATCGCTCATTACACCCAAAATATAATACACATACAAGACGGCCAGATTGTCGCCAACCATTTTAAAAACGAAGAAGTTTTGTGGGCAGAAAACGGAAAAACAAATTAAACCCCGTTAGAAATTAAAAGCGGGGGATAAAAAATCAGTATTTATGGCATTATTCAAGTTAGGCGGAATTTCTAACGGGGTAAAGGAATATTTTAAGATAGCCTTTAAAAGCATTGCTACAAGAAAGGTGAGGTCTTGGCTTACAACAATAGGAATTGTAATCGGAGTATTTTTAATTGTTTCGCTTTTATCTTTGTCGCAAGGATTGAAAAACGCTGTTTTAAACCAGCTGAGCATGATTGGCAAAGACCTGATTATGATAATGCCGGGAGACATAAGCAATATAACTTCTTTGGTAACAGGAGACGAGCTTTCTGAAGAAGATTTAAAAATCATTAAACAAACAGAAGGGGTGGCAAAAGTTGTGTCTATTGATTATACGTCTATTGTAATGCGCTATAACAATCAAAAAAAGACAGTTTTGCTGTATAGCGCGGATTGGAAAAACGCGCTTGATGTTTTTGAAAATGATGTGGGCTGGAGTTTGGCAGAAGGCAGGTGGCCTATAGCCAGAAAAAATGAAATTATTGTGGGAAGCATTGTGGCTTCTGAACTTTTTCCTTCAATAAGAATTGGAACAGAAGCTGTTATAAAGGGCAGAAAATTTACTATTGTGGGTATTTTAAACTCTGTGGGGTCTAAGCAGGATGATTCTATGGCTGGCATAGACGACACCATCTTTTCTTCTGTTACAGGAGAACGTACAGGAGCCAAGCAGGCTATGGCAAAATTAAAAGCCGGTTATTCGCCGGATGTTGTGGCTGAAAAAATAAAAAGCAACCTTAATGAAAATAGAAAAAGGCAGATAGGCCAAAAAGAAAGCGATTCTTCTTATACGGTTTTGACTTCAGAAAAAGTGATGAGCATTGTAAGCAATATACTGGGCGTAATACAGGCTGTAATTATTGGATTTGCATCAATTGCAATTATTGTGGGAGGAATTGGAATTATGAACACAATGTACACGTCTGTTACAGAAAGAATTAAAGAAATAGGAATTATGAAAGCGATAGGAGCTAAAAATAGAACGATAACCGCTATATTTTTGATTGAATCTGGAATTTTCGGCATGCTAGGGGGCTTGGGCGGAACGTTTTTGGGAATTATATTAGCAAAAGGCATTGAAATATATTTTCAGGTGCATCCGCTTTTTTATCTTGAGGCTGACGTTAGCCCTCAATTGATATTATTCAGCTTGAGTTTTTCTTTTTTAGTGGGATGCGTTTCTGGTTATTTCCCGGCAAAGTCAGCTTCTAAGTTAAAGCCAGTTGACGCTTTAAGATATGAATAGGCTGTGGTAAAATAAAATAATAGAATTAAGAATTAAATTTATGAAATTTAAATTTAAAAAATCTTCGGGCTTGCCCGCCGACTCGCCTCGCTTCGCGATCGAAGCGGGAGCCCGAAGGGCGGAGGCGGGGCAGGTTTCAAAACTGCTTTTAGTTTTAGCTATCATAGTTTTGGTTGCTGTTGTTATTACTTATTTGGTTATGAGAATGGCAACGCCGCCCCCAAAGCCGAATCCCAATCCAGAGCCAACAGAATTACAGCCAGTTTACAGCCAAACATTAGGAAACATTGGGTTTACTTTTAGAAGCACTATTGATATGGGAAATGTTTTAAGGGCGCAGGATTCTTTAAGCAGCACAGGCTGGCAGAAAGACTTGGCCACAACAGAAAGGTTTATAAAAGTGACAATAGGCGCCCAGAATCAAGGCAAAGAAAATATTCAGGAAAGGTCATGGGATATAGGCAATATTGTTGATTCTGAAGGAAGGATTTATGAGCCGCTGGAAGGGTATACTATTTCTCCGTGGCTGCCAGAAAACAATGGGTGCCAAGCCTTGTTAAAACCTGCCTTTGAGCCGGTTTTATGCACAAAAATATACGAAGTATCAAAAAAATCTACAGGCTTAAAGGTAAATGTTATAGCAGGCAAAGACAATCTTGCTAACAATTTTTCTTCTGACAAAGTTGACACAGCCTTAATTGATTTAATATTAAAATAGTTTGCTAAAATCATGTCAGACGTAGACAAAATTACAAGTCCCGAAAAAGAAAACGTTCCGGTTCCAGAGCATATTCCGCCGCAGAAAAGCGAGCAAGAGCCTGTTTTAAAAACTGAAGAAATAGCGCCCGAAGAAAGAATGTTGGCAAAGCAAATGAGAAAAGAAATAGAAGCAATGGAAGTTGACCCAGAATTAAAAGAATTGGCAGAGAAAAAGGCAGAAGAGATTAAATTTTTAGACGAGCGGACAAAAATTGAATCTATTTTAGAAATTGCCCGCAGGGACACAACAGAAAGAGGGCTTGTTTTAGCAATAAGCACCGCAAAAAAGACTAACGAGCCGTATATTTTAGATATGGTCCACGATGCTTTAGTGCAGGAAGGGCGCTATAAAAATCGTGTAAAATAGATATTAAATTTTATCAGATGTCTTTAATCATTTTTGGTTTTATATTAGTTTTTTTGCTTTTGATACTTGCTTTTGCGATTGTCTTGAGCGCGGAAACAAATGAAAAAAACTCTATTTTCGGCGGTTTAGAGCAGACTTTGTTTTTGGTTACGATGCCCAAAAACCCGACTAAAAAGGAGGGAGACCAGCAAAAGGAAGAAAAAATGATAATATCTCAAATGGAGCAAGTTTTGGCTAATTTTTTATATTTAAAAAAGCGCCGGCTTTTCCAACCCCCCCCATCTGTTGCTCTTGAAATAGCTTCTCAAATAGGCGGGTCTGATATTTCCTTTTACGTGGCGCTCCCAAGATATTTGGAATCTGTTTTTGAAAAATATGTGCAAGGCGTTTACCCTTCGGCCATAGTAGACAAAGTTCCAGAAGATTATACTATTTTTGAACCGCAGGGAGCCACAGCTGCAGCCTATATGCGGCTTGCGGAAAACTCTTTGTTTCCCATAAGCACATATCAGGTTTTAGAAAAAGACCCGTTGGCTTCACTCAGCAATAATTTAAGCAAAATAAAACCCAATGAAGGCGGAGCTGTGCAAATAATAATAAGGCCCGTTCCGCGCTTAAATCTTAGGAAAAAAGGGGAAAAGGCGTTAAAAAAAATAAGGCAGGGAAAGCCCGTAAGAACAGCGGCTGACCAGGCATTCCACGGAATTTTTTTGGAGGTTCTTGATGAAATTTTAAATCCTCCAAAGCCCAAAGAAAAACAGCAGACAAACCCTAATTTAGACCAGCAAGGCAGGCCAAAAGAGCAAGGATACGACCAAAAAGGATACGAAGAAATACAAAAGAAAATCCAAAAACAGCCCTTTGAAACAAACATAAGAGTAATAGCCTCGGCAAAATCTCGGGAAAGGGCAGAGGAGATATTAGAACATTTAACGTCTTCTTTCAGCCAGTTTTCAATGTCAGCTATAAACAGCTTAGAGCCTAAAAAATTAAGCAAAAGAGGGCTAAAGAAGCTTATTTTTGATTTTAGCTTCCGCAATTTTAACGAAAAGCAGACTTGTATTTTAAATTTAGAAGAACTGGCTTCAATTTATCATTTTCCGAGCCATTTTATTGAAACTCCTTATATTAAGGCTTCAAGGTCCGGGGTTGCAGCGCCCCCTTCAGACTTGCCGGATGCGGGAGTAAATTTAATCGGCCAAGTTTTATTTCGCGGAGAAAACAAAAAAGTCTATTTTGCCACGGCAGAAGACAGGAGAAGGCATTTTTATATAATAGGGCAGACCGGCGTTGGAAAATCAACTTTTATCGAGGGCATGATTGCGCAGGATATTAAAAACGGACACGGAGTGGCTGTGGTTGATCCGCACGGAGAACTGGTTGAGCATGTTTTAGCCAACATTCCAAAAGAAAGGGCAGAAGATGTTGTTTTGTTTGAGCCTTTTGACATGGAACGTCCATGCGGGCTGAATATGTTAGAATATGACACCCCAGAGCAAAAAGATTTTGCAGTTCAGGAAATGATTGCAATTTTTTACAAATTGTTTCCGCCGGAAATTATAGGCCCTATGTTTGAACATTATATGAGAAACGCAATGCTGGCTTTAATGGCAGACAAGGATAACCCCGGAACTTTGGTTGAAATTCCAAAAATGTTCACAGACCCCACTTTTTTGCAAAAAAGAATGGCAAAGGTTTCAGACCCTGTGGTAAGAAATTTTTGGCTTAAAGAATGGACAGCCACAACAGGGTCAACAAGGTCTGATATGTTGGGATACGTTGTTTCAAAAGTGGGCAGATTTATTGAAAACGAAATGATGCGGAACATAATAGGCCAGTCAAAGTCGGGTTTTGATTTGTCAAAAATAATGGACGAGAAAAAAATATTTTTAGCCAATTTATCAAAAGGCCTGACAGGCGAAGTAAACAGCTCATTGCTGGGGTTAATTTTAGTTTCAAAAATACAAATGGCTGCAATGCGCAGAGCGCGCGTGCCGGAAGAACAAAGAACAGACTTTTATTTATATATTGACGAATTCCAAAATTTTACAACAGACTCCATTGCCACAATTTTGTCTGAAGCAAGAAAATATAAATTAAATTTAATAATGGCACACCAATATATGCCCCAGCTAAAGCAGGAGATAAGAGACGCTGTTTTAGGAAACGTTGGCACAATAGGAACATTCCGCATTGGAGCCGAAGACGCAGAAAATTTAGAAAAGCAGTTTGAGCCAGGATTTTCAAGATTTGATTTAGTGAATTTAGACAACTTCACAATGATAATAAAAATGATGATTAGCAACAAAATTTCAACTCCGTTTAAAATGCAGACTCTGCCAAGCCCCAAAGGCAGGCCCGAGATAATTGAACCGATTAAAAAAATAGCAAAAATAAAATATGGAAAGCCAAAGCAAATTGTGGAGCAGGAAATAATGCAGAGATCATTTGTTGAAATTCCGCCTTCGGTTTCTCCGCCACCTCCGCCAGCCCTAAATTAAACTCGTTTTACGTATTGGCCGGTTTCGGTGTTAACTTCAATTATGTCGCCCTGTTCAATAAACAGAGGAACTTGAATTATGGCTCCAGATTCTAAAACAGCTTCTTTTGTTCCGCCCTGCGCCCTGTCGCCTTTAACTCCGGGAGCTGATTCTTTAACTTTTAGTTGCACTTTAATAGGCAAAACAAAATTGATAATTTTTTCTTCAAAAACAATGCCTGTTACAATTTCATTTGGCTTTAAATACTTTGCCTGTATTCCGATTTGAGCTTCTGTAAATGAAAATCTTTTTGACGGATTGTTCGGTTCTGAAAAAAAATATTCTCCGCGGTTTTGGTAAATAAATTTAATTTCTCTTTTTTCTAAATCAGCTTCCTGGAAAACATCTCCCTGCTGGAAGTTTCTTTCCAGCACTCTGCCGTCAAGCAAATTTTTAATTTTGCTTTGTATAACAGGCCTTCTTTGGGCCATTTTTGAAAGCTGGGCTTCCAGCACTTCCCATGGCTGTCCGTCTAAAATAAATTGTACGCCCTTTTTTAAATCTGTATGTGTAAGCATGCGTCGAAATTTTTAAATATCTAAATTAAGATTTTTAAACATTTTATCATTTAAGATTGATTTAAAATTTATAATTTAAAATTAAAAATTAATTGTATCATTCTATTGTTCTCCACTCTATTGTGTTTTCTTTGTCTGCAAACTCCAGCCACTCGCCAAATTTTGAAATAACGAACCATTTTTTCTTTGTTTCAGACCAAATCATTGGGTCTCCTTTATAAAATGGTTTTTTAACTATTTCTTTTGGTTTTAACCTGTCTAATTCCAGCCATTTTTTAAAAACAGTTTCAATGGCATAATCCAATTTTCTTGAGTTTGCCCAGCTGGCAACCTTGTCAATTGCTTGTTTTGCTTTTTCAACAGAACCCGCCAAATCCAGCAATTGTTTTGCCGGCTTTGTAAATCGAGAATATACTATATTCCTCTTTTTAGCATTTTCTTTTAATTCTTGCAAGGATAAGCCCTTAGACTGGAAAAAGTGGGTGATTACCTGCCTTATTGCAGTTTCCTCTTCTAATTCATCAAATTCTTTTACTTTTTTATGTTTTATATACTCCTCAATTTTTTTCGTATTTTTCTCGCCAATGCCAAGTTCTCTTATTCCTTTAGCCCCTTTTTCTTTGTAAATTTCGCTTACATCAATTTTTAAATTATCTAAAATATTTATGGCGATTTTGTATGCTTTTAATTTATAGCCCAAAGCTTTATCGCCCTTTATTTCTAAAAGCTGTATTATCTCCTTAAAAATTTTAGATATTTCTTTATTCATATCTTTAGTTTATCTTACCATTTTTTTTACAACAAAAAAGCCCGTCTCCTAATCGCCTCAACGCGTCGAGACGTTTGTTAAAATCCACTTAATAAGTTATTTTGAAGCAAAATTTTTAGGGCATCGGGACATCGGCATTATACGACGGCTTTTTGCCGAACGGCAAAAAGCCGTCGTAATCGATTCATTTTTATGTTATAATCAGTTTAGGGGAATAAAAATAATAAAACTTATGAGTGCAGTTACCGCAAAAATAATGATGGAATTGTGGTTTGGGAAGGGCTATGATAATCCTAAATTTACCATTGAGGATGTTTTCGATTTATTTAAAAAAGAGGAGCAGGGAAGTGTCAAAAGAGCAATAAGAGATTTAACCAATAATCAATTTATAAAACAAAAAGAAGATTATAACGGATCGGTTTTGGTCTCTTTATCTGAAAAAGGAAAATTAAGGGCGCTGAATTTTGTTTTTAGAAAATTTGGGGAAAGACGGGAAAAGTGGGATGAAAAATGGCGGATGATATCGTTTGATATCCCGGATTATTGCACAAAAGGCAGAAAGGCACTGGTGTATCGCCTAAAATCAGGAGGATTTTATGAGCTGCAAAAAAGTTTATTTTTATATCCGTATGATTGTAAGAAAGAAGTAAAAACGCTTATCGCTTTGTTTAAAATCGAAAAGTATGTTAGGTTTGGTCTGCTGGAATTTATAGATAATCAAGATATTTTGATTAGGCATTTTAAACTCGCTAAATAAGATAAAAAAGAAGGATAAAAAAAGAAAAACGGCTTTTTGCCGAACGGCAAAAAGCCGTCGTATCAATACAAGTTATCTAAATAAGTTATCTAAATAAGCCGCAGATTTTTTGTATCTAATTCTTTTTTACAACAAAAAAGCCCGAAACGTGCACTATGTGCGACGCTCGGGCATCTTGAATGTGAAGCGCGACTTGTTAGCCGTAGGCTTGCTGGCTTTCAATAAGCCGCCGCAATAAGCCGCCGTTCCAATCTTGTGATTCGGTCTGTGAGCCCGAGGATAATCTCTGGCAGGCAGTCTGTGATTTCTGTGGAAACCGGCTGGCGAGCGTCAAGCTGGGCGATAGGAACTAAGTCCTTTGCCAAAACGCCAACTGTCTCGTATTGGAGGCTGTGAGGATAGATCAGCTTCACCTTGAAGCTTCGTTCCTCGGGATTGAACGGCGGACCGAACGATTTTTCATCGTCGATTTTTTGCTCTAAAAGCACCTTGCCCAGGGCGCTAATCATCCCTTGGATTTTCAGCGCGACAAGCGCTCCCTGTTTAATCTCCATGGCAATCCTCCTTTTGATAGGGACTGGAGATTTGATTTGGGTACAATATTTAAGTATATCATATTTGAACCTGTATGTCAATAGTGAAAATAATGGAAAAATCAGGTATAGTATAATTGAATTATTATGCAAAAAAGACATAGAATTTTTATAGCAATAAACCTGCCCGAGGATATAAAAAGGGGATTGTCAGAATACCAGGAAAAATGGCCTGAGCTACCGGCAAAATGGACTGCAAAGGATAATTTACACATTACCCTGGAGTTTTTGGGTGATTTAACCGATGAAGAGCTGGGAAATGTGTGCAAGGCGGTAGGCAAGGTGACTTTAAGACATAAAATTTTTTCTGTAAATTTAAATAAAATTTTATACGGGCCTCCCAAAAAAATGCCTCCTTGCATGGTTTGGGCAGAAGGCGAGAAATCAGACGACTTAACTGACTTGCGAGAAGATATTCAGGAATGCTTGTTACAGGAAATAAGGTATAGGCCAGAAGGGAGAGGTTTTACGCCCCACATTACTTTAGCCCGCATCAGAGAATGGGAATTTAGAAAAATTGAACCGGAAGAAAGGCCGGAAATTGAAGAAAATATTGATTTAACTTTTACAGTAGAATCAATTGATGTTATGGAGTCAGAATTAAAACGCGGAGGTCCTGTTTATTCAATAATTGAATCACATAATTTAGCATAATCATGAAAATACATTTTATAGGAATAGGCGGAATAGGGGTATCGGCTTTAGCTCAGTATTATTTATCAAAAGGCAGCGAAGTTTCGGGGTCTGATTTGACGCGCTCGGAAATCACAGATTTTTTAAAAAAAATGGGCGCTAAAATTTATATTGGAAACTTTGCAAAAAACATACAAAAAGATTTTGATTTGGTTATTTACACCCCGGCTGCCAAAAAAAATAACCCAGAGCTGAAAAAAGCAAAAAGTTATAAAATAAAAACTTTAAGCTATCCCGAAGCTTTGGGCGAGCTAACAAAAAAATATTTTACAATAGCTGTTTCAGGCACCCATGGAAAAAGCACAACTGCTTCAATGATAGGTTTGGCTCTTGAAAAAGCAGGCCTTGACCCCACAATTATTGTGGGGTCAAGGCTAAAAGAATTTGGCAATAGCAATTTTAGGGCAGGTAAGTCAAAAACTTTAGTAATAGAAGCTGACGAGCATTTTGCGTCATTTTTGAATTATTGGCCAAAAATTATTGTTCTCACAAATATTGAAAGAGACCACCTTGATTATTATAAAAATTTAAAAAATATCTTGTCAGCTTTTAAAAAATATATAAAACATTTAGAAAAAGACGGGTTTTTGGTTGCAAACAAAGACGACAAAAATATAACAAAAATAATTTATGAATTTGAAAATTTAGGCCGAGAAATTACAAAAGACGAATTTGCCTCAGCTGGCCATCCTGCAGTAAATAAGTTTTCTGTAAACGGATCTGAAGCTAAAAAAATCAAAAAATTGCTCAAAGTGCCGGGTCAGCACAATGTTTATAACGCGCTGGCAGTTTTGGCTGTTGCTAGAATTTTACGGATACCAGATGATATTACTTTTAAATCTTTGTCTGAATTTAAAGGCACATGGCGCAGATTTGAAATTAAAAAAGCAAAGGCTTATGGAAAGCAAATAACAATTATTTCTGATTACGGACACCATCCCACAGAAGTGCTGGCAACTTTAAAAGCTGTGAGGGAAAAATATGCTAAAAAAAATATCTGGTGTATTTTTCAGCCGCATCAGCGCCAAAGAACATATTATTTGTTTGATGAGTTTGTAAGAGCTTTTAAAGAAGCTCCAACTAATAAGATTATAATAACTGATATTTATGATGTAGCTGGCAGAGAAACAAAAAAGATTAAGGCTGGGGTAAGTTCAAAAAAACTTGTCAAAAAAATTGAAAAAGACAATGTGCAGTATTTCGCGTTAGATAAGGCAGAAAAATATATAAAAGAAAACATAAAAGCAGGCGACATATTAGTTATAATGGGAGCAGGAGACATTTATAAACTCGCAGATAAGTTTTAAATAAAAAAAATAGCCCCGCGTTGCACTTGCAACGCGGGGTTTTGGTTTGCGGAGGTCAGATAAATATCAAAGGGTGGCGGGTGTTGTGTTGCGCGGTTTTCTCATGGCTGCCATGCGCCTTCTTCTGTCCCTGACAGCAAACAACATGAGCCTTCTCATGATTTTTGTGTCAGTCACCGATTCCTCGAGCAGCGGGTATTGATAAAGGAACATCTGTCTGAAATCCTCAACATCGTCATTGTCGAGGAACTGCGGATCGGGGCTTCTGTTCCTCAAAAAAGACTGAGGACACGCTTCCAGCTCGCTAAAGCTGACTGCATTGGGTTTGCCATCGCCATTCCGCCCTCTTTTGTTTTTGCTGTTAGAATGTCTCATTGGACATATCCTTTCCGTGTCCGTGTACCGTTTCAGGGAAACTACAACGAATGCCTCCTCTATTCGGTTCTGCTTTTAACCTCCCTCCGTAAGCAGATTGTAAAAGGTCAATTGTTTTTCTGCGCATCGCAGAAGAATATAATTATTATACCACCTCAAGAAATAAGGTCAACTCCCTGAGACAAAATTTCTACACTTTTCTTTATTTTAATAATTTGATATAGTTAAACAATAATTTAACTAATAAAAAACTATGGTTGACACAAACCCGCAAAGAATAGAAGAAATTTTGACCAGGGGGATAGAAAATGTATATCCAAGCCGCGAGGAACTGGAAAAAGTTTTGTTGTCTGGAAAAAAACTAAAAATTTATAACGGCATTGACCCGACCGGAAAACTTCACATTGGCCATGCGGCAGTTTTGTTAAAATTGCGCCAGCTTCAGGATTTGGGCCACGAAATAATTATTTTAATAGGCGATTTTACTGCAACAATTGGCGACCCGACAGGAAAGTCTGAAACAAGAAAAGTGTTGACTAAAAAACAGGTGCTTGCCAATGCTAAAAATTACAAAAAACAAATAGGAAAAATTTTGGATTTTAAAAAATCAAACGTAAAGTTTTTTTACAACGGCAAATGGACCAATAAGCTAAAGATGGCTGATTTATTTGCAATTGCTTCGCACTTTACAGTTGCCAGGCTGCTTGAAAGGGATATGTTCCAAAAAAGAATTAAGAAGGGGGGCGATATTCATGTGCCAGAATTTTTGTACCCAATTTTTCAGGCTTACGATTCTGTGGCAATGGATGTTGACATGGAAGTTGGCGGAAACGACCAGACTTTTAATATGCTAGCAGGAAGAACCTTGATGAAAAAAATGAAAAATAAGGAAAAATTTGTTTTAACAACTAAGCTTTTGGTTGATTCTGTTGGAAAAAAAATGGGGAAAACAGAAGGAAATATGGTGAATTTAGATGAAAGCCCTGCAGAAATGTTTGGCAAAATTATGAGCTGGCCAGATGAATTGATTCATTTAACATTTGAGATTTGCACTCGCGTAGCGCCAGATGAGATTGATGAAATTATAAAAATACCGAATCCGCGCAACCAAAAAGCTATATTGGCAAAAGAAATTGTAAAAATGTATCACGGCGAGAAAGAGGCGAAAAAAGCCGAAGAAGAATTTGATAAAGTTTTTCGCAATAAGGAATTGCCAACAGACATTCCGGTTTTTCAAACTGATAAAAATAATTATTTTGTTTTGGATTTATTGTTTGACGCAAAATTATCTTTTTCTAAAAACGAAGCAAAGAGATTGGTTGAGGGTGGGGGAGTGGAAATACAAATCGGAGAGAAAAAAGAAAAAGTTGCTGATTGGGAAAAAGAAATTATTATAGAAGACGGCATGATAATTAAAGTCGGCAGAAAATTTGTAAAAATTAAGCTTAAAACATAAAATGCATCACAGATTCACAATAGTTGAGGCCTCAAAACATATAGGAGAAAAAGTAAAAGTTTCAGGCTGGGTAAATACAAGAAGGGCCCACGGAAAAATTTTATTTATTGACCTGCGGGACAGAAGCGGGATTTTGCAGGTTGTTTTTGTGCCTTCAAACAAAGAAGTTTATGATACAGCTCAAACCATAAGACCGGAGTGGGTTGTTGAAATTGAAGGCCAGATTGTAAAAAGGCCAGACAGCATGGTAAATGACAAAATTGCAACAGGCCAAGTTGAAATGTCAGCTGAAAGTTTAAAAGTTTTATCAGAATCTGAAACTCCGCCTTTTGAAATAGAGGGCGACGGATATGATATAAACGAGGAGATAAGAATGAAATACAGGTATCTGGATTTAAGGCGCGAGAGGCTTAAAAACAATCTTATTATGCGGCATAAGGTCATAAAATTCATGCGTGATTTTCTTGATAAAGAAGGATTTGTTGAAATTGAAACTCCTGTTTTGACAAAATCAACTCCTGAGGGAGCGCGAGATTACATTGTGCCTTCAAGATTAAACTCAGGGAAATTTTATGCGCTTCCGCAGTCGCCCCAGCAATATAAACAGCTTTTAATGGCCTCTGGGGTTGAAAAGTACTACCAAATACCAAAATGTTTTAGGGATGAAGACCCAAGAGGGGACAGACAGCCTGAATTTACTCAGCTTGACCTTGAAGTAAGTTTTGCAAAAATGGAAGATGTGATGGATTTAATCGAGCGCCTTTTAGTTTCGCTTGTTAAAACCCTCTATCCTAAAAAGAAAATACAAGAAATTCCGTTTCCCAAAATAACTTATAAAGAGGCCATGGCAAAATATAAAACAGACAGGCCAGATTTGAGAAAAGACAAATCCGACAAAAGCTTGCTGGCTTTCTGCTGGGTTGTTGATTTCCCGTTTTTTAAGGCGGGGTCTGATGATGGGTATCCAACGGGCAAGTGGAAGCCAACGCATAATCCATTTTCAAAACCGCAGGACGATTTTATGGACGACCTTATGCAAAAGAAAAACATAGAAAACATTTTGACTACGCAGTATGATATTGTGTTAAATGGATTTGAAATTGGCGGAGGTTCTATAAGAAATCACAGGCCAGAGGCCCTTGAAAAAGTTTTTGAGATAATTGGCTACAAGGCAGACGAGATAAAAGAAAAATTCGGGCACATGCTGGAAGCCTTCAGGTATGGAGCTCCTCCGCATGGAGGCATAGCCCCCGGCATAGACAGAATTGTTTCTATTTTACAGAACGAACCAAACATTAGAGAGGTTATTGCTTTTCCGAAGACTGGCGACGGAAGAGATTTTATGATGTCTGCTCCCTCTGAAATAGATGAAAAACAGCTAAATGAGCTCCACATAAAAGTAAGCTTGCCAAAACAAAAAAAGAAAAAGCAATGAAATTAGATTTAGAGCGCATATTTAAAGGGGTGGTTCTGTCTTTGGTTTTTCTTGGCCTTTCAGGGGGCGCGATTTTTGCTGTAAACCAATTCATTTCTTCAAATTTTCTAACAGCAGGCATTTTAGCTGTTCCAGCAAGTTTAAACGAAGAGGGCGAGAATTTGAATCAGCAGCCTGCAGAGCCGCCGGCGCAAGATTTTATAGAGCCCGCAGAACCAGAAGACAATTTGACAATTTATGCAAAATCAGCTGTTGCTGTTGAAACAGATTTGGCAGGCAAAGATAAAATTTTGTTTGAAAAAAATGCAGATAAAAAACTTCCTATAGCAAGCTTAACAAAATTGATGACAGCTGTTGTTGTTTTGGAAAATTATGATTTGATTCAAAATGTGATTGTCAGTGAAAAAGCCGACTCGCAAGATGCGATGCAGCCCGACTTAAAAACAGGGGACATCTTTTCTGTGACAGAGCTTTTGTATTTTTCGCTTATACGTTCAAGCAACAAAGCAGCTTACGCGCTATCTGAACAAATCGGCCAGGAAGTGTTTGTTGATTTAATGAATAAAAAAGCAGCCGAAGCGGGGTTGCAAAATACTTTTTTTAAAGACCCTACTGGCTTGTCGCCGGAGAATGTTTCAACGGCAAAAGACCTGCAAAAATTTGCAGAATATATAATCAAACATTATCCGGAAGTCATAAATATTACAAGAACAAAAAAACTTAATCTGCCCAATTTAGGAGAAATAGAAAATACGAACGAGATTTTAGGGGAAATTCCAGATATAATGGGGGGAAAAACAGGCTTTACAAAGGAGGCAGGGGGATGTATGCTTTTAATCAGAAAAAACCTTTCAACCGGCGGATTTTTTATTTATGTTATTTTGGGGTCAGATGACAGGTTTGCAGAAATGAGAAAATTAATTATGTTATCAAATTTATGACAGACATAGAGCTAAACGTAATAAAAATCTTTACTATTTTTACATTGGCTTGCGGATTTGCTATTTTGTGGACTCCTCTGCTTACAAATTTTTTGTATAAACGGAAGCTTTGGAAGAAATCTGCGCGCCAGAAAGCAATAACAGGCGAGGATGCTGTTGTGTTCAGCTCTCTGCATAAGGAAAAAGAGGTCGGTACGCCCAGGCTTGGAGGATTGCTGATATGGGTTACAATTTTAATCATAATTTTTTTGCTTTTTTTGCTTTCTTTGATTTTTCCAGAAACTGTTTTTGCCCAGTTCAACTTTTTATCAAGAAGCCAGACATGGCTGCCATTATTTACTTTGGCGGCAGCTTCAATTTTAGGTTTGGTTGATGACCTTTTACAAATATATGGAAGGGGCAAATATGTTGGCGGGGGGTTGTCATTAAAAAAACGGATTTTCGTGGTGGTTTTAATCGGCTTTATTGCCAGCATTTGGTTTTATCAAAAATTAGGTTGGGATGTTGTTTATATTCCTTTTTTAGGAGACGTTTCAATAAGGCTTTGGTACATACCTTTGTTTGTAATAGTAACATTAGCTTGCTGGGCGGGGGGAGTGATAGATGGATTAGACGGGCTGGCAGGCGGAACTTTCGCCTCAATTTTTGGAGCTTTTACAGTAATTGCTTTTTCTCAAGGAAAAATTGATCTGGCGGCTTTTTGCGCTGCCATTTGCGGAACACTTTTTGCATTTTTATGGTTTAATATTCCGCCAGCCAGATTTTACATGGGAGAAACGGGCATGCTGGGACTTACAACAGTTTTAGCTGTGGTTTCTTTTTTAACAAATTCTGTTTATGTTCTGCCAATAATAGCCGGGCTTTTGGTTGTTGAGGTGGCTTCTGCGCTTTTACAGATTTTTTCAAAAAAATTAAGAAAAAAGAAAATTTTTTTATCAACGCCAATACATCATCATTTTGAGGCCATAGGCTGGCCAGCATGCAAAGTTACAATGCGTTTTTGGATTGTGGGAGTTGTGTTGGCCATCGTCGGAGTATCTATAAAACTGTTAGGGTAATTGACATAACAGCAAATTTGGGTAGTATAGACATATATTATGACTTTTCAAATAAACAAAAAATTCGGGATATTAATGTTTATTTTAGTTGTTTCGGCAGGCATTTTTGCAGGTGGGGGAATTTTGCATGCCCAATATAATGTATGTAATTATCACGCATACAAGGACTGCGTAGGCAGTTCTATTTATTGGTTTGACTCGTGCTCAAACAGGCAGGACCTTTACCAAGACTGCTCATCTTTTGGCCAGACATGCCAATACGGCCAATGCGTTGCAAGCATACAGCCTGTTTACACGGCCCACCAAAAAATTAGCTGTTCTGGAAATAATTTATACTGGTATGATTCGTTGGGAGCTGTTAATTCTTTATATAAAAATTGCCAAGACGCAAATAGCTGTACCCAGGACAGCTGTTCTGGAGCTAAATGCTCTAATGTTTTAAAGTGCGATGGCTCAACTTGCGCTGCGGGTTTAGCTGATTACAATACTTATTGCCAGCAGGCGCAGCCAAATCCGCCGCCAAATGATGTTAATAATTTAATGGTTTCTTTTGTCGCCAAAACAGACGAAGCATCTCAGCAATGGAATAAAAACGCGCAAGTTTCACCAGATTCCACTGTATATTTTATGATAGCTTTAAACAACAATTCAGATACAGCCTATAGCAATGTAAACATATCAGCTAATATTCCCGGAGAAATTTCTCTTTTAGGAAACTTAAAAGTCAACGATGCTGCTTTTTCAGGCGATATAGTTTCTGGCATTAGCATCGGCTCTCTTGAGCCTAAAAGCGCAAAATCTATAACATTTGAAGGCAAAACACAATCTTTTTCAGAGCAATCTCAAAAACAGGCAACTATAACTGTAAATTCGTCTGGGGCCGTGCGGTCAGACTTTGTAAACCTTGATTTTGTTCCTGGGCAGTCAACAGTTGCTGCTGTTTCACAGCCGGCTGAAGACACTGGAATTACAACGTTTTTAAAACGTTGGTATTTATGGATTTTATCCGGCATAGTGCTGATATTCTTGTTTATAATTGTTTTTAGGAGAGTGTCTTCTAACGTATAAACACGTATTTTACAGCTGCCCCTTAACAAACTGGGCAGCTTTTAATTCGCCTTATTTTCTGCTATAATCAAATATAATTATGGACAAAAAGCCGACCATTTTTGAATTTACCTCGTATAAATTTGAGCCCGCGCAAAAAAGGGTTTTATTCAGTTACAAACAAGAATTTGTAGATAGCGAGCCTTTGAATTTCACTGAAACTCTGCTTCTGCCAGAGCTGCCGAATTTAGAAGGCCTACCCGAAGGATTAGTAGATAAAATTTTACAAGGGGTCCATTTAATTTTAGGCGTCAGCTATTATAAATCTTATTGTGCGACAAAGTTAAAATTTCCTTATGCTTTGTCCCAAAAAGAAGCAAATTTTTGGAATATTGTTTATAGAAAAGGATTAGGAGAATTTTATTATAGAAATAATTTAGACCCAAAAATATCACCTAAATTTTCTTATAATAAAAACGCAAGAACTAAAAATTATTTTTTAGATAAAAATGAAAAATGTCTTGTTGGCGTGTCGGGAGGCAAAGATTCAATTGTGGCAGCAGAACTTTTAAAAGAACAGGGGATTGATATAACTGCTGTTTTTACTGAAACGCAAAAAGAATCGCTAATTGTAAATAAAGTAATTGAAACATTAGAAATTAAATCATTAAAATTTAGGCGAGTTTTAGATGAGAAAGTATTTCAAAATTATAAATATAACGGTCATGTGCCAGTTTCTGCAATGTTTGCTTTTTTAGGAATTTTATATGCAGTTTTGTATAGATGTTCTTACTGTATAATGGCAAACGAGCATAGCAGTAATTTTGGAAATATTAAATATAAAGGAGAGATGATTAACCACCAATGGTCAAAATCGTCAGAATTTGAAGATATGTTTTGTGATTATGTGAAAAGTTTTATAACCCCCGATGTTCGTTATTTCTCTTTGTTAAGGCCCTTTTATGAAATAAGAATCGCGGAATTATTTTCAAAATATAAACAATATTTCCCTTATTTTTCCAGCTGTAATAAAAATTTTAGAATAGCCGCAGACAAAAAATCGGGGCTTTGGTGCGGACAATGTCCTAAATGTGTTTTCGTATTTACTTTACTTTCAGCTTTTTTATCAAAAGATGAGTTATTAGGCATTTTTAAAAAAAATCTTTATCAAGACGCGAGCCTTTTGCCTCTGTTTAAAGATATTTTTGGGTTGGGAAAGTTAAAACCATTTGATTGCGTCGGGACATTTGAGGAATCAAGGGCAGCTTTTACTCTTGGTGCTAAAAAATTTAAAAATGATTTTATAACAAAAACGTTTTTATCAAAAGTAAAAATTAAAAAAGACATTATCAACAGATTATTCAAAACTCATCAGGCGAATAACATTCCAAGCCAATTTAGATTTTTAGGAATGAAAAATATTCTAATTTTAGGTTATGGTGAGGAAGGAGAAGTAACAAAAAAATACATTAAAAAAAATTATTCTAATTTTAAAATTGGCACAGCAGACCTTAAATTAGGAAAAAATTATTTGGAAAAGCAGAAAGATTATGATATGGCGGTAAAAACCCCCGGCATTGCTAAAAGCTTTGTTAAAGTTCCCTATACAACGGCAACAAATATATTTTTTTCAAAAAATAAGAATACTACAGTTGGTATTACCGGAAGCAAAGGAAAAAGCACAACCGCCTCGCTTATTTATTCAATATTAAAAGAAGCTGGTAAAAACGTACGAATTTTAGGAAATATCGGAAATCCGATGCTTTCGGCATTATCAGAGCCCATTAGAGAAAATGAGATTTTTGTTTTAGAGCTTTCAAGCTACCAACTAGACGACATTGATTTTTCTCCCAATATAGCCGTGGTAACAAATTTGTTTCCAGAACACATGGATTATCACATCGGTTTAGATAATTACTATAATGCGAAAAAAAATATAATCAGATTCCAAAATAAAACGGACACATTTATTTATAATCAAAAAAATGCAAAATTACGGAAGTGGGTAAGCGACGCAAAAGGCAAAACAGTTTCATTCAGTGACAAAATTGATATTGATAATTTGAAGATTCCATTACTTGGCCAGCATAATAGAGAAAATATCGGGGCGGCAATTGCTGTCGCAAGAATATTTAATATTTCCGATAAAATAATAAAAAAGGCCATTGAAAAATTCAAACCGCTGCCACATAGGCTGGAATTTGTTGACGAGTTTAAAAATATAAAATTTTATGATGATGCCATTTCTACCACCCCCGAATCAACAATTGAAGCGATTAAATCGTTAAAAAATATCGGCACAATTTTTCTTGGCGGAGAAGACAGGGGATATAATTTTTTACAATTAGAAAAAACCATCAAAAAATATAGAATAAAGAATATCGTTCTTTTTCCAAATTCCGGAAAGAGAATCTTTAAATCACAAAAGGGATTAAATATTTTAAAAACTTCCAGCATGGAGAAAGCTGTAAGTTTTGCATATAGACATACAGAAAAGGGAAAAATTTGTCTGCTTTCCTGTGCTTCTCCCAGCTATTCTTTATGGAAAAATTTTGAAGAAAAAGGAGATTTATTTAAAGAATTTGTTAAAAAATATTCAAAGTAAAGTAATGAAAAAACATTTTAATTATTATCTTTTTTTTCTGGTTGTTTTTTTGGCCGGTTTTGGATTTTTATTTTTAGCCTGCCTTTCGGTTCCAGCTTCCTTGCAGAGGTTTAATACAGCAAATTATTATTTGCTGCACCAGCTTATTTTACTGATAGCCGGTGTAATTTTGGGATTTGTTTTTTATAGGATTCCGCTAAAATTTTTAAAAAAATGGGCGCCTTATATTTTTTTGGCAAACTTTTTCTGCCTTTTTTTAGTTTTTCTGCCTGTTATAGGATTAAAGCTTGGGGGAGCCAGCAGGTGGCTCAACTTTGGCAAATTTGCAGTTCAGCCCTCAGAATTTTTAAAAATTACAGCCATTTTATATTTGTCTGCATGGATTGCCTCAAAATTGTCTGATGCTCCTGCTTCGGGGTGGAAATCTACAGCAAAAAGGGGATACCATAATGCAGTATATATATTTGTTCCGTTTTTAATGCTTTTGGCAATAATTTCTATAGCTCTTGTTTTGCAGAGCGATGCCAGCACATTAGGCGTTATTTCGCTTACCTTGCTGGCTGTTTATTTTTCTGCCAGAACTCCCATTTGGCATACTTTTTTGGTTATACTGGCGGGAGCCGGCAGTTTGCTGTTTTTAATAAGATTTGAACCATACAGACTGGACCGCTGGCTTATTTTTTTGCACCCGGAATCAGACCCATTAGGCAAGGGTTTTCAATTAAGGCAATCATTGCTTTCTTTAGGGTCCGGAGGAATTTTTGGCAAAGGGCTTGGAATGTCAACTCAAAAATTCGGTTTTTTGCCCCAAGCCATATCCGATTCCATATTTGCAATAGTGGGAGAGGAGCTGGGGATTGCGGGGGCTGTAATTTTAATTGCGATGTTTGTGTTTTTCTTTTATTTGGGAGTTAAAATTGCAAAAAATTCTAACGATAAATTTTATAAGATGACAGCAATTGGAATTACTTTTTGGATAACATTGCAGGCTTTTATAAATATTGCCTCAACAATAGGAATTTTTCCAATGACAGGCATTCCTTTGCCATTTTTTTCATACGGAGGATCGCATTTAGTAGCTGAAATGATAGGCGTGGGCTTGCTACTCAACATTTCCAAAAACGGATAACTTTGTTATGATTAGATAATATTATGAAAATTTTGTTTACGGGGGGCGGTACAGGCGGGCATGTGTATCCTTTGGTGGCCATAATCAGAGAGATAAGGCGCATTTACCCTAAAAATAATTTAGAATTTTATTATTTGGGACCTAAAGATGACTTTGGGCTGATTTTATTGTCACAGGAGGACGTTGTAATAAAGAAAATAATTTCAGGCAAAATAAGGAGATATTTTTCGTTTCAAAATTTTATAGATATTTTATTTAAAATTCCTTTTGGGTTTTTTCAGAGTATTTTTTTGCTTATTTCAATAAGGCCTGATTTGGTTTTTAGCAAAGGCGGGTCGGGGTCTATTGGGGTGGCATGGGCGGCAAGAATTTTAAGAATTCCTGTTTTTCTGCACGAGTCAGATATTGTGCCCGGGCTTTCCAATCAAAAAACTTCAAAATGGGCAAAGAAAATTTTTATTTCGTTCCCTAAAACAGAATATTTTGACAGCAAAAAAACAATTTTGACAGGAAACCCCATAAGAAGCGAAATTTTAGACGGAGACGCGAAAGTTGCAGGAGAAATTTTTAATTTAACTTTTGAAAAGCCTGTTTTTTTGATAACCGGAGGCTCGCAGGGAGCCGAAGCCATAAATGATTTTGTTTTGAGGGTTTTAAACGATTTTTTGAAAGATTTTGAACTTATCCATGTTACGGGGCCCGCGAACATAAAAGAAACAGAAGCTGAAGCAGAAGTTATTATAGATAAAAATTTAGAAAAATATTACCATCCTATAGGGTTTTTAGATGAAGAAAAAATAAAACACGTTTACAAGGCAGCAGATATTGCGCTTTCAAGAGCAGGGTCGGGCTCCATCTTTGAGATTGCGGCTTGCGGCAAGCCCAGCATATTAATACCCCTGCCCACAGCCGCCGCAAACCATCAAGCAAAAAATGCTTATGTTTATGCGGAAACAGGAGCTGCCTTGGTAATTGAGCAAGAAAATTTAACCCCCAACTTTTTTATGCACGAACTCCGATTGATATTTTTGCGGCCTGAAAAATTAGAGCAAATGCAGAAAGCGGCGCTGTCTTTTGCAAAACCTGTGGCAGCAAGGTCGATTGCAAGAGAAATTTTGGAATTTTTAATGTTAGATTAATAAAAAAATGGCAACGAAAAATATACGAGTGCGTTTTGCGCCATCTCCCACGGGGCCCTTGCATGTAGGCGGAGCAAGAACGGCCTTATTTAACTATCTTTTCGCAAAAAATCCTCATGGAGCAGGGAAGGGTAAATTTATTTTGCGGATTGAAGACACCGATAAAGAAAGATCTGAATTAAAATGGGTGCAAGAAATTATAAATGAATTGAAATGGCTGGGAATTGAATGGGACGAAGGCCCAGACATTGACGGGGCATCGGGGCCTTATAAGCAGTCTCAGCGCATGGAAATTTACGAAAAATATTTAAAACAGCTTTTACAGGAAGACAAAGCTTATTATTGCTTTTGCGCCCAAGAAGAATTAGAAGACAAGCGCCAGGAACAGATGGCTAGGGGAGTGGCCCCGAAATATGATGGAAAATGCTCGCATCTTTCTTCTGAATTAGTCAAAAAAAATTTAGCAGAAGGCAAGCCGGCTGTAATAAGATTTAGAATTGCAAATAAAAAAGTTAAGTTTAAAGACCTTGTCAGAGGGGAAATAGAGTTTGATGCAGGGCTTTTAGGGGATGTGGTAATAGCAAAAGATTTAAATGCTCCTTTGTACCATTTTACAGTTGTTGTAGATGATTATTTAATGCAGATTTCACACGTTATAAGGGGAGAAGAGCATTTATCAAATACTCCAAGGCAAATTTTGATTTACAGGGCCCTTGGATTTGAGCATCCTGAATATGCGCATTTGCCTTTGTTGTTAAACCCTGACAGGAGTAAGCTTTCAAAACGTCATGGAGATGTTGCTTTGGCTGATTACCATAAGCAGGGTTATCTGCCGGAAGCAATTATTAACTTTATGGCGCTTTTGGGGTGGAATCCGGGCACTGAAAGGGAAGTTTTTACGTTATCTCAGCTTGTGAAGGAATTTTCTATTGAAAAGGCGCAAAAAGGCGGAGCTGTATTTAATATAAAAAGGCTGGATTTTTTAAACAGCTTATATATTCGTGAAAAAGCGCCAGAAAAGCTTGTTTTGCTTTGCGCGCCGTATCTTAAAGCAGCCGGGCTTTTGGTAAAAGGCCAGATATCTGATGACAAACTCCAAAAAATTGTAGAGGTATCAAAACAAAGAATGAAAAAACTTTCAGAAATAGTTGAGTTAACTGATTTCTTTTTTAAAGATAAGTTGAATTATGAAAAAAATTTATTGAAATGGGATAAAATGAAAGACGAGGATATAAAGGGCGCTCTTTTATTGTGCGACAAGATTTTATCTAATATCAAAATTTGGGATGCTAAAAAGGTTGAAGAGGTTTTGTTTGAAGGAGCAGCAGAGTTTAATAAGCAAAAAGGCTTTCCTGAAAAAAACAGAGGATTTTTATTGTGGCCGTTAAGGGTGGCTTTATCTGGAAAAGAATTTTCTCCAAGCCCTTTTGAAATAGCAGACATTTTGGGAAAAGAGAATACATTGGCAAGAATAGCCGAAGCCATAAAAAAACTATAGCCGTAATCTATTGTGCGATAAATTACTATGAAAAGGGGAATCATAATAAAAAACATGACAATTATAGCCATTATTCTGGCAATTGTTTATTTTAGCCAAAACCCCAGTTTTTCTAAATTGGGGGAAAATGTATTTTCAGGGTCCTTGCGGGCTGTCGGAGGCGATTATTGGGCCAAAGGTTCTAATTGGGTAAAAGACGACCTCTTCTCTAAAATTGGCGGGGAAGCGCAGAAGAGAGGGGATATGGCAAAGGAAGGTATAACTGAACAAAAAGAAAAAGTTTCAGAAAGCATTGGAGAAAATATTAAAAATTATTTTTCTGGAATAGTGGCTGGAATAGTGGATAGTGTTTTAAATATAAAAAAAGAGGATTCTGGTCCAAGTCGAACTGAAACCTGTCTGCCTTGCCAGTCGTCTCAAAGCCCGTATCAAGTTAGCCCTTGATGTTAATTTAGGGGTTGACATGGCATTAGGGAAGAGCTTATTATTAAATATAGGAGATGTCGTAAAATGTTGGTAAAGCGAAGTCTGGCTACAAATAATCCAAATAATCCAAACAGATAATATTTTTTTATGGAAAAATCAAAGACGTCTTTAGCAAAACATATAAATGACTTTTTGGATTATTGCGACGTGGAAAAAGGATTAAAGAATAATACTCAGAAAAATTACAAAGAATATCTGAATAAATTTTTTGGCTGGTTAAAATATAAGAATTTAAGCCATATACTCCCCCATCAGCTGACCCCAGAGCATATATGGGAGTACCGTTTATACCTTTCGAGGTATGCAAACCCTAAATCAGGCAAATCCCTTAGAAAGACTACTCAGAACTACTATTTAATCGCTTTAAGGGCCTTTTTAGGCTATTTTGTGGCAAAAGACATAGTTTCACTACCCCCAGGCAAAGTGACCCTTCCTAAGCCCGATAAAAGCGTAAAAACCATAAAATTTCTTACTTTAGAGCAAATTGAACGCCTTTTAACAGCCGTTGAGCCAAAAGACGAGGTTGGGCTTAGGGATAGGGCTATTTTAGAGGCCTTTTTCTCAACCGGGCTTAGAATAGCTGAATTAGTGGCCCTTAACAAAGAGCAGTTTGCTAACATTAAAAATAAGAAAGACTTTGAACTGGGCATTATTGGCAAGGGCGGGAACCCTAGGACTGTTTATTTCTCAGAAAGGGCTTTAGGGTGGATAAAGAGGTATCTGGAGGCGCGCAAAGATATGGAAAAGCCTTTATTTGTAAGCACTAGCGGAAAGAAGGGCTCTGATTGCCGATTAACCCCCAGGTCCATTGAAAGGATCGTCAAAAAATATGCGATACTGGCTGGAGTACCCATATTCACTACCCCTCACACTCTCCGCCACTCTTATGCAACAGACCTTTTAAACCAAGGAGTTGATTTAAGGTCAATTCAAGAATTTTTGGGCCACCGCAGCATAATGACAACCCAGATATATACCCATGTAACAAATAAGCGCCTCCGCGATATACACCGCAAATTCCATGGCGGAAAAGACCTCAAAGAATAGTTTAATTTTGTCGCATAATAAAATAGGGGCATTGTCGCACAATTATTTATTTGGTATGATAAATTATATAAATTAAAAAAGGAAAAGTTATGGCAAAACAAAACTTTGACATTGCATTATTGGTAAATAAGGACGGATGTTTTGATTTGCAGTTTCGCAAAGACACCAGGCACGAAAGAACCAACTCCCCCACTTATTACAGATGGAAGGCGCAGTTTATTGTGACAATGCCAAAAGAAAATATTAAAATTTTAGATAAAATTAAAAAGGAAATCGGGTGCGGACAAATAACTTTATCAAACGGCCAAGCAAGATTTTCTGTGCAAAAAATTGGAGACATAACTGGAATTGTCGTGCCGTTTTTTAGAAAAAACTGCCTGGCGGAAAAAAAGAAAAAAGATTTTGAGCTTTGGGCAAAAAGCGTTGAAATAATCCAAAGAAATAAAGGAAAATATATAGCAAGCTGGAAAAAAAATGAATTAATTTCTTTAATAGAAATCCAAAAAGCTTCTGTAAAATATAAAAACAGGCCGAGAGCGCCAAAATGGCTAGAAATAGCGCAAAGATTGGCAAAAACAATTTAAAAGAAAAAAATAAATCTATTTCCCGAAACGGCGGCTTCGGCGGTCAAACTCTTCCAAAGCTAAATCTAAATCCTGTTCTGTAAAATCAGGCCAGAGTTTTGGCGAAAAATATAACTCTGAGTAAGCTGTCTGCCATATTACGAAATTTGACATTCTTTTTTCTCCGCCAGCCCTTATCACTAAATCTGGGGTCGGAAGCCCGGCAGTAGACAAATAACTTTCAAATAGTTTTTCATCAACCTTGTCTGCTGGTACTTTGTTTTTTATAATTTTTTTGACAGCCTGTAAAATATCCCACTTTCCGCCATAGCTTATTGCTAAATTTAAAAAAAGCTTAGAGTTGTTTTTTGTTTCATTCTCAACTGTGTTTATTGCGTTTTGCAAAGGTTCTGGAAGCCTGTCTTTCTGCCCTATTACTCTTACGCGGACTTGGTCTTTTTTATATTTTTCTAAATTATCCGCCAGGCAGCTTTCTAATAATTTCATTAAATAGCTGACCTCTTCTTTGCTTCTATTCCAATTTTCTGTTGAAAATCCAAAAGCCGTGAGCACTTTCACTCCCCTATTTTTGCACCATTCTGAAAAATCTAAAAGATTATTATAGCCTTGTTTATGGCCGTCAAGACTGGCGATTCCTTTTTGTTTTGCCCAGCGGCGATTGCCATCTGGGAATAAAACTATATGTTGCGGCGAGTTCATTGATTTTGAGTTTTTTGTATTATTATAGATTCTTTTGACTGGTATTTTGCTGTGATATATCCTGCGGCAAAAGAAAGCAATACTAAAAGCGCGACTATTATAACTAACATTATATCATAAAAATGGCTTTTGACAAAGTCAGATATTTTTGCTATCATACATTATAATTTAAAATTTAAAATTTTTAATTTAAAATTACAAGATTATGTCTAAGACAAAACAAGGAGGATCATCCAGGCTTGGCAGAGATTCCATGTCGCAAAGGCTCGGAATAAAGGCGTGCGCGGGCCAGGAGGTCAAGACTGGCATGATAATCGTCAGGCAAAGGGGCACAAAATATATTCCTGGCAAAAATGTAAAATTAGGTTCTGATGATACTATTTATGCTATGAAGGGCGGAGTTGTCAGATTTGATGCAAAAAGAAAAAAACTTTTTGACGGCTCTCAACGTTTAGTAAGAATTGTTTCAGTGCAGCCTGGCAAAGCCAAATAACTCCTATTAAAAAATCCGTCCGTCTTTTTTAGGGCGGATTTTTAGTGCTTTTTTTGACAATTAATGGCTGTTTTAATAAATTCTTTGAAAAGCGGATGCGGTTTTAACGGCCTTGATTTGAACTCTGGATGAAACTGGGTGGCCACAAAAAACGGATGGTTTTTTACTTCAATTATTTCTACTAAATTTTTTTTCGGGTTTGTCCCGGCGATTACCAATCCTTTTTCTTCAAGAAGTTTGCGGTAGTCATTGTTTACTTCATACCTATGCCTGTGCCTTTCTGAAATAATATAAGGCCCTGTTTCGTTTGGAACCCATGCTTTGTAGGCCTTCCAGCTTATGGTGCCTGGCTGAACTTGGCAGTCGTACGCTCCCAGCCGCATTGTCCCCCCGTAGTGTTTGTCTTCTAAAAGTTTTTTTTGGTCTTGCATTACATCTATTACAAGATTTTTAGAATGGCTGTTGAATTCTCTTGAAGTGGCGTCTTTGATGCCAGCTTTATTTCTTGCAAATTCTATTACAGAAAGCTGGAGCCCCAAGCACAATCCTAAAAACGGAATTTTGTTTTCCCTGCAATATTGTATAGCTTTTATTTTTCCTTCTATTCCGCGATTGCCAAACCCCCCGGGCACAATAATGCCGTCGTATTTTTTTAATTCTTTCAACGATGCGGGATTTTTTTCGAATTCTCCAGATGAAATCCATGATATTTTTGCTTTTTTGTTCTCAGAAAAAGCTGCATGTTTTATGGCCTCGATAACAGATATATATGAATCCATTAAAGTAAAGCTGCCTGTTTCAAAATATTTTCCCACAACGCCGATATTTACGATTTTCGGGGAATTTTTTATAAGTTTGACCAATTTGCGCCATTCTTTTAAGTCGCTTTCTCGGGGTTTGATGCCGAACTTTTTTAAAATTCTGTTGCCCATGTTTTCATTTTCAAAATTTATAGGAACCTCATAAACAGACTTTACGTCTGGAGCCGAAATAATGTCTTCTTTGGCGATATTGCAAAACATTGAAATTTTTCTTTTTCTCGGCTCGTCTAGCGGCAAAACAGATCTGGCTAAAATTATTTCTGGCTGTATTCCTGCAGAATTCAATGTTCTTACAGCATACTGGGTGGGTTTTGTTTTCATTTCTCCTATCATTTTTGGCACAGGAAAATAGCTTACTAAAATAAAAAGCACATCTTTTGGATGTGAAAGCTTCATCATTCTGGCGGCTTCCAAAAAAAGCATGTTCTGGTATTCGCCTACGGTCCCTCCGATCTCAATCAAAACAAAATCTGCTTCTACTTTTTTGCCAGCTGCCTTTATTCTTGTTATGACTTCATTTGGTATGTCGGGCACCACTTCAACGCACCTGCCGTTGTACTCTAAATTTCTTTCGCGGTTTATCACGTTTTGATAAACCCGGCCAGTGGTCATATAATTTTTATCGTAAATATTTTCGTCTAAAAATCTTTCATAGTTGCCTACGTCCTGATCGCACTCAGTTCCATCGTCGGTTACAAAAACCTCGCCGTGCTCTACAGGGTTCATTGTTCCTGCGTCAACGTTTATGTACGGGTCAATCTTTATGGCAGTAACTTTATATCCTTTGCTTTTTAAAATTCTGCCTATTGATGCTGTGGCAATCCCTTTGCCTATTCCAGACATCACGCCTCCCGATACGAAAATATAGCGCGCCATTCTACTTTTATTTTTCCTCTGTTACTATTAATTTTATTTCAATTTCTAAGTTGTGGTCTAAATTAATTTTTACCGGAAATTCACCAAGTTCCTTTATTGGTTTTTCTAAACTAATTTGGGATTTTTTAACTTCAAATCCCATTTCTTTTAATTTCTCTAATATTTTTTGGCTGGTTATAGATTCAAAAAGCTGGCCCTCTTCTCCAATTTTAATTGCTATGCTTAACTCTAATCCATCGAGTTTTGAAGCCAATTCCTGTGATTTTTTTAAATCTTCTTCGGCTTCTTTTTCTATAAGTTCTTTTTGGTTTTCAAGCCATTTTAAGGCTTCTTTGGTAGCTGGCCTGGCTAATTTTCCAGGCAATAAAAAATTTCTGGCATAGCCGTCTTTTACCTCTTTCAGGTCGTATTTTTTGCCTAATTTCTCAACGTCTTGTAGAAGAATTACCTTCATGGTTTTTTATTATTTTACAATTACTATTCTACTTTAAATCTTTAATAATTTCAAGGGCTTTTTCAAGCTGAGGGTCTTTATTTGATTCTGTGTCATGGTCCGATAGCTCAACCTTAATGTCTGGCTCCAATCCCACCTCAGAAATCGAATCTCCATTCGGGGTAAGCCACTTAGATATGGTTATTTTAAGAAACGACCCTCCGCGCAAATTAACAACTTCCTGGACCGATCCTTTTCCAAATGATTTTTCTCCTACAAGCATTACGTCCCTGTTATCTCTTAGGGCTCCTGCTAAAATTTCAGAGGCCGAAGCAGAGCCCTGGTTTATCAAAACAACCACAGGATAATTTGCGAATTCTCCGTTTCCCTCGCTTTTATAAATTTGCTGCTGCTCGCTGCCGCCAAAACTTTCTATTGTGACAACTTGCCCATTTTTTAAAAAGTATCCTGCAATTTCTTGCGAAACCTCAAGGTATCCTCCGGGGTTATTTCTCAAGTCTAATATAATTTTTTTAGCTGGGCTTTGCAATATCTCATAAGCCTCTCTTTTGAAATCTCCAGAAAGCGCTTCGTCAAACTGGAAAATTTGCACATAGGCTATGTCGTTATCTTTCAAAGACCATTTTGTTGGCGTAATTTTTATCGTGCCTCTGGTTATTCTTATATCTTTTGAGCTAGTCCAGCCATCTCTGTAAATTGTTAAAACAACATCTGTGCCCTCGGGGCCTCTTATTAAATTAACTGCTTCTTCAATTGTAATATTTGATGCGTCCTGGCCGTTTATTTCTAAAATAATGTCGCCGGCTTTTAACCCGGCTGACTGGGCGGGAGTGCCCTCTAATGGAGCTATTATTGTAAGCTGGTCTTTTCTAATGCCTAATTCAGCTCCGATTCCCTCAAAAGACCCTGAAAGGCTTTGCATAAAAGTTTCTGCCTCTTCGGGAGTAAAGAATGAAGTATACGGGTCTCCCAGCGACTCTGCCATTCCTTTTATGGCCCCGTAAATTATTTTTTGGTCATCTATTTTTGACGGGTCTATAAAATTTTCACGGAGCTTATTATAAGCATCCCAAAAAAGGGAAAAATTTATGTTTTCCGGCTGGGGCACGCAGTAAGCCACTTTTTCAACGCCGACCCAAATGCCCAAATAAAAAACAGCGATAAAACATGCCACCAGAACAACGACATAAATTATTTTTTTATCAAAATTAAAATTAAAATCGAACATGAGATTATTTATTGTATTTAGTCTTTATACCAAAAAACAATTTACAAAGCAACATTACGCTCAAGGCAATGAAACAGGGCGACTAAACAGAGTTAGTCGCCCTTCTTTATGCTTGCCCTAACAAGGTTGTACCTTGAGGCCATGCCCGTAAAAGGGCATACAGAGGAGAAAAGAGAACGAGCATGTAGCTCTCAGATGCTGGCAGGGTTCTCAAGTCTGCTAGCAGAAACGAAGACTCACGGTCAAGAAGATAGGGCCTCCTTTCAGCAAGAACAGAGAAGATGAGAAGTAGGCTGAAAAAGGGCCGAGCTATTTTATGCGCAGCTTTTTTAAAGCAACACATTCCATGCTGCGCATACTCTCCGTAGAGAGTTTTTTTGGCGCTGCCATAGCGCCCTAGCCAACAGCTTGGCAAAACCTCCCGGAGGTAAATTCCCAGCTCGTAAGCTGGGGCTTATCCAGATTGACGGCAGCATCCCCATGTGTCTGAAACGTTTTTTTGCCAGCAAAATGTTTTGCTGGTTTAATCGCCATGATAAGAGCTGCAGCCAAAGCTACGATGAATCCGATCGCATATAACATTTTGGTTTCTCCCCAAATTGTGATAGTAAGAGCAGATTTATATAATTATAGTCAAACAAAAAGGCTTGTCAAACAAAACCCTGTGGAAAACAAAGTGTTGCGAAATGTGGACCCACCGGGAATTGAACCCGGCCCTCTTCCATGCCATGGAAGCGTAATGCCAATTTACTATGGGCCCCTCACCTAGAAACTTATTTTAGGCTGTTTTTGATTCTTCTTTTTAGTTGCGAATATGCTTGGGCAAATCTTTTTAGATTATTCTCTCTGAATTTTGCATCTGCTATGCTTTTGTATGATTCATAATATACTAATTCATATGGATATTTATTTTTTGTGTACTTACTCTTGCCAGTATTGTGTTCTTTCATTCTTCTGATTAAATTATCTGTATACCCAATATATACGCTATTATCTTTTTTACTTTTTATTACATAAACATAGAACATAATATAAATTTATAGGTGAGGGGCTATGGGCCCCAATATATTTATAATACTTGTTTTTTGAAAAATTTCAATGAAATTGAAAAAATATTAAACCCCGTCACCAATTTCGGCGATGTTTGCTAAAACTTATAGAGAGTTTGTCGGGCGAAGCGCCTTCGGCTGTCTTTATGCCAAATACTTTATTGTGGTCAAATTGGTGAGGGGTTATTTTGGCTTTTATTTATTTGGAAATGTAGCCAAAATAAAAAGCCAGAGTGGGGTCAGCACAATGGCTCATCGGCGAAAAGTTATTCTTTCTCTTCCTCAGTTTGGGAAAAGAAATGTGAGGATGGCCATCAGGCCGCAGTAAATGGCAAAAAGCCATCCTGCAGTCATGAGAAAACCCTTCACCGCTGTTTTGATGCTTTTCATCTTGCATCTCCAATCCTAAAAAAGAGCTCCGCAAATCCTGCGGCAGGAACTAAGGCAAAATGCCCTAATATTTTATTATAGCATACCCAAACCCATAAGTCAAATATTTTAGCGCTTAATAAAACTCTTCAGTTTTTCTATGGTTTGGTCGTAGGTTGGGCGGTCAACAGGGTATGGCGTTGCGTCTTTTCCTCCGTGGGCAAAAGAATATCTTGCCGGGTCTTCATATGAGGGCTTGGCTCCGTAAATAACTTCTGCCACCAATGCCAAAGCCCTAATTGTTTTCGGTCCCACTCCTTGTGTTGCCAGAAGCTTTTCATAGTTTTCTGGCTTTTGGTCGCACAATCGCCATAAAATTTTTTCTAAGTATTTGCTTTTACTAAAATCTTCTGTCACGACAGGGTGCCATTTAAATTCTTTAGTTTCTAAATTTAATAAAGTTAATTGTTCTTTTCCTTTTTGCAGCTTTATAGTTTGCGATAACGGCGTGCAGTATTTTCTCAAAAACGTAATATCTTTCATTAAAGTATTAAAGCTTTGCGAAACCAATCCTGTGCTCAATCCCCTGTTTTGTTTGCTTTTATCTGCTGTCATATTCAAAACACTTTTTATTTTAACGGCGCTTTCAATACCGGAATGCGGTTCTTCAATTAAATCTTTTATATTTTCCGAAAACCAATGGTAGCGCCTGGCGCTTTGCGCGCTTACATTCATCCCTTGTTGCACAACTGTCCATGCGCCGTTTTTCGTAAAGAAAAAACTGTGGTGGTAAATTTGAAATCCATCTTGCACTAATGAGCTGTCTACTTTGGTAGCCATTTTTGAGTTATATACTAAAGCATTGGCGCTTTTTTCCGCCAAGTTTATTTTTTCAGACCAGTTTAAAATTTCGTCCGGAGTTTTGCGCGAAGTTTTTCCTTTACCTCCGCAAATAAAAATTCCTAAATCTTTTTCAGACCCGCGTATCGCTTCTTTTAAAGCCGCTGTTAAAATTGTTGTTAAGCCGGAAGCATTCCAATCAAAAGCCAAAACAGTTCCCAGCGACTGAAACCACACAGGGTCTGAAATTCTTTTTACAAATTCGTCCGGGCCTTCTTCTGCCACAATGGCGTAAATCATTCTTTTAGACAACAAAACCATTCTGTCAAAAAGCCACTTCGGGCACTTTCCATAATCTAAACCAAAAGTTGCAATACCCTTTGATATCATATATTAATTCTACCAGTTATTGCAATTATTTTAAAATTTTAAATTTAGAATTTAGAATTTACTAAAAAACAGCCTTTCAGCTGTTTTTTAGTTTGTTGTGCCCTCACCGCGACTCGAACGCGGAACCAATTCCTTAAAAGGGAATTGCTCTACCAATTGAGCTATGAGGGCATGCCACATTTTATTTTATAAAATGTGGAATTTTTAATTTTTAATTTTTAATTTTAAATTAATCAGTGTCGCTTCGCGACATTATTATAATCCTTCCTTTTTTAGTTGTTCTAATATTTTTTTCTGCTCCTTTGTCAGTTTTTTCGGGGTTTTGATTTTTAGTATAACATATAGGTTTCCTTTTCCATATCCTGAAAAATGAGGAATGCCCTTTCCTGAAATTCTTAAAATTTTTCCAGATTCTGTTCCTGCCGGCGCTTCTAATAAAATATTTGTCCCTTCAAGGGTCTTCATTTCAATTTTATCTCCTAATGCTGACTGAGAAAAATTTATCTGGACTTCTGTGAATAAATCATCTCCCCTTCTTTCAAAATTAGTATTGTTTTTTACAAGTATTCTTGCAAAAAGGTTTCCTGGCTTTCCGCCTTTTTTGCCAGCATCGCCCTTTCCCTCAATTTTAATGACTTGGTTTGTGTCAACGCCAGCTGGTATGTGTATTTCTATTTTATCTTCAGCTTTTATTCTGCCTTCGCCCCTGCAAACATTGCACGGCTTTTCGGGAATGTTTCCTTCGCCTTTGCACTCAGGGCATGTGGTGATTGTTGTATAAGACCCTAAAAAGGTTTTTTTAACCTGCTGGACCTGTCCTGCGCCCCTGCATGAAAAACATTCTTTTGTTTTGGTTCCAGGTTCAGCCCCGCTTCCTTCGCATCTCCTGCAAACAGCATACTTTAATATGTTTATTTTTTCAACACTTGATTTTAAAACCTTTTCCAATGGTATTTCTATATCAACCTGTATGTCTCTTCCTTTTTTATGGTCTTTTTTTGCAGTTTTTCTTGCGCCGCCTCCAAAAAAGCTTTCAAAAATATCTCCAACTTCTTCAAAATCAAATTCCACTTCCTGCTGGGGCCTATTGCCCCACATCCAGCTAAAATCGAAGCCCTGTCCGCCTGGGCCTGTTGGGCCTTGCTGGTCAAAAACTCTGCCAAACTGGTCATACTGCTCGCGTTTTTTGCTATCTGAAAGCACCTGGTACGCCTCATTTATTTCTTTAAATTTCTTTTCATCTCCGCCTTTGTCAGGATGATATTTATGCGCCAGTTTATGAAAGGCTTTTTTAATATCCTCTTGCGACGCGCTTCGCGTCACTCCAAGGATTTCATAGTAATCCATATCTTTTGCTTTGCAAAAGAAATTCGAAATTCGAATATCGAAATTCGAAACGTTTTTATGATTTCGAATTTAGAATTTTAAATTTGTTTCGGATTTCGGATTTCGTGCTTCGAATTTACTTCTCGGTGTATTTTCCTTCTTCTGCGTTATCGTTGTTTTCTTTTGGCTCTTCTGGTTTTGGTTCGCCAGCTGGCGGACTGTTTTTATAAAGTTCTGTTCCGATTTTCTGCATTATTTGCGACAGTTCCTGGGTTTTTGATTTAACATCTTCTATATTACCACTTTTTTGGGCTGTTTTCAATGCTTCTATTTTTTCTTCGGCTTCTTTTTTCTCTTCTGCTTTTATTTTATCGCCGGCTTCTTTAATTGTTTTTTCAGAATCATAAACCAAGCTGTCTGCCATATTTTTGGCTTCAATTTCCGCCTGCTTCTTTTTATCTTCTTCTGCGTGCAATTCGGCCTCTTTTTTCATTCTTTCAACTTCTTCTTTTGAAATTCCGGCAGAGCTTTCAATCCTTATTGACTGGGATTTTCCCGTTGCCTTGTCTTTTGCCGACACATTTAAAATTCCATTGGCGTCAATGTCAAAGCTAACTTCAATTTGCGGAATGCCTCTTGGCGAGGGCGGTATGCCGTCTAAAATAAACCTGCCCAAAGTTTTATTATCTTGAGCCATCGGCCTTTCGCCCTGCAAAACATGCACTTCAACTGATGTCTGGCTGTCAGTAGCTGTTGAAAAGACCTGATTTTTAGCTGTTGGAATTGTTGTGTTTTTAGCGATTAAAATCGTATTTACAGAACCGTAAGTTTCAATGCCCAAAGATAAAGGAGTGACATCCAGCAATAACACATCTTTGCCGGCCGTTCCAGACATAATTCCGCCCTGAACCGCAGCTCCAATAGCAACAACTTCGTCTGGGTTTACTTCTTTGTTTGGCTCTTTGCCAAAGAATTTTTTAACTTCTTCTATTATTTTTGGCATTCTTGTCTGTCCTCCAACTAAAACAATTTCGTTAATGTCTTTTGCATCAAGACCGGCGTCCTTCATTGTTTGTTTTACCAAGCTTATGGATTTATCAATGTATTCTTGCGCCAATGACTCAAACTTAGACCTGCTCAATTTATAAAGCAAGTGCTTTGGCCCCGAGGAATCAGAAGTAATAAACGGCAAATTAATTTCTGTTTCCAAACTTGAAGATAATTCTATTTTTGCTTTTTCAGCAGCTTCTTTTATCCTTTGCAAAGCCAAGTTGTCTTTTGCCAAATCAACTCCGTTTTCTTTTTTAAATTCTGCAACTATCCAGTCCATAATTTTTTGGTCAAAGTCGTCTCCCCCAAGGTGCGTGTCGCCGCCTGTTGCTTTTACCTCAATGCTTCCCTGCGACTCTTTGTCGTCGCCCTCAGACATTACAATTTCCATAACAGTAACGTCAAAGGTTCCGCCGCCAAAATCATAAACTACAATTTTTTCATCTTTCTTTTTGTTTAAACCGTATGCCAACGCCGCGGCAGTCGGCTCATTGATAACTCTTCTCACATTAAACCCAGCAATCTCTCCTGCGACTTTTGTTGCTTTTCTCTGGGCGTCGTCAAAATACGCAGGGCAGGTAATAATTGCGTCAGTAATGGTTTCGCCCAACTTGGCTTCTGCATCTGCTTTCAATTTTTGCAAAATCATAGCTGAAATTTCAGCTGGCTTTAACCATTTATCGCCCATTTTAACTTCCACTCCGCCATCTGAAGCCTCTTTTATTTCGTAGGGCATTAATTTTTTGTCTTTTTGGACTTCGGGGTCAGAAAATTTTCTGCCGATTAATCTTTTAACAGAAAAAATGGTGTTATGGGGATTTGTTACTGCCTGTCTTTTAGCTAAAACTCCGACAACCCTTTCGCTGTTTTTTGTAACAGCAACAATAGACGGGGTTGTCCTTGCCCCTTCTTTGTTTTCAATAATTTTTGCCTCCCCACCCTCAACCACAGCCATGGCTGAAAAAGTTGTTCCTAAATCTATACCTAATATTTTTGACATATGTTTATTTGAATAATTTAATTATATTTTATTTCTATATTTAATTTTTTGGCAAATTGAATTTCTTTTTTCATTCCTTCAGAAATTTTATCTCCAAAAACCCAAACTTCATCGCATAATTTAAGCAATTCTAATCCCATTTCCATTCCTATATCTCTTTCTTCTGAATTATTATCATCTAAAAATTGGGTAAAATAAATGTGAGAAGCAATGGGCAAAAATCCTTTTAAAGAAACATCTCGGCAATGTTCTTTGGCTTTCTCAATATTTTCCTCTATGTTCCCAGACAAAGGACTGCAGATATAAATTTTTTTTCTATCTCCCGTCATATTTCTTATTTAATAATTTTATTTTTTAATTATTTTTCTGACTCCCGCGTTGGTTGTCATATGACAACCTGAAAATTTTAATTTCGTTATTCCGCGGGTGGTTTTATCGCCTTAGAATCCGACTTTGTTTTCTTCCTGGGTGGTTTTCGGTCTTTCGGGCAATTGGGTTTTTATTTCGCCGAATTGTTTTTCGTAGTTTTCAATCTGCTGTTTTAGAAGAAGATAAATTCTTTTCGCGTGCTTTGGGGTTGCTGTAAACTGCCTGCCCTGATTTCCTGATGTTAACAAAAAGTGAAAGCTCTCTTCGTTAAAAACCATATTGACCATGGTTATCATATAAGAATTTGGGTCTAAATTTACTTGAATTTGCTGCGGCCCGTCATGAGCCGCGCCGAATGATTCTTTTTCCATAATCTTTGTAATTAATTATTTTTTTCTGTATCAGGTTGTCCTACAACAACCTGCGCTTTTCTTCTTTTAGGTTAATGCTTATTAGCTTGACCTGTTGCTACTTTCATTGCTAATGTCATGTCTCATGTCACATCTACTGTCAAATGACAGTAGATAATTACGTAACAGATAATGTTACTGGCAATGTTGCTCTGTGACTTTTACTTTAGCAGGGGTAATAACCTTGCCATGCATTGTGTACCCGCGCTGGGTTTCCTCTGCAACAATGCCGTCTTCACCCTCATTTGAGGCAGGAACCCTGCCTACAGCTTCCATTGTGTTTGGGTCAAACTGTTTTCCTAAAACCTCAATATGCTCAACTCCTTCCTTTTTTAATAAATCTTCCATTTGCTTTTTAATTTGCAAAAGCCCCTCGTCTTCAATATGCTTTTCTGCCAAACAAAAATTATCCAAAATCGGCAAAATTTTTAAAATTAATTCTTCGTTTGCATATTTTATAATTATTCCAATTCTTTCCATTTCTTCTTTTTTGTGGTTTAAAAAATCAGCCCGCTCCCTTTTCCAGCCATTCAAATACTCCTCGCACTTTGTTTTGCACTCTTCCAGTTTATCTATATTCTCGTCCTTTGCCTCGCCGAAGCCTTCGGCGGAGGCGGGTTTTTTTATATTTTTTTCTTCTGCCATGTTAAAAATTTTCCAATTCTTTAATTATTTTATTTATAATATCTATGTTTTTATTGTGAGCTGTTTTTGACGGGCCCAATATCTCCAAAATTTCAAATAAATTATCATTGTTTTGTATTCTTGTATAATTTAACGTTGTTGAGACCTCTGACAATGACTTCATTAACTCCTCTGCCAGTTTCATTTCCTCTTCTATCTGCTGGTGGGCTGTTTTGATTTGTCGGGCGATAAAATCTGAGAAAGCATCTTCCTTTGCCTCGCCGAAGCCTTCGGCGGAGGCGGGTCGTTCTGCAGAAATTTTTTCTGCAAAATATCTGTATGCTTTTTGTGTTGGCACTCTACCTGCCGATGTGTGGGGTTGTGTAATATATCCTGCTTCTGTTAATTCTTGCAAATCATTTCTTATTGTCGCTCCGCAAACATCCAAATCTGTAATTTTTTTTAATGCTAAAGAACTAACAGGTTCGGCTGTGCTTATATATTCTCTAACCAGAAAATTTAATAATTTTTCCTGCCTTTTTGTTATCATTATCAGTTGATAATTATGAGTGATAATCTATCTTATTAAATTAGCAATCACTTGTCAAGAGTGATAAGTGATAAATAAAAAAAGCCGCAAGGTTGTCCTTGGGCTATGGTTCGCCGTTCATTCTTTGCAGCAACTGACGTTGCAAATTAAGGCATTCTCTGGATAATCTTTTATATGTTTCTGTCTCTTCTATCAAGTCAAAATCGGCATCTTCCATTGCGTCTAACTTTTCCGTAATGCCTCGAATCAGCAGAAAATCTGATTCAAAAATTTTGCCGCGCTCAGCTATTTTTTGAAGAATTTTCACCCTTGTGGATTTATTTCTCCTATTTAATACAAAATCAGACAATAGTTTTTCTTCAGTTGATACAGCGCACTCTGTCATATTACGCCTCCTATTTATTTTCTTTCCTTTTGTGTTTTCAACGAGCGAATCGGATTACAAATCCGATAAATGGAGCCAGAGGGATTTGAACCCACAACCTCCCCGCTTAGCGGGGCGCTCTCCCAGTGTGAGCTATGGCCCCAGTTATTAGCTTATAATATTTTTTTTGTTTTTTCAAGTATAAAAACATATGGGGTGTATTGTTAATGTGCAAATGGTGTGAGAGGGGCTCCGCCAGAAAGAAGGAGTTTGTAAGCACGGGCGGGATTGGCCCAAACTCCATTTGCTCTCTTTTGAGAGCCCCTCTGCACACCGCGACGTGGATTATAGTGTAAGTGGATAATTTAATTGATACTTATCATATCAACTTCAAAAATTAAAGTGGCATTTGGAGGAATAACTCCGCCCGCGCCCTGTTCTCCGTAAGCTAATTCTGGAGGTATTGTAAGCTTTCTTTTTTCACCAGGCTTCATGCCCAAAAGACCCTGTTCCCAACCCTGTATTACGCTGTTTTGGCCCAATGTAAAAGTAAACGGCTGGCCCCTGCCAATTGAGGAATCAAATTTTGTGCCGTCTTCTAATGTGCCCACATAATTTACAGTAAGCTTATCTCCTGCTTTTGCTCCTTCGCCTTCGCCCTCTTGCAAGGTTTCTATTTTCATTTCTTTAGTTTTATAATTATTGTCAGAAACTTGTTGGCTTTGGTCTATGCTTTGCGATAAAGATGACCCCGATGATCTGTAATTGCCTTGCCACAAGAACAATCCTGATACAATTATTACAGCTATTGTTAATATAAAAATTACTATAGAATTTTTATCCATTTAATCTTCTAAAATAAATATTAATAGATGTATTATACAACGTCTGTAAAAATATTGCAAAATTTTATTTATTTTGTTGTCTATTTTTCAAACAGATTTTTATAGATAAATTTTTTAGTGGCGGGCCAGAAAAATGCAACAGGATGCGCGGGGGCAAGAATTATTTTCTTTTTTCCGTATTTTGGCCTTCCGTTCCAGCCCGGAAAAATCATCAAATCAAACGGAGTATAAACAGAATACATATCTATTTTTTCGCTTTGCGCAAATGTTTCCAATTCTTTTAATAATTGGCTGTTTGGCCGCAAATCAATTACGCCAGGCAGATTAAGCAGTTTAGCCAAACGGCTTCCCTTGTGCGGACTGCATAAAGTAAATAATTTTTTTATATTTTTGTTTTTATAAAATTTTAAATACGTCAGCGCAATAATTCCTCCCTGGCTGATTCCAATAATATTTATATTTTCTTCTTTTACATTTTCACTTATATATTCTGACAGTTCTTTCGCTATTGTTTTAATCGGATGCAGCCCAACACTGCTGTCATAAATAAACTCATAGAAATTTTCAATTCCTTTTTGTTCTAAATATCTGATTATCGGCTGATATTGTTTGTCGTTAGAGCCAAAGCCGTGAATAAATAAAATTGGGTCCATTGTGTTATTATTTTTTACCTGCAAACTGCCCGCAGGCGGCTTTAATATCTTCGCCAAATCTAAATCTTTGTGAAAATATTATTTTTTTCTTGCTTAATATGTCTTTAAATTTTTTAACCCTGTCTGTTGTTGACGGCTGAAAATTATTATGGCCGGTTGGATTATATAATATAAGATTAACATAATATAACGGGTTTTTCATAATTTTGGCCAATTCTGTCGCATAGTAAATTGTATCATTTATATCTTTTGTCAAAAGATATTCAAACATCACCTGCCTGTTTGTTTTTTTAATATAATTATTAACAGCTTCCATAACTTTTCCCAAAGGATATTTTTTATTTATAGGCATTAATTCTGACCTTAACTCATTATTTGGAGCGTGTAAAGAAATTGCCAGATTAACCTGCAACCCTTCATTTGAAAATTTTTCAATCCCCTCTATAATGCCTGCTGTTGAAATTGAGATATTCCTCGCTCCTATATTAAATAATTCTTTATCGTTTAACATTCGCACGGTCTTCATAACATTATCATAATTTAAAAACGGCTCGCCCATTCCCATAAATGTTACATTGGTAACTTTTTTTCCGCTTTTCTTTAAATAACGGCTGAAAAACAAAACTTGCTCTATAATTTCTGACGGCTCTAAATTTCTTTTAAAACCCATTTGACCGGTGGCGCAAAATGTACATTCTAAAGGACACCCAACCTGCGAAGATACGCACACAGTATTTCTACCGTCTTTATGGCGCATTAAAACCGACTCAATTAAAAACCCGTCTTTTAAAGTAATTCTGGTCTTTATAGAATCTTTGCTTTTTGAAACAAGCGACTCTGCCTTAATTTCCAACGGGCATTCTTTGTTTAATTTTTCACGCAAGCTGACAGAAAAAAAAGTCGCCTTATCCCAATCAGAAATAAAGTTTTTGAATATTGCCTCTTTCGCCTGCTTTATCCTATATTTTGGCTCATTTTCCAGAGCTATTTTTAAATTATCTAAATCCATAATTTTTATCTCTGAGCGTAATCGCAGATGTCTTTAAAGTCGCAGTACTGGCATTGCCAGCCCGGAGTTGCTTCAAACTCTGAATTTTTAATTTTTTCTGCTTCTTCAATTATTTTTTCTTTTTGTTTTTGCAAATCGCTTTCAGACCCCAAAAATGAAGCAAATTTCCCATCATCTAAATAATAGTAAGCAAGCTGTTTTGGTTTTAAATGCAAAACTTCCTGGGCGGCAATCTGGTAAATTAAAAGCTGTTCTTTGGCTTCAAAATCCAGCTTGTCTTTTGACTGGCCTGTTTTGTAGTCAATAATAACCACTCCCCCGTTTTCTTCGTCAATTCTGTCTATTACGCCATACAAAGTATAGCCCCCGATCTTCAAGTTAAATGGCGTCTCCAAAGCCAGATTAGCTTGCCCTGAGCCTGTCGAAGGGTTAATTTTTAAAATTTTCGGCGGATTCTTTTCAAAATTTTTGTAAAAATCTTTTAATATATCTTTGCCTTTTTTAAAATAATCATCTTTTTGTTTTTGATTTTCATACCATTCATCAATCCAATTTTTTTCGTACAATTTTACCAACTCGTCAAAATCTTTATTTTTTTTAGCAGGTTTCTTTTTTGACTTCCCGCTGAACAAATCTGTTTGTCCTGCTTTTTTCTCTTCATTCATTAATTTCAAAAAATCATGCAAGGTATTATGCATTGTTTTTCCAAAAGAAAAAACTGCTTTGCCTCTTGTGGGTACTTTTAAAATAAAAGCAAATTTATATTGCAAGGGGCATTTTTCAAAAGCAGCTAATTGGGAATAAGAAAAGTGCTCTGGCAGATATTGCGCTTCAATTCTGGCTTTTAATCTATCTATCGGTTTTGGCTTTTCCGCCATTAATTCGTTTTGAAATTTGAAATTTGAAATTTGAGCTTCGTCTTTGTATCCCATTTCAGATAAAAATCTAGATAATTTTTTCCTTCTTTGTCCTCCGTAATCTTCGGCTGATGTAAAATAAAGCTCTTTTTTGGCTCTTGTCATCGCCACATAACAAAGGCGCCTTTCTTCTTGTAAATGCACATCTCCTTTTGGTTTTATATCTTTTATTAAAACGTCCGGTAATTCAATGGGGTCTTTTCTTTGGTCTGTTGGAAATCTGCGGTCAACCATATTTACCAAAAATACATATTTAAATTCCAAACCCTTAGCTCCATGGATTGTCATAACCTTTATCATATCAGGGCCTTTTTCAGGATCAAATTCCAGCTTTCCATCCTCTCCTGATTCTAGTTCCAGATTTAACTCTTGCATAAAATTTTTTAAAGAAGGTTCAATGGCAGATTCCTCAAAAGTTTTTACTTTTTTGTAAAACTGGTTCAATAAATCTATTTTTTCAATTTCATTGTTGTGTATCAAATGTTTTAAATATCCTGAATCTTCTAAAAAAGCTACCAAAAGTTCAGAAACTCCTTTTTCTCTTGCCATCTGGCCATGTTTTTTAATTAAACTTAAAATAAATGCCACTTTTTCCTGCGTTTTAGCCGAAATTCCGGGAATTATTGCCAGTTCCTGCAGGGAATCAAAAAGCGATTTTGTTTTTTTATGGCTGAATTGCGTTATGTTGGCAATATCTGTATCTGAAATTTCCAAAACAGGCAAATTTAAAATTCTGTAAACTGCCGAGCCCTCGTGATAATTATCTAAAAGCTTGAAATAAGAAATTATGTCTAAAATTATTGGTTTTGAATAAAGCCCGCGGGAAGCTAAAAATTGATAAGGCAAATTTGCCCTTTCTAAAGCTTTAACAAACGGAATTGCCGAATCATTTGCCCTTACTAAAAGCGCAAAATCATTGTAAGTTGCATCTTGGTCGCGCTTTAAAATTTCTAGAATCTTTTTTAAGGTCTGGCCAACTTCCCCATCTAAGTTTTTAGTATGAATATGTTCTATAATCCCCTCTCCTGCTTTTGCATCAGCAATTAATTTTTTATCTATTTTATTTCTAAATTCCAGCCTGTCCGGGTCATTTTGTTTTATAAAATTGTATGACTTATCTAAGATATTCTGGCTTGACCTGTAATTTTTAATTAAAGAAACCTGTTTTGTCCCGCCTTGCGGGATCCCGCTGTGGCGGGAGAAATCCTCCTGAAATTTTACAATGTTTGAAAAAGAAGCTCCCCGCCATCTGTAAATTGCCTGGTCGTCGTCGGCGCAAACGCACAAATTATTATTTGGCTCTGCCAATAATTTTATCAACTCGTATTGCGACCAGTTTGTGTCTTGGAATTCGTCAACTAAAATATATTTAAACCTTTCTTGGTATTTTTTTAAAATTAACGGCCTTTTTTTAAAAAGTTTCAAACAATAATTTATCAGGTCGCCAAAATCTAAACAGCTGTTTTCAAGTAAAATTTGCTGATAAACATGATAAGTATTTGCGACCTCCATAATTCTTTCTGTTTCTTGGTCTTCTGGGCCGTCATCTCTTGTTTTCAGGCTGTCTGCGTATTCTAAATAATTTTCCGGATAAACTTCTTGGTCTTTGCAATGTGAAAAATGAGAAATTAATGCCTGTATAAATTTTGTGGGATTTCCCAGAGCTTTATAATATTTTAAATCAAACCTATCTAAATTTTGCCTGGCCAAAAGCCAGCCTGCAGTTTGGTCTAAAATTTTAAAATCTGTGGGCAAACCAATGTCTAAAGCGTTTTCCCGTAAAACTCTTTCGCAAAAAGAATGAAAAGTTGAAATCCACAAATCCACATATCCAAATTCCAAAAGCTTATCAACCCTTTCTTCCATTTCAAAAGCTGCTTTTTCAGTAAAAGTTACTGCCAAAATTTCTTCGGGCTTTGCCAGCTCTTTTTCAATTAAATTAACAATTCTTTGGGTAATTACGGTTGTTTTGCCTGTTCCGGCTCCCGCCACAATTAAAAGCGGTCCTTTTTCGTGCAAAACTGCCTCTTTTTGCTCTTTATTAAGTTTTTCCAAATCTATTGGCATATTGTATATTTTACGCTTTTATTACCTTTTTTTCAACACAAAAAACCGCCCGAAAAAGCGGCTTTGCCTTTGTTATATGTTTTATGCTCTTTGTTTTATGCGTTTTAACCAGTCGGCAAGTTTGTAAGCTGAACCTGAAAAATACAGCCAAATGCTGATTAAAATAATCAAAAGCGGAAGAAAAGCTGAATCTTCTAATAAATTATTCGTTAATCCTGTTGGTATGTTTGTAGCTCCCTGCACCTCTGTATTATTTACCACAATTATATTTGTTGCTGTTTGAGTTCCTCCTTCTTGGCTAGTTATATTGACTGTACTGGTTAAACTGCTCAGGCCATAAGCAAAATTTGGGCTTGGAGCCACTTGCGCCTGATATGAAATTACCATTACCTGGCCCGCAGACAATGTTCCTACATTAATTCCAGAAGTAGGATTTCCGGCATAATTAAGGCTGGCATTTATTGTAAGATTATCTTTGTATAAAAGATTTGCGGGCAATGTATCCTGAACAAAAATATTATGAACGTCTTGGCTTGGAGCCTGCAAAGTTATAGCAAAACTTAGTACATCGCCGGGTTTTGCATTAACAGATGTCTGCCAGTTCAAGTTTCCCGTTGTTAAATTTATAGCTTTTTTACCTACAATTAAATATCCTGCCCCCGAACCAGACCCGGTGTAAAAAGTCATATCAGAGCCGTAAACAGTTGTATTATTGCTTTGAGCTGCTGCTCTAAAATGATACGTTGTGTTTGAAGAAAGCCCTGTAATATTTTGGCTAAATGAGCCCGAATTATACAATGATTGCTGATTTGTATTATTTCCATAGCTGGTGGTATTTCCCCACTGAAACCAAACATTTGCCGAAGCATTAAGATATGGAGCGCCAAAATATCCGTTTAAAGTTGCCGAATAATTTAAAACATTTGTTGCAGAATTTGTCTGCGCGTTTATGCCTCCAACTTGCTGATTATTATAATTTACATAAATTGTAACGCTGTCGGAATTTGAATTTCCGTAATTATTTGTGACAGTAAACGTGCAAGTATAAGTTCCCTGCCCCGAAACATAGGGGGGAGTATATGTTGGCTGGCTAATGCTTGAGTTTGAAAGTGTGCCTCCTACACAGCTCCAATTATAATTTATTGGATTTCCCGAACTATCAGAGCCCGAACCCTGCAAAGTTACAGATTGCCCGGAATTAACATATTGATCAGCCCCGGCATTTGCCGTTATTTGGGAATTTATTACAGCCAAAACTACTTGCCCAGGGACAAGAAAAATTATAGCGGTAAACAAAACTAGAAAACTTGTTTTTAAAATTGTGTTTTTCATATTTTTGGGCCGGCCTGGTTAAATGTGGCCCCGCTTTTAGCTTATTACTTTTGCTTCCTGTTTGTCAACTTATTTTTAACCAGAAAGCCGCCCCGACGTTTAACGTCGGGGCGGCTTTAAACTGCTGATAATTATAGAATAAGTATCGCAAGCCCGCCAGATATTAAAATTATGGAAATTATTTTTTGGGTAATTGCTGTTTTTGATATTTTTTCTTTTAAAATTTTAGGCAAGAATACAGACAAAAACAAAGTCATCAAAAAAAGAAAAACATACTGTATTCCTCTTAACGAATTTATAATCGGCAGAAAAGCCACGGGAGCTAAAAATATGGCAAAACTTTGAAGCATGTTGGCGCCTCCACCCGACATTTGAGTAAGGGCGAACAACAAGCCGGTTTTTTTGTCTGTAATTGTTTGTTTTGTAAAAATTGCTTTTCGGTTTTTGGCAGTTATTAAAAACAGAAGCGAAAACAAAAATATAAACATCCTCATCCAAATGAATCCCTGCCAGAAAGTCATGCTTGAAAATACAAATTTAGAAAAGACATAATCTAATGAAAACATCAAAGACGCCAGAATTGTTATTTTTAAATAATCTGCGGTTAGATTTATATTTCTTTCAACAGAAATAATAATGCTTCCTAAAAGCAAAACAATAAAAGCTAAAATAATTTTCGTGGCCATTGTTTGAGGCCCCCAAAAAATCCATGTTAAAGCAAAAATAAATACAGGCTGAGTGGCGCCTATGGTTGTAATTACTTTTGAAACCTCAAATTTATTCACAGCCCGATACATTAAATAAAGGCCCAATATATTAACTGCAGCCTCTAAAATAATCCAGATAACAGCCTCCCTTGCAGGCCAGCCAAAATTTATAAAAGGTATTATTAAAGCCAGCAAAATACTGAAAAATCCCACATAAAAAGTATAAACTACAGGGTCTGCCCTTCTATTCAAAACCAGCTTGTCGCCCAAAGAAGCCAAGCTAAAGAAAAAATACGCTAAAATTATTACAAATAACCAGGCTATCATGTTTTGATTATATCAAAAAGCTGAATTTCTGCTATTTTACGAATAAATTACAGAAGCAATGGCCGTCTTTTTCAATTTCTTCTTTGTGAAATGCGCAGGGGCATATTTTTTTTGCATCTTCTTCCTCGTTCCCCGAAACCCTTCTGCACGGGCAATACTTTTTGCCATATTTTTTTTGGTTTTCAAAAAGTCCTCTCACAACTCTTTCAACTGTTTTTTCATCTGGGTTTAAGCGAAATCCGTTTGATTTTGCATAGTTATCATATCTTTCTATGGTGTCTTTAATATCTTGCTCTGATATTTCCTTTTTATCTTCACCTTTGTCTTTTGTTGAATTTGCTATCCAGTCCTTTATTGCGCTTTCAGAAGCCAGCCCCACAAATCCCGAAATTGGCTTTCCTGATTTAAATAATATCACTGTCGGAATTTTTTCAACGCCATACTTGCCCGCTGTTTTTGGAATGTCATCAAGATTGGCTTTTAACAAAATAATTTTATCTTTTAAATCTTCTGCAACTTTTTCTAAAATTGGAGCCAGCATTGTACAGGGCTCGCACCATGTTGTAAAAAAATCAACAAGCGCCAGCTTGTCTGACTTCGAAATTTCCCTTTCAAAATTTTCATCTGTTATAAACGTGTTCATACATTTAATATAACAAAAAAATTGTTTTTTGCCAATATGTGCGCAGTGTATTGAAAAAAACTAAAAAAAGTGGTAATATTTAAAAAGTAGAAACAATGCGGGGTCGTCTAATGGTAGGACTAGAGATTTTGGATCTCTGTATCTAGGTTCGAATCCTAGCCCCGCAGCCAATTTGTAAAATAAAATTAAACAATTTTTAAAAATATGACATGGGCAAATAGAAAAAGACAATTAAGAAAGATTAACAAAAAAGCAAAAGTAAGATGTACTCATAGGTGCAAAAGATAAGTGTACACAAAAACCCCGCGCTACGCGGGGTTTTAAAATACTTAAAATTACCGGCTATTTTTCTATTGTCTGCCCGCCGGACTGCAAATAAAACTTAATTTCCTCAAAATTAAGCTGTTTTGTTTCTAAGTTTACTTTTACAACAATCCCCATGCCATTGCGCACATTTTCGTCAAAATATTGGTCAAAAACAAAATTTCCCAAAGAATAATAAATTCTTTTGCCCTTATATTCTTCCATGGGCACAATTACATGGGGGTGAGAACCAATAATTAAATCAGCTCCCCCATCAATAAATTTATGCGCTAAATCTTTGATGGTGTCAGTTGAAGTTAATCTATATTCCGGACCCCAGTGGCTAAAAACAATCACTAAATCAGATTTTTGCTTTATATCTTTAATTTCTTCTAAAACTGCATTTTGTTCTTCTTCGTTGTCGCCATAAAATTCGTTATAACTTATAAAGCCAATTCTCACTCCTCCCATTTCTTTAATAACGTTCCTTTGTTCTTCGGGGGCGCCAAAATAACCAACTCCAGCGCCATCTAAATATTCTTTGGTGGATTCCAGCCCCTGCCAAGCAAAATTTAAAATGTGGTTATTTCCCAAACTAACTATCTTTATGTTTTCTCTATATAGGGTTTTAGCTAGGCTTGAGTCAAAGGTAAAAAAATAATTATTGGCAGAACCCGGCGCAGTTCCTGAACTTATTGATTTTTCATTTGTAATTGGGCCTTCAAGATTAGAAACAACCAAATCATTGTTTATAAGCAAAGGATATATTTTTTCGAAAATAAATTCATTACTCTCGTTTTTTTGAGCATAATATCTTATTCCCCTGTCAAACATTAAGTCGCCCGTAAATAAAATTTGAACATATTTTCTTTCTTCAAAAAAGCCCGACACATAACTGGTGACAGAATCTTCTGAATCTCCTTCATAATCAAAAGAATTTTTATTATTTATTAAATTAAAGTTATAATTATTGGCGTTTTGTAAAAATCCATATAACACAGCAAAACATTTCGGGCAATCGCTGTTTATATTTTTTGCATTATCGAGTGTCAAATTTTTTAATATTTGAATGCTGTCTTTATCTTTTATGCCAGCCTCTTTTGCTGGAATATCATGAGAAAAATCACTGCTCACTATTAAAATTGATTTTTTGCCGGCTAAATTTTTAAGTTTTGCGCCCAAATCTGAAAAATTATTAAAATTTGCCGATGTGTTTAAAACCAAGGGAACAATTTTTGCATTTGGAAAAAACTTCTTTATAAAAGGAACTTCAACATAAATTCCGTGTTCTAACCCCATTAAAGAATTATTTTTTTCAACAGTACCCTGCCCCGCCAACGAATTTACAATTTTTTCATCAGATTCTAAAACCCCAAAAGGCGTATCCCAATATAAGTCGCTTGTATAAGCAGTAACTCCTGAAGCAAAAAAATTATTATAGTGGTCGGGAGAAATTAAAAATATTGTATCAATATTTTTGTTGCTTATTTTGTTGTAAAAATTTGCAATTAATTCTTTGGCTAAAAAATGATGTGAAATTACTCCTGCCTTAATGTTTGGGTTTTCTATAATTTTGGGCAATTTTAAAAAAACATCTTGGTAATTTTCTATGTTGTTATACGGGCTGGCTAAAAAAGTTTTTTGCCGCAAGTTTTCGCCTGCTATTTGTTGTAAAAATATTTCAACGGGATTTGAAAAATACAAAAAACAAATAGCCGCTGTTATAACAGCGGCTATTGACCCTATTATTAAAAACTTTTTTATTTGCATTATTTTGCTTGCCAATCTTATCTGCAAATTGTGTCAGCTGACAAGCATTTCATTGTTCCAAAAGTATTGTCCTTGCCCACGCAATACCATGTGCCATCGCTTAACTGGCTTGAAACGCAAAAACTGCTTGCGTTTGCAAAACAATTTGGTTTTGACCCGCCTATAGCTATAATGTCATTGTTAAAATTAATCAAAGACTTGCCATATTCTTTCTGATAGCCGTTAAGCAGCCCCTTATAGCAAAGCGAAGCATAGCTTTGCTCAGAAGATTTAATCATTTTTGCGCTAAATAAAATTCCATTCATACCCGATTTTATGGCAGCTGTCTTTGCATATGCTGTGTCCCTATACGGCAAAAGGAAATCTTCGAGGCTAACGTAGTTTTCAGGAGCTGAGACTTGCAAAGGCTTATTTATATTTGAATGTTCCATATTTACCTTTACACTTACCGTCCCGCTCGCAACATCATTGAATTTGCTAATTTCAAAATCTTTATCTGCTGTAACCCTGCGCAATAAATTATCAGTTTTTCCAATAAACAAATCAATTGAAACGGCTCCTAATTTATTTAAAAAATTACTCATTTCTGTCCTTGCCTTTTCCATATCGCCTGCTTCGGGCGCAAGCGCGCCATTTTCCTGGGCATATTCAGACAACATGTCAAATAAATCAGGGAAGACTGCTATAAACCTATCTTTATTTAAAGAAACTGAATAATGATATTGAGGGCCTTCGCTTGTTTTTTTATCGGTAAGCTCTTTTATGTCGTAAACTTTTTTCTCTATTAATGTTTTTGTAATTTTATCTGCAAGCTCCTGCAGATTTTTTTCTTGATCTGCCCCGATATTTTCTTGCGCGCCAGAATACTGAGTTGCAATGGCGCCAGCCGCAGATTCATCTAGTTTAATCCATTTGCCTTGTATTTGGCTTTTATCAATTCCTGCGGCTGCAGCAAAAAATTCTAGTGGCCCAAGAGTTAGGTCATCTATTTTTATATAGGCTGTATCCCCAATAAGCCTGACTTCAACCTTTCCCCCGACAGTAATTTGGTTTTCTTTAACATCTGCGCTGGCTGTAACATCTATGTTTACGTCAGCTAACTTGTTGTTGGGGTCTGACATATCTGCTCCCCCACTCAGGTCTGAGCTAAAATTAAAATTAAAATTTGTATCGTTGGCTGTAATATTTTTTCCGCTTATAGTTATTTGTGTGACAAAATTTTCGCTTTCAACGGTTTTTAAATTTTCCCATGCCTTTAAAATCACTGTTTCGGGGTCGGGCCTGAACGGGTTCCACAAAGGGTCCCATATCCTGCTGTATAAAACGTAAGCAAGGCCTCCTCCAGCCAGAACCAAACCAATTAAAATAATAAAAAATACTAATAATACAGGCGATTTTTTTCTGGCAGGCATTGTTTTTTGCTCAGGCCCCGCCTGTGCGGACATTGTCTTTTGCTGGCTTGGCCCGGCATCAAAAGATTTTCCCTCCAGCCCTACAGCTAAAAGGTTTTCATTAACCTCTTGCTCTGACCAGCCGTTTTGAAGCAAAGCAAGTTTTATGTCAGCATCTCTTTGCCCGGCCTCCCTGGCTTTTTTAATATAATCTACAACTCTTGAGTCTGTCATAGTTTTTAAATTATTTAAAAATTATTATTATTTTTCAATTATAACATATTTTTTTATGTCAATGCCAAAAACTTCTGTGCATAAATCAAATAATTTATGTAAGGCCATCCATATACTCCTGCCCGTTAATTATTTTGTAAGGATAAATATTTTGCACCCGGCCGACTTGCCCGTCTTTTAAACGCACCTTAATTCCCCTATGATGCAAAGCCGAGCTGGTCAAAATGTCCGCCACTATCCCGCGGGTAAGCTTCCCTGTTTTCTGGTCTGCTTTTAACACAATGTCCACAATCATTCCAATTTTTATATTTTCCCGTTTCTCCCCATCCATAAAATTATTTTTTCCAACGGCTCAACCTGTTTAAGGATGAGCCGTTAAAATTTTGCTATATTTTTTCGTAATAAGTGTATTTTCCGGTTTTGCCGATTTGCTTTATACTCCCCTGCTTCTCAAGTTCGTCCAAATAACGGGTTGCTGTGGAATCTGAAACCTTCAAAAATTTTTCCACAGCATTATTTGTGATTCGAGCTTGCTCGCCTTTCAAAAGCTCCAAAATTTTCTTGAGATTCTCCTCTTTTTTCTCAAACTGCGTTGCCTCGCCTAGGGCGGGCGTCTTACCCAAATCCCCTTCTTTCTCTTGTTTATCTCCTTTCATATCTTCTCTGACAGCCCAAACAATCCCGCCCACAACAAAAGCGCCTATTAAAATCCCAACTCCTAAAATAACAATTGAAAGCATAGTTTTAAAAATTTAATTTTATTTCTCAATTAATTTTATCATATTCATATTTTAAAAAGTTATCCACAGGTTGACCATCTTTTATGTTCGGTAAATGTTCGGTATAATACAATAATAGTATTAATAAAAAACATGTCAATATGCTTACGCCAAAACAAAAACAAATATTAGAATATTTAAAAAAATGTCTCAAAAAAAATGGCTACTCCCCTTCTCTTGATGAAGCGGCCAAACATTTTAAATTGGCTAAATCTACTATCCACCAACACATAGAAGAATTAAAAGAAAAAGGATATTTAGAAAAAACAGATTACAAGGCGCGTTCTATTGAGTTATCAAAAAATAAAAAATCAGATATAGTAGAAATTTCTTTACTCGGAATCATTGCCGCGGGCCAACCTATAGAGGCGATAGAAACTCCAGAAAAAATAAAAGTTGCAAAATCACAATTATCAAAATCTGGCGAACACTTTGCCCTTAAAGTCCAAGGAAACAGCATGATAGACGATGGAATTTTTGATGGCGACACCGTAGTTATAAAAAAACAATCCAGCGCCGATGACGGAGAAACCGTAGTGGCTCTTTTGAATAATAACGAGGTAACTTTAAAAAAAATATACAAGGAAAAAAATGGTTTTAGATTACAACCAGCCAATTCAAGTTTAAAACCTATTTTTGTAAAAGGATTAGAAATACAAGGCAAGGTAGTCAGTGTAATCAGAAAATTTGAAGAATTAAAAGATGAAATAATACAAGAAGAAAAAATAAAAAAAACTGGGATAAAAAATAAAAAAATAGATATTGGATTTACAAAAATGTGCGATTGTCCCAGTAATCACATAAACTGTCTAGACGCAAAAAGTTGGATGAAAAGTCAGGTTGCTGTTTGGGAATTTAGTTACGAAAAAAGAGATATAAGAGATAAGGACATACATCCGGCTGTATTTCCAGTCGGCCTACCATCTAAGTGTATACAATTATTCACGCATAAAGGAGAATTAGTATTAGACCCCTTCGCCGGCATAGGAACAACATTGATTGCCGCTAAAGATTTAGAAAGAAATGCAGTAGGTTTTGATTTGGGCAAAAGATATATCAATTTTACAAAAGAAAGATTATCTCAATCCACTGTCCTTTCAAAGACTCAGCAGATGGCTATTTGCGATGACTCTATGAATATAGCAAATTATTTAAATGAAAATTCTGTCTCTCTTTCTATAACATCGCCACCGTATGCGAATATGTTGAACAGACCTAGGAAAAATAAAAGTCTCCGTGGAGATTTAAGAAACAATAAGCACTACGAAAAAATTCAGCAATATTCAAAAGACCCTAGAGACCTAGGAACAATGGAACCTAAAAAGTTTGCTGAAACGTTAGGGGAAATTTATAAGGGCATTTTGCCATTGCACAAACCGGGCGCGCATTGTGTAATTAATATTACTGATTTATGGTGGGAAAATAAAAGAATACCCCTGCATTTATATACTATAGAAGCTATGGAAAAAGCAGGTTATAGATTAAGAAATACAATAATTTGGGACAGAAGAAATTTAGTTAATGGAGCTGGTATTTTTGGCTGGCCGTCCAACTATATAACATTAGGGACCACTTTCGAATACATATTAGATTTTTGGCGCCCCAAACAATAGCTATAAAAAATTTAAATGATTTTGTCGTGTTTTTTATATAATTTCGGGTAATCCTGCTTACTTATTCTAATCGCTGTGCCATGGTCGTGATACACGCCGATTTTTTTTCCGTTCCTATCGGCTCCAATTCTTATATCAAATTTTAATTTACCATTTTCTAAAATTTCTTTAATATTCTCAAAATCTATTCCCTCAAGTATATAAGCCTCAGTATAATGAAACTTTTCATTAACTGAGCCTTTTTCGCCTTTAGTTTCGGCATAAACTAATAATACCTTATCTGCCTTTGCTTTAAGACCCTCAAAAAGCAGACTAACTGGCCAATATGCTAAAATATTGTTTTTGTTTTGTAATACCAATTTATCATTTTCAAAAATTACTTTAAAATTTTGGGGATTGGTTTTAGACCCATATATTGTTGTATAAAGTTTTCTGATACCATCTTCCGCTACATGACTATAATTGATAAACAAAAGTTTGTTCACACCTCTCGGTAAAGGTGATTTTGAAGCCAATGTTAACATGCTGCTTGATTCAATGCGTTTTGCCTTTATCTCAATATCTCCAATATCTGGCAACCTAAGATTATTTTCTTTGACATCTAACAATGATTCTAATGTATTGCCAACACCGCCGTCGTGGGGTCTAACGGTTTTAACAAACCCCATCTTCTCTATTTTTTTTAATTTTTCTATTAATTCCTCTATTTTCATAAAAATAAAAATTAATAATTAACGTTTTTATTAAATCACTTTCGGAACGGGTTTGCAAGGACGTAGACAGGATGAAAACGGGATGAAACCGGCGGGACGAAGAAGGCTACGGCCTACCAAAGGCCCAAATTTTTAACGGCTCAACCTGTTTTAAGTTGAGCCGTTGGATTTTTGGCTGAAATTCTCTGCAACAAAAAAGCGAGCATTCACTCGCTATATTAACTAAGCGCCTACTGCGCATTTTCAATATTGTCTAGGTCTATCATTCCAAAATCCCAATCCCCTCCTTGATCAATGCCATAAATGGGACAAAGTATCGCCCTTGCTCCCACCCGGAATGCTCCGTAAATATCTTTGTTCAAATTGTCTCCAATAACCAACAATTGGCTGGGGATAATATCATAATGCCCGATAATCTCAGAAAAATCTTTTGTTCCCTGATCAAGCTGAAAAAAATCATCAAATCTTTTCAAACTTAATCTTTCTTTCATTTTTCTTCGTTCTTCCGGGTCTGCTATCCTTTCAATAGCAACTTTAAACGAGATAGATAAATCATTTTTCACATTACCTGTTCCGCCGTCTGAGCTTGTAACAACTTTTATTCCTCTTTCTTCACAATTATCAAAAAAATCTTCTATCCCCCTTCTTGGAGGAAAAGAATCATCAACGTCGTCAAAAGCAAGAATAGTTCCATAAACATCCAGCGCGACAACCTTAATAATACTTATGCTCATTTCTTTTTCCTTATTCAAGTGTCAATGTGCCGTAAAAAAACATATTAGTTTAACCCTACTATTTTCCCAATTTTTGTCAAACAGCTAGCTTTCTTGGTGCGTTATGTTTAAAATTGCGAGTTCTAAAGGCAGCTGGCTCAAGGTTGCGTATTTCATTTTGTTTTCTGCCTCAATAAAAAGCTCCAGCATATTTTGTATGTCTTTTTGCTGAAGCGCTGTTGTTTGCTGTTTTATTTTTTCTAATTCCTGCAAAGAAAGCCCGCTGTTTTGGATGTTTAAAAAACTTGGATTTATTTTTAAAAGCAAAGATTGGCGCAAATAATAAACAAGGGTTTTTGCAAACTCATGCAAATCTAACCCTTTGTCTGCAAGCAAATTTATTGAGCTTATTGAATCTTTTGCATTTTTTGAAATAAGCAAATCAACAAACTCAGCTATCTGCCCCACCTCCACAATTCCTAACAGCTCTTTTATGTCTTCTGCCCTTACAGATCCCCTACTGCCTGAAAAATTTATACATTCGTCTAAAAGAGATTCTGCATCACGGAAAGACCCGCGGGAATTTAAGGCAATTAAAGAAAAGGCTGGCTGGTCGAATTCTATGTTTTCTTTTTTTGCAATAAACTCAAGCTTTTTTATTATTTCTGGCGCCTGCAGGCGCTTGAAATCAAACCTTTGGCACCTTGATAATATGGTTGGTATCATTTTGTGGGCTTCGGTGGTGGCTAAAAGAAAAATTGCGTGAGCTGGCGGTTCTTCTAAAGTTTTTAGCAAGGCGTTGGCTGCATCCTTTGAAAGCTGGTGGCATTCGTCAATTATAAAAATTTTATATTTTGATTTTACCGGAGCAAACTTAATACCCTCCCTTAATTCGCGAACGTCATCAATCCCCCTGTGAGAGGCTGCATCAATTTCAATTAAATCCATTGATTTTGATTGCGTAATTTCAAGGCACGAAGAGCATTTGTTGCACGGCTCAACTCCATTTGGATTCTCGCAATTTACAGCTTTTGCAAACAGCCTTGCAATTGTTGTTTTACCCGACCCCCTGGGCCCTGAAAACAAATAAGCATGGGAAATGTTTTTTGATAGAATTGAATTAGTTAAAGTTTGAACAACGTGCTCTTGCCCTATAACTTCCCCAAAGGTCTGCGGCCTATATTTTCTATATAATACTGCCATATATCGTTAGCTTATCACAAAAAAAAGCGGTTGCAAAGCGCCTCGGACTTTGATAAAATTAAGCAACTAACAACCGGCGAATAATGAAAAAACTTTTTGAGGACTTTAAGGGCTTTTTGGAGAAATTAGACCACTACAGAGATGAGCTTCTTTTTCTATTTATAAAGCCCTACTGGCCGAAAAATTTTACTCCAAATAAAATAACGTGGATAAGAGTTGGCATAGGGGTGGTGCTTTTTATTTTGCTGTTTTTCTTGGGCGCAGAAGACAAAATTTTAGTTTTGTCGCTTTTCACAATAGGAGTTATAACAGACATGCTTGACGGCTCTGTTGCCAGAGGCAAAGACATGGTTACAGAATTTGGGGCAATGTTAGATTCAACAGCCGACAGAATTTTGATAATACCAATTGCTGTTTACAGCTTGTTTTCTCTGCACAGATGGCTGTTATTGATTTTAATTTTGATTGAGGTTTTGAATGCCTTTGTTTCAATATTTTATAAGTCAAAGGAAATATATCTTGAATCAAATATCTTTGGAAAGACAAAAATGGTTTTACAATCTGCTGTATTTGTTGTAATTTTAATTATCTGGCCATCACCCCCTGCCCAATTCTTTATATATCTGCTTTGGGCGACAATCCCGTTTTCATTTTTAAGCATGGCCGCAAGAATTATAGAACTGAAAAATAAAAATAAAATAAAAATTGAGATTCCCGTAGAACAAAAAGAAATGTGGGATAATATGAAAAAAAGAATTAAAAAATAAAAATTCATGCAAAAGCTAACAATTTACAACACGTTGACCGGAAAAAAAGATTTATTTAAGCCAATGAAGGGCAAAAAAATTAATTTGTTTGTCTGCGGAATGACGGTTTATGATTACCCGCATTTAGGCCACGCCAGAAACTACATAGTTTTTGATTCTTTTGCAAAATATCTAAAAAAAATAGGGTATAACGTTTTTTATCTGCAAAACATAACTGATTTGGACGACAAAATAATAATGAGGGCAAAAGAAAAAGAAGTGTCGCCAAAAGATTTGGCCATTGCTTTTGAAAAAGAATATTTTAAAAGCATGAAAATGCTTGACATCAACAACGTTTCAAAATATGCCAGAGCAACAAGCCACATAAAAGAAATAATAAGCCAGGCAAGAAGGCTGGAAGAAAAAGGATTTGCTTATGAAATAAAGGGCGACGGAATTTATTACGACATTTCAAAATTTAAAAACTATGGCAAGCTTTCAGGCCGCACAGCCTTGCAAGCAGAAGATTCTATTTCAAGAATTGACTACAGCAAAGACAAAAGAAACCGCGGAGACTTCTGCATTTGGAAGTTTTCTGAGGAAAATGAGCCAAGCTGGCCGTCTCCGTTTGGCAGAGGAAGGCCTGGCTGGCACATTGAAGACACAGCCATTACAGAAAAATTTTTGGGCGCGCAGTACGACATACATGGCGGCGCAAGAGACTTGATATTTCCCCACCATGAAGCTGAAGTTTCTCTAATGGAAACTTTGTCAGGAAAAGTTCCGCTGGCAAGATACTGGATGCATGTGGGGTTTTTAACAATTGAAGGCCAAAAAATGTCAAAATCTCTTGGCAACTTCATAACCATAAATGACTTTTTAAGAAGGCACCCTGCAAACCATTTAAGATTTTTTGTGCTTAAAAATTTGTGGCGCTCGCCGGTTGATTACCTTGAGTCATCAATGATAGAGGTAAAGTCAGCTTTAGAAAAAGTTGAGGAATTTCTGCGAAAGATACAAGATATAAAAAACAAAAAACAAAAAAAATCGAACGTAGGCGAAAATCTGATTAAAAAAGTAAAATCTGATTTTTATAACCAACTCTCAAATGACTTTAACACAGCAAAGGCGCTGGCCGTCTTGTTCGACTTCATTAAAAAAGAAAATCAAAATTTAGAAAAAAACACGGTCTCCCAAAAAAAAGCAACCGAAATTTATAAATTTTTTGAAGAAGTAAATGATATTTTCGGAATTTTAGATTTTAAAAAAATAAACCGCGCAATTCCGGCCAAAATTAAAAAACTTGCCCATGCGAGGGAAAAGTTCCGCCAAAATCAAGAGTGGCAGAAAGCTGACCATGCGCGCCAGGAAATTGAAAAACAAGGGTTTTTAGTTGAAGATACAAAAAACGGGCCCTCTATAAAGCCTGCTACTTGATTTTTAACCAGGCATATATAAGATAAACTATGGCTAATGAATTGCCGGAAAAACTTCCTCCCCAAAATATTGAGGCAGAACAATGCATGCTGGGCTGTTTGATGTTGGACAAAGATGCAATTATAAAAGTAATTGATTTTATAAAAGCTGAAGATTTTTACAAGGGCGCCCACCATGACATTTACCAGGCAATGGCAGAGCTTTATGAAAGGTCAGACCCCATTGACCTTCTTTCTGTGTCTTCCAGATTAAAAGAAAAAAACAGACTTGAAGACATAGGGGGTTCAGCCTACCTTACCTCTCTTATAAACACTGTCCCCACAGCCACTCATGTTTTAAATTATGCAAAAATTGTACGGCAGAAAAAGATTTTAAGAGACTTAATTTCCGCTTCCCACGAAATCGGGCTTTCAGCTTTTGACGAGGCAGAAGAAGTGGATGTTTTAATAGACAAGGCAGAAAAAACTGTTTTTGGAATAGGCCAAAGGTCTTTAACACAAACCTTCACGCCGATAAAAGACATTTTATCTGCCACTTTTGAAAGAATTGACGAGCTCTCAAAACACCACGGAAGCTTAAGAGGGCTTTCAACTGGGTTTGCGGGATTAGACAATAAATTAGCTGGCCTTCAAAATACAGATTTGATTATTCTAGCCGCCAGGCCATCAATGGGAAAATCATCTTTGGCTTTGGACATAGCCAGGCATGTCGCAATTTTTGAAAACAAGCCTGTAGGGCTTTTTAGCTTAGAAATGTCAAAAGACCAAATTGCTGACAGATTAATCGCCAGCCAGGCGAACATAAATTTGTGGAACATAAGAACCGGCAGGCTGCAAGATGGCGGCGGCGATAACGATTATTCAAGAATCCAGCACGCTTTGGGAACTTTGTCTGAAGCTCCAATATTTATTGATGACGCAGGCTCTGTGAATATTTTGCAAATGAGGGCAATGGCGCGCAGGTTGCAGGCAAACAAAGGATTGGGCCTTATTATCGTTGATTATCTGCAATTAATGGAGCCCTTAAATAGGTTTTCTTCATCTGTGCAACAAACAACAGAAAATTCCAGGGCATTAAAAACCTTAGCTAAAGAATTAAATGTTCCTGTTTTGGTTTTGTCGCAATTGTCGCGCGCCGTAGAACAAAGAGTGCCGCAAATTCCAAGGTTAGCTGACTTAAGAGAGTCAGGAGCCATTGAGCAGGACGCTGATGTTGTTATGTTTATTTACAGAGAAGACAGGTACAACGAAAACAGCCTTAGAAAAAACATAGCTGACATAATAATTGCAAAGCATAGAAACGGGCCATTGGGAACTGTTGAAACTTATTTTGACGAACAAAGGGTGAGCTTCAGAAATCTTGAAAAAGAAGAATACAGCACTGAGAATTAATGCAATTAATTCTCAGTGAATTTTAAATTTTAAATTTTAAATGTCTTCAATTGACAAGCTTATAGATATTTTTAAAAAATTTCCCACGGTTGGCCCGAGAACAGCGCGCAGATTTGTTTACTATTTAATAAAACTCCCCAAAAACCAAATTGACGAATTATCAAGGGCGCTGGAAGAATTAAAAAACAATGTAAAATTATGCCAGCTGTGCTTCAACCCTTTTGAAGACAGCGGAGGCCCGTCCTCCGCGGATTTATGCGAGATTTGCTCTGACCTAAGACGCAATAAAAATTTGCTCTGCATAGTTGAAAAAGAAGCAGACTTGCTTTCAATTGAAAACACAAAAAAATACAACGGGCTTTATTTTATTTTGGGCGGCACTTTGGCTATGATGAGAAAAGAAGATATTGACAACTTAAGAATTGAACCATTAAAAGAAAGAATAAAAACAGGAAACTTTTCAGAAATAATAATTGCCTTAAACCCAACTCCTGAAGGCAAAGCAACCTCTATGTTGATTGAAAGGATGCTAAAAGAATCCTTCGGCGCGGCTCAGGACTTAAAACAGAGTTTTAAGATTACTCACCTTGCAAAAGGAATTCCTGTTGGCGGAGAACTCGAATATGCCGACGAAGAAACTTTAGAATCAGCCTTTGAAGGCCGCAAGTAAAAAATATGCTAAATTACCTTTTGATTTAAGCAAATCTAAAATTTTTTGCTTTGCCTGCTCTTTTTTATCTTGCAATTTCTGGTTATACTCGGCCAATCCTTGCCCCAGCTCTGCATATTCATCTTTCTCTTTTGCTAATGCTTCGGCTTCCCTATTGCTTTCTTTTTTATCCTGATACAGCTTATACACCCAAAACCCAAGCCCAGCAACAACTAAAACTAAAACAATATATAAAAAATCCATATTTTTATTTCTTAATTATTTTTTAGGATTTCTAGACGAATAAAATAGATACATCTTTTTTACTAACATTCCGTTAAATGTGCAGTTTTCTAAAACCATACTTCCCTTTTCTATTTTCATCCCCGAATTAATATTTTTTACAAAATTATCGTCTGGTTTTAGCAGAATAACTCGCAAGATAAATTTTAATTCTCTATTTGTGAGAGATCGTTGTAATTCTCCTACAAAATATTCTAAAAACTCTTTTTCTTTGCCAAAGAAAAAATTGGAACTTACAACCAGATCCCAGTTATCTTGCTCGTCTTTCTGAACCAATGCAAAAAGATTTAATGGTCCTTTTTCATTCAAAATCTTTTCTTTCAATTCAATAATTTTTTTTACCAATAATTCTTCAACCATTTAAATATATTAATTAATACTACTAACATATTTCCTACCTCTTTTTTGTTTTTATTCATGATACGATATCTCATTTCTGGATCCCAATTCCAACTAATCATCATAGACCATTGAATGAATAAATTGTAGTTTTTACTCTTACTCAACGATATTTCTTTTTCTAAACCGGCTAATTTCAACAAGACACTTAAATCATGTGTAGCAAAAGCCTGCTTGAATACACCTGTGCATGGATACTCATCTAGCTCCAAAAGTTTACATATACGAGCTTTCAACGCAACTTCCAATACGTAACCACATAAATAAGCGGTGCCATCGTAGCGTCGTGCTTGATATAAGGCCTTAGCATCATCTAAACGATCCTCTGCAATTATTTTTAGATCAGCATAACAGGTCATACAAGATTAATTATTTTTCTCAATTAATTTTTTATTCACAAATAACATAATGCAAGTACTCAAGCGTTTTACTAGCAGCATGTTTTCTATTTGTATCTTTGTCGGCCTTAAAACGATTATATTTTTTACTAAAATAGCCGTACTCACCCCGCTTGCTCATTATTTCTTTAATATCTTTACGGCTCATCAATCCTTCGTTGTTATAGCTTAAAAAAATATATTTTGCCCGAGCTTTTGAGATTAAGTCTTCAAATGCTTTTTTTACTTGTGTTCTTGAACAATAAAAAGATTTTTGATTTTGATATTCCCGAAGGCCAGTTTTACCGTGGATTTTTGGATTATCATATTTAGCGATTGTTTCAAGTAAATGATAATTTGTTGCGTATTGCCTTTGATTGTAGGGCGGATCTAAATACAAAATATCACCTTCAATTTTTTTTGCTACTTCGTTTATGTCATCATTAAATACTTCGTGATCTTTGTTGTTTATTATTAACTCGGCGGGTTTTAACACCATGTTGTTTTGGGCTGTTTTCTTCAACTTTTTCAAAAATGCACCATAGACAGAAGCTGTATTTGCATATTTATCAATTGATTCAACTAAACTAGTAATCAAAAAATAATACTCGTCATCAGAAATCATATTTTCTTTTTTCCAACCTTCAATTTTTTGACGAATAGCATCACATCGCAACCCATTTTCGTCAGAAAAATATTGTCGTGGTTCTTTTTTATCTTTTGTTCCTCCAAAACAATAATTTTTATAAATAAACCCTTTTGTGCCTTTCAAATTTGATAAGTAATTACAAACGAAATCTTTTCGTTTTTTTGTTTCAATATTTTTCAATTCTGGAATTTCCTTTATAAGGACAGAAAAAGGTAGTTCCTTGTGATTACCAATATAATGTCTATTTAAAACATAGCTATAATATTGGATATCGTTTGCGACTATTTTATAACCTTTTTTCTTAAAATAGCTTCCTACAATTCCAGTTCCCGCGAATAAATCACAAAAAGTAGAGCAATTTTTATCAACTACTTTATTGATTGATTTTTCCAAAAACTTCAATAATGATAATTTACTTCCTATGTAATTCATAACTAATAATTTATTTTTTCAAAAACTAAATCATTGTTTTCTAAGTGATACTCTATATACTTCAGATGCTCACATCTTCTAGAGTTTCGCGTATTGAAATCATTAAAGGTAGCAATCACCCCTTGATACCTTGCTGAACTCTTATCATTAATCTTTTTAGAAACTAAAACTGGTTTTATATCGCTTTGCCTGTTTGGTGTATAATATTGCTCTATCCAATCAATGTATCTCTGAATTTGTTTTATGTTGATTATATCGGCTTCAACTGATTTTAATTCGATAGGTATTACAATTCTTTGATCATTTATAGTTGTCGAAATCATAACGTCAATTCGTTGCATGCCAACGCCGCAAGACACTTCGTTCCCGAGCCACTCGAATTTAAGATTTTGTCCCAAAATACAATCGTCAAGCGAGCTGTTTATTCTTTTCCCAATATTCCTTACGATATAGGCTTGTAAGTGAGTTTCAAACGATTTACCGGCTTCATATTTAGCAATCAGTCTTGGTAGCAAATTTATTTCATCGTTTCTTCCGGAATAATCATTAGTATTTTCAGTGGTCAAAATTATCTTTTGCTCGTTTTGATCAAATGATAGTTTATGATTATCAAAATTAATATCTTGTCTCGAGTTTTTATCTCTAATCAACTGACACAATCTTTCTGATTCATAAATAGTTATCATAGTATTACCACGATTTCCTTTCAACTTACGATAAATCAAACTCCAAAGCATTTGATTCGGGGATTGCAAACTTTTTATCTCGTCTAATGCTTCCCATTCGGTTACTCCCTCTGAATAAACTTTATATGGCTCGACAAGGGTTCTAAATGTTAAAGATTTGCCAAGTTCTTCATTAAGATATTGGTGCTCATCATAATTATCTATAAATGACCAATCCTCTTTTGCCTTAAAAATTCCATAAAATTTTCCGTCAAAAATTTTCTTTGAGAAATCTTGCTGCAAATAAAATATTATCTGATCGCCTCGCCTAATTCTACTCCCATCTGCTATCATGCCGACGAGCATATTTTCAGTTGTCGAATGAAGCATTGTCCTTTCATTATTATTAAAATCGATATCATAGCCTTCATTATTTTCACCATTTCTTTTTTTAGCACCTGTCCCAGCAAAAAGATACTCTAGATGTAGCTTGAATGTTTTTGAATCAACTATAAATACATGTGTTGTCATAATTTCAATTTTTAAATAATAAGATATACTCGTGTTTAAAAATGTAGTAATCGCTTGATAATGCTCTGTATCTCCAAATGGCTTCTTTATTTTGTTTGGCACGGTTGCCTTCCATGTTCTTAATTATAATGCTTTTTAGTGTTAGCCCCAACTTTTGCGCTTCATTCAAACAATAAAATCCTAACGGAATCCACTTACCCTGCGTATATTTATCTCCTATCACTATCGCTAAGTATCTATTTTTCTCTAAAATGCCAAGTGTGTTGTTTATAGCTGAAGAAAATGCTTTCAAAAAATCATTTAAGGATTTAGTATTTGATAAATCTTTATCATTATTGCTAAATTTAATTATATTAGCGTATGGTGGGTGCAAAATTGCCAATTGGATATTTTTTCTTTTCCTCTTGTTCAAAATTTCCGTAATATCGGCAAAAGTTTTTTTATTGGTGCTATCGCCAGCTATAAGTTCTGCAAAATAATTTTTGTTATCCACTTTACTTTTAACGTGCTCGATCAGTTCTGGTTGAATATCAACTCCGATAAAATGTCTACCCAAGCTCTCTGCTTCATAAGCCGTTGTTCCGCTTCCTACGAATGGATCAAAAACGATATCATTACTTTTTGTATACCTTAAAATTAGTTGCCTCGGAATTTGTGGAATAAAATTTCCGTGGTAAAAACCATTATGCTTGCCCGTTTTGTCTCTTTCCGGAATAATCCAAAGACTATCTGTCCAAATTTCTGATTCTTTCCAATTATCTAAATTAAAATCATTAAAAAACGGCATTTTTTCTTAATTAAATCACTTTCGGGACTGATTTGCAAGGACGCATACGGCGGGAAAAAACTCAAAAGCCCCCGCCGAAGGCGGGGGCTTCAATCGTTCAGACGTGTTTGAGCGATTCATTTTTTATCTCTTTTATGTCGCACAATAAACCTATCCTTTTAAAAAATAAACTTTTTACAAACAAAAACCCCTTGAACAAGTCAAGGGGTATAAGCGACGAATCGCTATTGTTTTGCGCTATTTGCGACGAAGAAGAAATCCACAGGCAATCAAGCCGGTGACAAGCAACACAATCGTTCCCGGCTCAGGAACAAGATTGATTGAGGCGTTATTGCCGATGTAAAAATCGTTATCAATTATCTCGCCAGAGGATAAAACACCTGTTAGGTGCCGTTGTGGCTCGGAACGATGACCACCGCCCAATATACTGTTAATTTCACCACTAAATGGTTGTCCATCAACAGTGAAATTTGAGCCGTGTATTGTTAATAGGCTGTTATCTCCCAGTCTTAATTTATAGCCTATCGTTCCGCCAAAAAAGTCTACTTGACTGTTGTTCCATATTTCTAAGTCAGTGCCTATTGTCCCACTATAGATATTTACAATAGTGTAATCTTCGGCATACAAATAATCCCGAATTGTTGCATTTGAGACATCTACACTGCTGTTCTCGTATGCCCAAATATAGTGTATTAACCCCCCAGAAATATCTACACGGCTATCACCAAAAGGGGATACATAGTTCGTTATTCCACCAGAGATGTTCACATAGCTATCATCATAGGAATATAAAACTCCTTCCATGTGCCCACCCAGAATATTTATACGACTATCTTGGTATCCCTTCAACTTGTGTTCAAATATTTTTCCTCCGCTTAGTAGGTTGAGAGTAGTTCCCATGTTAGGAGCTTGGTAATCAACCCAGACATCCTCGTTGATTTGGTAATCAATATCGTGCGTTCCGCCATCATTAAATTGTATCCAACCGCCATATACTGTGTCGTAAGTAAACAAAACCGTCAGAAACAAAATCATTCTCATCTTCATCGCTATTCTCCTGTAAAAGAACGCCCATAACAACATGTTATGGCACGAATATAGATTACAACGAAAATTGCCAAAAGTCAACTACCTCGTAATGGTTCAATAGCTTGGACGCAGTCTATGGTATATATTATGTATATGTCATACACTAAGAATCCTTCTCTGCCTAAGGTTAGAATGAAGGCAGTAA